>Ga0208781_1000101_pt1 | contig 10112 bp, 10 predicted proteins | sample RushOxbow_ThreeS_2_FD_185677 | JGI IMG/M metagenome (GOLD analysis project Ga0208781, IMG submission 185677) | Natural and restored wetland microbial communities from the San Francisco Bay, California, USA, that impact long-term carbon... | ecosystem: Environmental > Terrestrial > Soil >... | reverse complement strand
AGCCCCGCCGGTGTTCAAATAAAAATGGACTAAGGCGCGGCGAGCCTGACGCTTAGATCGCCATTCCTCCCGTGAAGAGGGATGGCGATCTCTGCTCCGGCGCGTAGACTTCGCCACCACGGGGACAGACTTCGGCATCGAGGGCGTACCACTCGCCTAGGACAGCGCACTCATGGACGCCGGCCTCTACTTCGCTCTCGGTGAGAGAACCACGGCGGGCGTCTCCTGCACCGGCCAGTTCGGAGACGGCCGTCCAGGGAGGTGGCCCCGGCCCTGCGCATCCCGCACCGATAGAATGGCAGAGCAGGCTGCTGCTCGCCAAGGAACTATTCAGAGCCTCCCTGGGTTGATCGCAGGTAGATCAAGATCTGAGGGACAATCCGATGGCCTCCTTATTTCCTACAATGATCCTCTTAGTAACGATTGGAGCCTTTGTCTGGCGGCTGAGTAGCCTATTCGACGGTCTTTCTCGCTTCGGGCATGACACCTACACCAAACTCGATTGGAAGCATTAGCCGCAGTTCGATACGCAGCTCGCGCTTGCCAATGACCGGGTGCTGACGCCATTTGTGCGGGTCGCTTGGGTGCATGAGTATAATCCCGAGCGGAGCGTCCAATCATTTCTGACCGCGGCCCCTGCCGCCTTGCTGTCGGTTGATGGAGCCACGTTGGCGGAGGACGTGGCCAGGGTTCACGCCGGCCTGAGACTTGACCTCAGTGAAAGAATAGCTCTGTGGGGCTTTTTCGAAGGGGACCTCTCCGACAGGACCCAGAGCTACGCCGGCGTTGGTGGCGGTGACGTCGTCTTCGCCGGATACGGCAAAGGGCCAAACTATGCCGGCCGTCTGGGCATGAGGGTTGCCTGGTAAAAGCTGCCTCGGTTGCTTGAACTTCAAGAGACCGAAGTCGACGCCAGTCCCTTGCCGCATCCCATTCCTTCTGTCCGCTCTGGGTCAGAACCGGCCATACGCGCCATGTAAGGATTTGTCAGGAAGCGAGACCAAAGCGGACGTAGGGACCTGTCGTTCCCGGAGTCTTCTCCACAACTTGCCGCAACATTTCTTCTCACCCCAGAAATGGCTCTCAGTTGTTACTGCCGCACGCCGCTGATCAGCTATAGCGCACCGTGAATCTCGGACATAGGCTCGGGCGTGGAGCGCCGCTAAGCTATTTGCTTAGTCATGGCGGATGCCGTCTGATCAGAACACTGTCCAATAATCTCGCGAAAACGTGTGGCCAGCTGGCCCAGCAATGACGTCTCGACGCCGACAACAGGTGCCCCTCTCAAAAAGAATCTCAGCATTTCCCGGGAGGCGTCTGGGCCGTAGCAATCCGTATAAGAGCCGTCCGGGCTACCGCCTGACCAGGCATGGCCGCTTCCGTGAACGAGCCATTGCTCAATGACCACCGCGCCGATCTTGTCCCGGGTCACCGTGCGGGTGTGCGCACGGGTCCCGTGCTGGGCTTCCGTGCGTTCGACGCGTTCGCCAGCCCCTTTCGCCTGAACCAGGCTTTCGGCGTTCGACGGATGCACGATGTGATCCGCGTCACCATGGAAGATGATGGTGCAAACGCGTGGACTGCTGTCGCCAGTGGCGTGAGAGTTGCTTGACCATCGGCCTCGTAATCTCCCATCGCCGCGCATGGCCGCCAATGCTGAAGAGAGATCGGCCGCCGCCCGGTACGGCAGCCCCGAATGAACACCGACCGCGGCATAGAGATCGGGGTAGGTCGCACCCATAACCGCCGCCATGGCACCTCCGGCGGAGAGACCGGCCACGAAAACGTGGGTGGGGTCAACAGCGTATTCGGCCACTATCTCGCTGGTGATGCCGGCAATGATGGCCGGCTCACCGCGTCCGCGCATTTGGTTTTCGGGAGTAAACCAGTTCCAGCACAAACGTACGTTCGCGGCTTTGGACTGGTTCGGATAAGCGACGATAAACCCCTGCTCCTCGGCGAGAGCATTCATGCGGGTACCTGTTGCGAAGTCGTCGGCATCCTGCGTGCCGCCATGAAGCATGACGAGCAAGGTGCGTCTGGCTGTCTGAGGATGGCGCGGAATATAGAGCTTGTAGTTTCGTCTACCAGCTGCGCAGTCAAAGGATCTACTTAGATATTGGGCCCCTTCAAGGGCTGCGAGCTGCATTGTACGTCCTCCTATGTGCGTCGACTGACTCGTGCGCGACGCTCGCGCAGCGAGACTGCTCGGCAGGTCTCAAGGATAGCAACATCATCAAGGAGGGTGTCGGTCGAACGGACACATCATTGAGGACGGTGTCGTCCGACCCGGTCATCAAGCCAACTGTGTCGTAGCTAGTTAGTTCCGATACGCTCTGGCTTCAGTACCGCGATCGCGCCGCGATCCACGGCTAAACTATCGGTGAGCCAGGCCTCATCGGGCCACCACCCGTGCTCAATTCCGCAATGCGGGCAGCGCGTATAGGCGATGACGTCTGTCATTATTTTTAAGCTCTGACAGTCAGTTTCGATCCCGGTCGAAACTTCATGACCGCTTTGCGGGCATCGAATCATAAGAAAGGGCATCTTCTCTCACTCCGCACCCCGCACACCGAGAGGGTAAGTTATCTGCCTCGAAATGGTGGTCAAAACTGCTCATAATCGACTTGAATTCTCCCCTCACCCTTGCATAGACGAACGGAACTTCCACGCCTCCAATCTCAGCTCTCCCCCATCAAGCGAAAGGTCGCCGGTATCGTCAGCGCGATCGAAGAAGGGGACTTTAGCCGCGCCCTCCGGAATCGACTGGCGGATCTTGAGAGGCAGCAGGAAGAGCTAGAGGCTCGGCTGAGCGAAGCTCCCCCATCAACCGTCCGCCTCCACCCGCGGTTGGCCGACGTGTATGCCCAAAAGGTCGGACAGCTCGAAAAGGCGCTCAACGACCCCGCCATCAGGACCGAAGCTGCCGAGGTGCTGCGAACCTTGATCGACCGCGTCGAGCTAATCCCCGGGAACAAAGGTCAGGCCAGCGCCGCCACGCTCTATGGGGACTTGGCTCAGATCTTGGCAGTTTGTGACAGCGCCGACAGCAAACAAAAACTCCCCAAAGCTGGCGCTTCAGGGAGTCAACTGTCGGTGGTTGCGGGGGTAGGATTTGAACCTACGACCTTCAGGTTATGAGCCTGACGAGCTACCGGGCTGCTCCACCCCGCGTCAATTTTGAAGGCCTTCGAAGTGAGGGCCTCTGCCTCACGCGGCGCATGGCATCCAAACAGAAGCCGCCGCGAAAGGGGGGAACCTATAACAGGTTCGGAGAAGATGTGAAGCGCCGGATCGGGTCCAGGACGGCTCCCGGCGCGACTGGCCCTATATGGGGATTTTCCTTGAGATTGTAAAGCGTAAGCCGGGGTTCGAAGGCACCGACGGCAGCGAACCGAAACAGCCTTCAGTGGTGGGCGTGATCGCCGCCGGCGCCCTTGCGCACCGGCACCACGATATCGACCGATCCCGCCTCGGCGAATTCGAGCGTCAGGGGAAGGTCGCCGCCTTCGGCGAGTTCACCGTTCAACCCCATCACCATCACATGAGCCCCGCCAGGCTTGAGCTCGGCGGTTGCCCCCGCCGGGATGGGCAATCCCCCTTCGAGAGGCCGCATCTGCATGACGCCGTCCCCGGTCATCTTGGTCTCGTGCAGCTCGACGCGCTCGGCGCTGGGGGATGTGGCCGCCTTCAGCACGTCGTCGGTGGCGCCTTCGTTGGTGATGGTCATGTAGGCCGCCGTGGTGCGGCCCTGGCCGATGGTCGGCCGCGCCCAAGCATCGGTAACGCTGACGCCATGCGGTTCCGCCGCCCAGGCCGTCCAGGCGACGAACAGAAGGGCGACTACGGTCAGCACCACGGCCACGCCGATCTCGATCAGACGCAGCCGCGTCATGCGGACCATGCCCTCCTCTGAATGGAATGCTCTCACCACGTCCGTCCCTTGCCGCATTGCTCCTGGATCCCCTTTTATGACCGCCTGTCCGGCTCGGGTTGTGCCGTGGTGTCGCGTGCGGCGGTCGGTCGCCATCCGACTCGGACGGGGTAAATAAAGTGGAAAGAGCCCGGGCTCAACCCCGTCTTCAGGGCGTGACGGCGCGGCTCTCCGAGACGACCAGCGCGTCCGGCTGATCGTCGAAACCGTCGTCGGCGGCATCCTGGCCGTAGATGTCGGGCCGGAACTGGGCCACACCGCGGCTATTGGCGAAGGCCGTCAGATAGACGAAGTGCACGGGGACGGCGCTGCGCAGCTTCACGTTTTCCTTCTCCCCGCTCGCGACCTGCGCCTCGACCTTGGCCAGGTCCCAGCCCTGAGGAGCCAACAGCCAAGCCACGAGCTCCCACACGCTTTCCACGCGGACGCAGCCCGAGCTGAAGGCCCGCTGGCTCTGATTGAACAGCCGCTTCAGGGGCGTGTCGTGCATATAGACGGCATGCTTGTTGGGCATGTTGATGCGCACCAGGCCGAGCGCGTTCTGCGGACCCGGGTCCTGGCGGAACTTGTAGCTGGCCACTTGCGGCGACATCCAATCCACTTGCTGAGGGTCAAGCGGCTCCGATCCCCAGGTCCGGCTGACATTGAACCGGTTGTCGTAGAAATAGGACATGTCCTTGCGGATGGCCGGAATGAGGTCCTTGCGCGCGATGCTGTCCGGCACGCTCCACACCGGGAAGAAATTCACCTCGACGATCTTAGCGTCGACCTGGGGCGTGGCTCGCGAAGGCTTGCCGACGACGACGGCGCTGTCGAGCGCGAGTTGACCCTTCTGCACCGCTTGCGCCGTATAGGCCGGCACGTTGACCAGCACGTAGCGCGGCGATCGGTTGATCTTCATCAGCTGCTTGACGCGGGGCAGATTGGCCTCGAGCTGACGCAGTCGTTCGCGCGCCGGCACGTTGAGCGCCTTCAAGGTGCGCTGATCGAGGAACCCTGAGACGCGCAGGCCGTTGCGGATCTGGAAACGCGTGAGCCCATCACGAAACTCATCGTCGAAGCGCCCGCTATTGCCGGAGCCCGGCGGCAGATCGCCCTCCATGATGAGATGCTGGCGGATCGTCGCGATCTCCGCGCTGCTGTCGCCCGGCCGCAGCGTCGTGTCCCCGCGCACCATCGGCCAGCCGCCAGCCGCCACAATCTGGCGATAGCGCCCGATGGCCGATTCAAGGCCCAGGATCGAGGCCTCGCTCACGAACGGCACGTCCATGCGGAATTGCGGGCTGATGCGGTCGCGCAGCGCGTCGCGTTCGGCCTGCCGGCGGTCCTTTTCTTCCTGGGTTACGGGCCCGCTATCGGTGAACACGCGATACGGGTTGAACTGGGCCTGCGCGACGCCCGATGAGAGCGACAGAAGGACGGCGGCTAACGCGCCGGCGAAGGCCGCGCCGTTCACAAAGAGGGAAAAGCGGCGACGGAGAAACGGGCGAGTGACCATGCGGGAGAGACTTCCAGGCTTCCAATTGCTCATGCGGACGGGCCAAGAGGCGCATGATTCCGTGGCACAAAATGGACGGTGACGCCCTCAAGGAAGCCCGCGCCCGGACGGAAATGCGATGATCCCTGGACCCTGCCGGGCCATGGTAGCGCGCCTGCCGCCGATCCGAAAGGTGGCGCCCGGGGGGCCGTTCGCCGCGGTTAAACGCGCGGGTTGCTTGGATGACGTGGCTCGGATCGTCCGGATCCGGCACGTTCTCCCCGGGATGGCGAAGCTAGCCGGCCAGCTTCTCGCGGAGACGGTCGATGAAGGGCGCCTGTCCGGGCAGTATCTTGATGCGTGCCTCCTCGGGCGCGAACCAGCCGGCGCGGTCTACCTCCGGAAAAGACTGCACCTGCCCGCTTCGCGGCGGCCACATCATCTCGAAGAGACTGCTCTTCAGAGTTGCCGGATCAAACGCCCCGGCCACGGCGAAGGCGACGACGCTTTTCCGGCTCGGCTGCACGAGCTCGCCGAGCTCGAGATATGGTCCGTCCGGCGCCGGCGCGCCGAGCTCCTCGGCGAACTCGCGGCGGGCGGCGGCGAGCGGGTCTTCGTTCGAGAGATACTCGCCCTTCGGGATGGACCAAGCCTTTGCGTCTTTCTTGACCCAGAAGGGGCCACCGGGATGGACGAGCAGGAGTTCGAGGCTTGACCGGGCCCCCCGATACATCAGAATTCCGGCACTTCGGGTCGGCATGCCGAGAACCTTAAGGGGAAAAGGCGGGGGCGGGGCAAGCCGGGGGACTGGCCGCCGCCCTAAATCTGCCTTCAACTTTTACCCTTTAATGGTCGGGAGGCGCGATAAGCGCCGACGAGGGGGACATGGGGCGGACTTTTCTGAGGGGGTTCCTCACCGCAGCTATTATGGCGGCCTTTGCGGCCAGCCTTGGCGGCTGCCTCGGTCCGTCGGTCGGGCGCCCGCAGTCGGCCGCGTACACCGGCCCCCGCACCGAGCGCGACTGCCTCGTCCGCGCCATGTATTTCGAGTCCAACCGGTCGAGCCCCGAGGGGCTGATGGCCGTCGGCACGGTGGTCATGAACCGCGTCGAAGCGCACCGCTTCCCGAACACGATCTGCGGGGTCGTAGGCCAGGACCGTCAGTTCGCGCCCGGCGTACTATCGCGACCCCTCGACCCGAGACAGGTGGGACCGGCCGAACGCGCCGCCGACGCCATCCTGAGGGGCGAGCGCTACGCGCCGGTCGGCCACGCCATGCACTTCCATATGGCAAGCTACAACAACCCCCACCCGGCCAAGTACGTCGCCGTCGCCGGTGGCAACGCCTTCTATCTCAAACCAGGCCAGCGCCTGCGCGAACGGGTCATTGCCAGCAAGACGCCGGAGGTCGCTACCGCTTCTGCGGCAGCCCCGGCCGCGGCCACCCCGGCGGTGGAAACTGCTGCGGCAGGAGCAAGCCAGAGTGACGGATTCCTCGGGCAGCTCTACAGCCGCGTGGCCCTGACTTCACCCGCCGCAGCCGCGCCGTGCGAGAACGTCACGTCCGGGTTCGGCGCCACCCCGCTCGCATGCGAAAGCGAGATCGAGGGCCGCTAGGACGCGATCGAGCGACGCCAAGCACGGTTGAAGCAAACCAGCCGGCTAGCCTTCGCCCTTGAGGCCCTTCTCGAAATATTTGTGGACGACCTTGTCCTGGTTCTCCAGCAGCCAGTCGATCGAGGGCTGGAAGGTCATCGCCTTGTGGATCGCTTGCGTGGTGGCCTTGCGGTGGATGTCGAACAGCACCTGGTGGTCGAGATCCTTGACCTCGACGATGCCGGGATTGAGCCACACCGAGACGATGATGCCGAGCTCGTCGCATTTGTCTTTGGGAATGTCGCCCGAGCGCACGGCATCGAGCACGCCCATGGCGGTGGCGTATTGCACCGTGCCCATGAGGATATTGGTGTAGCGCGAGTCCTTGACGGTGGCCTTGCTGACGCAAAGCGTGGGCGGGCGCACCATGACGTCGGTGTTCAGCAGCGCGAGCACGCGGGAGTGGCCCTTGACCTGATCGCCGAGGAGACTGGCGAACGCGGTGCCGAACGGCCCGTCCATTTCACCGATTGCGACTTCCGGTTCCGCGGCGGTACCGGGCGGTCCGCCGGCGACGAGGCTTTCGCCCACTCTCAAGACAATGCGATCGGACATGCTGCGACTTCGTCCCTGTGTTGATGGAATTGGCCGGACTATGGCCGCGCGGGCACTCAGTCGCAACGCTTCACGCACAAAAAAACCGCCGCGGGATTTCTCCTCGCGGCGGTTCTTGTCGTGGCGGCCAGTCTCTTGCCGAAACAAAATGCTGGCGAAACCAACTCGTGAAAGAGGGGAACGCGCTTCTATAAACCGCGTATTCTCGATGAGGGCTCTGGGAGCCCGAATTGCGCTCAAAGCCGCTCAGAGAGCGGTCGCGCAACAAAGCTGCGCTCGACGCAATCCGCGGTAGCGCAGCAATCGCGTGTTCAAACAGGCCAAAGGCCAAGAACACGACGAATGAATTTTGAAACCGCCCTTGGCAAGCCTGGCGACGACCTACTCTCCCAAGTCTTGAGACTTAGTACCATCGGCGCTGGAGCGTTTCACGGCCGTGTTCGGGATGGGAACGGGTGGGGGCGCTCCGCCAAAATCACCAGGCCAGCGAAGGGCGGTTTCAAATCTGGTCTCAACACTCATCCTGAAAAGGATGGGTACTGACAATGAAAGCAATCAAGCCGATCGAGCTATTAGTACTGGTTAGCTTCACGCATTGCTGCGCTTCCACACCCAGCCTATCAACGTGGTGGTCTTCCACGGCTCTCAAGGGAGAACTAGTTTCGAGGTAGGCTTCCCGCTTAGATGCTTTCAGCGGTTATCCCGTCCGCACTTAGCTACCCTGCTGTGCCGCTGGCGCGACAACAGGTCCACCAGAGGTGCGTCCATCCCGGTCCTCTCGTACTAGGGACAGATCCTCTCAATTCTCCTACACCCACGGCAGATAGGGACCGAACTGTCTCACGACGTTCTAAACCCAGCTCACGTACCACTTTAATCGGCGAACAGCCGAACCCTTGGGACCTGCTCCAGCCCCAGGATGTGATGAGCCGACATCGAGGTGCCAAACGATGCCGTCGATATGGACTCTTGGGCATCATCAGCCTGTTATCCCCGGAGTACCTTTTATCCGTTGAGCGATGGCCCTTCCACACGGGACCACCGGATCACTAAGGCCGACTTTCGTCTCTGCTCGACTTGTCAGTCTCGCAGTCAGGCAGGCTTATGCCTTTGCACTCGACAGCTGATTTCCGACCAGCTTGAGCCTACCTTCGCACGCCTCCGTTACTCTTTGGGAGGCGACCGCCCCAGTCAAACTACCCACCATGCACTGTCTTGGACCCGGATGAACGGGCCGCAGTTAGATATCCATAATCGTAAGGGTGGTATTTCAAGGTTGGCTCCCCTGGAACTGGCGCCCCAGGTTCAAAGCCTCCCACCTATCCTACACATGCAGTTACGAATACCAGTGCAAAGCTATAGTAAAGGTTCACGGGGTCTTTCCGTCTAACCGCAGGAACCCCGCATCTTCACGGGGAATTCAATTTCACTGAGTCTGCGTTGGAGACAGTGGGGAAGTCGTTACGCCATTCGTGCAGGTCGGAACTTACCCGACAAGGAATTTCGCTACCTTAGGACCGTTATAGTTACGGCCGCCGTTTACCGGGGCTTCGATTCAGAGCTTGCACCCCTCCTCTTAACCTTCCGGCACCGGGCAGGCGTCAGACCCTATACGTCGTCTTGCGACTTCGCAGAGCCCTATGTTTTTAATAAACAGTCGCCACCCCCTGGCTTGTGCCCCCCACACCTGGTTGCCCAGACATGGGGCCCCCTTCTCCCGAAGTTACGGGGGTATTTTGCCGAGTTCCTTCAACGCAGTTCTCTCAAGCGCCTTGGTATACTCTACCAGTCCACCTGTGTCGGTTTAGGGTACGGTCTCATGTGGGGGCTATTTCCTGGAACTCCTTCGCGGCCAGGTCAATCCGATAAGACCTGACAACTTTTGGAATTCGTCACACACCCACTGGCCCACGAATATTAACGTGGTTCCCATCGACTACGGCTTTCGCCCTCGCCTTAGGGGCCGGCTAACCCTGCGCTGATTAGCATTGCGCAGGAACCCTTGGACTTTCGGCGGGAGTGTCTCTCACACTCCTTATCGTTACTCATGTCAGCATTCGCTCTTCCGATACCTCCAGGCCACCTCGCGGTGACCCTTCGCAGGCTTACGGAACGCTCCGCTACCGCGTGCACAAGTGCACACCCGAAGCTTCGGTGTATGGCTTAAGCCCCGATACATTGTCGGCGCAAGAATCCTTATTTAGACCAGTGAGCTGTTACGCTTTCTTTAAAGGATGGCTGCTTCTAAGCCAACCTCCTGGTTGTTTTGGGATTCTCACATCCTTTCACACTTAGCCATAACTTGGGGACCTTAGCTGGCGGTCAGGGCTGTTTCCCTTTTCACGACGAACCTTAGCACCCGCCGTGTGTCTGCCGGATAGTACTTCTCGGTATTCGGAGTTTGGTTAGGTTTGGTAAGCCGTTGAGGCCCCCTAGCCCATCCAGTGCTCTACCCCCGAGAGTATTCGTCCGACGCTCTACCTAAATAGA
>Ga0208781_1000093_pt1 | contig 10911 bp, 10 predicted proteins | sample RushOxbow_ThreeS_2_FD_185677 | JGI IMG/M metagenome (GOLD analysis project Ga0208781, IMG submission 185677) | Natural and restored wetland microbial communities from the San Francisco Bay, California, USA, that impact long-term carbon... | ecosystem: Environmental > Terrestrial > Soil >... | reverse complement strand
GTACGCCTCCCGCGGTGTGAAGGTGCGCTTCACATCGGGGACCGGCTCCGAGGCGTTGATGGGCTACGCCCAGGGGATGTCGATGCTCTATCTCGAGGCGCGCTGTCTCGCGGTCGTGCGGGCAGCCGGCTCGCAGGGAGTCCAGAACGGGTCGATCTCGTGCGTTGCGCTCGCCCTCTCGGTGCCGGGGGGCACGCGGGCGATCCTCGGGGAGAACGTGCTCGCCGCCTGGCTCGACCTCGAGGTCGCCTCCGGCAATGACGCGATCGCCTCGCACTCGGAGATCCGCAAGACGGCGAAGCTCATGGGTCAGTTCCTGCCGGGGACGGACTTCGTCACCTCCGGCTACTCGGTGATGCCGCGCCATGACAACACGTTCGGCGGCGGGAACTTCGACTCCGACGATCTCGACGAGTGGCTGACGATCCAGCGTGACTGGCAGGTCGACGCGGGGATCGAGCCCGTCCCCGAGGACGAGCTCCTGCACGTGCGCGAGCGCGCCGCCCGAGCGGTGCAGTCGGTCTTCGCAGGGCTCGGGTTGCCGGCGATCTCCGACGATGAGGTGGCCGTGGCGACGTCCGGCTACGACGCCCGCGAGATGCCCGACCGTGACCGCGCGGCCGACGTCGAGGCGGCCGACGAGCTGCTCGCGCGGGGTGTGTCAGGACTCGACGTCGCGCTCGCGCTGGACGCGGCGGGCTTTCAAGACGTCGCGGAGGCGGTGCTCGGAATGCAGCGCCAGCGCGTATCCGCGGACTACCTCCAGACGGCGGCGATCATCGATCCGGGCGGGCTCGTCCGCTCGGCCGTGAACGACCCGAACGAGTATGCGGGGCCGGGCACCGGATATCGGCTCGAGGGTGAGCGCTGGGAGCTTCTGCAGGACCTCCCGCACGTCGTCGCTCCCGCAGACATCCTCGGCGACCTCGCCGGCGCCGAGCACGTCGTCGTCGAGCGCGGGTGGGCTTCCCGAGGTGACGATCCGTCGGAAGTCGTCGTCGCCGTCGGTCCGGCGTTCGCTGCCGCGCTCCGCCGGACGATCGCCGACCTCGACCATCGCGCCGTGCTCGACGCCGTGTGCGAGGGGATCCGCGAGAGCGGAGGGAGGCCGCGCATCGTCCGCATCGCGCGCGTCGCGGACGTCGCCTTCATCGCCCACGACGGCGCGCGGCTCTCCGGGTCGGGCGTCGCGATCGGCCTTCAGTCGAAGGGCACGGCCGTCATCCAGCGTGCCGATCTCCAGCCGCTCGACAATCTCGAGCTCTTCGGGATGTCGCCGCTGTACACGCTCGAGTCGTACCGCGCGATGGGCCGCAATGCCGCCGGCTACGCACTCGGGCAGCGGGTCGGCCCGGTTCCGACGCAGCTCGACAACTTCGCGCGTGCGAAGCTCATCGTGCGGACGACGCTCCTGCACGCGCGCGAGACGCAGGCGATCGTGCCGGGTGCGGCTCCGGTCGAGCTCGAGCTCAGCGCAGCCCCCGTCACGTAGGCGGCGCTACGGCCCTGGCTTTCCGCCCTGACCCCAGTGCGCCGGCGGGACACCCTGGATGATCACGTGGATGCGCTCCGTCGCGGCACCGCTCGACTCGTGCAGCGCCTCCGTGAGCGCCTCGATCATCTTCGGCACCGACTCCTCGGTCACGCGCGTGTCGTACAGCTTCACCTCGATCACCGGCATCGTCTTCTCCTCTGGTCGACGGGGCGATCTTACGATGTCGGCCCGGGAGGCATCTCGTCGACCGGCCACGGCTTTCCCGCGAGCCCCCAGTTCTTGGGGTTGTGGCCCTCGACGATGACCCAGGTGTGCTCCTTGAGGCCCGGATGCGTGGCCTCACCCAGCGCGTCGGTGAGCTTCTCGATGAGCGCTGCGCTCGTCTCGTCACTCATTCGGTAGTCGAACAGCTCGACTCTGATCAGCGGCATCGATCCTCCTTCCGGTTAGCGTACGAGCCATGACTGCCAAGCTCCAACACTGCGGGCTGATCGTCGCCGATCTCGAGCGCTCGCGCGGGTTCTACGGTGGCGCGCTCGGGTTCGAGGAGGTTCCGCGCCCACACAACTTCTACTTCGAGGGCGCGTGGTTCCAGGTCGGAGAGGATCAGATCCACCTGCTGGTGGCGTCGGAGACGACCGGGCAAGCCGGCACCGGCGACCCCGGCCCGAGCGTGGCGACGGGACTCGCGACGCACCTCGCGATCGAAGTCGACGACCTTGCGGCTTCCCTCGCGCGGCTGGACGAGCACGGCGTCGGCCTCGTCGGTGGCCCGATGCCCCGGGGCGACGGCTACGACCAGGTCTTCGTGTTCGATCCCGACGGCTACGTGATCGAGCTCTTCGAGCACACGGGCGCGGATCAGTCGGGCGCCCCGCCACGCTCACCCGTTCGCAGATGACCAGACACGCATGCAGCCGCCCTGAGGCGGCTGCCGCGCCGGGTGATCGGACGGTGACGCCAGCTACTGCGCCAATGGTCGGACAGGCCTGAGGCGCACGGCCGCGACGAGACCAAGTGCGAGCAGCAGGCCGAGGCCGAAGGCGAGCCCGATCTGGAACCAGTCGATGCTCGAACCCGAGTCCGTTGCGACCGGAGTCGTCTGGACTGTCGCCACGACAGGGCGCTCGAACGCATCGACGTACGGAACGGCGCCTGCGTCTCGCGTCGCCGCGGTAGCGGCACGCTCGAACCAGTCGGGAGCTGACGCCACGACGCTTGCAGCGGCCGGACGCTCGAACGCGTCGACATACGGAGTCGGCGTGCTGCTCGCCACCGCCTTTGCAGCCGCGCGCTCGAACCAGTCCGAAGGCGGGTCTGCGACGGCGTTCGGGACACCGACCGTGAGAGCTGCGATTGCGATTGCGAGTGAAAGCCTGGCCTTCATCGGACTCCTCCTCGTTTCGGATCGCTTTGTGCGATCGCTGTACGAGGAGGGTCGCCGCAGCCGCCTAAGAGAAGGGGTGAAAACGGGTAAAGCGGCAGACGAGAGGCCATCGGTCGCCGGTGTCGGTTAGCGTCGCGCGTCACATGGAGTTCAGCATCCTCGGCCCACTCGACGTGCGCGAGAACGGGCATGCGATCGACGTCGGGTCGACGAAGCCACGGGCGTTGCTCGCCATCCTGCTCCTGAACGCCAACCGTGTGGTCTCGACCGATGCCCTGATTGCCTCGCTCTGGGGCGAGCGCCCACCGGGCACGGCGGCCAAGGCCCTCCAGGTGTACGTGTCTCAGCTTCGCAAGGCCCTGGGGCGCGAACGCATCGTGACTCGCTCGCCGGGTTACGAACTACGCGTCGAACCGGGAGAGCTCGACCTCCACGTCTTCGAACAGCGTGTGGCGGACGGCGAGTTCGGCGACGCGTTGCGGCTTGTTCGCGGAAGCCCTCTCTCCGAGTTTGCATACGAGCCGTTCGCACAGGCCGAGATCGCGAGGATCGAGGAGCTCGAACTCGGGTGCCTCGAGCAGCGAATCGATGTCGACCTTGCTCAGGGTCGGCACGCAGCGATCGTCGGCGAGGTGGAGGCGCTTGTCCGACAGCACCCGCTTCGTGAGCGACTGCGCGCGCAGCTCATGCTGGCCCTTTATCGCTCAGGACGGCAGGCAGACGCGCTCGATGCATACCAGGACGGACGCGTCTTGCTCTCGGACGAACTCGGGCTCGAGCCGGGTGCGGCGCTGAAGGAGCTTCAGCGCGCGATCCTCGAACAGGACACGACCCTCGATGCGCCTCTGCCCGAGGCACTCGGTGACCGGACCCCGGAGGCGCCGGAGGCCGTCCGCACGACACGTCGGCGCGAAGCGCGAAAGACCGTGTCGGTTCTCTTCTGCGACGTGACCGCGTCGGGTCGCGAGCTAGACCCGGAGGCGCTGCGCAACGTCGCGGAGCGGGGGTTCGAGGCGATCGTCCCCCTTCTGACTGCACACGGTGCGACGGTGGAGCGGGCGCTGGACGGCGCCGTATCCGCGCTCTTCGGCGTCCCGACGCTTCATGAGGACGATGCGCTGCGCGCGGTACGCGCGGCGGTGGGGATCGGCGAGCGTCTGGCCGAGCTCCGAGCGGAGCTCGAGGAGACGTGGGGTGCGACGCTCGCCCTCCGCGTGGGCATCGGCACGGGTGAGGTGCTCGCGAGCGGCGGCAACGATGGCGGCAACAGCTGGTCCGTGACCGGACAGCCGGTTCAGGTCGCCATTCAACTCCAGCAGAGCGCCAACCCCGGAGAGATCCTCATCGACGAGCGCACACTCCGGGTCGTCCGCAGCTCGGTCGAGGTGCAAGTGCTCGACGGACACGCACGCCTCCTCGATGTGCACCCAGTCGAGCACAGCGCGCGCAATCGCTTCGACTCTCCCATGGTGGGGCGCGATCGAGAGCAGCGCCGGCTCCGCGACGCCTTCGAGCAGGCGGTCGGCGACCGTTCGTGCCAGCTCTTCACGATCCTGGGTGCTCCCGGCGTCGGGAAGTCACGCCTTGTCCGAGAGTTCGTCCAGGGCGTCTCGGGCGACGCTCTCGTCGCGCGCGGGCGCTGCCTCCCGTACGGGGAAGGGATCACGTACTGGCCCGTCGCCGAGGCCGTCCGGGACGCGGCCGCACTCGACGACGTCTCATCGACTGCAGACGGTCTGGCGAAGCTCACTCGGCTGCTCGACGCGACCGACGACGCCGAGAGAGTCGCGCAGCGCCTCGGTGAGGTCGTCGGGCTTACGGATCGGTTGAGCAGCACGGAGGAGATCGTCGTCGCAGTGCGCTCCTTCGTCGAGGCTCTGGCTCAGCGCGATCCGCTGGTGCTCGTTTTCGACGACATCCACTGGGGAGAGAGCACATTCCTCGATCTGGTCGATCACGTGGCCGACTGGGTGACGGACGCACCGGTCCTGCTCGTCTGCATCGCCCGACCCGAGCTGCTCGAGATCCGCCCGGGATGGGGAGGCGGGAAGCTGAACTCCACGACCGTCCTCCTCGAGCCGCTCTCCGATGAGGAGAGCGCGAGCCTTCTCGACGGCCTGCACGGGTCCAGCGATCTCGACGTGGAATCACGGAGTCGCATCGTCGACGCAGCGAGTGGAAACCCGCTGTTCGTCGAGGAGATGCTCGCGCTCGTCCTCGAGGACGGACGTGAGCGCGATGCCATCGATGTCCCGCCGACGATCCAGGCACTCCTCGCGACGCGGCTCGACCGGCTGTCCGAGGGTGAGCGGGCAGCGATCGAGGCCGCGGCCGTCGAGGGCAAGGTCTTCCACACCTCGTCCATCGTCGAGCTCACCGAATCCGACGCCGAGGCGATTCATGCCGCGCTCCTCGGCCTCATGCGGCGAGCTCTGGTTCGGGCCGACAAGCCCGTGTTCACCGGCGAGCAGGGGTACCGCTTTCGCCACATCCTCATCCGCGACGCGGCGTACGACTCGATCCCGAAAGCGACTCGCTCTACCTTGCACGAGCGTCACGCCGGATGGCTCGATGAGCGGGTGGCTGACCGTACGTTGGAACTCGACGAGGTAGTCGGATACCACTACGAGCAGGCGTTCAGCTATCGGGACGAGCTCGGGCCGGTAGACGAGCATGCCCGCTCGCTTGGGCGCCGCGGGGCGGAACGCCTCGGCGCGGCGGGAAGGCGCGCATTCATTCGTAGCGACGGCCCTGCGGGCGTGAACCTCATCTCACGCAGCGTTGCGTTGCTCTCCCCCGAGGATCCGCTCCGCGTCGACCTCATTCCGAACGTTCGTGTCATCCAGGGGTTGCCGGACATCAGCTGGGCCGATCGCGTGCTCACGGAGGCCGTCGAAGCCGCTGCCACGAGTGGGGATCGAGCGCTGGCTGCCCACGCACTCGTCCAGCGGGGATTCATCCGCCTCTTCGTGGACGAACACGTCACCCCACGAGAGCTCTTCGAGGTCGCCGAGCGTGCCATCGCAGTGTTCGACAGCCTGGGCGACGAACTCGGGCTCGCGCGGGCCTGGCGACTGGTCGCGCAGGCCCACTACTTGAACAGGGAGGGGGGCAAGTGCGCCGAAGCCTCCGAGCGCGCCCTCACTCACGTGCGGAGTGCACGCGACCGGTTCGAGGAGCGCGAGATCGTCGAGTGGCTCGTGATCGCGTTGCTTCTCGGACCGGCTCGTGCCGGCCCGGCGTACGAGCGCTGTCGTGAGCTCCTGGCGACGGAATGGGAGGACCCGTTGCTGGCGGCTGAGGTGGCAGGGGCTACGGCGGGACTGGCGGCCATGCTCGGGCGGCACGACGATGCGGAAGAGCTGATGCGCCGAGCGCGCTCGGAGATGCACGACGCCGGGGAGTGGATCTGGATCGTGAGCTTCTGGTACTCGGTCATCGGCATCTGGCACGGCGATCCCGTGGCCGCCGAGGTGGAGCTGCGGCCCGCGTACGACGCGCTCAAGAAGATCGGGGAGAAGAGCCACTTCTCGTCGATCGCGCACGGTCTCGCGGCCGCCGTGTACGCGCAGGGCCGTCTGGAGGAAGCCGAGCAGTTGACACGCGAGTGCGAAGAAGCATGCCGAGCGAACGACATCCATAGCCACATCCTTTGGAGGTCGACCCGCGCGAAGGTCCTTGCGAGGCGTGGCGAATGGGTTGCGGCCGACCGCCTGGCACGCGAGGCGATTGCGTTCGCCGAGACGAGCGACTTCCTCCCAGCGCATGCCGATGCCTTGGCCGACCTGGCGGAGGTCCGAGAGCTCGCGGGTGAAACGGAGGAAGCGTGCTCTGCGCTCGAGCGAGCGCTGGCGTTGCACGAGGAGAAGGGCAATGCTCTCGCGGGCGACCTGTGCCGAGCGAGGCTCGCGGCCTTGGGGGGCTAGCGCTCGAGGGCGCCGATCCGCCGGTAGGTCTCCTTCGCCGCAGCGACGCCGAGCGCGAACGTCTCGAGGAGCATCCGCTCGTTCGGCGAGTGCGTGCGACTGTCCGGGAGGGCAAGCCCGGCCAGCACCGTCGGGATGCAGCGTGCTGCGAGCGCGGCGGTGATCGGGAGCGTGCCGCCCACGCGCACGATCAGCGGACGGCGTCCGAAGACTTCCTCGAACGCGTCGCGTGCAGCTTCGAGCACCGGCGTCTCGCGGGGGAGAACTGCCGGCGGCGTGATGTCCAGGCTCGTCACCTCGAGCGTCGCGCCCTGAGGAAGGGCCTCGCGAAACAGCTCTTGGGCTGCGTCCGCGATCGCCGCTGCGTCCTGGCCGGGCGCGATGCGAATCGTGATTCCGGCGGATGCGCTCGACACGAGCGTCGTGTTGCGCAGGCCCGGCTTCCCGCCGAGGACGCCTGTCACGTCGAGCGACGGCTCGACGAAGACGCGCTCGTAGAACTCCTCGGCGGCGCGTGCGTCGAGCGGCACCGCGCCGACCCGCGCGATCTCGTCGGCTCCGGGAGGTAGCGAGCTCCAGCCGGCGACCTCGTCGTCCGGCGCCGGCGTGACTCCGGCGCGCAGCGGCTCTGGGAGGCGTCCGCCGCGCGGGAAGAGCACCGTCAGGGCCTGCGCCAGAGCGTGGATCGCGTTGAGCGCCGTCCCCCCGTAGTGCCCGGAGTGCAGGTCGCGCTCGCCGGTCTGCACTTCGACGTCGAGCGCAACGAGTCCCCGGGTGGCGACGACGAACTCCGGGGTGTTCCGTGTCTTCATCCACCCGTCCATCACGACGCACGCGTCGACATGCCCTTTGTCGGCCTCGAGGAAGCGGATGATGGCATCGCCACCGGTCTCTTCTTCGCCATCGCAGACGATCCGGAGCGTCACCGGCGACGGCCCCTCTGCGAGCAGCTCCTCGATCGCTTTCAGCTGCATCCACAGTTGCCCCTTGTCATCGGCGACACCGCGCGCGTAGAGCCACTCGCCCCGCACCTGAGCGGCAAACGGATCGGACTCCCAGAGCTCGAGCGGCGCGGGCGGCTGCACGTCGTAGTGGCCGTACACGAGAACCGTGGGCGCTCCCGGCGGACCTCCGATTTCGCCTACTACGAGCCGACCGTCCTCCCGAACCTCGGCCGAGCCGCCGAGCGCACGCACGCGCTCAGCAACCCATTCCGCGGCCTGCGCGACGTCGCCCGCGTACGTCGGGTCCGCGCTCACGCTGGGGATCGCGAGGAACGCGGTGAGATCCTCGAGCCAGCCGGCCGGCAGTTCGCCGCTCATGCGCTCGATCGTACGCCGCCGCGGCCCAGGCTATGGTGGGTGGAGCGCGTACGCCTTCCGTCGAGTCCGAGCCGCCCGTGCTCGACAGCTCCGCGGCGCGCGGCACGGATCTGTCATCGACAGGAAGGAAGCGGAATGACGACGAAGCGTCAGCAGACCATGGCCAAGATCACGCGCGAGCGGGCCGTCAAGGAGAAGCGTGAGCGCAAGCTCGAGAAGAAGCGCGCAGCAGCAGCTGCCAAGAGAGATCGAGCCAACGGCATCGTTCCTGCCGTCGACCTCGAGAACCTCGACCCCGAGGACTCAGCCGCGCTCCTCGATGCGCATGAGGCCGACGGAGATGATGGTGCGGTACCGAGTGAACGCGTGGTGTCCGGCCTGTAGGAGGTACTGGTCGGCGTCGAGCATGCGCCGATAGACGTCGGGCGGCACCTTCACCATCCGCTCGCAATCGAACTGCAGGCACTCGCAACCAAGCTCGACGAGGCCCTGGGCGTCGGTCTTGGGTTTCTCCATGGCGGTCGCCCGCCTGTTCGCCGTGCGTTGCGTCTCGCGGTGCGAGGCGCCTTCCTGCTCTGCGTCCACGCGCTCGTTTGCCGATGTGGCCATCGCGTCTCCTCCTGTCGTGAACGGATAAGGAGGGCGCAGGCGGCGCCGTCGGTATTCGTCCTGTGTCCGGCCAGTGTACGTGCGCGATCTCAGCTCCCGACCTGGCCGCCGGCCGCGGCTGCTACGGTGTGACCACGGACGGCGTCCGCTGTCCCGTGAGGTTTGGCTTCTTCGGTTCCTCCTTTGAGTGGTCGAGGTAGACGGATCTCGACCCAGAACTACACATAGGAGTTGAATCGAATGCAGCAGACTTTTTCCGAGCTTGGCGTATCCGCGCGCATCGTGCGGTCGCTCGCCGAGCGCGACATCACCAGCCCGTTCCCCATCCAGGCCAAGGTCCTGCGAGACGCGCTGGCCGGCCGGGACGTCCTTGCGAAGGCGCCGACGGGGTCGGGCAAGACCATCGCCTTTGCGATCCCCATCGTCGAGCGCATCGACGCGGGCGCCAAGCGCCCCGCCGCGGTCGTACTCGTGCCCACGCGCGAACTGGCCTTGCAGGTGACCGGCGAGTTCGAGGCGCTCGCGCCGAAGGGTGTGGAGATCGCCACCGTGTACGGCGGCGTTCCCGTTCACGCACAGGCGAAGCGCGCTCGGGCGGCGCACGTTCTCGTGGCGACGCCTGGTCGTCTGAACGACCTCCTCGAGCGCAAGGCGGTCACGCTCGACGGCGTGAAGATCCTCATCCTCGACGAGGCCGACCGGATGCTCGACATGGGCTTCAAGCCGCAGGTCGACCGCATCGTGCGGCGTATGCCGCGCGAGCGCCAGACGATGTTCTTCTCGGCCACCCTCGACGCCACCGTGGGCGAGCTCGCACATGCGTATACCTCGAACCCGGCACGCTTCGAGGCGGCGCCGATCGTGGAGAACCAGGGTGAGGTCGAGCACCGCTTCATCGCGGTCAAACCCGAGGACAAGGTGCAGAAGCTCACCGAGCTCCTCGGCGAGGACGATCGCGGGCTCGCGCTCGTCTTCGTCCGCACGCGGCGCGGGGCAGACCGCCTCGTCAAGAAGCTCGCGTTCCAGCAGATCGACGCGGTGGCGCTGCACGGCGACATGAACCAGAACCAGCGCGAGCGAGCGCTCAAGAAGTTCGAGTCCGGAAAGGCATCGACGCTCGTCGCGACGGATGTCGCGGCACGCGGCCTCGATCTCGCCGACATCACGCACGTCATCAACTTCGATCCCCCGGAGGAGCACTCGGGCTACGTCCATCGCGTCGGCCGCACCGGCAGAGCCGGACGCGCCGGGATCGGCGTCACGCTCGTGCTGCCCGATCAGCAGGCGGACGTCAGCCGAGTCGCGCGCCTCGCGGGGCACACGGAGCAGTTCGCATCGGGCGGGATGGCCGTCGCGCCGCCGCGCCGCGTCTACTCGTCGCGCCGCGGCCGCTCGAAGTGGGGCTCGCCGGCCCCGCGCCGCAAGATCTAGCTCTGCGCAAGAGCGGAATCCGCGAGTGCGGATTCCGCTCGCGCGAACACCCTGAGGGCGGCTGCTTCGCAGCCGCTGTCACGTCTACTACCCGATTGCGCTGGCGTGGACGGGCGTGTTACTTGGTCGCAGCGAGCTGCGCGTCGATCCAGGCTTCGGCCTCTTCGCGGTCGATGCCACGCGCGACCTCGATCTCACCGGAGAGCAGCTCGCGAGCCTTCAGGTGGAGGGCTCGCTCGCTCGTCGAGAGCTTGATCGGCGTGCCGTTGGCCGTTCGGCCCTGCTCGCGCTTCACGCCGTCGCGGACGATCTCGGCGAGGTCGAGCGGATCGCCGGAGCGGAGCTTCTCCTGGGCCTGCGCGAGCCGCTTCGACCAGATCTCGTCGCTCACGACGCCTTCCTCGCGCAGTGTCTTCTGCACCTTCTTCAGGTCGGCCTCGCTCGCAGGTGGCCGCAGAAGATCCGCAGCGCGGGAGACCGGCAGCGTCACCGAGAGGTCGTTCCCGAGCTCGATGAGCACGATCTCCTCCTCGACCCCGAGCACGACCTTCTTCTCGCGCTTGGAGATGCGTCCGATCCCGTGCGGGGGATAGGCGACGAGCGTCCCGACTTTCAGCTCCACCGTGCCAGCCTATCGGCTGGCGGCTGCGTCACCCGTCGAGGGCGACGACGAACTCGCGTTCGCGGCCGAGCCAGCGCGCTTCGAGTGAGCTTCCGAGCCGGCGCAGGAGGGCGACCATA
>Ga0208781_1000091_pt1 | contig 10921 bp, 9 predicted proteins | sample RushOxbow_ThreeS_2_FD_185677 | JGI IMG/M metagenome (GOLD analysis project Ga0208781, IMG submission 185677) | Natural and restored wetland microbial communities from the San Francisco Bay, California, USA, that impact long-term carbon... | ecosystem: Environmental > Terrestrial > Soil > Wetlands... | reverse complement strand
GCGGAGCACGGTGGCCCAGACGACAGCGCCGAGCACGCCCAGGGCGACGACCGCGGCAACGGCACGACGCCGGCGTACGTCGCGGCGGCGGCGCGTGCGACGCACCTGGCGGTCGACGGTCACCGCAAAAGGCTAGCGAGGCCGGCGGGGTACGACGGCGATCCGCTCGCCGACCGAGACGACGTCGATCGCGGCGCCGTAGTGCTCGGCGATCACGGCCTCCGTGAGCACGTCGGCCGGTGCGCCGTCCGCAACGACGCGGCCGGTGTCGAGCATCAGCATGCGATCGGCGTACTGCGCCGCGAGCGTCAGATCGTGCATCGCCGCGACGAGCGTCAGACCGGACTCCGCGCGAAGGCCGTCGAGCAGCTCGAGCGCCTGCTGCTGGTGACCGATGTCGAGCGCGGCGGTCGGCTCGTCCAGGAGGACGACGGGCGCTTCCTGCGCGAGCGCGCGCGCCACCACGGCGCGCTGCTTCTCGCCACCGGAGAGGGTCCCGAGACGGCGGCCGGCGAAGTCGAGGAGGTCGAGCCGCCCGAGCGCGCGTCCGGCGGCGTCGCGGTCGTGCGCCCCTTCCTTGGCGAGCGGCCCGAGATGTGGAGTGCGACCGAGCAGGACATACTCGGCAACGGTCATCCACGGCGGCGTGTACGGCTCCTGCGGCACGACGGCCACGAGCCGTGCGAGCTCACCACGCGAGAGCTCTGTCACCGAGCGACCCTCGAGCTCGATCTCGCCCGCGAAGGGGACGAGACGTGCGATCGCGCGCAGCAGCGTCGTCTTCCCGGCGCCGTTCGGGCCGATCAGCGCGAGCCACTCACCGTCGGCCACGGCCACGTCTACGCGGTTCACCACCGGCTTGCCGCCGAGATTCACCGTGACTCCGCGAAGCTCGATCACGGGGATCCACCGCGCGTCGTCCGCAGGACGACCGCGAAGAACGGCGCTCCGAAGAAGGCCGTGACGACTCCGAGCGGAATCTCGGCCGGCGCGAGCGCCGTGCGGGCGACGACGTCCGCGAGCACGAGGAAGCCCGCGCCGACGAGCACGGAGAGCGGAAGCAGGGCGCGATAACCGACGCCGGTGAGCAGGCGGATCGTGTGCGGGACGATGATCCCGACGAAGCCGATCAGCCCCGTCACCGCGACGGCGGCGGCGGTCCCGAGCGTGGCTGCGACGACGAGCGCCAGCCGCACGCGGCGGACGTCGACGCCGAGGCTCGCCGCCTCGTCGTCTCCGAGATTGAGCACGTCCACCACGCGGCGGAGCGCGAGGATCACCACGGTCGCCACTGCAATGTACGGCAGCACGACCACGACGTCGGACCAGCCGCTGCTCGGAATGTTGCCGAGGATCCACGAGTAGACCTCCTGCAGCGTCTCCGAGTTCTGCTGCTGGACGAAGGTCTGCCAGGCGGTGAAGAAGGCCGTCACCGTGACGCCGGCGAGGACGAGCGTCGCGGCGTCCCGCTCGCGCCGGGCGGAGCGCCCGACCGCGTACGTCAACAGCACCGCGATCGAACCGCCGACGAACGCCGCGATCGGCAGGAGGCGCTGTCCGCGCAGTCCGTCCGGGAGATACGCAATCGCGATCGTGGCTCCGAGCCCCGCTCCGGCCGCGACTCCGAGCAGGTACGGATCGGCGAGCGGGTTGCGAAACACACCCTGATAGGTCGCTCCGGCGACCGCGAGCATCGCCCCGACGAGCGCGGCGAGAACGACGCGCGGCACGCGGATCTCCCAGAGGATCGCCTCCTCCGTCGGTGAGAGCGACGACGTGACACCGGGCGCATGGAGGCGCGCGCCCGCTGACTCCAGCACCGACCCGACGCCGAGGTCGATCGGACCGACGAGGACCCCGGCGATCAGCGAGACGAGGAGGAATGCGGTCGCGGAGCACGCCCACGCAACGGTCAGCCCGCGCGGGCGAACCTCCGCGGCGTGCTCCGCGACCGACGTCACCCCTACTGGCGGAGCCGCGCCAGCGCTGATGCCATGGCGCGGTAGAAGTCCACGAGCCGCGGCCCCCAGCGCGACGCGATCGAGTCGTGGATCCGCACGATCGACCCCGTCCGCACGGCACTCACGCGATCCCAGCCTGGCCGGGCGGAAACCGTCGACGGCTTCTGGCCGCAGCAGACGGTGTCCGCGAGCACGATCAGATCAGGGCTCGCCGCGACGACGTACTCCGACGACAGCTGCGGGTAGCCGAAGCCGAGCGAGTCGGCCGCGTCGGCGATGTTCTTGAGGCCGAGCGACACATAGACCTGGCCGATGAAGGTCTTCGACGTCGCCGAGTACAGCGTCGGATCGAGCTCGTGGTACACGGACAAGCCCTGCCTCCCGCGCCGGGCATCCGCCACGATCGCGCCGATCCTCTTCTTCATTCCGGCGATCAGCTTCGCGGCACGCGCCTCGCGCCCCGTGACGAGCCCGAGTTGGCGGATCTGCTGGTAGGCGCCCTTGAAGCTCTTCGCCCCGTCCTGATGAAGCACGGTTATGCCGAGGCGGCCGAGCGCCTCCGACAGTCCCTTCGGGTCGTAGGCGATGACGACGAGATCCGGGCGATAGCCGGCGATCGCCTCGACGTTCGGGGTGAAGCCGGAGAGCGACGTCCTCGGCGCAGCGCGCGGGTGATCGGACTGGTCGTCGACCGCGACGACCTGCGAGCCGGCTCCGAGCGCGAAGAGCGTCTCGGTCGCGGTCGGCGAGAGCGAGACGATGCGCGTCGGCCGCTTGACCACGGTGACCTTGCCGTTCGAGGCGACGACGGTGACCGGGAACGCGGTCGGCGAAGAGCCGCTTGCAACGGTCTGGTGCAAGCGTTGTCCGCCCGCAGCGACAGATGCGAGTACTGCGAGCGCGGCCGCCAGCGAGGCGACGAGAACGGTGAGACGGTGGCACCTGAATCCTCCCTTCCTCGAGGGGATCTGGTTATGGGGAGCGCGGCAGGTCTTCTGACTCGGGGCTCCCTCCTCCGCCGCCTTCCCGGCTTCGGCCAGTGGCTTCGTGGCGGAGGAGCACTCCCCTTACAGCGGCGGGACCGTCCCGGATTCGCACCGGGTTCCCTCACCGTGCTCCTTATCGGGGGCGAGCCTATCATCGGACGGTGCGCGGGCCGTTCCTCCGAAACTGGCTCCCGGTCCTGATCTGGGCCGGGCTGATCTTCGGTTTCTCGTCGGTCCCCGACCTCGGGACCGGGCTCGGCGGCTGGGATCTCGTGCTACGGAAGCTCGCGCACGCGGCCGAGTACGCCGTCCTCGGCGCGCTGCTCGCGCGCGCTACGGGACGCGCGGGTCTCGCGGTCGCGCTCGGCGCGCTCTACGCCCTCAGCGACGAGATCCACCAGTCGTTCGTGCCGGGGCGCGTCGGCTCTCCGCTCGACGTTGCGATCGATGTCGTCGGCGTCGCGATCGGCGTCGCGCTCTGGCAGGCGGCGCGAGCGCGGCGCTTCGCATGAGCCGCCCCGTGAGCGGATCGCTCGTCCTCGCCGTCGAGCTCGACTCGATAGGCGACACACGGCCGCTCTGGGAAGCCTGGCTGGCGTCCGCCCGCGGAGTTCTGGCGATCGACCCGGCATCGTTCCCGGCCGACCGCGCCGAGGCCGCGAGCGTGCTGGACTCCGCCGGGGTCGGAAACTGGCGCGTCCTCCTGGAGCGCTTCGTCGAAGACCACGCGCCCGCGTACCTCCGCCGCGACGCGCCGACGAGCGCCGCGCTCCGTGCGCTGTCCGCCTCGGGCGTCCGGATCGGCGTCTTCACCGACGCCCCGGAGGAGCTTGCCCGCACCGCGCTCGCGCAGCTGGGGGCGACACGGCGCGTGACGGAGATCGAGACGGGAGCCGGCGCGCTCGAACGCCTCCTGGACAGGCTCGGCATAGATGCGCAGATCGTCCGGACCCGGTCCGACCTCCTCTCGCGCGCCTAGAATCAGGCCCGTGGAGCAGCACGACGTCGGAGATCGCCAGCTCGACGCCCTGCTCGAGCGCCTGGATCGGATCGCCGACGAGCTCGAGCGGCTGAACCGCACTGCCGAGCGGCACGAGGGCTTCCTGCTCGTCGCGAAGGAGATCCACGACCTGCAGGAGTCGCTGAACGCACTCGCCTATGCCGCGCTCGGCCAGGCACCCCCGCACGTCACGCGCCGCCGCGCCTCCTAGGTCAGCCTGAAGACAGTCCCGTCGAGGGAGGTCGCGTAGAGCTCCCCGGCGGCGTCCTCGCCGAAGGACGTCAGACTCGAGATGCGGAACGACTCACGCCGCACGCGCGTCGCCTCGCCGCGTGCGACGACGAAGCTCCACACCGCACCCGAGCAGTAGTCCCCGACGAGGTAGCGGCCACGATCGGCAGGTCGCGCCTTTCCCCGATAGACGTGGCCGCCGACGACGCTGCAGTGGCCGCCGTCTCGTCCGAACTCGAAGACGGGAAACACGAGCTTGCCCGGCCCCGCTGCCTTCTGCTCGAAGCGGCGTGAGCCTTCGTAGACGTCCCAGCCGTAGTTCTCGAGCCCGGGGCTCGCGCGCGGCGTGTACGAGACCTCCTCGAGCGCGCCCTGGCCCACGTCGCCGATGTAGAGGTCGCCCGTCAGCCGGTCGAACGAGTAGCGCCACGGATTCCGCAGCCCGACGCCCACGATCTCCGGAGCCGACCCCGGTCGGCGCACGTCGAGGCGAAGCATCTTCCCGAGCAGGCTGCTCGAGTCCTGCGCGTGGTTCTCCGGGTCACCGCCGGCGCCACCGTCGCCCGTCCCCACGTAGAGCCTGCCATCCGGGCCGAACGCGAGCCCGCCGCCGTTGTGGTTGCCGTACGGCTGGTCGATCCGCAGCAGGAGGCGCGCGCTCGCCGGAAGCACGCGCGTGCCGTTCGTCTTGTAGCGGACGATGCGCGTGTCCCCGTTGCCATCCGTGTAGTTGACGTAGATGAAACGATTCGAGGCATAGCGCGGGTCGAAAGCCAGACCGAGCAAGCCCTGCTCGCCGCCCGCGACGACCCTCCCGCGCACGTCGAGGAAGAAGCCCGGGCGGAGCCGGCCGCGCTCGATCACCCGAATCGTTCCGCGCTGCTCGACGACGTAGAGCCGGCGCGCCTCGGGTCTCGGCGCCGTGACCTGCACCGGCTCGGCAAGCCCGCGCGCGACGACGACCGGCCTGAATGCGCTCTCCGCCGCGGAGGCCGCGCCGGAGACGAGCGCGACCGAGAGGCCCGCGAGGACAACCGCGATCCAGCGCACGAGGCCAAGGTAGCTGACGCTCGCGTGCGCCCCTCACAGGAGTACGCTACGCCGTCGTGCGCGTGTTCCTCATCGGCGCGGGACAGGTCGGGACGACGATCGTGGAGGCTCTCCACGACGACCACGAGATCACCGTCCTCGACACGGAGGGCACGCGTCTGCAGGCGCTGACCGGACGCTTCGACGTCGCCGTCTTCGAGGGCAACGGCACGAGCCGCAAGGACCTGGCCGCCGCGGGCATCGGCCGCGCGAACCTGGTCATCGCGTGCACCTCGCGCGACGAGGTGAACATCGTCGCCGGCATGTTCTCGCGGCGCGAGGCGGAGGGCGCGACGACGGTCATCCGGACGTCCAGCGCGGAGTACGTCGAGCTCTGGCGCGAAGGGCAGCTCGACGTCGACTTCGTCGTCTCGTCCGAGCTCGAGACGGCCTATGCGATCAGCCGGATCCTCGGCGTTCCCGCGGCCCGGCAGACGGATGTCTTCGCCGACGGCCAGGTGCAGGTCGGCGAGTTCGACATCGACGAGGACGCCTCGGACGACCTCGTCGGCATGCCGCTGCGGAATGCGAAATTCCCGACCGACTCGAAGGTCGCCGCGATCATCCGCGGCGACGAGATGATCCTGCCCCGCGGAGATGTCGAGATCCGACGAGGAGACCGCATCGTCGTCATCGGCTCTCCCTCGGCTGCCCGGCAGTGGAGCGAGCTCCTCTGGCCCGAGGGCGGAACCGTCCGTGACGTCGTCATCTACGGCGCCGGCCGCGTCGGCTCGGCGATCGCACGTGTCCTGCGGGAGCAGGGTTTGAGCATCCGCATGATCGAGGCGTCGCGCGACCAGGCACGTCGTGTCGCCGAGAGCCATCCCGACGTGCGGGTGTTCAACGCGAGTGGCTTCGACGCGGACTTCCTCGAGCGCGAACGAATCGGGTACGCGCAGGCCGCGATCTTCGCCATGCGGGACGACGCAAAGAATCAGTACGCCGCGTCGCTGGCCCGTGTGCACGGCGTTCCCTTCACGGTCGCGATCGCACACGAAGCCGTGTCGGTGGCCGCGTTCGAGCAGTCGGGGATCGACGTTTCGGTGAACCCGCGTGCGGTGACGGCGGAAGAGATCGTCCGTTTCGCGCACGACCCGCGCATGCAGCAGGTCGCGATGCTGGAGGGGAACCGCTTCGAGGTGCTCGACGTCACGACGCGCGAGACGAGCCGCTACATCGGCATGGCGTTCCGCGACATGCCCGTACACGGCTCGCTCATCGGCGCGATCGTGCGCAACGGCCAGGCGATCTTCCCGCACGGCGGCGACGTCCTCCAGGCCGGCGACCGCGTGATCATCTTCACCGAGGCTGCGAACGCGCCGTGGGTGGTCGAGGCTCTCTAGCGACTTGACCCAGGCGGTCTCCCGCATCGGCCGGCCCCGCAGGATTGCTATCGACGTCCTCGCATCGCTGAACCTCGTCGGGACGCTCGGCAAGTACCTCGGCATCGCCGCGCTGATGCCGCTCGCCGTCGCTCTCTGGTACGGGGAGTCGGTCGTCCCGTTCGTCGTCGCGGGCGGGCTGACGAGCGGACTTGGACTGCTCCTCGAGCGCGCCACGGCGCGGCCTGGCGGCCGAGTCGGGGTTCGCGAGGGATTCCTCGTGGTCTCGCTGACCTGGCTCCTCGCCGCTGCCTTTGCGGCGACGCCGTACATCGTCGTGGGGAGCGACCAGCTCGGGCATCCCATCGACGCCTACTTCGAGGGAATGTCCGGCTTTACGACGACCGGCGCGACCGTCGTCACCGACTTCGACGATCTCTCGAAGTCGATCGCGATCTGGCGCCAGTTCACGCAGTGGCTCGGCGGCATGGGCATCATCGTCCTCGCGCTTGCGGTCCTCCCACGACTCCGCGTCGGCGGTCGCCAGCTGCTCGAGTCCGAGCTGCCCGGCCCGGAGATCGACCAACTCTCCGAGCGCATGCGCTCGACCGCCCGACGGCTGTGGGTGCTGTACGTCGCGCTGACCGGTCTCGAGGCGCTGATCCTCTCAATCCTCGGGTGGACCGGGGTCGACGACAAGATGACGCCGTACGAGGCGATCGCGCACGCCTTCACGACCATGCCGACCGGCGGCTTCTCCACCCAGGCTCGCTCGATCGAGGCGTTCAGCGCAGCGTCGCAGTGGGTCATCGTCGCGTTCATGGTCATCGCGGGAGTCAACTTCGCGCTCATGTATCGCGCTGTCCTCAGGCGACGCCCGGGCGTCCTCGTCCGTGACGAGGAGCTTCGCCTGTACCTCGCGCTGCTCGGAGTGGCCACGGTCGCGCTGTGCGTCCAGATCTGGAGCTATGGCATCGCCGAGGGCGAGGAGGCGCTGCGCTTCGCCGCCTTCCAGGTCGCATCGATCACGACGACCACCGGTTACGCCAACGTCGACTGGGCCGTGTGGCCCGTCCTGCTGCTGCTCACCCTGTTCGCGCTCATGTTCGTCGGCGGCTCGGCAGGCTCGACGGGAGGCGGCATCAAGATCGTGCGACACCTGCTGCTCGGAAAGGTCCTCCGGCGCGAGATCGACCAGACCCTGAGCCCCGAGGTCGTCCTGCCGATCCGGCTCAATCGCTCACCCGTCGACGAGAAGACGCTCCGCGCCGTCGCGTCCTTCATCCTGCTCTACATCGGCTTGTGGGCGCTCGGCGCGATGGTCATCGCGATCGAGACGGCGTTCATCGACCTCACCCTCCCGATGATGGATCCGCTTCTCATCTCGGCGAGCGCGATCGGCAACGTCGGCCCCTCGTTCGGGGTCACCGGGCCGATGGGCTCGTACGCACCGATCGGCGACGCCTCGAAGATCGCGATGATCGGCCTCATGTGGGCCGGCCGTCTCGAGATCGTCCCGGTCGTCGTGTTGCTCACGCGCCACTACTGGCGCCTCTAGAAAGGCGAAGGGCCGGGTTTCCCCGGCCCTTCGCGTCGAGCTTCGAACCCGAGCGTTAGCCCGCTTTCAGGAGCAGAGCCTCCGTCGGCTCCGTGGCTCCGCCACGGTTGCCCGCCCCACGATCGCCGTTGGTCACGAGCATGAGCCCGAGCTCCGGCGTATTCCCCGGGAACGCCCCGAAGTCGTACGCGGAGAGACCGGTCGCGTTCGAGCCCTTGCCCGGAATGTCGGCGACGACGCCGAACCACCGCTCGCCGAGCGGTGTCACGACGAGATCGGTGACGGCATCGCCGGGACCTCCGTAGTAGAAGTCCTGCGCGATGACGTCCATTCCGACGTTCCGCTCGAGGAGATCGCCACCACTCAGGCCGATCTGCTCACCACAGATGAGCAGCACGGTGTTCCCGGTGTTCATCGAGTGCTCCGCGAAGAAGGACGCCGACGCGGCACCAGTCGTGAGGTTCAGCGCGTACGCCAACTGGCGACCGTCAGAGATCGTCCCGAGACCCGACGCGTCGCGATTCAGCACGACGTAGTCGTCGGTCCCGTCCCGATTCGTGTCGAGCCAGATCTGATGCGACACCGGGAGCAGGTGCTCCTGGCGCTCGTGCGTGTTGACCGCGAACGCCCACACGAACGAGGGGCTGGCCGAGCAGAATCCGGCATCGACCGGGAACGTGTTGATGCCCACGGCCCTGATGTCGGGCGTCGGCGCCTGACCGCCTGCGGGTCCGGTCGAGATATCCGGGCTCTCGGCGAGCAGCGCGTACGCGTCGACCTGAGCGGTTCCGACACCGTTGTTGGTGAGCCCCACGACCTGCGGGAAGCTTCCCGGCGTCAGGGTAGAGGCCGACGTCTCCAGCTTCGCAGCCTTCCGCGGAAGCACGTGCCACGGGATATTGACCACGTGACCGTTGTGCTCCAGCTTCAGGTAGCCGTCGTACTCGTTCGCCGTGAGCGCAGCCGGATTGGCCCCTTGGCTTCCCGAGTTCATGGAGTTCCCGGACAGCTTCGAGCCGTCGATCGTCATCCTGACCGTGAAGGTCGTCTCACGACCCTGGCCGGGCATGACGTTCACCGACGCAGGAGCACTCACCGAGACTGCGCCGTTCGAGGCGTCTCCGGCGAAGCGGAACGTCGGCGTGATCGAGTAGTTGCGCGGAGCGCCGCCGGCGTAGTTGCGAATCCGCACGGTCTTCTCCGCCGACCACGTGTCGTCGACGTCAACGAAGCCGAAGCCGAGCGCCGCGGACGACTGACCGTCCACCCACGCGGCAATCGGAGCCTTGACCGCCCGATCGACACGCACCTCGCCGCCGCCGATCCTGGTGATCTCGGCGAGAGAACCGGTGAGGGGGTTCGAGATGATGTTCGTCTCGGCGTTGTTCATCAGCAGCGCCTTCACCTCGAGCGGCGTCAGGCCGAGACCGATGGCGTTGCCCGGAGGACGACCCTGCGGTGTGCCCTTCGCGCCACCCGTTGCCTCGAGAACCAGCGCGGCCGAACCGCTGACCATCGGGGCTGCGCCCGATGTGCCACCGAACGGCCCGGTGCCTGTGCCGGTGCCGGCGATCGCCGAGACGGAGGCGCCTGGTGCGCCGATCTCGGGCTTGATGCGGTGCGTGCTCTCGTGCTGCGGCCCGCGTGAAGACGAGCCGACCATGCTTCCCCTCAGCGGAATGCCGACTGCCGGGTCGAAGCGGACAACGCCACCGACGCGGATCCGGTTGGCGTTCGTCTGGCTGATCATGAAGGCAGGGATGGTGATCGGACGATCTCCACCGTCACCGCCCTCGAACGCGTCACCTGGTGCGTTCTGGCCGATGATGCCGAGAACGCCGCCTGCGGCGTCGATGTTCACGATCTTCAGCGTGAAGTTGCACGCGCCTCGATCGACGAGCACGATCTTCCCGGTGAGGGAACCAGGCGCGAAAGCAGCACACCCGTTCAGGTTCCCGCCGGCACCGTCACCGTACTGAACCGGCCCCTCGATCAGGGTCGTCAGTGGGACTGACCAGGGCTGGAACACTGCGGGGACACTCGTCGGTGTTCCGGGTGCCAGGATCTGCATGAGCGCGAGAACAGCGCTCGGAACAGCCGTCTGCGCGACGGAGAGCGCCGCGTCCGTCGACGACGGAGTTCCCGCCGCGTACGGCTTGTCCGCCGAGTTGCCTGCGGAGGCCACCGTGAGGATGCCGACCTTCGTCGCGTTCTCGACGGCGAGCGAGAGATCGTCGTCGAACGGCTGGCCATACGACGAGCCGAGCGACATGTTGATGATGTGCATCCGGTCGTCGAGCTTGCCGTCACCGTTCGGGTCGAGCGTCCACTCCATGCCCTGGATGAGCGCGATCCCCGAGCACGACGTGCTGACGGTCGAGCACACCTTGACGGCGTAGACGTCGACGCCCGGAGCGACGCCCTTCTTTCCGCCGATGATGTCGGCGACGTGCGTGCCGTGGCCGGTGCCGACGCCGCCCGTGAGCGCTCCGTCATCGAGCGGATCCGGGTCCGGGGTCTCGGCCGTGTTGGGCCACGTGCTCCCGACGAAGTCGTACCCACCCTTGACCTTCGCAGTCGGGAACGTCCCCGGCTCGATGATGGTCGGATTGTTCGCGGCGTATGCAGCCGCACCGGCGCCACCGAGGTCGGTGTGCGTGTAGTCGACGCCCGAGTCGAGGACGGCGACCTTGATGCCCTTGCCCGTGGTCTTCGCGTCCTGAACCGCCTTCGCGCCGATGTACGGCACGGTCTCGGAGAGGTCCAGCTCGTAC
>Ga0208781_1000078_pt1:2500-12303 | contig 12303 bp, 7 predicted proteins | sample RushOxbow_ThreeS_2_FD_185677 | JGI IMG/M metagenome (GOLD analysis project Ga0208781, IMG submission 185677) | Natural and restored wetland microbial communities from the San Francisco Bay, California, USA, that impact long-term carbon... | ecosystem: Environmental > Terrestrial > Soil... | reverse complement strand
GTACTCGGCGATCAGCTCGTCCTTCACGTAGTTCACGAAGTACGGCGCGGCGCCCCGGGTGCCCGGGAGGCGGATGTCCTCGGGTACGGGCAGCGGCACCTTGTCGGCGCGCTCGAACTGGCGAGGCGTGATCTTTCCTTGCTCGAGCATGAGCGAGAGGACATGGCGTCGTCGCGCGGTGGCGTTGCGCGGGTTCGCGGCGGGGTCGTAGAGCGTCGGGTCGGCTGGGATACCGGCGAGCAACGCGGACTCGGCGAGTCGAAGCTCCTTCGCGCTCTTCTTGAAGTAGGCACGGGCCGCTTGCTGGACGCCGTACGCACCGTGCCCGAAGTAGATCGTGTTGAGGTACGCGGTGAGGATGCGATCCTTGCTCCAGCGCTGCTCGAGCTGCCACGCGAGCGCCGCCTCGCGCACCTTGCGCGCGAGCGTCTTCTCGTTGCGGATGTACGCGTTCTTGACGAACTGCTGCGTAATCGTCGATCCGCCTTCGACGATCCCCTGCTGCTGGACGTCCTGCCAGAGAGCGCGCGCGATGCCGCGCACGTCGACGCCGTTGTGCTCGTAGAAGCGCTGGTCCTCGACCGAGACGATGGCCTGCCTCATGATCGGAGCGATGTCCTCCGTCTTCACGAGGACGCGACTCTCGTCGCCGCGCAGCACTGCAAGAACGCTTCGGCCGTTCGAGGCGTACACGACCGTATCTACGTCCGAGCGCTGGGCGGCAGGGTCGAGCGCTGGAACCTCGCTGGCCACCGCCCGGACGAGTCCGAAGGTGAAGGAGAGTCCCGCCGCCACGAGGAGGACGGCCAGCAATGCCGCAAGACGCCGCTTGCGAACCCGGCGCCGCGGACGCGGCGTCCTGTTCTGCTTCCGAACCCGCAAGGGGTCGGATTCTAGCCCCGACAACTCGAAATGCCCGCTAAGGCCCCGTTCAGACGGGATTCGATGCCACGATCGGCGGAAGCGTCGGGGTCTCGGCTCCACCGGCCTGCTCGACGGTCACCGCCACGACCTCGCCCTCGGCGACGTCGCCGTCCACGAGCACGACCTCGAGTCCCTCCTCGCCCGAGAACACCCCCGCCGAGATCGGGTTGTCGTCCTCGATGATCCAGGCCTGGTAGGTCTGGCCCGGCGGCGCAGGGCCGAGATCCGGGAGCACGAGAGCGGCGCGACCGTCCTGCGCGACGACGAGCCTCCCGCTCCCTGACGTGAGGTCGACGGTGCGTGAGGCGGAGTCGGCCACGATCGCCGCGGCGGTGCGTTCGCGCTCCAGTGCGGCGCGCGTGTCGTCGAGCTCGGCGGAGAGATCCGCCGCCCACAGGCCGATACCGAGCGCGACGACTGCCGCCACGGCCGCAAGCGCTGCCAAGGCAGGCGCCGTGCGTCGTCGCCGCGACTCGAGCGAGACGACATTCTGCGGAGGCTCCGCGCGCACGTCCGCGAGGATCCGGTCGCGCAGCGCAGAACTGGGGGCCGGCCCCGACGCGGCTATCGCGAGCGCCTCCGTCGTCTCCCAGAACGTGGCGAGTTCCTGCTGGCACTGCGAGCAGGTCGCGAGGTGGGCCTCGTACAGACGGCGCTCCTCGGCATCGAGGGCGTCGAGCGCGTACGCCGCGGTCAGCTCGTGAGCTGGGGCTTCCATGATCCTTCCTGGTTCGTGTCGTCGAGAAGCTCGCGCAGGCGGGCCAGGCCGGCGAACATCCTGCTCTTGATCGTCCCGAGTGGCACGCCCAGCCGTTCTGCAAGCTCGGACTGGGAGAAGCCTCCGTAGTACGCGAGCTCGAGTGCCTCTCGCTGTACGTCGGGCAGTTGGCGCAGGGCATGCTGGACACGCTCGCGCTCGAATCGGAGCCAGGCCGCCTCGTCCGTGAGCTCGCTCGCGGTTCCGACCGGCGTCTGCTCGGTCAGCGGGTCGGCCTGACGCCGCTCCTCGCGACGCACCAGGTCGACGGCGCGCCGGTGAACGAGCGTGAGAATCCAGGTGCTCGCCTTGGCGCGTTCGGCGCGGAAGCTCGCTGCGTTGCGCCACACCTGGAGGAACGCTTCCTGAACGGCGTCCTCGGCATGGCGCTCGTCTCGGAGCACGCGCAACGCAAGGCCGTAGGCAACCCGCGAGACGCGGTCGTACAGCTCGCCGAGCGCCGCTTCGTCGCCCCGCGCGACGAGCGCGACGAGCGCCTCGTCCGACAGGTGAGCGTGCTGCTTGCGCATGGCGAAGCGGTTTCCCGGCACGGGCAAAGCTACCACCGCGGCCAGTGCAGTCATGGCCCTCGTTCGCCCGGCGGCGCCGCTCGGTTCGGTCGAACCGGTGTGCGATCGGGGACGAATACGCCGCGTCAACGACCGAAGGAGAGACGCATGAAACGTGTGATTCTCGCGGCGGTGGTCGCAACGGCTCTCGCCGCGGCTGCGCTCGCCGCAGTGGTGTCCGGTGGCCCGGCATCGTCCGCGGCTGCCGACCATGTCGACGCGCCGGGGCTCACACCTCCCGGCGGGAACCTCCAGCTCGACATCGCGGATGTCTACGCGTGGCGCGCTCGCAACGGCAAGACCGTGCTCGCCGCCAATGTGAACGGGCTAACGGCACCGGGTGCGAACCCGGTCTTCGCGAGCGGCGCCCCTTCCGTCGCGAAGACGCAGGCCGTGACCTACTGGTTCAAAGTGGACAACAACGGGGATGCGACACCCGACGTGAACCTCGCCGTTCGGTTCTCCAAGGCCGACGGCAAAGGCGTTCAGACGATGACCGTCAGGCGCAACGGCCGGGTCATCCTCACCGGGAACACGAGTCCCGGCAACGCCGTGAGGATCAACCGGTCGGGCATGGTGCTCGGCTACGCGGGACTGCGCGACGACCCGTTCTTCTTCGACCTCGACGGGTTCATCAACATCCTGTCACCCGACCCGGGCAAGTCCTTCCTCGGCTGCACGTCCCCGCGCACTGACTTCTTCGCCAAGCGGAACGTCTCGGCCATCGTCCTCGAGCTTCCCTCGTCGCTGCTGACGAGGCCGGGCTCGTCGAAGATCGGCGTGTGGGCGACCACCACCACCGGCCTGTCGCAGGTTGATCGCATGGGGCGGCCGGCGATCAACACGGTGTTCATCCCGAACAATCCGCTGCCGCCCGACCGAGTCAGCGACGGCAAGGCGTCTCTGAAGAACACCTTCAACACGTCGGCGCCGCGGAACGACCAGGGGAACTTCCGCAGCGAGGTCGTCGACACCCTGACGGTGCTCCACACACTGAACGACGCGGCAGGCGACGACCCGGCGGACGACGCCGCGAAGATCTCTGGACTCGCCGACGTGCTCCTCCCCGACATCCTCACCTTCGACACGGCGTCCTCGGACGGGTTCCTGAACGGCCGAAGACTCACGGATGACGTAATCGACGCGGAACTCGGCCTCGTGACCGAGGGCGCGGCGACGAGCGACTGCGTGTCAGAGAACGACCGCGCGTTCCGGGCGGCGTTCCCGTATCTCGCGAATCCGCACAACTAGCGCGCGCAGGACACGATCGCGGGCGGTCTCCGGGCCGCCCGCGATCGTGGTCCGAACCGAGTGGGGCAACGACGCGAACCAGGAACATGAAGCGCCGGCTCATCTTCGGTCTCGCAGCGGCTTGCGGTGCCGCGGCGGTCGTGCTGGGGGGCGGCTGGGGCATCGACCAGAACGCGGCGCCCGCCTCCGGCGACGACCACCTCGCGGGCTTCGTCGAGCAGCTCTCCACCGGGTCCAGCGCCGACGTCGTCCGCGAAATCGAGGCGGCTGCGGCCGCCGACCCGGACGATGCGCGCGCTCACGCACTGCTCGGCCTCGGTTTCCAGCAGCTCTTCCGCGAGACGGCGCAGCCTTCGTACCTGTCCCGGGCGCGCGGCTCGCTCGAGGTCGCCGCGGAGCTGAGCGAGGAAGACTTCACGACGCAGCTCGGGCTGGCCCAGGTCTCCGCGACTCAACATCGCTTTCCGGCCGCCGAGCTGCATGCTCGCCTCGCCCTTCGGTCCGAGCCGCGCAACGTCGCCGCGCTCGGCACGCTCGGCGACGCTCTCCTCGAGCTCGGTCGCTACGACGAGGCGTTCGCCGCCTACGATCGTGCGGCTGCAATTGGTCCGAGTGTCGGCGCGTACGCGCGAGTCGCGCGGGCGCGAGAGCTGCTCGGTCGCTCTGACGACGCGCTCGACGCGCTCGAGCTCGCGATCGAGGCCGGCTCCGGCATCGGGGAGCAGAAGGCCTGGGCGCTCATGCGGTACGGGGGGATACTGCTCTCCGTCGGCCGGACGGCTGATGCGAACGACGCGTTTCGCCGATCGCTCGCTCTGCAGCCCGGCTTCCCGCACGCGCGGGCGGGAATTGCGCGAGTCGCCGCGGCACGCGGGCGCACGATGGAGGCGAAGCGCATATTCGCGCAACTCCTTCGAGGCACACCTTCGGCGGAGTACGCGATCGAGCTCGGTGACCTCTACCTCGCGGACGGTGACGAGCGGCGCGCGAGTCGCGCATACGAGCGAGCGCGCTCGTTCGAGCAGGTGCTCGCGCGTAACGGCGTTCGCACCATGCTCGCCTCCGCACGTCTCGATGTCGACCGCGGCCTTCGGCTGCGCTCCGCTCTCGAGCGCGCGCGGCTCGCCTACCGCGAAGCGCCGAACGTCGAGACGGAAGATCTCCTCGCCTGGGCGCTCGCCCGGAACGGTCGGTGTGGCGAGGCCCGGAGCTGGTCGGAGCGCTCGCTCGAGCTCGGGCAGGGCGACGCCGAGATGCTCTTCCACCGGGGAATGATCGAGCGGTGCCTCGGCCGCTCGTCCGCGCGACGCTGGTTCGCTGCCGCGCTCGAGGCGGATCCGGGCTTCTCCGCACGCTGGGCGCCGCTCGCCCTCCGCTTGAGCCGGAGCTGACCGCGGTAGGCTCCGCGTCCGTGGAGCAGCTCCTCACCGTCGACGACGCCGAGCGCCTCGCAGAGCAAGCGGTCACCCCCGAGGCGTGGAGCTACATCGTGGGCGGGGCAGGGGACGAGCGGACGCTGCGGTGGAACCGTGAGGCCTTCTCGCGCTATCGGCTCCGGCCCCGAGTCCTCGTCGATGTCTCATCTGTCTCGACCGAGACCACCGTCCTCGGGACACCCGTCTCGATGCCAGTCCTCGTCGCACCCATGGCCTTTCAGCAGATCGCGCACGAGGAGGGTGAGGTCGCGATGGCGCGGGGCGCAGCCGGCGCGGGCACCCTCATGTGTGTCTCCACCGTCGCGACAGCGACACCCGTCGACATCGCAGCCGCGGCGCCTGACGCGCCCCGCTGGCTCCAGATCTACGTCTTCCGGGATCGCGAGGTCTCCGACCAGGTCATCGAGCAGGCACTCGAATCGGGCTTCACCGCACTCGTTCTCACAGCCGACCTTCCCGTGTACGGGATCAGGCATCGTGAGGCGCGCCTGGGCTTCGCCGCGCCCGAGGATGACGTTCCGGCGATCGTCGCGGCACGCGCGCGCGGAGGCGACGCGACGGAGCACCACTCGCTCGGTCTCCTGGAATCCGGCTTGCAGTGGGACTACGTCACCGAGCTCGTCGAGCGCTGGAACGTACCGGTGATCGTGAAGGGTCTCGTGACTGCTGAGGACGCCGATCTCGCCTGCCAGCATGGTGCGTCCGGAGTCGTCGTGTCGAACCACGGCGGCCGGCAGCTCGACGGCGCAATTGCCTCACTGGAGGCGCTGCCCGAGGTCGTCGAGGTCGTAGGAGATAGGGCGGAGGTGTATCTCGACGGTGGAGTCCGGCGGGGCACGGACATCGCGATGGCGCTCGCGCTCGGAGCGCGCGCCGTTCTCGTGGGCCGCCCCGCCCTGTACGGGCTCGCATACGGTGGCTCGCGCGGGGTAGAGCAGGTTCTCGAGATCCTCCGCGAGGAGACCGAGAACGCGCTTGCCCTCCTCGGCTGCCGATCCCCCGCCGAGGTGACCAGCGGGCACATCAAGCCCGCCTAGTCGAATGGGCGCGGCCGAGCTCACGCGAAACGCAGTGCACGTCCTCCCGGCGGGCGCGCTCGACAAGAAGCTCGAGCTCGGTCGACCACTACGCGTCAAGCTCGGGATCGACGTCACGTCCCCCGACATCCACGTCGGTCGCGGGATCCCGCTGCAGCGGATGCGCGCGTTCCAGAACGAAGGTCACACGGGTGTGCTCATCGTCGGCGACTACACGACGAGGATCGGCGATCCGTCCGGCCGCTCGACCGAGCGACCGATCCTCTCGGAAGAGGAGATCGATCGAAACGCCGAGACGTACGTGGAGCAGGCACTTCAGATCCTCGTCCCCGAGCGCACCGAGGTGCGGCGCAACAGCGAGTGGCTCGCCGGCCTGAGCTTCGCCGACGTGATCGGCCTCACGCGAATGATGACCGTCGCGCAGATGCTCGAACGCGACGACTTCGCCGGGCGCTACGCGGGTGGCCAGCCGATCTCGGTCTCGGAGCTCCTGTACCCGCTTATGCAGGCATACGACTCGGTCGCCGTGGAGGCTGATGTCGAGCTCGGCGGCACCGATCAGCTGTACAACCTGCTCGCCGGACGTGAGGTCATGCAGGCGCACGGGCTCGAGCCGCAGGTCGTGCTCACCACGCCGTTGCTCGTCTCGTGGGACGGCGACAAGATGAGCTCGTCGGTCGGGAACAACATCCCGCTGGCCGCGCCGCCCGAGGAGCAGTTCGGGCGAACGATGCGCATCTCCGACGACCTCCTCGAGGAGTGGTATCGCCTCGTCGTCGAAGCTGCCGTGCCCGACGTTGACCCCATCGAGGCGAAGCTGACGCTTGCGCGCTGGATCGTCTCGCGCTCGCATGGGGACGAGGCAGCGCGCCGCGCGGAGGAGCACTTCACCCGCGTCGTACGTGAGGGGCGCGCGCCGGACGACGTTCCGGAACACACTCTGCCGGACGGGGATCCGATCCACCTGCCGGCCCTGCTCGCGTCCGCGTTCGGGCTTTCCACGAGCGAGGCCAGGCGGCTGATCGCGCAAGGCGGCGTGCGACTCGACGGCGCGGCTATGAGTGAGCTGGACATCTCCCGCGCGGCACTCGTGGGCGCCGTTCTGCAGGCCGGCAAGCGGCGGTTCGTGCGGCTCGTAGGCTGACCCGGGCGAGCCTCGAAAACGGCTTGGTTGACACGAGAATCTCCTGTGCTACCATCCCCGGGCCTTCCGCGAGGAGGGTGCAGGAAGCCTGTAACTCGACAAGGAGAAAGCCTTCGAGCGAGCGGATACGAAGTTTGTGTTCCGTCCCCGAAGGCCTCTGGTGCGAGTCAGAGGTTTTTTGTTGCCGCAGTGCTTGGGCAAGATCAGTGCTCGGCGTGGTCTTTGAAAACTCAACAGCGTGAAACGTCGAGACCTCTCGCGGGTGGCTCTGCTTGTCGGAGCGGGCTGCGAGGGGAAAATGAACCCGTCTTCTTATCCTTTGGAAGACGACATCGAGCTCTCCGTCTTTCAGACGGAGCGGCTCGAATGGATCAGACCTGCCGGCTTCGTGCCGGCGAATGATCTCTTCACGGAGAGTTTGATCCTGGCTCAGGACGAACGCTGGCGGCGCGCTTAACACATGCAAGTCGAGCGAGAACCAGGACTTCGGTCCTGGGGACAGCGGCGAACGGGTGAGTAACACGTGGATAACCTGCCCTCGGCACCGGGATAGCCCGGGGAAACCCGGATTAATACCGGATAGCCCTTCCGACTTTCGGGTCGGTTTGAAAAGGTAGCTTCGGCCTCTGGCCGAGGATGGGTCCGCGGCGGATTAGCTAGTTGGTGGGGTAACGGCCTACCAAGGCTCCGATCCGTAGCTGGTCTGAGAGGACGATCAGCCACACTGGGACTGAGACACGGCCCAGACTCCTACGGGAGGCAGCAGTGGGGAATCTTGCGCAATGGGCGAAAGCCTGACGCAGCGACGCCGCGTGAGGGAGGAAGGCCTTCGGGTTGTAAACCTCTTTCAGGAGGGACGAAGCTACTCGGGTGAATAGCCCAGAGGGTGACGGTACCTCCAGAAGAAGCCCCGGCTAACTACGTGCCAGCAGCCGCGGTAATACGTAGGGGGCAAGCGTTGTCCGGATTTACTGGGCGTAAAGAGCGTGTAGGCGGCCAAACAGGTCCGTTGTGAAAACTGGAGGCTTAACCTCCAGACGTCGACGGAAACCGTGTGGCTAGAGTCCGGAAGAGGAGAGTGGAATTCCTGGTGTAGCGGTGAAATGCGCAGATATCAGGAAGAACACCAATGGCGAAGGCAGCTCTCTGGGACGGTACTGACGCTGAGACGCGAAAGCGTGGGGAGCGAACAGGATTAGATACCCTGGTAGTCCACGCCGTAAACGATGGGTGCTAGGTGTGGGAGGTGTCGACTCCTTCCGTGCCGTAGCTAACGCATTAAGCACCCCGCCTGGGGAGTACGGCCGCAAGGCTAAAACTCAAAGGAATTGACGGGGACCCGCACAAGCAGCGGAGCATGTTGTTTAATTCGATGCAACGCGAAGAACCTTACCAGGGCTTGACATGCACTGGAAATCCGTAGAAATACGGCCCTCCTTCGGGACCAGTGCACAGGTGGTGCATGGCTGTCGTCAGCTCGTGTCGTGAGATGTTGGGTTAAGTCCCGCAACGAGCGCAACCCCTGTCCCATGTTGCCAGCGAGTAATGTCGGGGACTCATGGGAGACTGCCGGTGACAAATCGGAGGAAGGTGGGGATGATGTCAAGTCATCATGCCCCTTATGTTCTGGGCTACAAACGTGCTACATTGGCCGGTACAAAGGGCTGCAAACTCGCGAGGGTGAGCGAATCCCAAAAAACCGGTCCCGGTTCGGATTGAAGGCTGAAACTCGCCTTCATGAAGGCGGAGTTGCTAGTAATCGCGGATCAGCAACGCCGCGGTGAATACGTACACGGGTCTTGTACACACCGCCCGTCACACCACGAAAGTCGGCAATACCCGAAGCCGGTGAGCTAACCCCTCGGGGAGGCAGCCGTCGAAGGTAGGGTTGATGATTGGGGTGAAGTCGTAACAAGGTAGCCGTAGCGGAAGCTGCGGCTGGATCACCTCCTTTCTAGGGAATACCGGAGCTCTTACTCCGGTAGGCGTCCAGTCCGTCGATGGCCTCTCGAGGCCGTCCGGGGAGCTGGGCTCGCCTGGAACAACGTCGACCTCGATGCCGGCTCTGCCGCCTTCTCAGGCGGCGATCGAGTCGGCTCGCGCTGTTGAGTTTTGAGAGACCACGCGGCGACGTGTGATCTTCTCGTGGGCGCCTCCGCACCGGAGCCGAGCTCACGCGCACCTTGAAAACTCCATAGCGGCAGTAAAACGTGTTCTTTCGAATCAAGAGAACAAGGGCACACGGTGGATGCCTTGGCGCCAAGAGCCGATGAAGGACGTGGGCGGCTGCGATAAGCCCGGGGGAGGTGCTGACCAACCTTTGATCCCGGGATCTCCGAATGGGGAAACCTACGCGTGGTAATGCGCGCGTACTCCTGCCTGAATACATAGGGCAGGGTGAGGCAAGCCGGGGAACTGAAACATCTTAGTACCCGGAGGAAAGGAAAGAAACCTCGACTCCCTGAGTAGTGGCGAGCGAAAAGGGAAGAGCCCAAACCCGTGCGATGTGATAGGCGGCAGCCGTTGTCGCGTGGGGGTTGTAGGGCTCGTCATGATCCGCCTGCCGGCGGGTCGGGAAGTTACAAAGTTGTGCGTTAGTCGAATCGACTGGAACGTCGAACCACAGCGGGTAATAGTCCCGTAGGCGAAAACGCGCAGCCTTCCTCGACGAGTACCTGAGTACGG
>Ga0208781_1000075_pt1 | contig 12440 bp, 16 predicted proteins | sample RushOxbow_ThreeS_2_FD_185677 | JGI IMG/M metagenome (GOLD analysis project Ga0208781, IMG submission 185677) | Natural and restored wetland microbial communities from the San Francisco Bay, California, USA, that impact long-term carbon... | ecosystem: Environmental > Terrestrial > Soil >... | reverse complement strand
CCGTTCTTGTGCGGTGCCGCGCGCCAGCCTGACGATCGTATTCAACCGCACGACCTATGTGAGCCGGCCCCGCTACCGGAACGGCTATCTCTAAAATTACGGCATGCCGCGCGATCACTGGTCGCGCGTCACGCGCAGGCACATCGAGCCGCGCAAGGTGTATCGCGGGCATCAAAGAGCGCGCCCGAATGGGTGGAACAGGCGCGGCTCTCGTGACCTCTATGCCTACGCACCAAGCGTGAGGAAGGGCGCGCATCCGCGCAAACCGCCGAGGAAGATCGCCCACAAACCGACTCGCGCCAAAGCAAATGCCAACCGTGCAAGGACCCGTGCCGCACAGCAGAATCGAAACGCCCGGATCCAGCCGCGTGTCATGGGGCCCCGCGAGGCGATGAACCCGAATTATCGCGGGCCTGCGGTGCGCGATGGCCGCCGGCAGGGGGTCGAAAACCAGGGTCCGGGCCGCAGGCCGCAGCATGCAATACCGGCCTCCGCGCAATCAAAGGACGCCAAGTCAAAGGCGGCGAGGTCCAACGCCGCTCGGTACAACGCTGCCCGAGCCAAAGCTGCGAGAGACAGGGCCGCAAGAGACAGGTGACCGCGCGAAGGCCGCCCAGGTCAACAGGGGCAGACCGGGTCCCGCGCAAGCCCAAGGGCAACGCAATCGCGCCATGGGTCTCGCCCCGCCGACAGGCGCTGCACGGCCCGGGGCAATGAGCCCCAGCATGCGGGGACCAAACGCGGGCACCCGCAATCGCGGCCCCTCTCTCGAGGGCCGTAACGGTCCGAAGCCGCCTGAAGCCCGCCGAACCCCGCCAAAGCCCGGAGGGAACAAGGCGAAGGCCGGCAACTCAAGAGCCGGCAAGCCCCACGACGGCAAGTCCAAGGCCTCGGGGTCAAAGCCGAGGGGCCAACCGAGTGTCAACGCGCACCGGCCTAAGCCAAAGGCGGCGAAATCCGCAAACGTGAGGCCGAGCCAGGCAAAGCCTGCTCGGCCCCAACCGCAGTCGGTGCGTGGAAAGCCGAAATCCAATCCGCCCAAGACGGCCGTGCACCGGCCCGCCAAGCCGAAGCAGATCAAGTCGCGGGCCGCGCATGTCAAGCCAAAGCCTGCGAAGGCGAAGTCCGCCCATGGCGGCGGTAACGGCAACGGCAAACGCGGCGTGAGCCGCAGTCATGGCGGCGATCGAGCCAAGGCCTGCAAGGCCAACCCCAACCGGCCGGGTTGCGGGCGTCGCGGCTAGTGCGCGTCCGGCGTTTGCCGTTCTCGATCTAGCGAGCGATGGGCACTAAAGGGGTCTCGCGCCGGCAATAGGCCATCGAGTTTTGATCCCCGCACACGGCCTTCGCCTTCCAAACGTCGAAATCCTCGTCGTCGAGGGGGTCGTCACAGGTCGCGGAGACGGGATTGTCGGCCGCGCGTTTGAGCCAGCAATATTTCCAGCTCTTGCGGTCCTTGTCCTCGACGATAGAGACGCGGCAATAGCCGTCCTCCGGCACTTGAACCTCGATAGTATACCGCCAGACGGGCCCCGCGTCGGTTTCGACTTCGGCGATGCTGCAGCCGCTGACGCCGTCGCGCGCCACGGCGTGATGCGGATGAAGCACACAGAGAGCCAAAAAAGGGGTAAGTGCGGCCGCGCGCAATGCGGCGCGTCGTGTCTTCGAAATCATCGGGCTTCTCCGGTTTGCTTTTGCACCAGCGTGTTCCGGATTTCGGATTGATTCAAGCCCGTCGCCAAGCCGTGGCAAATGAGTCGCCTTTGAGGCCCCGTGCTCTAGCATCCTGGAAAAAATGAGCTCGGTGCGGCGGGGAGAGGGCTTGACGATGGGACAGGCGGGCATGGTGCCGGGCTGCAAGCTTGTGGGGCTCGCGCTCCTACTACCCTTGAGTCTCAGCGCCTCCTCCGAGGGCGGCGACACCACCACCAACGCCGAGGGCAAGCCTCTGCCGAGCGTCGTGGTCGAGGCGGTGACCGCCAAGGATGTCGCCGGCCAAACGGACTTCGTGGGGCGTACGGAAGCTTCCCAGCGGATCGATGTGCGCGCACGCGTAAGCGGCACGCTTCTGAAGAGGCCGTTAGAGGAGGGCCACGAGGTCGAGGCGGGGGCCGTTCTTTTCGAGATTGATCCCGCGGAGTTTCAAGCCAATCTATTGGCGGCGGAAGCGCAACTCGCAAAAGCGCAAGCCAGCTTCAACGAGAACGACCGCAGTTTGAAGCGCTATGAAGTGCTCTTGGAGCGAGAAGCGGCGAGCGAGGCACAGTACGATATCGCCAAGTCGAAGGCGGATCAGTCGAAAGCCGACGTGTCTGCAGCTGAGGCTGACGTTGAGCGCGCCAAGCTCGATTTCGGCTACGCGACGATCACCTCACCGATCGCCGGACGTACCGGCATCTCGGATGTCGATGTCGGAAACCTTATCGGCCCGGACAGCGGCGTCTTGGTGACGGTGCTCGACCTCGACCCTATCGATGTAATCTTCTCGTTGGGCGAGCGTGACTACTTGAACTACGTGGAAGCGAAGAAGGCGGGTACAGCGGAGGACTTCACGCCGCAAATTCGCCTCGCCAACAACAAGCTCTACGAGTTCCCCGGCGAAGTGGCGGTCGTCGACAATAAGGTCGATCCGGCAACCGGCACTATCAACATTCGGCTCACGTTTCCCAATCCTGATCGCATCCTCGTCCCGGGGCCAGTATGTCAGCGTGCTGCTGACGCGGGCGACACCGGAGAAGCGCGTGGTCATCCCGCAGTCGGCGGTGCAGGAAAACCAAGCGGGCCCCTTTTGTGCTCATCGTCGACGGTGAAGGCCGCATCGAGGCGCGGCCGATCAAGACGGGTGACCGCGTAGAAACCGGCGTGGTGGTGCTCGAAGGTCTTCGAGAAGGTGAGACCCTGGTTGTTCAGGGCATCCAAAAAGTCTGCCCCGGCGCCAAGGTCAATGTCTCGTATCTCGCGCCGGCGGAACGGCCGGAGATGATGGACCAGGAGACATCGCCGGAGACAGCATCAGGCGCGCCGGAGCCAACGCCCGATCCAGAGCCGCAGCCGATCCCGAGCCCGAACCGGCGCCGCAAGGCGCGCCCTAAGTCATGCTCAGCGCTTTCTTCATCGATCGCCCGAAGTTTGCGTTCGTCATCGCGATCGTTACGATCATCGCCGGGCTGTTGGCCATGCGTGCGCTTCCGATTGCCGAGTATCCGGAGCTCACTCCGCCGCAAGTCCAGGTCTCAGCAAATTACCCTGGCGCCAACGCAAGCGTTGTCGCGGAATCCGTGGCTGCGGTAATCGAGGCCGAGGTCAACGGTGTCGAGGGCATGACCTACATGTCCTCCAAGAGTGCCAATGACGGCAGCTACACGTTGACCGTCACGTTCTCGATCGAGACCGATGGGGATACGGCCCAGGTCAACGTGCAGAACCGCGTTTCGCAGGCGATGCCGAAGTTGCCCGAGGAGGTGAAGCGCCAAGGCGTTACCACGGAAAAGACCTCCACCAGCATGCTGATGGTGATCTCGATCTACTCACCGGGAGGAACCTACGACAGCATTTTTCTGTCCAACTATTCGAGCATGCTACCGCTCGTGCTGGCCACCGACGCCGGTGCCGCAGCCCGCGTATCCGTCGGTCTCACAGTTTTCGGCGGGATGCTGCTTGCCACGATCCTTGGCGTGACCTTCGTTCCCTTTCTTTATGTGCAGCTCCAGCGCCTACGCGAATCGGTCAAGAGCAAGAAGGCCGAGCCACCGCCCGCGACCAAACCGCAGCAGACTTAGAGATGCTGATTCAGATCGCCCTCGGTGCCGGGATGATCGTGGCCACCACGCTGATCCAAGGCGTGTTCACGATGCTCGGCATCGAACACCTGCGGGAGCCTCTCGACCGGCACCACACGACGTCGCTCTTCCACGCGAGGCTGAAGCTCGCCGCCTTCGTGTTGTGGCTGTTCCTGGCCACGATTGCCGAAGTTTGGCTTTGGGCGATGCTCTATCTCGGGCTAGGCGCGATCGATCCAGTCGAGAAGGCGGTGTATTTTTCCACCGTAACCTTCACCACGCTCGGCTTCGGTGACATCACGCTGAGCCAAGAGTGGCGACTGCTGTCGTCGTTCGAGGCGGCCAACGGCCTTCTGATGTTTGGTTGGTCCACGGCACTGGTCTTCGTCGCGGTGCAGTGGGTCTATGCCGACCACAAGCGCGGGAACGCCGCTTAGAGACCCTCTAGAAGAAGCGTTCGAGGACGTAAATAGTGTCGCCTGGCTGGACGGGATAGTCTGTTGGGACCATGACGGTTGACATGACTCCGCCGAACTTTCGTGTGAGGCGGACGAAGCGTTTTTTGGCGCGTTCGGTGTATCCCTCGGCGATGGCGACGGCGGCCTCGACGGTCATGGCGTTGACGTAAGGGTATTGTCCGGGAGTGTTGACCTCGCCGAGGATGAAGAAGGGGTGGTAGGTGGCCACTTCGACGGTGACCTTGGGGTCCTTGATATATTTTTGCCGGAGCCTGCCGACGGGAGGCTGGAACGAAGACGCTCTCAGAGCCCGCTTAGACCAAGTCCCTGCCTGGGCCAAGAAGCATGGCGTGGCCGGCAACCGACTCATCTTCGGCGAGTTTGGCGCCATGGCGGAGAGCGGCTGGCACGGCGGCGCACTCGATGCGCACCGGTTCCTCTGGCTCGATGCGGTGCGGCGCGAGGCGGATGCGCTCGGTGCGGCATGGGCCTACTGGGGGTACGCAAATCCGCACGGTATGAGCCTGATGTCCCCCGACGAGACGAGGCGTCCGGACCGTGTTGCGCTGATCGCCCTCGGCCTGGCGGAAGATCCCGTAAGCACCGGAAATTAGCGCAGTCTCGGACGTTGGACGCTCCGGCGCGGCCTCCCGTGTTTGTCACCCCCCGATTATGTCGGCGAGCAGGGTCCGCAAGGCGTTTCACAGCGGTGTCCCGTGGGCCTATAGTCCGCCCCGGGAAGGAGACGTTTCGGTGAAAGCGCTCAACCAAGGAGAAGCGTCTTAATGCGGAAATTCGGTATCGTGTTGGCTGCCGGTGCGGTGTGCCTTATGGGATCGTTCGGCCTGACCCAGGCTCAATTCATGTTCGATCCTGCCGTCCATCATCTGGAGGACATGGAACCCCTCGTCCTCGGTTCGGAAGACAACAATTTTCACATGGAGCCTAAGGAGTACCGGCTGAAGGTCGGCCAGGGCTATCGCTGGGAAATAATGGCGGAAACGGATTTTGAGTACGGTGTCATAGCCCCTGAGTTCTTTCGCAATATCTTCATCCGCAAGCTCGAAGCGGAAGCGATCGAAATCAGCACGCAGACGCTCGAAAAAATTTCGTTCGAGGATGTCGGCGAGGTGGAACTGGTATTTGTCGCCATCCGGCCCGGGACCTACGAGTTCGGTGTCCAGAATATGAAAGAGCGGGGCATGGTGGGCAAAATCATCGTCGAGGCGGACAGCGACAACTAGGCTGACCGTCTCAAGACCAAGACCCAAAAAAGGGCTGGACGTTCTGTTGGCCGCGTCCCTGGGAGGGCGCTTCAAGGGAGGGCAACGCCGTGGATGAAGTAGAGAAGATTATCTCACGGCTGAATGGGGTGGACCCGGAGCGGCCCTATTTCGATCCTCTCGCGGTCGAGGAAGCCCTGCGCCGGCATGCCAGGCTGATCGGCTTTCGCGACGTGTCCTTCACCTGGGCGATGGGACCTCGGCAAGCCAATGGCGAGCTCGAAGGGGTCGACTTCGAGAGTCCAGAGGCCTCCCGCTGGCCGTTGACCATGCAGGCCATGCAAGATCAGGCCGTGGCCGAACTCCAGCGCGACGAGGCTGTGTGGCAAGCCTATCAAGAGGCTGAACGCGCGGCGGAGGAGCGGATCGCTCAGGCGCTGCACCTTGAGCTCTTCCGCTTGACGCTCTTCAATCTGCTGTCGGGTGAGGCGGGCCAGCAAGGCCACAACGTGGCTTCTCTGGTTTCTGCCGCCTTGCGGGACGTCATCGCCGGCGCGAGCGTGGAGAGCGAGGCTCTCGAAGATCTGAACGATGCCTATCTGCCCTTCGCGGACGCATTCATGGCGGGTCTCGGCTCTTTCTGGATCGTCGGCGAGCGGTTCGTCTGCTTGCCTCTGCCGCGCCTTGCCCTTGAAAACGGGGCGCTTGTCAGCGACGGCAGTCCCGCCGCCGTCTGGCCGAATGGCGAGGCTTACGCCAATGGGGACGAAGGCCTTATTCCCGTTCTACAATCGGTGGAATGGTAGCGTCAGACGTGCCGAGCGCTGACGCAAAACAAGCTGTAGGCTTGTGGAAGGAGGCGAAGATGCGTGAACGTTCTACGCTTGCAATCGTGACGGTCGCTGTCGGTACCGGTTTCCTGTTTCTCGCCGCGATACCTCAATCCGCCCAGGCAAAAATCAAATGCCAAGGCATCTTCCAGGTTATGAAGGACGGGCCGATCGCGACGCCCTATTGTCAGGATTTGGAGATTGCGCGGGTGGCGCGCAGCTACGGCTGGAAAGTCACCGACGCTCAGGTCCGCAACGATCCCTTGAAGAAGGTCCAAATCTGCCAAGCGCTCGGTGGCGATACGCGCCTGACGGGCGCGTGCGGCGCATATTCACGCGACCTGTATCGCTAGTCCGCATAACCCGGCTGGTCTCGCTCACGCGGTGGAGGCTGCGACTTTTGCTTTCGGCAGGGCGTGCGCCTCCCGGCCGTCCTCCAGATAGAAGCTGCGGATGGTACGTAAGCCGTCGTCGAGCTCGTAGACGAGTGGTTTCCCGGTCGGGATTTCGAGATGGGGAATATCCTCATCCGAAATGCCGTCGAGATATTTCACGAGTCCGCGCAGGCTGTTGCCGTGGGCCGAGATGAGCGGCGTGCGTCCGTCCATCAGAAGAGGTTCGACGCGTTCCTGCCAAAACGGCAAGACGCGTAACACGGTGTCTCTCAGGCTTTCGGTCAGCGGCAGGTGCCGGCGCGGAACGCGGGCATATTTCGACTGATTGCCCGGAAAGCGCGGGTCGGTCTCGGTAAGCGCCGGCGGTCGGACCGCGTAGCTGCGGCGCCAGATGTGCAATTGCTCCTGGCCGACCTCCTCCATGACCTCGTCCCGTTTGCGCCCTTGCAGCGCGCCGTAATGGCGCTCGTTGAGACGCCAGCTCCGGCGCACCGGCAGCCAGGTAAGATCGAGCGCATCCAAGACGAGCCAAAGCGTATGCACTGAGCGCTGAAGATACGAGGCAAAGCACTGATCGAACTTGATGTCGCTTTCCTTGAGGAGCGCCGCCGCCCGCTTCGCTTCGTCGATGCCGTTGTCGCAAAGGTCGACATCCGTCCAGCCGGTGAAGATGGCGTCCCGGTTCCAGACGCTTTGGCCGTGTCGCAGGAGTATTAGTCGCGGCATAGCACAGTCTCCGTCGCAGGGTGCGACCCCTTGGTGTATGAGCCCCGGCGCTCCAGAGCAAGCCTATCCGCGCCGACAGCCGCTGTTGGTCTTGGCCGTCATTTGCCCGTATTTCGGGGCTATTGCGCTGAATGACGCCCACGACTAGCGGCCGTCTCAAAACGCCTTTTCCCTACCCTGGGAATCGGTTGTAATTCGTGAATCAGCTTGCATTCGGCGGAGGGGCGCTTTGCGGCTCATTTTCTCTATTCTGACGGCCATCGTCGTCCTCATCGCGGCCGTCGTCTTCATCGGCCCCATGTTCATCTCCACCGAAGAGCTGCGAAATCAGCTCTTCGCGCAGGTCGAGGCGAACACCGGCTACCGGCTCCGGGTTAGCGGCCCTGTTGACATTACTTTTTTCCCCTCGCTCGATCTCGTTGCTGAGGATGTCGGGGTCGCGCAGCCCGCAACCGGCAGCAATGCCGAGTTCGCCACGGCTCAAAAGCTCAAGTTCGGCTTGATGCTGCGCGGCCTGCTTGACGGTAAGATGCGGGTGACCGAGGTCACGCTCGTCGATCCGGTCATAGCCGTACCGCAGAAGACATCGGCCGCTTCGGGAGGTGCCGCGTCCGAGGCCAGCCAAGGTGCGCCTGCGGGCGGTACGGGCGGGACGGCGGGTGTCGCCGAGAAGCTCAGGAACCTCACGCTCGACAAGCTCGTCATCGAGAACGGTACGGTGATCCTGCCGGCCTCCGGCGGCGAGGCGGGCAAGCGCATCGAGAAACTCAATCTCGATGCGTCGCTTCCAGGATACGACGCGCCACTGTCGTTCGAGACGAGCGCCGTCTTCGACGGCAAGGCGATGGAGGCCAACGGGTCGATCGGAGCCTTCGGCCAGTTCCTCGAAGGTGCCCCCGCCCCTGTGCGGCTCACGGCTTCGGTACCGGGTATGCTTGATGCACCGGTGAGCGTGAGCGGCACGGCGTCCTACAAGAACGATGCGGTGACGCTCACTCAATTCAGCGCGAAGTCCGGCGACAAGACCTTGTCCGGGACCGCGGTCTATAAAGATGATACCGCAACCTTGAGCCAGTTCACGGCCACCATGGGCCGGGACACCTTCGCGGGCAACGCGGTCTACAAAGACAACACCGTCACCGTCAATCCGCTGCGCGCCAATGTGCGCGGCACGGTGCTGGCCGGGCAGGTCTCCGCCAATCTCGCCAATCAGGTTCCCTACGTCGTCGCGGCGCTGGCTGCCAAGACCATCGACGTCAATGCGATGACGGGGACCGCGAAGTCGAAGCCGTCGACCGGCGGCGGCGGCGGCTCAAGCGGCGGCGGCTCAAGCGGCGGCGGAAAGAAAGCGACCGCGGGTTGGAGCAACGACAAGATCGACTTCTCGCCGCTCAGGGCGGTCAACGGCAAATTCAGCGTCTCCGCCGAGCAGCTCATTTACGATCAAATCGTGGTTGCGCCGGTGACGCTGCAGGCGGCGCTCAATGGCGGTAAGCTGAATGCCACTCTGTCGAAGTTCAAGCTCTATGACGGTACCGGGGACATAGCCATCGCGATCGATGCCAGCGGAAACACGCCGGCGCAACGCGTCAAGCTTTCGCTCAACAAGTTCGATGCCTATCCGTTCCTGCGCGACGCGGCCGGCTTCGAGAGGTTGCAAGGCCGCGGAACGATGTCGATGGATCTCAGCGGCTACGGGGCAAGTCAGCGGGCCATCGTGTCTGCGCTGAGCGGGAACGCCAATCTCGAGTTTGCCAACGGCGCCATACGCGGAGTCAATATTGCGAAGATGATCCGCAGTCTCGGCACGGGCGTTGTCGAGGGATGGCAAGGCAATGAAGCAGAGAAGACGGATTTCGCCTCGCTCGGCGCGACCTTTAAGGTCGCCCAGGGGCAGGCCACCACCAAGGACTTGCATCTGGTCGGCCCCCTCGTGCGCATGAACGGCGCCGGCACGGTCGATCTTCCCGGGCAGACGCTCAGATTCCGCGTCGATCCGCAGCTCGTCGCTTCGCTCGAAGGGCAGGGCGGGAAGAAGGATATGGCCGGTCTTGGGGTTCCGGTGATGATTACCGGTCCGTGGTCGCACCCGAAGTTCTACCCGGACATCAAGGGCATTCTCGAGAATCCAGCCGAGGCCTATCAGCGCTACAAGGAATTCAGCAAGGGCGTGAAGAATCTTCCGGGCCTCGATGGCACTGGCGCAGGCGCGCTTTCGAACGTGATCAAAGACGGCAAGGTCGACAAGGATGCGCTGATCGGAGGCATCGGCGGCTTGCTCGGCGGCACCCAGGCGGCGCCCACGCCGGAGACGGACGCGGCGACCACGCCGGACGCACAGCCAAAATCGGATAAATCGGACAAGAAAAAGTCGGCGAAGAAGAAGAAAAACAAGCAGCAGACCCAAAAGCTCGACGCCGAGGACGCGGCCAAGCAGCTCCTGGATAATTTCCTCACCGGCCAGTAGGGCGCCGCCCGCAGGGCGAGAATTCGTCCGTTTGACAAGTCTCGCGTGCGCGATACGCTCGCCCAATGGGCTCAATTCTCGACATGTGCCGGGACGCGCCGCTGCTGAAATTGGCGCCCGGCTCGGTGCTATTGCCCGAAGGCCAGACGTCGGGTCACCTCTATGTGCTCAAGTCGGGCTCCATCGAGGTGCTGCGCGGCGAAATGCAGGTCGCCGTCGTCGAGGAGCCGGGCGCTGTGTTCGGCGAAATGTCCGTCCTGCTCAACCGGCCGCATACGGCGACGGTGCGCGCGGTGACGCCGATCGAGGTCTACGCTTTCGACGACGCCGGGAGCTTTCTCCGCTCAAATCCCGAGATCGCCTTTCATGTGGGCCGTCTCCTTGCCGGACGGCTGAATGCGGCCACGACCTATCTGGCCGATCTCAAGCGGCAATTCGAGCATCAGAGCAATCATCTCGGCATGGTCGGAGAGGTGCTGGACGTGCTGATCCATCAGCAGGATGAGGACTTCAGCCTTGGCTCGGAGCGGGAGGCGGATCCCCGGCTGTGAGCCAATCCGGCAACGCCGTCAGTTTCGGCACGGGGCGCGTAAGCTCGTCTTCGAATCGGATGTATTGATTGCCGGCGGCGGAGAACCACAGCGCTTCGCCAACATTCGTATCCATGACGATATGGGCCGGCGGCGCGCCCAGATAGTGGCCGGTGTTGAAGATCCAGGTGCCACCGATGCGGTCGACCCATGAGCCGTTCTGCACGTAGGGCGCCTCATGGACGTGGCCCGACATGACGATGTCCGGCTGATATTTTTCGATCCATTTTCGCAAGGCATCGTCGCCGAAGTAGCGCTGGCCGCCCCACGCGACCGGAGAGGCCGCCGGTGGCGCGTGGTAGATCCAGATCCACCGGCTGCGCGGCTCCTTCGCGGTCTCGGCGAGTTGCGCGCCGATTTCGGCTTGCGACACGGGGCCGTCCCACCAGGCGCACATGGTAAACAATGTGTCACCGATCGCGACCGACTCCCCGTCCGACAGCACGCCCTTATTGCGGGCGCCGAGAAGCCATTTAGCCGTCTTCTCGCCGGCGGCGTTCTTGGAATCGAGGTCGTGATTGCCGGAGCAGATCAGAAGGCGGGTCTTGGCCTCGATCCGGCTGAAATACTTCTTCACGACCGCCGCCTGAGCGCGCCCGTCCACCAGCGAGGCGAGGTCGAGATGGTCGCCGGCCATGACGACGATGTCGAAATCGCCGGCTACCTCCGCGACCCAATCGAACAGCGGCAGCGAATAATGGAGATCGGAGACAAGAAGCAGGCGCATAGCGTTTCCACCGTCAACGATTTGCTCACCTTGAGTCGCTTTGCCCGGCGGCGGATGGCCGGTTGGGCCCGCAGTGAACGGATTTTTTGGAGATCACTCGTATACCGATGAGCCCCGGCGCGGAACCCCCGCCGGAAACCGTGCCAAGCAGAACCGATGGTCCACCTGATCACACCCCATTATCAACGCAAGAGCTTCTTTAAGCCCCGCCGGCGGAGGAACGTCTGGGGCGCCGTTCGCCGCTACCAGCTCCTGGAATTGCTCGCCTTTACCGGTGCGATCGTCCTCGTGTGGCTCGGCGCGCATCTCGACAATGAGCGCAATACCTGGGCAGCGCCCGAACCGGCGGGCGTGGAGTCCGCCAGCGTCGACCTGATTATCGGTGTTCCGATCGGGACGGGCCGGCCGCTTTAGCGGCAAGCACCCGTCGCTCCTCCGGGGTCCCGACGGGCTCTCCTTCGGCAGCAAGCTCACGTCGGCGCCACAAGGGCTTTCGCAAGCGCGGCGCCACCCACCAGGCGACCGGCCAAGCGAGGATCAAGCTCACCGCTACCACGAGCGGAATCAACACCCACGCGTGTTGCGACAAAGCTTCGATCGAAAGCACGAGAACGATGCCGATGCCGAACAGCACCGCATTCGTCATGCCATAAATTACGAACCCGATTCGTGATCGGGTTGAGAGTTCCGAGGCGGGATCCATGAAGGTAAAACGCCCCATTCGGAACCCGCGTTCCCCTCTTGATACTTAAAGCTCTGATGAAGGTCAGCCGGACAGCGCTCTTTGCTGGGGCGTCGTGCCGGGTTAGCGGCCGCCGAACAGACCGCCCAGAATCCCGCCGCCGCCAAAGAGGCCACGGCGCTGGGGCGCCGGCGCCGGCTCCGGCTCGGCGGCGGCCGTCGCCGGCTCGGCGGACCGCTTGTTGGAAGGCTGGCTTCCGGAGGTGGCGGACCTTTGTGTCGGCGCGGAACTTGGTGCCGCTTCGACCGGAACGGTGGGCGCCGGCGCAAGCGCCGCCTCCTCGATCCAGCCGCTTGCCCCGCTTCGCACGTCTTGGATGCGGATAAAGCCGTCCTTGCGGCTGATTGGGCGGAACGGCCGTCCCGCGGGGAAGCCAAACATCGCCGACGCGGACGCCGAGGGCTCGGCCAGAACTTGGACGGGCCGATTAGAGACCAGGACCTTCCCGGCCATTGCCTCGTCCAGCGGCTCACCGACGATTTCCGGCGCGGCGGCCTCGCCTG
>Ga0208781_1000074_pt1 | contig 12586 bp, 9 predicted proteins | sample RushOxbow_ThreeS_2_FD_185677 | JGI IMG/M metagenome (GOLD analysis project Ga0208781, IMG submission 185677) | Natural and restored wetland microbial communities from the San Francisco Bay, California, USA, that impact long-term carbon... | ecosystem: Environmental > Terrestrial > Soil > Wetlands... | reverse complement strand
CATAAAAATTGAGCACAACTCCTAGAACAGCGATCAGACGGCCGCGAGGATATACGCATTGAGCCTCTCGACCAAAAAACCAAGCCCGCGCCGCAAAGCCGAGTCGATTCCCTGCGAAGGCCTGGTGGATGCCTTGCCGCATCCGCTCCTCGTGATCGGCAAGGACCTGGCCATCGAGTACGCCAACACGGCGGCCGAGGACTTTTTCCAGATGAGCGCGGGCGTGCTCTGCCGGCACGGCCTGCCCGACGTGGTCGCCTTCGGTTGCCCGCTGATCGCGCTCGTCGAGCAGGTGCAGCGGAACGGAACGACCGTCAATGAATATGGGGTGGAGCTCGGCTCGTTCCGCTTCGAGACGGCCAAGCTCGTCGACCTTTATGGCGGTCCGCTGCCCGAGGCGCCGGGCCGGGTCATGATCATGCTGCAACAGCGCAGCATGGCGCAGATGATCGAGCGCCAGCTCACCCACCGCGGCGCCGCGCGTTCGGTCTCCGGCCTTGCCGCGGTTCTGGCGCACGAGATCAAGAATCCGCTGTCGGGAATAAGAGGCGCCGCGCAGCTCTTGGAGAGCGACCGCACCGATGGCGATCGTACCCTGACCCAACTCATCTGCTCGGAGTCGGACCGCATCTGCAAGCTCGTCGATCGCATGGAGATCTTCGGCGACGAGCGCCCGATCCAGCGCGAGCCCGTGAATATTCACGACGTTCTCGATCACGTGAAGAAGATCGCCACTAACGGCTTCGCGCGGCACACCAAGATCGTGGAGAACTACGACCCGTCTTTGCCGCCGGTGCCGGGCAGCCGCGACAAGCTCGTCCAAGTGTTCCTCAATCTCATCAAGAACGCCTCCGAGGCCATCGGCGAGGAGCGTAGCGACGGCCAGATCACGCTCTCCACGGCGTTCCGGCCGGGCGTGCGGCTCTCCGTGCCGGGCAGTCAAGCGCGCGTCAGCCTCCCGTTGGAGATCGCCGTCGAAGACAACGGCACCGGCGTACCGACCGATCTCCTTCAACATCTCTTCGACCCGTTCGTCTCAACCAAACCTTCAGGTACGGGTCTCGGCCTTGCCTTGGTGGCCAAGATCATCGGCGATCATGGGGGAATCATCGAATGCGACTCACGACCCCGATTCACGGTCTTTCGGGCGCTAATGCCGATGGCCGACAACGAAGCCACGCAAGCGACAGCGGAAGCGCAGGCGTAAAGACAATGGGCAAGGGAAATATTCTCATCGCCGACGACGATGCGGCGATCCGAACCGTCTTAAACCAAGCCCTGGCCCGCGCCGGCTATGCGCCGCGCGCCACCGGCAACGCCGCGACCCTATGGCGCTGGATCAGCCAAGGGGAGGGCGACCTCGTGATCACCGACGTGGTGATGCCGGACGAGAACGCCTTCGATCTCATCCCGCGCGTCAAGAAGCTCAGACCGGACCTGCCCATCATCGTGATGAGCGCGCAGAACACCTTCATGACCGCGATCACCGCGGCCGAGCGCGGCGCCTACGAGTATCTGCCCAAGCCCTTCGATCTGAACGAGCTGATCTCGGTGGTGGGACGCGCACTGGCCGAGCCGCGCAAGAGGGCGCAGCGGCTGTCCGCCGAATCGACCGACGGCATGCCCCTCATCGGGCGCTGTCCGGCGATGCAGGACATCTATCGCGTGCTCGCCCGCCTGACACAGACCGACCTTACCGTGATGATCACGGGCGAATCCGGCACGGGCAAGGAACTCGTGGCCCGTGCGCTGCATGAATACGGCAAGCGGCGCAACGGTCCCTTCGTCGCCATCAACATGGCTGCGATTCCGCGCGAGCTGATCGAGTCGGAGCTGTTCGGCCACGAGAAGGGCGCCTTCACCGGCGCGCAGACGAAGCACGTGGGCCGCTTCGAGCAGGCCGAAGGCGGGACGCTCTTTCTCGACGAGATCGGCGACATGCCCATGGAGGCCCAGACGCGGCTCCTGCGCGTGCTCCAGGAAGGCGAGTACACCACGGTCGGCGGCCGCACGCCGATCCGCACCAATGTGAGGATCATCGCCGCGACCAACCGCGAGCTGCAGCAGCAGATCGATCAGGGGCTGTTCCGCGAAGACCTCTTCTACCGGCTGAACGTCGTACCCTTACGCCTGCCGCCCTTGCGCGAGCGATTGGAGGACATCCCAGACCTCATCCGCCACTTTCTGTCCATCGCCGAGAAGGAGGGGCTGCCGCCCAAGGTCTTCGAGCCCGCAGCCATCGAGCGGCTGAAGCGCTACCACTGGCCGGGCAACGTGCGCGAGCTGGAGAACCTGGTGCGGCGTCTGTCGGCCATCTACGCCCAAGACATCGTCACGGCCGACATGGTGGAGAGCGAATTCGCGACCGCGCACCGCGCGCCGTTCCCCGATGCCCAAGAAGCCAACGGAGACCTCTCGGAGTCCGTAGAGCGCTATCTCAGCGACTACTTCATGGGCTTCGGTCAGGACCTGCCGCCGGCCGGGCTCTATACGCGCATCCTGCGGAAAGTGGAGTTTCCCTTGATTACCGCGGCGCTTGCCGCGACCAGGGGCAATCAAATCCGTGCCGCCGACCTTCTCGGGCTCAACCGCAATACCTTGCGCAAAAAGATCCGCGATCTCGGCATCAAGGTGATCCGCACCCCAAGCGCCTGACCCTGGTTAATCCCGAGGGAATCCCCATATCCCGGCGGCCGTTGGCCCCCGGGCGCATCGGCCGTGGGCTAAGTCGGGCGCTCATGTCGCCAAAGCGCCACATTGTGATTTTATTGCACCATAACTGAGACGGACGCACCTGGAGGAAGGACCGGCGCGAACCGGAACTCCAACGGGGCAGCCAGGGGAAAGCGGTTTGCGCAGCGTCGTCCAAACACCGCAAGAACCGAGAAAGCATAAGGACTTCTTGCGTCCGTCCTCCGCCGCAGGCCCGGCCAGGGAAGACGTCTCGACCGGCTCGCGGGTGCGCAACCGGCTACCGTTCACCCTCGGCCTGATCATCATGGTGCTGTCCCTCTGTTCGGGACTGGTCACCTATCTCGTTCTCACGGGCCTCACCCCCATCATTCCCAATCAGAGGGTGGTGGTGGTGCTTCTGCTGATCAACCTGCTCCTCGTCCTCGCCATGCTCGGCATCATCGCCTGGCAGGTGACGGGGTTATGGCTTGCCCGGCGCCGCCACGAGGCCGGCGCGCAGCTCCATGTCCGCATCGTCAGCCTGTTCAGCGTGATTGCCGTGGCGCCCGCGATCCTGCTCGCGGTGTTCGCCAGCGTATCCCTCGACCGCGGTCTCGACCACTGGTTCTCCTCGCGCACCAAATCGATCATCCAAAACTCCATCGACGTGGCCACGGCCTATCTCCAAGAGCACGGCCAAGTGATCCGCGCCGACACGGTCGGCATGGCCAAGGACATCGACGAGGCGGTCGAGCTCGTGCGGGCACAGCCCCAAGGCTTCGGCAACTTCCTCAACGCCCAGGCCGGCATCCGCGCGCTTCCTGCCGCCTATCTCATCGACCACAGCGGTAAGATCCTCGCCACGGCCGCGTCCGTGCCGGAGCTGCCCTATCGGGCGCCGCCCAACGAGGCGATGGAGCTCGCGAAGAAGGGGCAGGTCATCGTCATCGCGCCCGGTCAGACAAGCATGGTCGGCGCCATCAAGAGCCTCGACAATTTCGACGACACCTATCTCTACGTGATCCGGCCGGTGAACGCGCGCGTGCTCCAGCAGCTACGCGCGACCCGCGCCAATGTCGCCGAGTATCAATTGCTCGAGCAGCGCCGCGCCGGGGTGCAGGTGGCCTTCGGCCTGATGTACGTGGCCATCGCGCTCACGCTGCTGTTGTCGGCAATCTGGATCGGCATGTGGTTCGCGAACAGGCTGGTGGCGCCGATCGGCCAGCTGATGGGCGCGGCGGAAGAGATCAGCCAGGGCAATCTCGGCGTCGAGGTGAGCGTCAACCCGGCCGACGGCGACCTCGCCGTGCTGGGCTCGACCTTCAACACCATGACCACGGAACTCAAGACCCAGCGCGACGAGCTGGTCGGGGCCAATGCGACGCTCGATGAGCGCAACCGCTTCATGGAAGCCGTGCTTTCCGGCGTGACCGCGGGCGTCGTGGGCGTCGACGCCGACGGCACCGTCAATCTGGTCAACCGCTCAGCCCAGGAGCTTCTCGGCCTCAAGGAGGAGAAGCTCATCGGCAAGAAGCTTGCCGACGTCGTGCCGGAATTCGGCCAGCATCTAAAGCGTGCGCAAAAACAGGGGAAGCGGCTTGCGACCGATCAAGTGACGCTGCGCCGCGCCGGATCGGAGCGCAACTTCGCCGTTCGTGTGACCAGCGAGGGCGACGGACAAGGCTACGTGGTGACGTTCGACGACATCACCGAGCTGGTCATCGCTCAGCGCTCGACCGCCTGGGCCGACGTGGCGCGCCGCATCGCCCACGAGATCAAGAACCCGCTGACGCCGATCCAGCTTTCGGCCGAGCGCATTCGCCGCAAATACGGCGACTCGATCACCAAGGACCGCGAAATCTTCGAGCAGTGCACCGACACCATCATCCGTCAGGTCTCCGACATCGGGCGGATGGTCGATGAGTTCTCGGCCTTCGCCCGCATGCCCAAGCCCGTCATGGAAATGCATGACGTGCGCGAGATCGTGCGCGAGGCGGTGTTCCTGTTCCAGGTGAGCCGTCCGGACATCGAGTTCGAGCTCGATCTTCCGAAGGAGCAGGTCATGACCATGTCCGACCAGCGCCTTCTCACCCAGGCGGTGACGAACCTCGTGAAAAATGCGAGCGAGGGCATCGACACCGCCGTCGAGAACGACCCGGAGCGCGCCGGCACCGGTCAAATCACCGCGAAGGTCAGGACCAAGGGCGACCGCATCCACATCACCATTATCGACAATGGCTGCGGTTTGCCGAAGGAAAACCGCGACCGCCTGGTCGAGCCGTACATGACCACGCGCGTCAAAGGCACCGGACTTGGACTGGCCATCGTGCAGCGCATCACCGAGCAGCACGGCGGCAAACTGCAGTTGGCCGATGCGCCCAAGCGCAACGGCAAGGTTGAAGGGGCGTCAGTGCGAATGGACCTGCCGATCGTGGCGGTGGACGAGGCGGAGACGGACGCGGCGTCCGAAATCGCCTCAGCCGACGATGAGAGCAAGTCCGAGCCGGCCGAGGAGGAAAAGGAAGTAACCCATGGCGTCTGACATCCTAGTCGTTGACGACGAAGCAGATATTCGAGAACTCATTTCCGGCATCCTCGAGGATGAAGGACATGGCACCCGGCTTGCCAAGGACAGCGACGAGACCCTTCAGGTCATCGAGGAGCGGCGTCCCTCGCTCGTCATTCTCGACATCTGGCTTCAAGGCTCGAAGCTCGACGGGCTGGATCTCCTCGACTGCATCAAAAAGGCCCATCCGGATCTTCCGGTCATCATCATCAGCGGCCACGGCAACATCGAAACGGCGGTCGCGGCTATCCAGCGCGGCGCCTACGACTATATCGAGAAGCCGTTCAAGGCCGACCGGCTGGTGCTCATCACCGCACGCGCGCTCGAGGCCTCGCGGCTCCGGCGCGAGAACCGGGAGCTGCGTGAGCGCAGCACCTATTCCTTCGAGATGGTCGGCAAGTCCGCCGCCGTCAGTCAGCTGCGCCAAGCCATCGACAAGGTCGCCCCGACCAATAGCCGGGTGCTGATCACCGGTCCTTCCGGCTGCGGCAAGGAACTCGCCGCCCGCGTCATGCACGCCAAGTCCTCCCGCGCCGACGGGCCCTTCGTGGTGCTGAACGCCGCGGCCATGGTGCCGGACCGCATGGAGCTCGAACTCTTCGGCACGGAAGAGGGGAGCGGCTCCGGTCCCCGCAAGGTGGGCGCGCTCGAAGAGGCGCATAGCGGCACGCTCTATATCGACGAAGTCGCCGACATGCCGCTGGAGACCCAGGCCAAAATTTTGCGCGTGCTGGTGGAGCAGCGCTTCCAGCGCCTCGGCGGCGGCACCAAGGTGCACGTGGACGTGCGCGTGGTGTCCTCCACGAGCCACGACCTTCAGAAAGAAATCGCCGCAGGCCGTTTGCGCGAAGACCTCTATCACCGGCTGAACGTGGTGCCGATCCGAGTCCCCGGGCTCTCCGAGCGCCGCGAGGACGTACCGGACCTGGTGCGCTATTTCGTGCAGACCATCTCGGTGGCCTCCGGCTTGCCGCCGCGCCGCATCGGCGAGGACGCCATGGCCGTGCTCCAGTCGCACGAATGGCCCGGCAATGTCCGGCAGCTCCGCAACAACGTCGAGCGCCTGATGATCCTGGTCGGGGGCGATGCCGAGCAGATCGTGACCGCCGATATGCTGCCCGACGAGATCGTCTCCCCGGTGCCGTTATCGCCGAACGGGGCGGGCGGCGAGCATCTGATGTCGCTGCCTTTGCGGGACGCCCGGGAGATTTTCGAGCGGGAGTATTTGCTGGCCCAGGTCAACCGATTCGGCGGAAATATCTCGCGTACGGCCGAATTCGTCGGCATGGAGCGCTCGGCGCTGCACCGGAAACTTCGGGCGCTGGGCGTCAATTCGAATGAAAGAACCGCCGCCATGCGCTAGCATGGCAGCTTGACTCGCTTCGCTAGGGGGACACGCTCGCAAAAGCTATCCGCGTCAGAGACCTTGCGGACTTGCCTTGCAATCGCGTCTAATGCAATAGGTGGCCGGATGACGCGAGAGTCCGGCGCCATCCAACAAGCGTAAGCGTGGACCAAAGGGACGGGGAAGCCCATGGCGACAGAACGCACGCAGAGCCTGCAAGATACGTTTCTCAATCACGTCCGTAAGACCAAGACGCCGCTCACTATTTTCCTGGTAAATGGCGTTAAACTTCAAGGCGTTGTGACCTGGTTCGATAATTTTTGCGTGCTCTTGCGCCGAGACGGCCATTCGCAACTCGTCTACAAGCATGCCATCTCGACCATCATGCCCGGCCAGCCCATCCAGCTTGCCGATATCACCGATGCGGAAGGTGCCGCTGAGTAATTGCGTCCAACCGACCCGAAAGAGCTAAAGCGCAAAAAGGGGCAGGGGGGACGCAAGGACGCACGTGCCGATGGGCGTGTCAGGGCGGTCGTCGTCGCGCCGATTCTCGACAAGAAATCAAGCAAAGGCGCCCGCGGACAGGGGCTCGACACCCCTGAGCGTTCGCCGCAGGCGCGGCTCGAAGAGGCCGTCGGGCTTGCCCTCGCCATCGATCTCGACGTCCGCGAGAGCGGGGCGGTGCCGATCCCTCAGCCAAAGCCCGCGACCCTGTTCGGGACCGGCAAGGTGGAGGAGCTCGCCGGCGTGGTCCGTATGGAAGACGCCGAGCTCGTCATCGTCGATCATCCGCTCACGCCCGTACAGCAGCGCAATCTCGAGACCGCGTGGAACGCCAAGGTGCTCGACCGCACCGGACTGATCCTGGAGATCTTCGGCGAACGCGCACGGACGCGGGAAGGGCGCTTGCAGGTCGAACTCGCCCACCTCGTCTATCAGAAGAGCCGGCTGGTTCGTTCCTGGACGCATCTGGAGCGCCAGCGCGGCGGCTTCGGGTTTCTCGGCGGGCCCGGCGAGACGCAGATCGAGACCGACCGCCGCCTCCTGAGCGAGCGGATCGTCAACATTCGCAAGGAACTCGACCAGGTGCGCCGCACGCGCGCGCTTCACCGCAAGTCGCGCCAGCGCGTGCCATATCCCGCCGTGGCTCTGGTCGGCTACACCAATGCCGGCAAGTCGACCCTGTTCAACACGCTCACCGGCGCGGAGGTCCTGGCGCAAGACATCCTGTTCGCGACACTCGACCCGACCATCCGAGCCCTCGCGCTGCCGAACGGCTCGAAGGCCGTGGTGTCCGACACGGTCGGATTCATCTCCGATCTGCCGACCACGCTTATCGCCGCCTTCCGCGCCACCCTGGAGGAAGTGCAGCAGGCCGATCTGATCCTGCATGTCCGCGACATCGCGGATCCGGCAAGCGCCAGCCAGCGCGCCGACGTGAATGGGGTGCTCGCCGATCTCGGCATCGACACCGAAGCCGAGCCCGACCGCTTGCTCGAAGTGTGGAACAAGGCCGACCTGCTCGATCCGGTCGCAAGAGAGCACGCGGCAAACGAGGCGGCGCGCCACGGCGCAATCCTGGTCTCGGCCGTAAGCGGGTTCGGCCTGGATGTGCTGCTGACAGAGATCGAAGGCAGGCTCAATCGCCGCCGTCAAACGCTCGAGATCGCGGTGCAGCCGCAGGAAGGCGCGCTGTCCAATTGGATCTACGAGAATTGCGAGGTGATCTCGCGCGCCGATCTCGGCGAAGGCGTCACATCATTACGCATCCGCGTCGCGCCGGAGAAGCGCGACAGGCTCGCGCGCGTGGCCGGCGCCGCCCGGCTCAATAACGCGGCCGAGTAGGGCGCGCCCTAACCGTCTTTCTCGCCCGCCCGTTTTTCATCCGACTTGGCCGCATCCCATAACGCGTCCATCTCTTCGAGTCTGGCGTCTTTCGGATCGCGCCCTTGCGCTGCAAGCGCCGCTTCGATGGCCTCGAAGCGCCGCACGACTTTCGCGTTCGCCATACGCAACGCCGCCTCGGGATCGACATCGAGATGTCGCGCGACGTTCGCCATGACGAAAAGGAGATCGCCGAGCTCTTCGGCGACATGCTCAGACGCATCGATGGCATTCTTCTCGGCGATTGCGGATTTTAGCTCGTCGAGCTCCTCGTCGACCTTCGCGAGAACCGGCGCGAGGTCGGGCCAGTCAAAGCCGATTTTAGCCATGCGCTTCTGGAGCTTCACCGCGCGCGTGAGACCTGGCAGACCGACCGGCACATCGGCCAGCACGCTTCGCTCGGCGGGATCGTCGCCACGCTCGGCTTTCTCCTCGGCCTTGATGCGATCCCACAGATCCGTGCGCATGAACTCCTCGCGGCGCGAAGCGTCCTCGAAGACATGCGGATGCCGCCGGATCATCTTGCGCGTAATGGCGTCGACCACATCGGCGAAGCCGAAGCGCTCGGCCTCGGACGCCATCTGGGCGTGATAGACGACCTGGAGGAGGAGGTCGCCGAGCTCGTCCTTCAGTCCGGCAATGTCGTCGCGCGCGATCGCGTCGGCGACCTCGTAAGCTTCCTCGATGGTGTAGGGCGCGATCGTTTCGAAGCTCTGCTGCACGTCCCACGGACAGCCCGTATCGGGATCGCGCAGGCGCGCCATGACGTCCAGGAGATCGGCGAGATCATGTTTGGGGGGCTGACCGTCAGCCATCGCCGGCGCACCTGGAGCGCTTCGCGAAAATCACGAAAATTCTAAGGAAATCAGCCAGATCGCGGAAACCGTACATTTCGGACCCCGAATCCTCGATTCGCATAAGGTATATTATGGAAAATATGCGAATATGGTGGGACGGGGCATGGCGCCCCGCAAATGGCCGCCTCAACGCTCGTAGTGATCCCGGATCAGCCGGTCGAGCAGCCGCACGCCGAAGCCGGAGCCCCAGCTGCGATTGATGTCGGTATCGCCGGAGGCCATCGCCGTTCCGGCCACATCGAGATGGGCCCAGGGCGTGCCTTCCTTGATGAAGCGCTGAAGGAACTGCGCGGCCGAGATCGAACCGCCCCACCGTCCACCGGTGTTCTTAATGTCGGCGACCTTCGAGTCGATCAGCTTGTCGTATTTCGGCCCGAGCGGCAGGCGCCACAGCTTCTCCCCCGTCTCCTTGCCCGCCACGGTCAGCCGTTCGGAGAGCTCGTCGTTGTTGGAGAACAGACCCGCATGTTCCTTGCCGAGCGCGACCATGACCGCACCGGTCAGGGTGGCGAGGTTGATCACCGCCTTCGGCTTGAACTTGTCTTGCGTGTACCAAAGGCAGTCGGCGAGCACCATGCGCCCTTCCGCGTCGGTGTTGAGGACTTCGATGGTCGTGCCCGACATCGCTTCGACCACATCCCCGGGACGTGTCGCGCCGCCACTCGGCATGTTCTCGATCAGGCCGATAACGCCGACCGCGTTGACCTTCGCTTTGCGCTCGGCAAGCGCCAGCATGAGCCCCACGACACACGCCGCGCCCGCCATGTCGCCCTTCATGTCCTCCATGCCCGCGGCGGGCTTCAGCGAGATGCCGCCCGTGTCGAAAGTGACGCCTTTGCCGACGATGGCGACCGGCGCCCCGCCTTTGGCGCCCGCGCCCTTCCACTGCATCACCACCACATGGCTCGGCCGCTCACTGCCTTGCCCGACCGCAAGCAGCGCGCCCATGCCGAGCCGCTTCAAGGCGGCTTCGCTCAGAACCTCGACCTGCACGCCCGCTTTGCTGAGCGCCTTGGCCTTGGCCGCGAATTCCGCCGGGCCGAGCACATTGGCCGGCTCGTTGACGAGGTCGCGCGCAAGGTTCACGCCGTCGGCGACGGCGCGCTCGGGCGCGAACGCCTGTCCGGCCGCGCGCGGATCGGCGACATGCACCACGAGCTTCTTCAACGACTTGCCGTCGTCGGCCTTGCCGTCGTTGCCGTTGTCGGCCTTCTTGGCCGACTTGGATTTGTATTTATCGAATTTGTAATCGCGCAGTTGCGCGCCGAGCGCGAAGCTTGCCGCGTCTTTCGGGGCCACGTCGCCCTTCACGGTCTCGAGATAGACATGCGCGGCGGCCCCTTCCCGTCCGCTGAGCTTGCCCCGCACGGTGCCGCCGAGATTGAGCCAATCCTCGTGGACGAACTCGCCCGGCTTGCCGAGGCCGACCAGCACGATGCGCGCGAACTTCACGCCTTGCGGCGCGAGCACGTCTACACTCGTGCCCTTCTTGCCCTTGAACGTGGTGATCTGCGCCGCCTTGGTCAGAAGCCCTTTGGTCTTCTTGTCGAGATCCTGGGCCGCGGGCGTGAACTTGCCGCCCTCTTCTGCGAACACCACCGCGACGCCGTCGCCGGCAGTGGAAGGGCTGGAAAAGGACAGGACGGTCTGATCGGTCACGGCTTGCTCCATCGATGAGGTCGCGCCGCCGGGCACCGAGGGCCGGACAAAAGCACACCGTCTCAGCGCGGCGCCCGCGCGCCCGTGGTGCAGTTTTGCAACAGCGGCAGGAAATACGTCGCCCTACCTAAGTCCTGCGCCGGGGGAAAGCAAGCCATTCGAAATGGCCGAAATTCCGCCATCTTGGACTGTTCAGATTCACAATTGGTACCAGCCGGTTGATGCCGTTTCGGGCGTCTTGGGGGCCGGCCGAAGGGCCATTCGGGGACAGTCGGAAAAACGGGTGATGACGCTCTTCAGCCGATACATGTTTCGGCAGGTGACGAATGCATTCCTCGTCATGCTGCTGACGCTGACGGCCATCGTCTGGCTAGCTACGGCATTGAAAGAGCTGGATCTTATCACCTCGCAAGGCCAGGGCCTGGTGCTATTTTTCCAGATGACCATGCTCAGCCTGCCGAGCCTCATGACGCTGATCGCGCCCAACGCGGTGCTCATGGCGGCCCTCTACACGCTCGACCGCATGAACGGCGACAGCGAGATCATCGTCATGACGGCCGCCGGCGCCACAGTGTGGCGGCTGTGCAGCTCCCTGATCGCCCTCGCCGCCATCGTCAGCATCGTGATCCTGCTGGTGAACGTCTTCCTCAACCCCGCCTGCATGCGCGCGCTCCGCGACTTCATCACCCAAGTTAGAGCCGACCTGATCTCGCAAGTCCTTCAACCAGGACGATTTTCCAGCCCCGAGAGCGGCCTCACCTTCCATATCCGCGACCGCAGCCAGACCGGCGAGCTGCTCGGCCTCCTGGTCCAAGACGAGCGCGACAGCAAGCAAGTCATGAGCTATCTCGCCGAACGCGGCCGCATCCTCACCAATGCTGACGGCAATTACCTGATCATGCTCGACGGCTATGTGCACCGCTATAACGCCGAAGACAAAGATAAGGCCGTGCAGATCATCGCCTTCGACCAGAATATGCTGGATATCTCGGAGTTCGCTCCCAAGGACAGTTCTGGACAAGAACTTCGACCCAAAGAGCGCTCCATGGGCGGACTTATATATCCTCCCGCCGACGACAAGATAGCGCAGAAAAACTATGGTTTGCTGCGGTCTGAATTACATGAACGTCTGTCGACACCTTTATATCCACTTGTTTTCATCTTCGTCGCGATTGCGCTGATGGGTCAGGCGCGTACCACGCGAGAGAATAGATGGGGCCAGATTCTAACGGCTTTCGGGCTCGCGATCGGCCTCAGAGTCGCCGGCCTGACAGCCAACAATCTCGTTGTTCTCAATGCGTGGGCCGTGGTCCTCGTATATGCTATTCCGGTGGGGGCGATTCTGATTGCGGCATGGGTGGCGCAGGTTAGAATGTCGCCAGAATTGCGGTCCAAGCTGAACTTTGAGCTCAAGCTTCAGCTAAAAAACATAAGGTTTTGGGCCGGTAGAGGGATGCAGGCAGAGTGAGAGCGCAGATGCGGGGCATCAGTGCCGGGGGAACGCTTGCGCGCTACTTTTCAGCGCGGTTTCTCGTCGCCATGGTGGCGATGTTCCTGATCTGCTGCGTGCTGATCTTCTTCGTCGATTTCATCGAGATGCTA
>Ga0208781_1000071_pt1 | contig 13171 bp, 12 predicted proteins | sample RushOxbow_ThreeS_2_FD_185677 | JGI IMG/M metagenome (GOLD analysis project Ga0208781, IMG submission 185677) | Natural and restored wetland microbial communities from the San Francisco Bay, California, USA, that impact long-term carbon... | ecosystem: Environmental > Terrestrial > Soil >... | reverse complement strand
GAGATCAAGTCCGATCGTGGTAACTTCGCTCATGGACGGCTCCCCCTTGGCGGTTCCTAAACAGCAACCGCAATTTGGCACCTAGATGCCGGTGGCGGGAGCCGTCCACAGCATCATCAGCTGACATCGTGCCACTCATTCGCATTCGACCCTCGGTTTGCATGGCCAGACCAAGTTCCCGGTAGCGCGTGTTCGTGGGCTTTACATTCTACTTTTGCTAGTGAAAATTCACTATACACGCACCGCTTGTAAATCCCTTAACAGTATCCATATTAAGGGAGGTGGCCGGTCTCCCTTCGGGGGACGCAGGGCTCTTTATGCGGCGACCAAGGGCGGCATTATCGGGCTGACCAAGTCCGCCGCGCTGCAGGTGGCGGCGGAGAACATCTCGATCAACGCCATCGCCTCGTGTGCCTTCGACATCCCGGACGACATGTTCCTGCGCTGGATCGACGATCACCATGTGAGCCGGAAAGACGCGGAAGGCTGGCTGCCGATCAAGCGCCTCGGCAAACCGGAGGAGATCGCCGCGGCGACGCTTTATCTGGCGTCCGACGAGGCGCGCTTCCTGGTCGGCACGGTCTTGACCATCGACGGCGGGTTCACGGCACAATAGACGACAGCGGACGCGATACACGAGTTCGGCTTGTTGCGCGCCCTAGCCGTATTGGGCCGGACACCCCTGGGCGGCGGACGGAAGGGCCGGCGGATAACGGTAGAGCATGAACTCCGCGGGCACGTGCGCCCTGTCGCCCGGGCCCGTCGTGTCGTGACACAGGATCCTATCCACACGGAGCCCGTCGTCCGACAAGGGCAAGCGCAACCAGAACAGAAGCACATGATCCCGCCCCTCGGCCGGGCCGCGGACCACGCCATGGGCCGGCAGACCTTCGGTGGCGACGCGGTCGTGGATCCGGCGCCAATAGTCCTCACAGGTGCCGGAGAACACCTCCCCGAGGCGCTTGCCGGTGATTTCCTTGCCGTAGATGTCCCGGAGCCGCGTGCCAGCCAGCCGGAACAGACCCCGGTCGAACCCCTCGCGGAGATCGATCAAACCCAAATACGGAAGCAATCGCGGGACCTTAAGCGGGTCGAGATCCGCGCGCGCCGGAAGGAGCCGTTTCCCCGCCGAGTGCAGCCAATAGTCGAAGAGATCACGCTGTCCCTCGATCGCCAACTGAGCCCGAAAGGCGCAATCGGACAGCATGGCGTCCCCCCTATCCCCGCGAATCACCGGTTACCGACTATGTGGCGTTCGCCTGTCACATGCAAGGAGGGGCCTAAGATTCTCTAGTAATCGCAATAGCTTGTACCGCGCATCGCAGCCGCCCACCCGATCTTGCGGGGGACGGGCGGCACGATGCATTCCGTAGCGTTATTGTTCTCGAATGATAGCCCGGCGATGCGGCTCGGTTATGCCGATTATGCGTGCTTAGCGCCGCCGCTGGCCGAGCCCCATGCGCTTGGCAAGGTCCGAACGCGCCGCCGCGTAGTTCGGCGCGACCATCGGGTAGTCGTGGGGCAGACCCCACTTCTCGCGATACTCTTCCGGAGACAGATCGTAATGGGTCCGCAAATGCCGCTTCAGCGACTTGAACTTCTTCCCATCCTCGAGACAGATAATGAACTCGGGCGTTACGGACTTCTTGACCGCGACGGCGGGCTTCAACTCTTCCTTGGCCGGCTGGCCACCCGCGCTGGAGGCTTTGCTCAAGGCATCGTACACATTGTGGATCACGCCGGGCAGGTCCGTGGCCACAACGGTGTTGTTGCTGACATAGGCCGAGACAATCTCGGCGGTCAGTTCAACGAGTTCGTTTTTTTCGAGATTCCCGTCCATGAAGTGGCTCCTTGATCCTGCCCAATACCCGTTTGAGCGAAACAGACCACAAATCCGCGGTCTCTTGCGCGTCTCCCAGGTTCAAGTGACTTCTTAAAGTCACCAGAATACGCCGTTTTTGTGACCGAAAACTACAATGTTACGAAACTAAAGAGCTTGCAGCGCAATGATGCTTTGCTGATTTGGTCTCTATAGCATATTTCGATGAATCTGCAACGAACCTCTTCTCGCGAAGACTGTACGCGAACCTGCGGAACTGAATGGTCTGCAGCGTTTTCTTTAGCCTGCACCGTTCCTTGGGCGCGTGAATTGATCGAAACTTGCAAGCCAGACGCTCACTCAAGTCTGAACCGGTGCGTTTCTCCATCAAGCCTGCGTGAAAGCAAAGAGACACCTCTTAGAGAGAGACTTCGGTACGCCTATATTCTTTGCCGACAGAACAGAACGAAACCGAGAGTGCGGTGACCATGAGCAAAACCGAGAACAACGAGAAGACCACGGCGAACGAGGACTGGCGGACGAAGCTGACGCCGGAGCAATTCCACGTCACCCGCGAGCACGGCACCGAGCGCGCCTTCAGCCACCCCTATCATGCGGAGAAGCGCGAGGGCATGTATCGCTGCGTGTGCTGCGGCGCACCCCTCTTCAGCTCGGACACAAAATTCGACTCCGGCACCGGATGGCCGAGCTTCACCGACGTCGCCGCCGCGGATACGGTGACGACCCATGAAGACAACGCCTTCGGCATGCGGCGCGTCGAGGTGCGCTGCGCGAACTGCGATGCGCATCTGGGGCACGTCTTCCCGGACGGTCCCGGGGAGAACGGCCTGCGCTATTGCATCAATGGCTGCGCCCTCGAACTTGACACCGATGCCGGGAGCGGCAAGACCTCGACCTAGTCTCTAGGCCCTGCGACTTGCCCATCCGAGGCGGCGCGCGGTTTGGAAGGCGGGGAGACGAGAGACCATGATCACGATCGCTGCCTATGTCGGCGCGGCCCTCGCCGAGATCGCCGGGTGCTTCGCCTTCTGGGCGTGGCTGCGAACCGGCAAATCCATTCTATGGCTGATCCCGGGCATGGCGGCGCTGGCATTGTTTGCCTATCTGCTGACGCTTGCCGAGGTCGACGCCGCCGGGCGCGCTTACGCCGCATACGGGGGCGTCTACATCGCCGCTTCTCTCGGATGGCTTTGGCTTATCGAGGGCGTGCAGCCTGACAGATGGGATCTCACAGGCTCGGTCGTGTGTCTGATCGGAATGGCGATCATTCTTTTCGGGCACCGAGCATTTTCAAACTGAGACACGATCCATGAACGAACAGCGTCTTCCCGCGCGGGCCCCGCTTGCTGCCCGCCACCCTTCCACCGCGACGCATCACGGCATCGCCCGCGAGGACGATTACGCCTGGCTGCGCGCAGACAACTGGCAGGCGGTAATGCGCGATCCGCACCAGCTGCCGGCGGACATCCGCGCGCATCTCGAAGCGGAGAACGCCTACACGAAAGCGGTCATGGCCGACACGGAGGCGCTCCAAACGAAGCTCTTCGAGGAGATGAAGGGGCGCATCAAGGAGGACGATTCGAGCGTCCCCGCCCCCGACGGCGCCTTCGACTACTACACGCGCTACGTGACGGGCGGACAGCATCCGCTGTTCTGCCGGCGTCCGCGCGGCGGCGGCACCGAGCAAATCCTGGTCGACGGGAACGCGCTCGCCGCGCCCCATGCCTATTTCCGCATCGCCAATGTCGCCCATAGCCCCGACCACAGGCTCGTCGCCTATGCGGTCGATACCAAAGGCTCGGAGTTCTACACCGTCACCATCATCGAGGCGGCAACCGGGAGGCTGGTCGAGGCCGAGATCACCGACAACAATGGCGGCTTCCAATGGGCGGCCGACAGCAAGACGCTGCTTTATGTCTGGCTCGACGAGGAGCACCGGCCGCGCAAGCTGTTCGCGCACACGGTCGGCGCGGAGAGCGAGGACCGGCTGATCCACGAGCAGACCGATCCAGGCTATTTCCTGGAGATCGGCGCCACCCAGGACCACAAATATCTGCTGCTCGGTGTGCACGACCACGAGACGTCGGAGGTCAGCCTGATCGACGCGAAAGAGCCGGACGCCGCCCCGCGGCTAGTGGCGCCGCGCGAGGCCGAACACGACTATTCCGTCGAGCATCACGGCGACACGCTCATCATCCTGACCAACTCAGGCGGCGCGGAGGACTACCGCATCGTCGAGGCGCCTGCCGACAACCCTTCGCCCGAGAGCTGGCGCGAGATCGAGCCGCACCGGCCGGGCCGGCTCATTCTGGATGTGGTCGCCTACAAGGACTTTCTCGTAAGGCTCGAGCGCGAGGACGGCCTGCCGCGCATCGTCATCCGCCGCTTCGCCGACGGCGAGGAGCACCAGATCGCCTTCGACGAGGAAGCCTACGCGCTCGGGCTGTCACACGGCTACGAATACGACACGCGCAATCTGCGCTTCACCTATTCGTCCATGACCACGCCGGCGCAGGTGTTCGACTACGACATGGAGACGCGCGAGCGGACTTTGCGCAAGACGCAAGAGGTCCCGAGCGGCCACGATCCCAGCCTCTACGTCACGCGCCGCGTCATGGCGCCGGCGAAGGACGGCGAGACGGTGCCCATCTCGCTCCTCTACCGCAAGGAGACGAAGCTCGACGGCACGGCGCCGCTCCTGCTCTACGGTTACGGCGCCTACGGCATGACCATGCCCGCCGGCTTCTCGACGAACGCGCTGTCGCTGGTCGACCGCGGCTTCGTCTACGCCATCGCGCATATTCGCGGCGGCAAGGAGAAGGGCTACCGCTGGTACAAGGACGGCAAGCGCGAGAAGAAGACGAACACCTTCACCGACTTCATCGCCGCGGGCGAGTACCTCGCCGCGCAGAACTTCACGTCGCGCGGCCGCATCGTTGCCCATGGCGGAAGCGCCGGCGGCATGCTGATGGGCGCCGTCGCCAACATGGCGCCGGACCTCTTCCTCGGCATCATCGCCGAGGTGCCGTTCGTGGATGTGCTGACCACGATGCTGGACGCGACCTTGCCGCTGACGCCGCCCGAATGGCCCGAATGGGGCAATCCTCTTGAGAGCGAGAGAGACTACCGCACCATCGCCGCTTACTCGCCTTACGACAACGTGCGGGCGCAGAGTCATCCCAACATCATCGCGCTGGCCGGGCTGACGGACCCGCGCGTGACCTATTGGGAGCCGGCCAAATGGGTGGCGAAGCTGCGGGAGACGGACACCGGCGGCAAATTCATCCTGCTCAAGACGAACATGGAGGCGGGCCACGCCGGGGCATCCGGCCGCTTCGAGCGGCTCAAGGAAGTGGCGGTGTCTTATGCGTTTGCCCTGAAGGTCGCAGGCCTCGCTTAGCGTCAGGGATGGAGATTTGGGAGCATGGCGAATTTCGTCTTCGGAATGAACCAATCCCTGGACGGTTATGTCGACCACCAGGAATTACCGGTGCCAGGTCCCGCTCTGTTTCGTCACTGGATAGAGCACGTGCGCGACCTGACCGGCAGTGTGTACGGTCGTTGCATGTACGAGATCATGAACTATTGGGACGAAGACCGTCCTGAGTGGAGTGCGGAGCAACACGAGTTCGCGGCAGCGTGGCGTCACCAACCCAAGTGGGTCGTGTCGCGCTCGTTGAAGTCAGTCGGCCCCAACGCCACACTCGTCGAGGATGACATCGAGGCGGTGTTACGTGGCCTGAAGGCGCGGCTCGGCGGAGAGATTTCCGTTTCCGGACCAGATCTGGCAGGAAGCCTAACCGACCTTGGTCTCATCGATGAGTATCGACTCTACTTGCACCCCGTCGTGCTTGGTCGCGGCAAGCCATTCTTTGCCGGCCCACGGCCGCCGCTCCGCCTTGTGGCTAGCGATCTGATTGGAGAGGACGTGATCAGGTTGACCTACGTTCCTGCTTAATCGCGCGAGTCGCCCGTCGGACGGGCCAGCTGGCGGTCTACAACGCCCGATGACCGGCAGACTGGTTTTGGTCCTCGAGGCCCCCTAGTGACAATCAGGCTCCTGTGCAAAAGTGCCGCCCATGCTGCTCTCCCGCGATAAGTCCCAAGTCCTCATCGTCGACGTGCAGGACAAGCTGCTCAGCGCGATTTCCGGCAAGGACCGGGTCGTCGACCGCTGCGTCCGGCTGGTGATGGCCGCGCGCAAGCTCGGCATCCCCATCACCGTGTCGGAGCAATATCCGCAAGGCCTGGGCCCGACCCACGATTCCATCCGCGACGCCTTCGCCAATGACGGCTTCATCGCCGACAAGACCGAGTTTTCCTGCATGCGCAACGACATGCTCAAGGACCGGCTGCACGAGCAGCGCCGTCAGGGCCGTTCGCAGGTGGTGATCGGCGGCATCGAGGCTCATGTCTGCGTGCTGCAGACGGCGATCGATCTCGAATCCCAAGGCTTCGAGGCGTTTGTGGTGGCCGACGCGGTCGGCTCGCGCGCCAAAGCGAGCCGCAAGCTTGGCCTCGCGCGGTTGCAGAAATCGAGCGTGGACGTGGTGGACAGCGAGATGGTGCTGTTCGAATGGATGGAGCGCGCCGGCACGCCGGAGTTCAAGCAGCTCCAGGCGCTGGTGAAATAAGAACGGCGCGCGCCCGGACAGCCCCCTGTCCCGTCATACCCGCGAAAGCGGGTATCCAGTCACCACCGGCATCGAAAATCGAGGAATAGCTAAGGTTCCTGGAATCGTCCGCCTTCGCGGACCATGACCAGCTCCGTTTCTGAACGGAGCCTGCATTTTCGGTTCATGCTGGGTTCAGGTAGGAAGACGCATTCTCGTACGCGTCAGATCCCTGTAACTGATGTAGCGAACCTTCCTCGGCACCGGGCGTGGAGTTCAGGGGCTCCACGCCCACCCCGATTTCCCACAGCCAATTCCGCCGTTTTTGCAAGGACTTCGCTCTTGCGGGTGCCGCCTTGCTTCGCTTTCCGGGAACCTTTAGCTTTCAGCGGTCTTTCCTACTTTCACCCACTCAAAATCCCCCGGAGACCCATCGTGGCATTCGAACTCCCACCCCTACCCTACGCTTACGACGCGCTTCAGCCTTATATGTCGGCCGAGACGCTCGAATATCACCACGACAAGCATCACAAGGCTTACGTGGACAACCTCAACAAGCTGATCGAAGGCACCGACTACGAGGGCAAGGACCTCGAGACCATCATCAAGAAGAGCTTCGGCAAGGACGCCGGCGTCTTCAACAACGCGGCCCAGGACTTCAACCACATCCAGTTCTGGCCGTGGATGAAGAAGGACGGCGGCGGCAAGAAGGTGCCGGGCGCGATCCTGGCGCTGATCGACCGCGACCTCGGCGGCTTCGACAAGTTCCGCGAGGCCTTCATCGAGGCCGGCAAGACCCAGTTCGGCTCGGGCTGGTGCTGGCTCGCCCTGAACAAGGACGGCAAGCTCGAAGTGACCAAGACGCTGAACGGCGAGAACCCGCTGGTCCATGGCGGCTGGCCGCTGCTCGGCTGCGACGTCTGGGAGCACTCCTATTACATCGACTACCGCAACGCCCGGCCGAAATATCTCGAAGCCTGGTTCGACAATCTCATCAACTGGGAGCATGTCGAGGAGTTGTACGCGCAGGCGCCGAACAAGTAGCGCTGCGCCGCAGACGCGATTTTCAGCGGGCGGTCTCAGGGCCGCCCGTTTCGCATTTAAGCGTCCGCTTCGCCGCCCTGCTTCGCGGCCTCGAAAGCCTCGCTCGCCTCGAGCCAGCGCGCTTCCGCCGCCGCCAGATAGCGCTCCACCGCGCCGCGCCGCTTCATCAGCTCGCCGGCCGCGGCGTCGGGTGAGGTCAGCAGCGCATCGATCTCGTCGCGCTTCCGCCACAGCGCCTTCAATTCGGCCTCCGCCGACGTCGCGGTCTTGCGCAGCTCTTTGGCGCGTTCGCGCGCATCCGCCGCCGCCTTGCGCTTGTCCTTGCGGCTGATCTTCTGGGAGGCGTCCGCGCCGTTGCCGCCCTTGCCCGAGCCCGCGCTCAGCACCTGATCGCGGTAGTCCTCGATGCTGCCGTCGAACTCGCGCGCGGTCCCGTCGGCCACGAGCAGCAGCCGGTCGGCGATCAGGCCGAGCAGATGCCGGTCATGGCTGACGACGACCACGGCGCCGCCGAAGGCCGCCAGCGCCTGGACCAGCGCCTCGCGCGCGTCCACGTCGAGATGGTTGGTCGGCTCGTCGAGGATGAGGATATGCGGCGCATCGCGGGTGATGAGCGCCAGCGACAGCCGCGCCCGCTCACCGCCCGAGAGCTTCTTCACTTGGACCATCGCCTTGTCGCCCGAGAAGCCGAAGCGGCCGAGATGGGCGCGGACGGCGCCCTGCTTCGCGTCCGGCAGCAGACGCTCCATGTGCTGGAGCGGCGTGTCCTCGGCGACCAGTTCCTCGATCTGATGCTGGGCGAAATACCCGACCGTGAGCTTGCCGCTCGCCGCGATCTTTCCCGCCATCGGCGCGAGCTGGCCGGCGAGCAGCCGGGCGAGCGTGGTCTTGCCGTTGCCGTTGCGGCCCACAAACGCGATGCGGTCGTCCGGATCGATGCGCAAGTCGAGCCCCGACAGCACGGGCGTATCCGGCGCATAGCCTACCGCGACGTCTTCGAGCACGAGAAGCGGCGGCTTCAACTCTTTCGGGCTCGGAAAGTCGAACACGAGCGAGGGATCCTCTGCCGCCTCGGCCACCGGCTCCATTTTTTGAAGCGCTTTCAGCCGGCTCTGCGCCTGGCGCGCGCTGTGCGCCTTGTAGCGCCAGCGGTCCACATAGGCCTGCAGCTTCTTGCGCCTGGCATCCTGGCTCGCGCGCGAGGCTTCGGCTTGCGCCAGCCGCTCGCGCCGCTGCCGCTCGAACTGATCGTAATTGCCGGCATAGAGCGTCGTCTTGCCCCGCTCCACGTGGAGGATGGTGTCGACCACGTTGTTGAGGAGATCGCGCTCGTGGCTCACCACGATCAGGCTCGCGCGGTAGCTCTTGAGGAACGATTCGAGCCACAGCGCCGCTTCGAGATCGAGATGGTTGGAAGGCTCATCGAGCAGCAGAAGGTCCGGCTCGGAGAACAGCAGCCCCGCCAGCGCCACGCGCATGCGCCAGCCGCCGGAGAAGGTGTCGAGCGGCTGGTGCTGCGCCTCCTCCGAGAAGCCGAGCCCGGCGAGGATGCGTGCCGCCCGCGCGGGCGCGCCATGGGCGTCGATGGCCGTGAGCCGCTCGTGGATCTCGGCGATGCGATGCGGATCGACCGCGTGCTCGGCCTCGTCCATCAGCGCGGCGCGCTCGGCCGCCGCCGCCAGCACCGTTTCGAACGGGGTGGCCTTCCCGCTTGGCGCTTCCTGCGCCAGATAGCCGATGCGCATGGCCGACGGCGCCTCGATGCGGCCGGTGTCGGGCTCGTGCTGCCCGGCGATCAGCTTGAGCAGCGAGGACTTGCCGGCGCCGTTGCGGCCGACCAGCCCGACGCGCGCCTTCGGCGGCAGGGACGCCGAGGCGTGATCGAGAATGAGATGGCCGCCGAGCCGCAGCGAGATGTCGTCGAGGGTGAACATGGGCGCTCGTGTAGCACAGGATGGCCCGCGGTCACGCCTTTAGCGGCGGCGAGAGATCCCGCCGAGCGCATTGCGCTTGATGGCGTCCTCCAGCACCCGCGTCGCCATGGGCACCACGGAGCGGGCGATGGACTTACCGAGCGTCGTCCAGAAGCCGTCGCTGCGCGAGCCGCCGCTCTTGCGGGCCGCGGTCTTGCCGCCGGACGCCGCGGCCTCGGCGGCCTCCGCCGCGCGGGCCTTGGTCCGCTCCTGCAAGATCTCATGCGCCGAGTTGCGGTCCACGACCTCGTCGTAGTCGCCGGCAACCGGGCTGTTCTCGATTACCGCCTTGCGTTCCGCAGCGGTCAGCGGCCCGACCTGCGACGACGGCGGCTTGACGTAGGTGCGCTCCACCATGGTCGGCTGACCCTTCCGGTCGAGACTGGACACCAAGGCCTCGCCGATCCCGAGTTCCATGATGGTCTGTTCGGTGTCGAAGGCCGGGTTGGCGCGGAAGGTCGTCGCCGCGGCCTTCACCGCCTTCTGCTCCAGCGGAGAGAAGGCGCGCAGCGCGTGTTGCACGCGGTTGCCCAACTGCCGCGACACCGTATCGGGCACGTCCATCGGGTTCTGCGTTACGAAATAAACGCCGACGCCCTTGGAGCGGATCAGGCGCACCACCTGCTCGACCTTCTCCAGGAGCGCTTTCGGCGCATCGCGGAACAGCAAATGCGCCTCGTCGAAGAAGAACACGAGCTTGGGTTTTTCCGGATCGCCCACCTCGGGCAACTCCTCGAACATCTCCGACACGAGGAACAGGAGGAAGGTCGCATAGAGCCGCGGGCTCTGCATGAGCTTGTCCGCCACGAGCACGCTGATATAGCCGCGCCCGTCCGGGGCTTTGCGCATCAGATCATCGATCTTCAAGGCCGGTTCGCCAAAGAAGTGCTTCCCGCCCTGCTGCTCCAGGACCAGCAGCGAGCGCTGGATGGCGCCGACCGAGGCCTTGGTGATGTTGCCGTATTTGGTGGTGAGCGTGTCGGCGCGGGCGGCGAGATCCTCGAGCAACGACTGCAGATCCTTGAGATCGAGCAGCGGCAGCTTCTCGTCGTCGGCGATCTTGAAGGCGATGTTGAGCACGCCTTCCTGCGCCTCGCTGAGATCCATCAGCCGGGACAGGAGCAATGGGCCCAATTCCGTGACAGTGGTTCGGATTGGGTGGCCCTGTTCGCCGAACAAATCCCAGAAGATCACCGGGTGCGCGCTGAATTCGACATCGTAGCCGATCAGCTCGGCGCGTTCCTCGATCCACCCCTTGGCCACGCCCATCTCGGCCACGCCGGAGAGATCGCCCTTCACGTCGGCGCAGAACACCGGCACGCCCTGATCCGAAAAGCTTTCCGCAAGACCTTGAAGGGTTACGGTTTTTCCGGTGCCGGTGGCGCCCGTGATCAGCCCGTGCCGGTTGGCGAGTTTGAGCAGGATGAACTCCGGCTTGACGCTCTGGCCGAGATAAACGCTCTCCTCGGGGAGTTGATCCGGGTCCAGCTTGGCGACGATCTCCGCCGCATCGGCCACGTCTTTGGCGGCCGCTTTGGTCTTTGCCGCCGCCGTCTTGGTCGGTGTCTTCTTGCGCGCCATTGCCGCTGATCCCCCTCGCTTGGCCTGCGGCACTTTAACGGCTGCACAAGCCCCGCGCCAAGATGGCCTATGGGCGCAATCCCGCCAAGATCCCACGGGTTTCTCGCCGCGCAGGCTTCGTGCTAGGAGAAAAAGCGAGAACCATTCTAGGGTTAGCAAGATGGCTGAACTCCCCCTGGCCCGCGACTTTCCGCCCGCCGACGAAGCGGCCTGGAAGAAGCTGGTGGAAAAGGCGCTGAAGGGCGCGCCCTTCGCCTCGCTCGAATCCAAGAGCTATGACGGCATCGTCATCGAGCCGCTCTATGGCCGGGCGAGCAATGCGGACGTCGTTCCCGGCCGCGCGCCGGGCGCGCCGTGGGAGGTCATCCAGCGCATCGAGATCGCCGACGGCAAGACGGCCAACCGGCAAATCCTCGAAGACCTGAACAACGGCGCCAGCGGCCTCAGCCTCGTGTTCCAAGGCTCGGCCGGCGATTACGGCCATGCCCTGCCGCCGTCCGAAGCCGTTCTCACGGAAGCGCTGGAGGACGTGCACTTCGAGTGGGGCGTGCCCATCGAGCTTCAGCTTGGCCCGCTGTGTAAGGACGCCGCCTTGATGCTCGCCAATCTGGTGCAGCAGCGCGGCCTCGCTCCAAGCGACGTCAATATCCGCTTCGGGTTCGATCCGATCGGCGTGCTGGCGGCCAATGGCTGGAACAACGTGGTCTGGCCCGACATGGCGAACGTATTCGCAAGCCTCGTCGGCGAGATGATCGGGCAAGGCTTCAAGGGGCCCTTCAAGGTCGGAGACGGCCGGCCCGTGCACGCGGCAGGCGGCTCGGAGGCACAAGAGCTGGCCTTCGCGCTGTCGACCGCGCTCGCCTATGTGCGCGCCGCCCATGACGGCGGCGTGCCTCTCGATACTGCGCGGCGTCTCATCTTCTTCCGCCTGGCGGCAGACCAGAACCAGTTCCTCACCACCGCCAAGTTTCGCGCCCTGCGCAAGCTGTGGTCGCGCGTCGAAGACGCGTGCGGCCTCGAGCCTGAGCCGGCCTTCGTCACCGCCGAGACCGCGTGGCGCATGATGACCAAGCGCGATCCCCACGGAAATATCGTGCGCGGTACGATCGCCGCCCTTGCCGCGGCCGTGGGCGGGGCGAACGCCGTGACCGTTTTGCCGTTCAGCGCGACGGTAGGGCTTCCCGATGCCTTCGCCCGCCGCATCGCGCGCAACACGCAAACCATCCTGCTCGAAGAGTCGAACCTCTATCGCGTCGCCGATCCCGCCGCGGGCTCCGGCGCCATGGAAGCGCTCACGCGCGCGCTTTGCCTCGAAGCCTGGAAAGTGTTTCAGGAGATCGAAGCGGCCGGCGGCCCTGCCGAGGCGCTGCGCCAAGGCCTCATCCAAAGCGACGTCGCCGAAGCCTGCGCCGCGCGCGAGAACGCGATCGCCCGGCGGAACGACTCGCTGATCGGCACCAGCGACTTTCCCGATCTCGCCGAAGCCGAGATCACCGTGCTCGACGGCGCGCCGTCCGCGCCATGCGACGACGAGGCCGAGCGAACCGCGGAGCCGCTGCAGCGCATGCGCCTTTCCGAGCCGTTCGAAGCGTTGCGCGACCGGAGCGACCAGTATCGCGCCGCACACGGCGCGCGCCCGAATATCTTCCTCGCCTGTCTCGGCCGGCCGGCGGACTTCAACGCGCGCGCAAGCTTCGCAAAAAGCCTGTTCGAGGCGGGCGGCATCGAGGCCATCACCGCGCAAGGAGCCCAGTCGAGCGACGACATGCTGAAAGCCTTCAAGGCCTCGGGCGCATCGCTTGTCTGTCTCTGCTCATCCGACAAGGTCTATGCGAGCGGCGGGGCCGACGCGGCACGACAATTGAGAGAGGCCGGCGCCAAGCACATCTATCTTGCGGGCAAGCCGGGCGATCTGGAAGCAGAGCTGAAATCGGCGGGCGTCGAGCACTTCGTCGCGGCCGGCGCCGACGCGCTCGAAACCTTGCGCGGCGCCTACACGAATTTGGGGGCTTGAGTGACCGGAATTCCGAAATTCACCGAGATCGATTTCGAGGAGCCGCGCGAGCCGGCGCTCGCCTCCGAGGCGCCCGCTTGGGAAACGCCGGAAAAGATCGCGGTGA
>Ga0208781_1000070_pt1 | contig 13296 bp, 13 predicted proteins | sample RushOxbow_ThreeS_2_FD_185677 | JGI IMG/M metagenome (GOLD analysis project Ga0208781, IMG submission 185677) | Natural and restored wetland microbial communities from the San Francisco Bay, California, USA, that impact long-term carbon... | ecosystem: Environmental > Terrestrial > Soil >... | reverse complement strand
CGGCGGCGCTGCCGAGCGATGGAATGTTCGCGCGCGCCAATAACGGCGATTAATACATGGGGGAGTCTTATCGCGGTTTTAAGAGCCCACGGCAGCCGGGCGCCGTTTATGAGCCTCCGCCGCCCTGCTTCGGCAGGTACTGCATCATGTCCTGCACCGCCGCCGATGCCGCCGCTTCGGCCGCCGCGCCCCAATGCCGGTCGAGCGAGCCTTTGCGGATGACCTTGGTCTGGGTCACGTTGCCGAGCCGCGTGCCCTCTGGGCCGAAGATCGTCCAATCGATGCGGATCGTCTCCTTGCCCCGCTCCGCCGGGAGGACCCTGGCAACGCCTTGGATCTCGTAGGCGTCGACTTGGGGCGTCCCCGTCACGGCAAAACCCATGTCGAGCAGCCGGTTGGTGATCGCGCGTTCCAGCGCCTCCTTGCCGTCGCCCGGCGCCCAGGCGACATCCACATAGGCGGTCGGCTCGTCGGCCGCGATCGCCGGCGCGCCCGCAAGCAACCCGACGGCAAGGCTGATCGCCGTTATCGTATTCCGCAACATACCCCCTCGCGCTGCTCTAGTCGGCCCAGCCCTTGAGCTCTTGCTCGATAAGATGAACCAGCACACGGATCCCGCCGTCGCTGTCGTTGAGGCACGGGATGAAGCTGAACCGCTCGCCGCCATGCTCGATAAAGATTTCGCTTGCCTCGCCCGCGATCTCTTCCAGCGTCTCCACGCAATCGGCGACGAAGCCGGGCGTGAGAATGGCGATGCGTTTCACCCCGTCGCGCGCCAGGGTCTCCATCATCTTGTCCGTATAAGGCTGCAGCCATTCGGCGCGGCCGAAGCGGGATTGGAACGTGGTTTTCAGTTTATCGCCGAGCGGACCGAGCGCCTCGCGCAGCGCATCGCTCGTATCCATGCACTGGCATTGATATGGGTCGCCCTTCTCGATGTAGGCTTTCGGCAGACCGTGATACGAGGCGACGATCACCTCCGGCTCAAAATCGAGACCAGCCAGATGCGAGGTGATCGAGCCCGCAAGGGCCTGGATGTAGACGGGGTCTTTGGGATAAGGCGGCACCGTCCGCAACGCCGGCTGAACACGCATTGTCTTGAGCTTGTCGAACACCGTGTCGTTGACGGTGGCCGTGGTCGCCGCGGCGTATTGCGGATAGAGCGGAAACACGAGAAGGCGGTTGCAGCCGCGCTTGGTCAGCGCATCGATCCGCGAGGCTATGGTCGGCGTGCCGTAACGCATGGCCCAATCGACGACAATGTCTTCGCGATGCCCGAGCTTGTCGGCCACCTTCTCGCTTTGCGCCCGCGTGATGGTGCGCAAGGGAGACTCTTGGCGTTCCTCGTTCCAGATGGACCGATACGCTTCGCCGCTCTTGGTCGGGCGCGTGGTGAGCACGATCCCGTTCAGAATGGGCCACCACAGCACGGGATTGATCTCGATCACACGCCGGTCGGAAAGGAACTCCTTGAGATAGCGCCGCATCGACCAATAGTCGGTGCCGTCCGGCGTGCCGAGATTGACCAGGAGCACGCCGATCTTCCCGTAAGGCGCGTCTCCAGTCGTCTCGTCTCCGGTTTTGGCGAACACGTCCCCTCGCGGGCTCTCGTTCATTCAGCGTTCCTTGCGGCTCTTGAGCCCCTAAATAAGGTATTGGGCCCGGCGCGCCTAGCCTTGACCCAAGGCAACGCGATCCAAGGCGCCCCGCAATTTCTCGGCGTCCTCGATGATTTTCGCATGATCGAAGGCAAGCGGCGCCGCGCGCCAGTTTTCGACCCAGTCCGCGGCGGCCGCATCGTCGCCGGCGGTCGGATTTTTAGGCTCCGGCAGCAGCGCAAGAAAAGCGGCGCTCGCCGTATGCCCGCGTGGATCGCGGGCCGGATCCGAGTAGACGCCCACGAGCCGAAGCTCCCCCACGTCGAGTCCGGTTTCCTCGCGCACCTCCCGGCGGCAGCCGGCCTCGACCGTCTCGCCGATATCGACGAACCCGCCGGGCAGCGCGTACGCCCCTTTGAACGGTTGATTCTTGCGGCGGATGAGCAGCACCCGGCCTTGCGGATCGTAGATCACGCAATCGACGGTGAGCGCGGGCGTGGGGGGCAGTCCCATGGGACTACCTTATCATGGAGCTGTCTTGGCAGACCCTCGCCTCCGTGCGCCCCGGCGGGCTATCCGCCCGAAAGACGCCTGGCTTCCCGCAAGGCCATGGCCAGCAAATAGGCGAGAAAGTCGAAGCGCTTGGACCGCGCCACCTTCATGAGCGGCCCGATCTGATCGGCGATCTGCTTTGCGCATTCGCGCGGATCTTCCCCGCCTCCGGGCGCCCCCGGACCGTTTGTATCAGACATCTTTTTGCCCGGTGTTCTGATCGGCCCCGAAGGCACCGTCTCAGCGTTCCACTGCTTTGGCCACGAACCGGTATGATTTCTTGGCAGCCGTTTCTAGCACGAGAATCTTCTCTCCTTCTATCCGGATTACCAATAATCCTTCTATTCAGATTACCAATAGTCCTCAGGCACGTGGCCCAAAGCGGTCACACGGCGCCTGAAGCCCAGTCGCCACCGAGATTCAGCACCGTAAAGATAACTTTCGCCGAAGATGACGGTCCTAATCTTTGGGCTGTGGCACGATCCGGATATAGGGGCGCGGTGATTTCCAACCGTCGGGGTAGATCGTCTTGGCCTCCTCGTCGGACACGGATCCTCCGATGATCACATCCTCGCCGCTCTTCCAGTTGGCGGGCGTCGCGACACGATGCTTCGCCGTGAGCTGGAGGGAGTCGATCACCCGAAGCACCTCGTCGAAGTTGCGCCCGGTGGTCATGGGATAGACCAGGATCAGCTTGATCTTCTTGTCGGGGCCGATGACGAAGACGTTCCGCACCGTTTGGTTATCGGCCGGCGTGCGGCCGTCCGAAGTGCCGGTCAAGCTCGCGGGCAGCATGCCGTACGCCTTGGCGATCTTGAGATCCGGGTCGCCGATCATCGGGAAGTTGGGCGCCGTGCCTTGCGTCTCGGCGATATCCTTGGCCCATTCGGCGTGGCGGTCGATCGGATCGACGCTGAGCCCGATGATCTTGACGCCGCGCTTGTCGAACTCGGGCTTGATCCTCGCCATGTAGCCCAGCTCGGTCGTGCAGACCGGCGTGAAATCCTTGGGGTGCGAGAACAGCACGCCCCAGGAATCGCCAAGCCACTCATGAAATCGAATGGGGCCTTCGGTGGTTTCGGCCTCGAAGTCCGGGGCGGTATCGCCGAGTTGGAGCGTCATGACATCCTCCTGACAATTGGGCGGTGCGGCCAGCCTCAGATGTAGGATGTCTTACTCCCAAACCGCAATTGTGCTGCGACAAAAAGAAATACCATTCTCGGGTGCAGGTGATTGCGGGCAATCTACTTTCCCGCGCCGTCCATTCAAGCACGCCTCGGTCTCATGCAAGAAAGGCCGGAGCGGTGCTCCGGCCCTTTGTCGCACTGGTCAGGCCCGTGCTCCCCTCAGGCGACCTTGCGGTCCTCGTGGCGGCCTTCCCGCACCTCCTCGATGATCTTGGCGCAGAAGGCATTGAGATCGTTCGGGTTGCGGCTGGTGATGAGCCCTTCGTCGACCACGACCTCCTTGTCGACCCACTTGGCGCCGGCGTTCTTCACGTCGGTCGCCATGGAGTGATACGACGTCATCGTGCGGCCCTTGGCGATGCCCGCCTCCACCAGCACCCACGGCGCATGACAAATTGCCGCGAGCGGCTTCTTGCTGTCGAAGAACTCGCGCACAAACGCCACGGCGTCCTCATCGGCGCGCAGAAAATCGGGGTTCATCTGTCCGCCCGGAATGACCAGCGCGTCATACTCGTCGACGGTGACAGCGTCGATCGTGCGGTCGACGTCGATCTTGTCGCCCCAATTGCCGTTCTGCCAGCCGCGGATCTCACCGACCTTGAGGGACACGATGTCCACCTTGGCGCCGGCCTCCTCGATCTTTTGCTTGGGCACCATTAGCTCCGATTGCTCGAAGCCGTTGGCGGCCAGAATCATGATTCTCTTGTCGCTGATATCGGACATCGGGACCTCCATACTCTTGGGATTGGGAGGGGAACGCATGAACCCCCCGATGGGTTCGGAGGCAAATCGAGAACTCGGACAGGTATTTAGAAAGGACGCGTCGGCCCGAGCGAGGCGGTGAACATCAACAACCCGAGCATCATCACGAGAAGCGCGCCGCCGATCGCGGAAATGGTCCAGACCGCGTCCACCCAGCGCGCATTGCCGCCGCCGAGCCGCAACGCCAATTCGCGCGAGCCGAGCGCGAGCGTCGCCAGCACCGCGACCGTGATGGCCGTGCCGAAGGCCATGGCGAATGTCGCCGCGACCCCGGCCCAGAACAGACCCTGTGTCAGCGCGAAGATCAGCACGAGCACGGCGCCGGAGCAGGGCCTGATCCCGACCGAGACCACCACGGCCAGAATCTTCCGCCATGACAATGGACCTGCGATGTCCCGAGCATCGACGATGTGGCCGCAGGCTTCGCAATTCTCATGGCCGTGGCCATGATCGTGGTCGTGGTGGTGATGATGATGGCCGTGATCGTGCACGGCTTCCTCGCGCGATTGCCGGCGCCGCCAAAGACGTATGAGCACCGTGACCAAGAGATAGAGGCCCACGAGAAAGACCAGGCCATAACTGGCCGTCTCGAGCTGCTTGACCCAGTCATTCACTTGGAAGCCGGTGGCGTTGAGCGCAATGAGCATGATGCCGACCAGCGCCACCGCGGTTAGCCCTTGCAGCCCCGCGGCCAGAAAGGAGATGAGAATGCCCCGGCGCACCGTTTCCTCGTTGGCGATGACGTAGGACGAGATGATCGCCTTGCCGTGCCCGGGACCGGCGGCATGCACGACACCATAGATAAAGCTCAGACCGGCGAGGAAGAGCCCCGCGCCGAGAGCGTTGCCTTGCTTGAGACGCTTCACGGCGGTCGCCAGCTGGCGCTGCATCTTCTGCTGGGTTTGCGCCAGCCAACTGAGCAAGCTGCCGAAAGGCCCTTTGGCTTGGAGCGGCGCGGCGCTCGGCGTGACGGAAATCGGCGGCGGCGCGAAGCCCGGAGGCGCCGCTTGCTGTTGAGGCGGAGCACCGAACGCAGCCGGCGGCTTGGTCTGCGCCGCGGCCGCGAGCGACGCAAAAATCAGCATCGCCAGCGCGAGCCCGACACATGTTGCCATGCGTGCGCCAATTACTGCGTGGCGCATTGCACCGTCACGGTCTGAGCGAATTGCGAGCCGTAATCAGAGCCCGGCCCGAGCTCGCTGAAGAAAGACTCGCTGAGGGCCTTGGCCGCGTCGGCAACCTCCCGGTCGGGCGTCTCCATCGTCGCCGTGCAGCCTTCCGCGGGCGTGCCGGCAACCTTCACCGGCGCCTTCTCCGCGAAACCGAAGGCGACGAAGAAAGACGGATCGTAGACATCGACCGTGACCGCCTTCGTGCCCGGATCGATGGCGGTTTGGAGCGGCAAGGTGAAATGCAAGGTGACGAGAGTGCCGTCGTAGTCGATCGAATAGTCTTCCGGCGGCTGGAGCGGCAGGAAGTTGTCGTTGCCGGCGGCGCGCACGAACGTGAAGTAGGCGAACTCCTTGAGCGAGTCGACATTCACCTTGGCGAGCGGATCGAGCTCTTTCTTGGAATAGACGCCGTCGCCGTCGGCATCGAGGCCTTGCACCGCCATGGCGGAGTAGAACTCATCGAAGGTCCAAGCATGCCGGATGCCGGTCATCTTTTGGTCAGGTCCGAAAACGATCTCGGAGCGCACGGTCGCCCAGACATGGGGATGCGCCCCGGCGCTGGAGGGGAGGCCGAGCAGGGCCGCTCCCATCAATGCACCGGCCAAGAAGGCTTGGCGCCCGCGTCGGGTCGATTGCAGCAAGGCTTGAGCTCCCCCGAATGTGAGAGGCGTGCTTAAGCCGAAAATATGGAGGATTGGGGGCTTCGCCGACAACGTCGAAGGTTGACTGCGGCGGGGGCAAGCAAAGGGGATCCGGCCCCGGAAGGGCGGGATCCCCCTGCAGAAAAATTATGGGTTTAGCCCAGCGAGTCGGCGACGCCCGACAGCACACCCGTGATGGCCGGGCCAAGCACCGTCATGCCGGCGATGACGGCAGCCGCGATACCGGCAGCGATGAGGCCATACTCGATGGCCGTGGCGCCGGACTCGTCCTTGATAAAACGCGCAACGAGAGTCTTCATTTGACACTCCCTTTTGGGTTCAAATCACACATTAAAGGCCCCGCACCGCATTCCTGTTTACCCGGTGGAACCTGATGCGAAAGCTAACAGTCCCCGGTTAGGCCTAGGTTAAATCAATTCAACAGACACGAGGTCTTCAGGGTAAACAAAAGGGAAAGACGGAAACGCAATAATCCAGCAAATTCGCCGATTTTTGCTTCAAGTTTAGCGAAGCTTTATCTTGCCTTTACCGGGCCTTTACCACATCACGACAACAGGGGTCCCGATGGGCACTCTCTGATAGAGATCGGCCACATCCTGATTGAACATTCGGATGCAGCCATGAGAGACCTCCTGCCCCACCGTCCAGGGCGCATCGGTGCCGTGGATCCGGTAGAGCGACTTGCCCAGATACATGGCGCGGACGCCGAGCGGGTTCTGCGGATGGCCGCCGGGAACATAGGCCGGAAGGTCGGGATTCTCGGCCCGCATCTCCGACGTCGGCGTCCAGCTGGGATTCACGCGCTTTTCGCTGACATAGGTCTCCCCCGACCACCGCGCGTCGCCTTTGGGCGCGCCGATCGGATAGCTGATCGCTCGCTGCTGGGGCAGGACCAGATAGAGCCGGCGCTGGCTGAACTGAACGAGGATGGTGCCGGGCGTATAGCCGGGCGGAAACGCCACCAGATGCCGACCCGTGACGCCTTGGCGCTGGGCGGAGGCGCCGAAATCGAAGAGCCCCGCCGAGGCCTGGCCCGGCGGAAGGGCAAAGAGCATGGCTGCGGCGGCCATGGCAGGGGCCATGCGCCGCAGATCGAGGATACGCATCACAAAACCCCCGTCTGACTTACGCGCTCCCTTGTGGACTGATTCTGGTTAGCGAAGTGCAAACGGCTGTCCTGGCGCGAGAAAACCGCGCGGGGACTACGGCTTTCTTCCGGCTTTGGAGCGTGCCGCCTTGACTCATCCCCGACTCAAGAGTAAGAACAAAACAGGAACGAGAGTGGAGTGTAGTGATGCGTAACAACGTTCCAGACGGCGATCCCAGTACCCTCGTTCCGCCGTCTGGCGTTGAAAAAAGAGCAGGCGGACCAACGGGTAGGGTCCTGATTGAGCAGCTACGCGCTTCGATCCGTGCGCTTGAGCAGGTTCCCGTGTCTCTGGCCACACCCCCCGCACCGGGCGCGGCCCCTTCCCGTCCCGCCTGCTCTTTAACGCCCTCTCATCCTTCCAACGACAATCGGGACAGCCCCTTGAAGGCGCTGCTCCGAGGCGGGCTCCACGAGATCCAACCGCACGCCTATCGCGACACGCCCGCGGGGCTCGGCTTCATCCTGTCGGTGATCGGCGAAGCTCTGACAAATTGCCGCGGGCTCGTTTTGTGGTGTCTGACGCGGGCCGCCAGCCGGGAATGGGGCCGCCCGTACGGGCCGGGCCTGTTGCGCGCCGGTCTCGACCCCGCACGTTTTCTCATTGTCGAGACGGACACCCCCGAGGAGTGCGCCTGGGCCCTGGAAGAAGGCCTGAAGAGCGGCGCGCTCGCCGGATGCCTCGCCCAGGTCGAGATCAAGACCCCGCTTGCCGCCCGCCGCCTCGGTCTTGCCGCGCAAGCCGCCCGCACCCCGTGTCTTCTCCTCTCCCCCCACGGGACGGCGGCCGTCCCCGGCACGCTCACCCGCTGGCGCATCGCCACGGAGGCCAGCGCTCATGTCCCTTTCGATACGGGCGCCCCGGGCACGGCCTGCTGGCGCCTCTCCCTCGAACGTTGCCGGGGCGGGGCGCCGGGCGCGCGCTTTCACGTGGAGGCGGGCGATGAGGCGGATGGTCTCCGTGTGGCTGCCGCATCTTCCGATCGAGCGGCTGAAACGGGAGACCGCAGGCAGCACAGCGCCGGCTGACCGGCCGTTCGCCCTGGTGGGCAGCGACACCCATGGGCTGTCCCTCACCGCCGTCAATGCGCCGTGCCTGAAGAGCGGGCTGAGTCGCGGCCTGCGGCTCGCCGATGCCCGCGCCATTTGCCCGCAGCTTCTCACTGCGCCCGCCGCCCCAAGCCTGGATGCGGCCATGCTGCTGGCGCTCGCCCGCTGGACGTCCCGCTATAGTCCGAGCCTCAACGTGGACGGCGAGGACGGGCTCTGGTTCGACGTGACCGGCGTCGCCCATCTCTTCGGCGGCGAGCCCGCGCTTCTTGCCGATCTGCAGAGCCGGTTTGCGCGCGCAGGTCTCACCGCGCGCCTCGCCGCGGCTGAAACTTTAGGGGCCGCGCACGCGCTTGCCCGTTTCGCGCAGCCCTCGCCGTGCATCGCCGCCGACGGCACGCTCCGCAGAATTCTGGCGCCCCTTCCCGTCGAGGCTTTACGTCTGGAGCCGGAGACCACGCGCCTGTTGCGGCGCCTCGGCCTGAAACGCCTCGGCCAGCTCATCGCGGTGCCCCGCGCAAGTCTGGAACGGCGCTTTCATTCCAAGGAAACCGCGCAAGCGGTGTTGCGCCGCCTCGATCAGGCACTCGGGGTGCGCAAGGAGAAGCGCACACCGCTTCTGCCCGCGCCCGACTTCGCCGCACGTCTCTCTTTCGCCGAGCCGCTTATCAGCCATGACGGAGTTGTCGCGAGCCTCGGGCGCCTCGCAGGGGAGCTCTGCGCGAAGCTCGCCCGTGAAGGCCAAGGCGCGCGGCGCGTCGTCCTGTGGGCGGCGCGCACGGACGGCTCATCGGCGGTCATCGAAGCGGGCTTGAGCGCGCCGTCCTGCGTGCCTTCCCATCTCCTGCGGCTCCTGAAGGACAGACTTGAAAACATCGACATGGGCTTCGGCGTCGACCTCATGACGCTCGCGGCGCTTCGCACCGAGACGCTTGCGCCTTCGCAAACGAGTCTCACCGAAACGGACCGTGCGCCAGGCCCCGAGACGCTCATCGATGCGCTCGCCAACCGTTTGGGCAAACGCACCGTGCGCCGCCTCTTCCCGCGGGCAAGCCACATCCCCGAGCTCGCTCAAAGCACCTGCAGCGCTTTTGCCGGTCTTCCTATTTGGACCGGGGCGCCGGAGAAGCCGCCGCGCCCGCCGCTTCTGCTGGCGCGGCCGGAGCCTCTTCACGTCATGGCCGAGATCCCCGAAGGGCCGCCGGCGCGCTTCACCTGGCGGCGCGTGAACCGCCGCGTGATCAAGGCGGAAGGCCCGGAGCGCATCGCGCCTGAATGGTGGAAGACGCTAGAGGCCAAGACCAAGGCGCGGCCGCGGGACTATTACCGCATCGAGGACGAGGACGGCTGCCGCTACTGGGTGTTCCGCGAAGGTCTCTATCAAGAGAGCGACGCCGAGCCCCCGTGCTGGTTCCTGCATGGGATATTTCCATGACCCGTTACGCCGAGCTCGACGTCACCACGAATTTCACCTTCCTGCGCGGCGGCTCCCATGCCGAGGAGATGGTGGCCACGGCGAAGGCGCTCGGTCATGACGCGGTCGCCGTCACCGACGCGAATACGCTGGCCGGCGTGGTGCGCGGCCATCTCGCGGCGAAAGAGCTCGGCCTCAAGTTCATCGTCGGCGCGCGGCTTGTTCTGCAGGATGCGCCGAGCTTGCTCGCATATCCGAAGGACCGCGCGGCCTATGGCCGGCTCTGCCGTGTTCTCACGCTCGGTCAACGCCGCGCCGTGAAGGGCGAATGCACGCTTCACCTCGACGACGTCGCCGCCCACGCCGAAGGTCTGATCTTCATCGCCCTGCCGGACGGTGAAAATTTCGAAGCGCAACTCCTGCGCATCAAGCAGACGCTTCCTTCCCGCACGCCGCTCTATCTTGCCGCGCGTCATTCTTATCGCGGCGACGACAAAGCGCGCATCGAACAACTCGCGCAACTCGCCGCGCGCACGAGAACGCCGCTCGTCGCCACAGGGAGCGTGCTCTATCACGCGCCCCACCGCCGCCCCTTACAGGACGTGCTCACCTGCATCCGCGAGAAATGCACGATTGCCGAAGCCGGCTTCCGTCTCGAAGCCAATGCCGAGCGGCACCTGAAAGCGCCCGCCGAGATGGCGCGGCTGTTCAAAGGTCATGAGGCGGCGCTCGAACGCACTATCGAGATCGCGGAGGCCTGCACCTTCTCGCTCGACGAGCTGAAATACGAATATCCGGACGAACCGGTTCCCCACGGCAAGACCCCGCAATCGCATCTCGAGGAACTCACCTGGGAGGGCGCCGCCTGGCGCTTCCCGAACGGGATCCCCGGACACGTGCGCAAGACGCTTGAGAAAGAGCTCGTGCTGATCGCCGAGTTGAACTACGCGCCCTATTTCCTCACCGTCCACGACATCGTGCATTACGCGCGCGGCCTCGGCATTCTTTGCCAGGGCCGGGGCTCGGCCGCCAACTCCGCCGTCTGCTATTGCCTCGCCATCACCAATGTCGATCCCACCGAGATCGATCTCCTGTTCGAGCGCTTCGTCTCGCCCGAACGCAAGGAGCCGCCCGACATCGACGTCGACTTCGAGCACGAGCGCCGCGAGGAGGTGATCCAATATATCTACGCGCGCTACGGCCGCGACCGCGCCGGCCTGGCGGCGACCGTCATATCCTATCGCGGCCGCTCCGCCGTGCGCGAGGTGGGCAAGGCGCTCGGCCTTTCCGAGGACACGGTCGCGGCGCTGGCCACCACGATCTGGGGGTTGAGCAATGCATCGCTGCCCGAGAAATATGTGCGCGAGGCGGGGCTCGATCCATCGGATCCGCTGCTCGCCCGCTGCCTCGAGCTTGCCCACGAGCTGATCGGCTTTCCCCGCCATCTCTCCCAGCATGTGGGCGGCTTCGTGCTGACCCGCGGGCCCTTGTCCGAGGTCGTTCCCATCGGCAACGCCGCCATGGACGACCGCACCTTCATCGAATGGGACAAGGACGATCTCGACGCTCTCGGGCTCTTGAAGGTGGATGTGCTGGGGCTTGGCATGCTCACCTGCATCCGCAAGGCCTTCGCGCTGCTGAAAACACATTACGGGGAGGACGTCTCGCTCGCCACGGTGCCGCGCGACGATCCGGCCGTCTACGACATGCTGTGCAAAGCGGACTCCATCGGCGTGTTCCAGGTGGAGAGCCGCGCGCAGATGAACATGCTGCCGCGGCTGAAGCCCAGATGCTTCTACGATCTCGTCATCGAGGTCGCCATCGTGCGCCCGGGGCCGATCCAGGGCGACATGGTGCACCCGTATCTGCGCCGCCGCTCCGGTGCCGAGCCGGTCTCGTTCCCCTCGCCGCACCCGGATCATGGCCCGCATGACGAGCTGCACCAGGTGCTCGGCAAGACTATGGGCGTGCCGCTGTTCCAGGAGCAGGCCATGCGGCTTGCCATGGTGGCGGCGAAATTTTCAGGCCCCGAGGCGAACGAGCTTCGCCGCGCCATGGCCACCTTTCGGCGGCGCGGCACCATCGACACGCTCAAGGACAAGATGGTCGGCCGCATGACCGCGCGCGGCTATCCGCCGGATTTCGCCGAGCGCTGCTTCAATCAGATCAAGGGCTTCGGCGAGTATGGCTTTCCCGAAAGCCACGCCGCGAGCTTCGCGCATCTGGTCTATGTCTCGGCCTGGCTCAAATGCCATTACCCGGCCGCGTTCGCTTGCGCTCTTCTGAACTCCCAGCCCATGGGCTTCTACGCCCCGGCGCAGATCGTGCGTTGCGCCCGTGATCACGGCGTCGAGGCCCGCGCCCCCGATATCAACCACAGCCATTGGGACTGCACGCTCGAACCTGCTGCTGCGCGAAGCACACAGTCCTTGTCATCGCCCGGCTTGACCGAGCGATCCAGTAACCCCGGCAGTCTCGATAACGAAGATCATGCCTTACTGGATGCCCGCTTTCGCGGGCATGACAAGGGAGAGACGTGCGCCCTTCGTCTGGGCTTGCGCCAGATCGACGGCCTGCGCGAAGAGGACGCACAACGCCTCGTCTCACGGCGTGTGCACCCCTACCGCGACGTCGCCGACCTCTGGCGGCGCAGCGGCGTGGGCCGGGCCTGCCTGGAGACGCTCGCCAGCGCCGATGCCTTCCGCTCGCTCGGCCTCGACCGCCGCCAAGCCCTGTGGGAGGTGCGCGGCCTGCCGAAGGAAATTCCGCTTCCCCTGTTCGAGCATGCGCGCACCGCCGAGGCGGGCCGCGAGCCGCAAATCGCCCTGCCCGTCATGCCGCTCTCCGAGCATGTGGTGAACGACTACCGGACGCTGCGTCTCTCGCTCAAAGCCCACCCCATGCATTTCTTGCGCGAACGCGCCACCGCCGCGCGCATTCTCTCTTGCACCTCGCTCAAGCAAACACGCGACGGCACACGCATCAGCGTCGGCGGCGTCATCCTCGTACGCCAGCGCCCGGGCTCGGCTGCGGGCGTCGTGTTCATGACCATCGAGGACGAGACCGGCGTCGCCAACGCCGTGATCTGGCCGAAAGTGCTGGAGCGGCAGCGCAAGGTCGTCATGGGGGCCCGCCTCGTCGTGGTTCATGGCCGCGTGCAGCGCCACGAGGACATTATTCATGTGGTGGCCGAGCGCCTGGAGGATCGCAGCGACTGGCTGCATCTCCTCACCGAGGACGGCGAAGAGATGGAGATCAGCATCGCCAATGCGGACGAGGTGCGCCGCCCCGACCCCGGCTCCTGGCGGTCATCGCAAGCAAAGCCCGACCTGCAACTTCCGCTTTCGCCGGCCGATCACGTCAAGAACCCCGGCGAGGATCCGCGCGAGCGCGGCGAGCGCCGCCACCCGCGCTGGCACCCGCGCCGCCATCCGCGCAACGAGCGCATCATCCCGAAATCCCGCGACTTCCATTGATAGACCTCTCACCCCTTTCAGGGGGAGGGAGCTTCTATCCCCGTCTTATGCCCGGTCCCAAAACCACGCGTACAATGCGATCACCTCGTCCGTTGAAGGGGCGTTTTCATGAGACGTTCGTGATGGCGGGACGGGGTGCGGCGCCCGAGGTGGCGCGGTACGGAAGGGATGTCTCGGAAGCAAAATTCCCGATAGGCCCGGATCGCCGCGTCATGGTTTAACGGACCGGCCTCGGGGGTCTCCAGTTCGCCCGCCTGCGCTGTAACGCGTGGGCCG
>Ga0208781_1000068_pt1 | contig 13622 bp, 15 predicted proteins | sample RushOxbow_ThreeS_2_FD_185677 | JGI IMG/M metagenome (GOLD analysis project Ga0208781, IMG submission 185677) | Natural and restored wetland microbial communities from the San Francisco Bay, California, USA, that impact long-term carbon... | ecosystem: Environmental > Terrestrial > Soil >... | reverse complement strand
CGAAGCGCGGCAATGGAACGAGGGGGTGGGCCTCGCGATGGTGCTCGGCGCGGGCGGCGCGGCCCGGGCGATCCTTTACGGTCTGCTGGCGGCGGGCGTTCCGCGTATCCTGCTAGCAAACCGCACCAAGACAAAGGCGGAGACGCTCGCGCGCGTCTTCGGTCCGCAGATCGAGGTCATCGATTGGGAAGAGCGGGCGGCGAAGCTCTCGGCTTGCGGTCTCCTGATCAACTCAACGAGCCTCGGCATGACCGGCCAGCCGCCGCTCGATATCGACATTTCCGCGTTGCCCGGAAGCGCCATCGTCGCCGACATCGTCTATGCGCCGCTGCTGACGCCGCTTCTGGTGGAGGCCGCCAAGCGCGGCAATACCGTGGTCGACGGGCTGGGCATGCTGCTGCATCAGGCCGTCCCGGGTTTCGAGCGCTGGTTCGGGGTGCGCCCGCACGTGACGCCCGCTTTGCGCGCCCACGTGGTGGCCACGCTCGGAGAGAAATGATGCTGGTCATCGGGCTCACCGGCGGCATGGGCATGGGCAAGAGCGCTGCGGCCGCCCATCTGCGGCGCCGCGGCGTGCCGGTGTTCGACGCGGACGCTTACGTGCATCGGCTCTACGAGGGTGCGGCGGTCCCGGCCATCGAGGCGGCTTTTCCCGGCACGGTGCGCGAGGGCCGGGTGGACCGCGCGTTGCTCGGCAAGGAGGTGGCCGGCATGCCGGAGCGTCTCAAAGCGCTCGAGGCGATCGTACATCCGCTGGTGGTCGCGGCCGAGATCGATTTCCTGAAGGCGAAGGAAAAGACGGGGGCGCGACTCGCGGTGCTGGAGATCCCGCTCCTGTTCGAGACGGAGGCGCATGAGCGGGTGGACGTGACCATCGCGCTGTCCGCGCCGGAGACGGTGCAGCGCGCGCGAGTCATGTCGCGGCCCGGCATGACGCCGGAGAAATTCGAGGGCCTACGCGGGCGGCAACTCTCCGACGCGGAACGGCGGGCGCAGGCCGATTATGTGGTGGACAGCGGCACGACCCTGGAAAAGATGCACGCGCAACTCGATCAATTAATCGAATCGCTGCAGACTCGCGACGGCGAAGTCATGGAGCAGTTGCACCACCGACATTCCTAGCTGCGGGGAGCTGGAAGCGTTTGCGCGAAATCATTCTCGATACGGAGACCACGGGACTCGACCCTTTCGACGGACACCGCGTCATCGAGATCGGGTGCGTGGAACTCGTGAACAGTATCGCCACGGGGCGCACCTGGCATTGCTATCTCAACCCTGAGCGTGACGTGCCCGAACAGGCCTACGCGGTGCATGGACTCTCCGCCGATTTCCTGCGCGACAAGCCGCTCTTCGCCGACAAGGCGGATGAGTTCCTCGACTTCGTCGAGAGCGCGATGCTCGTCATGCACAACGCGACCTTCGATTTCGGCTTTCTCAACGCGGAGCTCCAGCGCATCGCACGGCCGATCCTCACCTGGGACCGGGTGGTCGATACGCTGGCTCTGGCGCGGCGGCGGCATCCGGGCTCGCCCGCCAGCCTCGATGCGCTGTGCCGGCGCTACGGTATCGATCTCTGCGAGCGCGACCTGCACGGCGCGCTGCTCGATTGCCGGCTGCTCGCCTCGGTCTATGTCGAGCTTGTGGGCGGCCACCAGGCGCGGCTGGAATTTGCCGCCAACGGCGCGCAGGCCGCGATCCTTCAGGCTCAGGAGATCGCGGTGCGGCCCCGGCCCGCGCCGCTCGCCGCGCGGATCAGCGTGGAAGAGAGCGAGGCGCATCGCGCCTTCGTGGCGAGCCTCGGCAGCGACGCGCTGTGGCTCCGCTACGCCTGAGCTCTAGTTGGGCTGGGTTGGGCTGCCCTTGGCCTCTTGGGCCATGTTCTGGGCGTAGAGCCTGCCGAAATCGATCGGGTCCAGCATCAGCGGCGGGAAACCACCGTCGCGCACCACGTCCGAGATGACGCGCCGCACGAAGGGAAAAAGCAGCGTCGGGCAGTCCACGAACATCACCGGCTGCAGCAGCTGCTCGGGAACGTTCTTGATGCGGAACAGGCCGGCATAGTCGAGCTCCACATTGTAGATCACGCCGGCGTCGCTCTTGGCGTGGGCCTCGATGTGAACAGCGACCTCGTAGACATCCTCCCCGCGCGGGCCGGCATTGACGTTGACGCCCACCTTGAGCTGCGGGTTGTCGCCCGGGCCTTGCAGGGTCTGCGGCGCACCGGGGCTCTCGAAGGACAGATCCTTCACGTATTGGGCGAGGATATTGAGTTGCGCCTGCGTTCCGGCGCGGGCCCCGGCTGTCGATTGGCCCGCTGAACCTGCCGCCGCGGGCTCCGGTTTCGGTCTGTCGCCGTTCGGCTTGCTGGCGCCGCCGTCGTCTTTCTTCTTCGCCATGGAACTCCCTCCGCGCTTCCCGGTTGCTGGCTAGCATGGGACGGGAGACCCCGCAATTCGGCTGCGGCGATCTGCTTTGAGCCTAAATTAAGTGCAAGGCCCTTTAGGGTTGGCGTCAAATCGGGGAATGCCTTAAGTTGAGCCCGAAATGCTGCGGTGCGGGCGTAAATTCCGGCTGTGGCTTGAGGCTCCCGCTAGAAAATCTCTAGGTGCGCAACGATATACCCCCTAGAGCATTCCGCAGCGATTGCGGGTTTGGTTCAAGCGCGGGTGGCGGCAAGGCATGAGTGAAGCTTTCGATATCTACACATTGTTGTTCCTAGTGCTCGCGGTCGTGATCTTTATCCGGCTGCGCAGCGTGCTGGGCCGCCGCACGGGCAGCGAGCGCCCGCCTTACGATCCCTATACGCGCGCCGACGCCAAGCAGGGCACGCCGGAGGGGACCGTGGTGGCGCTGCCGCGCGGCCGCACGGGCCAGCCCGCGAAAGAGCCTGCGGGGCCCTCGGCGGAGGATATCGAGGAGCGGCTCGAGCGCTACGCCAAGAAGGACAGCCCGCTCAGCAAGTCGCTGACCGCGCTGATCAAGGCCGATCCCAGCTTCGATCCGGCCCAGTTCCTCGACGGCGCCAAGGCTGCCTACGAGATGGTGGTGGGCGCGTTTGCCGAGGGCGACGTCAAGACGCTGGAGCAGCTTCTGGGCGAGGACGTGCTCGAGGGCTTCACCCGCGCCATCGCCGAGCGCGAGCAACGCGGCGAGACGCTGACCTCCACGCTGGTCGGTATCGACAAGGCCGACATCATCGAGGCCGAGATCAAGGACCGCCAAGCCTTCGTCACGGTCAAGTTCGTGAGCGAGCTGATCTCGGTGACGCGCGACGCGGACGGCGAGGTGGTCGAAGGCGATCCCAAGAAGGTTCGCGAGGTCACCGACATCTGGACCTTCGCCCGCGAGGTCGGATCCCGCAATCCGAACTGGAAGCTCGTCGCGACCGAAGCGGCGAACTAGAAACCTATCCCTTCAACAGACTTCGTCACGGACGGCCTTTTCCCGGCCATCCGCATCTTCCATGCTGGGGACGTTCGTGGAGTCCCGGCACAGCCGGGCGTGACGGCTCTGGTTCGAGGGACCCAAAACTATGCGCTGGCCTGCGTCATGGATACCGGGCATAGCTGCTGCCGCGATTGCGCTCGTAGCGCTTGTTGCGCTCCTGTTTTGGAGGCACCCAGTGGACGATCAGCCCGCCATCACGCTCACGCCCGTCAGCTTCGGCGAGATCGAAGGCTGGGCCCGCGACGATCATGCAGCAGCCTTTGACGCCTTGCGCAAATCATGCCGCAAGCGGCCGAAGAGCAATAAGGCTTGTGGAGAAGTTCTGGCGCTTGGGGAGACCGTCGACCGTAAGAGCGCGCGGCGCTTCTTCGAGAGGCATTTCGTCCCGCACCGCGTCGAGGCGGAAGAGCCGGGTCTGGTCACCGGCTACTACGAGCCCGAAGTGCGCGGCTCGCGCGAGCGCACGAGCGCGTTTCAAGTTCCGGTCTACGGGCGTCCCGACGATCTCGTCCAGGTGACCCCGGACGAGCTGCGTGCGTTCTACAATGCGAGCTTCAGCGTGGGGCGCCGGAAGGGCGATGAGCTTGTGCCCTATTACACGCGCGCGGAAATCGATGCAGGCGCGCTCGAGGGCCAGGGTCTCGAGCTGCTCTATCTCGACGATCCCATCGAGCTCTTCTTCATGCAGGTCCAGGGATCGGGGCGCGTGCGGTTCCCGGACGACTCGTGGGTGCGGCTCGGCTATGCGGCCAAGAACGGCCATTCCTATACGTCGATCGGGAAGCTGCTCGCCGAACGGGGCGAGAAGCCCGACGGCGGGCGTACCATGGAGGGTCTCAAGGGCTGGCTACGGGCCGATCCGGCGCGGGGCCGGGCGCTCATGCACGAGAACGCGTCCTATGTCTTTTTCCATGAGCTGCCCGAGAGCGAAGCGGGCGAGGGCCCCATCGGCGCGCAAGGGGTGGCGCTGACGCCCGGCCGCAGCCTCGCGGTCGATGCCTCCTATCACACGCTCGGCACGCCGGTGTTCGTCACAGCCCCTGACGCGCCGACGCCGGACGGCAAGCCGTTCCGCCGGCTGATGATCGCACAGGACGTGGGCTCGGCAATCAGAGGGCAGGAGCGCGGCGACATCTATTGGGGGTCCGGGGCGGATGCCGGCGCCATCGCCGGGATCACGAAGACTCAAGCGCGGTTCACCGTCTTGCTCCCGAAGTCCTAAGCCCGCGCCTTAAGCCGTGCCTTAATCGGATTTGCGCTATGGTCCGCAGCCAAAGGAACCCCGGATGGGCAAGCGCGATACGACCATCGAGGACGACGCCGAGCTCTGGGCCCGAGTGGCTCAGACGGCGGAGCCGCTCAAGAAGAAGAACCGCGTCGCCCGGATCACGGCGCCGCCAAAGCCCGCCCAGCCGCCAAAGGCTGGCAGCGCTAGGAAGGCCGAGATCATGGCCCCCATCCTGCCGCCGCGGCCGAGCCACGCCCCGCATACCGGCCTCGACCGGCAGACGGCGCGGAAGCTCGACAAGGGACATCTTACGGTGGAAGCGCGGCTCGACCTCCACGGCATGCGCCAGAAGGACGCCCATGTGGCGTTGCGCAAATTCCTCAAATGGGCGCAAGGCAAGGACTATCGCCACGTGCTGGTCATCACGGGAAAGGGGTCGCCGCGCGCGACGCCTGCCACGTTCTACGAAGACGAGACGCGGGGGGTCCTTCGCCAGGCCGTGCCGCACTGGTTGTCGCACGGCGATCTCGCGCCGCTGATCGTCAGCTTCTCGGAAGCCCCCCGCCGGCTCGGCGGCGGCGGCGCGCTCTATGTGCGCTTGCGGAAATCTCCGAGAGCGTGATCCCTCACCAATGCCCAGGATGGGTGTGGTCGAGGATATCCATCCTCGGGTCGTAGGCAGCGGTCTGTATTTCGAATAGACCGAGCAGGGTCGAGAAGATGTTGTCGTGAGAGAGCTGCTCGGCCTTTTTCTGCTGGATGTTCGATAGGCTCTGACGGTCGAAGTTCCGGCCGAACCACATCACGAAGGGCACGTGCTTTTGCGCGTCCGGCGCGAGGAAATAAGGCAGCCCGTGGAGGTAAAGGCCGTTCTCACCGAGCGACTCGCCGTGGTCGCTGACATAAAGCATCGCTGTTTCGAACGCATCGTCGTTCGGCTTTAGGAGCTCGATGACCTTGGACAGGAAGAAGTCGGTGTAGAGAATGGCGTTGTCATACGCGTTGACGATCTCGTTCGTGCTGCAGGCCCCGAGATCATTCGTCTTGCAGGCCGGGGTGAACTGCTCGAACCCCGGCGGATAGCGCTTGTGATAGGCAGGTCCGTGATTACCCATCTGATGCAGGACAATGAGAATGTCGCCCTTCGGGTGGCTGTCGATGTAGTCCTGCAGACCGACCAGCATGCCTTCGTCGCGGCATTCCACATCGCAGACGGTGTTGGTCTTGTCCGTGAGGTAGACCTGGTACTCGACGCGATCGGCGACGTGCTTTGAGCTCGAATTGTTGTCGCGCCACAGGATGCTGACGCCCGCCCGCTTCAAGACATCGAGAGCGTTATCCGCGGCGCTCGCCTTTTCTTGGTCAAACTCCGCGCGCGGATAATGCGAAAAGATGCAAGGCACAGAGTGCGCAGTGGAGGTGCCGCAAGACCAGAAGTCGGGAAAGTTAATTACCTCTTCTTTCCGAAGCCGCGGATTGGTCTCTCGCTCGTAGCCGTTGAGTGAGAAATGGTCGGCCCGGGCCGTTTCTCCCACGACCATGACGACGAGCTCGCGGTGGACGTCCGTTTCCGGAATCTTCGCGTTCGCGCCGACGATCAGATGCGGAAGGGAGGCAAACGTCACCGAGTCATTCACCAGCCTGCCCGCCGAATAGACCGCGTGAATGGGATTGACGCGATACCAGACTTCCTTGTGCTCCCGGAACATGGATGTGTAGTGACCGCTGAACGAGAAGAACAGGCCGGCGACGACAGACACCGAAGCTGCGACCAGTCGGAGGCGGGACGTCACGGCAGCCTTCGGAGTGGGACGCTTCATTGCGACTTTGTAGATGAACAGCGACGGCACAACGCCCAAGATCACGACGTTCAGAACGAGAGAAAGATTGAGAAGATCGCGCGCTTCCCTGCTGTCCGTCTCAAGAACATTTACGAGCATGTCGTCATTGATGACGACGCCATAGCGGTTCATAAAAAAAGCGATCAGCGCACTCAGAATCAAGAACGTGATGAGGACAGGTTTCGCCGCGGCCCGGTGGCATAGCGCAGACAGGATGACGACGAAGATCGCGGCTATGAAGGGCAACAGCGAGGCCGCGAACAGGAGCTCTTCCACGCTCCCATTGTAAAGCGCGAACGCGTTGCGAAAGAGCGCGGTGTTGGCAAACAGGGCGACAAACACCGCAACCATGACGATGAGGGCGTTGCTCGAATACGGGCGCGCCGCCAAAGCGCCGATAGCTTTCATTGTATTCCCCCGACTGCGCGAAGACTTAGCCGCGCAGCCGTCCCCGCTAGCGCGTAGGCGCAGAGATTGGGCGACTATTTCGTTTGAAAAGTGGCTTTTCCTGGATGCTTTGGTCAGGTCTTGCCTTGTCTGATCTAAGTCAGCCGGCTCTCAAAGCCGTTAGTACAACGCCGCATGTCGGAAGGCCTTCCTTCGCGGCTTGATCCACATCAGACACCCGCGAGGAGAAATGGTGTGATCATCTGGGCCAACACAGCTCCTCTCGCAGATGATCAAATGACAGCTAACGCACAAAAAGGACCCGGCTATCGTGAGTACATCGCTTGGGACGCCCCCACGAGGTGGTTTCATTGGATCAATGCGCTCGCTGTGATCGGGCTGATCGCCACCGGAGTGGCCATCCTCACCGGCGGTCAGCTCGGGCTCTCTCCGGAGGGCAAGATCACGCTAAAGAGCGTCCATGTGCTTTTTGGATACGTCATGGCCGTTAACTTGCTGTGGCGCTTCGTGTGGGCGTTCTTCGGCAATCGTTATGCTCGCTGGAGAGCCATCTTGCCCGGCGGGCGAGGCTTCGGCGCCGCTTTACGTGCCTACATTGCTTCCTTTCTAACAGGAGAGCCGGAGCAGTATGTCGGACACAATCCACTCGCACGCATCGGTGTCACTCTCCTGTTCCTCCTCCTCCTGATTCAGATGATCACGGGGCTCGTGCTGGCGGGGACGGATCTCTATTGGCCGCCCTTTGGTGGACTTATCGCGGATTGGGTTGCAGCGTCCGGCGTGGAACCCGCAACACTCGTGCCAGGCTCCAAAGACCTAACTGACGCGACGGCTTATCAGTCTATGCGGGACTTTCGCGGGCCTATCGTCGAAACCCACGAGATCAGCTTTTATTTGATCGCGATTGCCGTCGTGCTGCATCTCATCGCGGTGGTGGTTACGGAGATCCACGAAGGCGGCAGCATCACCTCGGCCATGTTCACAGGCCGCAAGATCCTCACGAGAAAACCCCCAGACGCAGCCTAGGGCGAACGTCGGATCATTCTCCCGGCGCAAACACCTTAAAGAATGAACTTCGACAGGTCGGCGTTCTTGGCGAGGTCGCCGATATGCTCGCGGACATAGGCGCCGTCGATGGTCACAGTCTCGCCCTGCCTGTCGCCCGCCTCGAAGGAAATCTCGTCGAGGATGCGCTCCATCACGGTCATGAGCCGCCGCGCGCCGATATTCTCCACGGAGGTGTTCACCTCGACGGCGATATCGGCGATGGCGTCGATGGAGTCCTCGGTGAATTCGAGGGTCAGCCCTTCCGTCTTCATCAGCGCCACATATTGATTGATGAGACAGGCCTTCGGCTCGGTGAGGATGCGGCGGAAATCCTCGCCGGTGAGCGCGCGCAGCTCGACGCGGATCGGCAGGCGGCCTTGCAGCTCGGGCAGCAGGTCCGACGGCTTGGCGATATGAAACGCGCCCGAGGCGATAAAGAGAATGTGGTCGGTCTTGACCGGCCCGTATTTGGTGCCGACGGTCGTACCCTCGATCAAGGGCAGAAGATCGCGCTGCACGCCCTCGCGTGAGACGTCGGCACCGGCGCGCTCGGAGCGTGCGCAAATCTTGTCGACCTCGTCCAAAAACACGATGCCGTCATTCTCGACGATCTTGATCGCCTCTTGAACCATCATGTCGTCGTCGATGAGCTTATCGGACTCCTCGGCCATGAGGATGTCGAAGCTGTCCTTGACCGAGACCTTGCGCGGCTTGGTGCGCTGGCCCAAGGCCTTGCCGAGCATGTCGGAGAGATTGATCATGCCGACCTGGCTGCCGGGCATCCCGGGAATCTCGAAGGACGGCATGGAGGCGGACTCGGCGACCTGGATCTCGATCTCCTTGTCGTCGAGCTCAGCGGAGCGCAGGCGCCGGCGAAAGGTCTCGCGGGTCGACGCGCTGGCGCTCGCGCCGACCAGCGCATCGATGACCCGCTCCTCGGCGTTGAGCTGAGCCTTGGCTTCCACCTGCTTGCGCCTGGCGTCGCGCACGAGCCCGATACCAGCCTCCAACAGATCGCGGATGATCTGATCGACGTCGCGCCCGACATAGCCGACCTCGGTGAACTTGGTGGCCTCGACCTTGATGAAGGGAGCGCCGGCGAGCTTGGCGAGGCGGCGGGAGATCTCGGTCTTGCCAACGCCGGTCGGGCCGATCATCAGAATGTTCTTGGGCAGCACTTCCTCGCGCATGTCGCCCTCAAGCTGCTGGCGGCGCCAGCGGTTCCGCAGCGCGATAGCCACGGCGCGCTTGGCGTCGCGCTGGCCGATGATGTGGCGGTCGAGCTCGGAGACGATCTCGCGGGGGGAAAATGAGGTCATGGACTGCTTACTGCCTATCAACTTGGTCGGCGTCATTCCCGCGAAGGCGGGAATCCAGTAGCACCCGGCGTTCTAATCGCTGACCGCTGTGGTTACTGGATTGCCCCGTCAACCCGGGCAATGACGGGTCTTTCATTTCGTGGCGTCGAGGGTTTCGACGGTCACCTCGTCATTGGTGTAGACGCAAATCTTGGCGGCAATGGCCATGGCCTTGCGCGCGATCTGCTCGGCGTCGAGGTCGGTATCGAGCAGGGCGCGCGCGGCGGCCAGCGCAAAGGAGCCGCCGGAGCCGATGCCCATCACCGCGTCGTCCGGCTCGAGCACGTCGCCGGTGCCCGTCAGCACAAGAGATTCGTCCGGGTCGGCCACGATCATCATGGCTTCGAGGCGGCGTAGATAGCGGTCGGTGCGCCAGTCCTTGGCGAGTTCGACGCAGGCGCGCTTCAGCTGATCGGGGAAACGCTCGAGCTTGGTCTCGAGCCGCTCGAACAAGGTGAAGGCGTCCGCCGTGGACCCGGCGAAGCCGGCGATCACATTGCCGGAGCCGACGCGGCGCACCTTGCGGGCCGAGCCCTTGATGATGGTCTGGCCGAGCGAGACTTGGCCGTCGCCGGCGATAACCACCTTGCCGGCCTTGCGGACGGTGAGGATCGTGGTGCCGTGCCACGTGTCGGGGGCGGAATGGGATGACATGCTGCAATGCGATATCGGCGCGGGCGGACCGTTCGTCAAGCTATCCGCGGCATCGGGGCTAACGGCCCGGCTCTAGGGCACCTTGGAGAGCAGCTGCTCCAGAGGCGGGACCTCGACCCCCACCACGCGCCAGCGGAAGCCGTCCAAGGTCATGACCGCGGTCACGGTGGGCGAATCGGGCTTTTGCGGGTCTTTCAGGTCGAAGATGAACCGGGTGGGCGCGGTGAAGAAGGCGTAGGTGATGAAATCGACGAAGGATTTGTTGTTCTCGCGGTGCTCGACCACGGTGGGATTGTTCAAAATGGCTTCGGGCGTCACCATGCCGTCCACGGAGCTGTCCACCAGGCCGGGGGCGACGAGCTTGGTCAGAGCTGCCCCGAAAGTCCCGAGAATCGGCCGTTTTTCTTTGATTTCCGCGGCCTTGTCGAGCACCTGATCCTGCATTTCCGCCTTCAGGTCCGCCCGGACTTGCGGGAAATCCACCAGCTGCTCCAGAGCCTCCCGATCGTCGTTGAGGAGCGCCTGATCCAGCCAATAGAGGGTCAGATACGGGTAGCCGGCATAGGCGGCGACCAGGATGGCAATCAGCAGAAGCAGGCGGTGCATGGAGTTCCCTCGTTCATGGGTGTTGGGCGTAGCACGGCCGCGTGACGCGGCGTATAAGCCGGGGCTGGAAGCGAATTGCTAACAGCCTTTGTTTAAGACCCCTGAGCTATGCTGGCAGACATGCAGAAGCGAAGCAAATCAACGGACTCCCGGTCCGCGACGGTCAAACGCCGCACCAAGGAGACCAAGATCAGCGCCACCGTCGATCTCGACGGGACGGGAGCCTATGACGTCACCACGGGCGTGGGCTTCCTCGACCACATGATCGAGCAGCTGGCGCGGCATTCCCTGATCGACATCACCCTCAAAGCCGAAGGCGACCTCCATATCGACCAGCATCACACCACGGAAGATTCCGGGATCGTGCTGGGCCAGGCTTTTGCGGAAGCGCTTGGCGACAAGGCGGGCATCACCCGCTATGGCGCCTGCTACCTGCCCATGGACGAGACCCTCACCCGCGTGGCGCTCGACGTCTCGGGCCGGCCCTATCTCGTGTGGGACGTGGAATTCACCCGCTCGAAGATCGGCGAGATGGATACCGAGCTGTTCCGCGAGTGGTTCCAGGCCTTCGCGCAGCATGCCGGGATCACCCTGCACGTCGAAAATCTCTATGGCGAGAATAGCCATCACGTCGCCGAGACCTGCTATAAGGCGCTCGCCCGCGCGCTTCGCCAAGCGATTGCCATCGATCCGCGGCAAAGTGGACGGGTGCCCTCCACCAAGGGCCAGCTCTAACGATTCCCGTCATTGCCGGGCGGCCTCTCGGATGCTGAGGTCTAACGGCGTGGGTGCCGGCCCGTCGCCCGAAGGCTTGGGCCGCAGGGCGGATCAACTCCGGCATGACGCGTTCCGAGGAATGAAGTGACCGTCTATTCCGTATACGAGCCAGAGGGCGACGGCGCCGACGTGGAGGCGCGCGCCGACAGAATCGCCTTCGTCAAGGACGGCTTCAACTGGCCCGCGCTTCTCGTGCCGGTGCTGTGGCTGATCTACCGGCGCATGTGGCTCGAGCTCATCGCGTTCCTGGTGGTGATCGGCGCCCTTCCGTTCGTGTTTGGGCCGAGCGATGCGGGCGGCGAGCTCGCCGGCCTGGTGACGATCGGCCTGACGCTGCTGTTCGCCTTCGAGGCGAACGATCTCCGCGGCTGGGCGCTCCAGCGCCGGGGCTATCGCTTCGCGGGCGTGGCCTCGGGCCGCAACCGCATCGAGGCCGAGCGCTCGTTCTTCAGCGCATGGCTGCCGGAGCAGGGCCGCGGCGCGCGGCACCACTTTCCGCTTCCCGCGACAGGGCCGGCAAAGGGCGCCGCGCTCACGCCGACGCGGCCGAGCGGCGGCGATGAAGTCATCGGATCGTTTCCGCGAGCGTAGGTCATGCACGTCGCCATCATCGATTACGGCTCGGGCAATCTCCACTCCGCCGCCAAGGCCTTCGAACGGGCGGCGCGGGAGCAGGACTCGAAGCTCTCCATCAAGGTCACCGCCGAGCCGGACGAGGTGCTCTCCGCCGAGCGCGTCGTGCTGCCGGGGGTGGGCGCGTTCGCCGATTGCAAGGCGGGGCTCGCGGCGATCTCCGGGATGATCGAGGCGCTGGAGGAGTCCGTGCAAGAGCGGGGTGCGCCGTTTCTCGGCATTTGCGTCGGGCTTCAGCTCATGGCCACGCGCGGCCTGGAGCACGGCGTGACGTCGGGGCTCGATTGGATCGGCGGCGAGGTGCGCGCCATCGAGCCGGACGATGCAGCGTTGAAGATCCCCCATATGGGCTGGAACACGCTCACGCTTGCGCGCGAGCACAAACTGTTCGACGGGATTCCAACGGGCGCCGAAGGCTTGCACGCCTATTTCGTGCACTCCTATCACTTCGTGCCGGAAGACAAGGACTCACGCATTGCCACCACCGACTATGGAGGCGAGGTGACCGCGTTCGTGGCGCGCGCCAACATGGCCGGCAGCCAGTTCCACCCGGAGAAAAGCCAGAGGCTCGGGCTGGCGCTCATCGCCAACTTTCTGAAATGGATGCCGTAGAGGTCGCATGATCCTGTTTCCTGCCATCGATCTGAAAGACGGACAATGCGTGCGGCTGGTCCAGGGCGAAATGGACCAGGCGACCGTGTTCAACGCCGATCCGGCGGCGCAAGCGCGCGCGTTCGAAGATCAAGGCTTCGAATGGCTGCACGTGGTCGATCTCAACGGCGCCTTCGAGGGCAAGCCGGTGAACGGCGCCGCGGTCGACGCGATCTTCGCGGCGACCCATCTGCCCATCCAGCTCGGCGGCGGGATCCGCGACCTCGACACCATCGCCATGTGGCTCGACAAGGGCATCGACCGCGTGATCTTGGGCACCGCGGCGGTGCGCGATCCCGACCTCGTGCGCGAGGCCGCGCACGACTTTCCCGGCTGCATCGCGGTGGGGATCGACGCGCGCGACGGCAAGGTGGCGATCGAAGGCTGGGCGGAAACGTCAGAGATGACCGCGCTCGACCTGGCCCGCAGCTTCGAGGACGCGGGCGTGGCGGCGATCATCCACACCGACATTGCCCGCGACGGGGTTATGGAAGGCCTCAATCTCGATGCGACGCTCGAGATCGCCGAGATGGTCTCGATCCCGGTCATTGCCAGCGGCGGCCTGGCCTCGCTCGACGACATCAAGCGGCTCCTCGAGCCGCGCTTCGCGAGGCTCGACGGCGCGATCACCGGACGCGCGCTCTATGACGGGCGGCTCGACGCGAAAGAGGCGCTCGCCCTGATCGCCGAGCGCTACGCCCGCCACGGCGCGACGGGACAGTATTGATGCGCGCCCGGACGGTGTTCTTCGTCCTGCTGGCGCTGGTCCTGCTCTTCACCCTCGGACCCGCGCTCGTCAGTCAATTGATTGCCGAAGGGCTCGGCTGCCAGGTCGATCTTCACCGCGTGATCCCATGCGTGATCGGCGGCCGCGACTATGGTCAGATGTTCTACGATCTCGGCTCTCTGATCTGGTACTCGTATCTGACGCTGCCGATCGGCGGCGCATTGCTTGCGCTCTGGACCGTGGCC
>Ga0208781_1000065_pt1 | contig 13983 bp, 26 predicted proteins | sample RushOxbow_ThreeS_2_FD_185677 | JGI IMG/M metagenome (GOLD analysis project Ga0208781, IMG submission 185677) | Natural and restored wetland microbial communities from the San Francisco Bay, California, USA, that impact long-term carbon... | ecosystem: Environmental > Terrestrial > Soil >... | reverse complement strand
CACCAGCAGGTGGATCGTTCGGCGTCCCAGATCGTGGAGACGGCCCAGCGCACCGGCGCGACCATCACCGGTCCCGTCCCGCTGCCGACCGAGAAGAACGTCTACTGCGTGATCCGCAGCCCCTTCAAGGACAAGGACTCGCGGGAGCACTTCGAGGTGCGTACGCACAAGCGCCTGATCGACATCCATTCGCCGACGCCGAAGACGGTCGACTCGCTCATGCGGCTCGATCTCCCGGCCGGCGTCGACATCGAGATCAAGCTCTGACGATGAAGAGCATCCTCGGCAGAAAGCTCGGCATGAGCCAGGTCTTCGACCCGGACACGGGAGTGATGACCGCGGTGACCGTCATCGAGGCCGGGCCGTGTCCCGTCGTGCAGGTGAAGACGACCGACACGGACGGCTACGACGCGATCCAGCTCGCGTTCGACGAGGTGGCGGAGCGAAAGCTCTCGAAGCCCGAGGTCGGCCACCTCAGGAAGGCGGGCGTCGCACCGCACCGGCATCTCGTCGAGTTCCGGGGCGAGAGCCCGCTGGCGGTCGGCGAACTGGTGACGGTCGAGTCGTTCGAGCCGGGTGACGCGATCAAGGTGTCGGGGGTCTCTGTCGGGAAGGGCTTCCAGGGAACGATCAAGCGGCACAACTTCAGCCGCGGCCCCGTCTCGCACGGCTCTCACAACGTCCGCGCGCCCGGTTCGATCGGCGCGTCGGCGTACCCGTCGCGCGTGTTCAAGGGCAGGAAGATGCCTGGCCGCATGGGCGGCACGCGCGTGACCCAGCCGGGGCTCGTCGTCCACGAGGTGGACGCCGAGCGCAATCTGCTGCTCGTTCGCGGGTCGGTTCCCGGCCCGAAGAGCGGCGTCGTGGAGATCGTGGGCGTCTGATGGCCGCTCCCAAGGCACCCGTCATCGGCGGCTCGTCCAAGGAGGTCTCGCTCGACGAGACGGTCTTCACGACCGAGCTGAAGCCGCACCTCGTGCACGAGGCCGTGCGCGCCGAGCTGAATGCTGCTCGGGCGGGGACGAAGGGCACGAAGAGTCGCGGTCTCGTCGCCGGCGGCCGCTCGAAGCCGTGGCGCCAGAAGGGCACCGGCCGCGCGCGCGCAGGGACGACCCGGGCGCCGCACTGGACGGGCGGCGGCGTCGCGTTCGCGCCGGGCATGCGCTCGTTCGACGTCAAGGTGAACCGCAAGGCTCGACGCTCGGCTCTGCGCGGCGTGCTCTCGCACCATGCGTCGAACGGCACGCTGGGCATCCTCGACGGCTCCGGCTTCGACGCCCCGTCGACGAAGAAGGCCGCCGAGCTCATCTCCGCCTGGGGCGAGCGACCGACGCTCGTCGTCATGACGGAGGACGAGGAGACGCTCGTGAAGTCATTCCGGAATCTCGACAAGGTGCTCGTCGTCACGCCGGCCGAGCTCGAGGTCGCCTCGCTCGTCTGGGCACGCTCGGTGCTCATCTCGGAGACGGCGATGCCGCTCGTCCTCGGACGCGCCGGTGTGGCCGTGGAGGAGGCGGCGGAATGAGCCTGCACCCGAACCAGGTCCTCCTCGCGCCCGTGGTCTCGGAGAAGAGCTATTCGCTCATCACCGACCGCAAGTACACGTTCAAGGTGCACGAGGATGCCCACAAGACGCAGATCCGCCAGGCCGTCGAGGAGCTCTTCGAGGTCAAGGTTGCGAGCGTCAACATCGTGAAGGTCCAGTCCAAGCCGAAGCGCCGCGGTTTCGTCAAGGGGCGCAGGCCAGGGTGGAAGAAGGCGATCGTGGAGCTGAAGGAAGGTCACGAGATCGAGATCTTCGAAGGAGCGGCGGTCTGATGGCGCTGAAGAAGTACAAGCCGACGAGTCCGGGAAGGCGCTTCATGGCGACGTCCGGTTTCGAGGAGATCACGAAGTCCGAGCCCGAGAAGTCCCTGCTCGAGCCGATCACGAAGAAGGGCGGGCGCAACAACCGCGGCCGCATCACGACGCGCCATCAGGGTGGCGGTCACAAGCGCCGCTTCCGAAAGATCGACTTCAAGCGCACGAAGGACGGCGTCCCGGCCAGGGTGGCCGCGATCGAGTACGACCCCAATCGGTCGGCCCGCATTGCGCTGCTCCATTACGCCGACGGCGAGAAGGCCTACATCCTCGCGCCCGTGCGGCTCAAGGTCGGCACGACGGTTGAGTCTGGCCCGGCGGCGGATATCAAGCCGGGCAACGCGCTCCCGCTGCAGAACATCCCGACGGGCACGATGGTCCATTGCGTGGAGTTGAGGCCGGGCCAGGGTGCCCGCATGGCGCGGTCGGCCGGTTCGGCGATTCAGCTCGTCGCGAAGGATGGACCGCACGCGGTGCTGCGCCTTCCCTCCGGTGAGCTGCGTCGCGTCCTCCTCACCTGTCGTGCGACCGTGGGTCAGGTCGGCAACACGGAGCACTCCAACCAGTCCAGCGGGAAGGCCGGCCGGAGCCGCTGGCTCGGCAAGCGCCCGACGGTCCGCGGCTCGGCCATGAACCCGGTCGACCACCCACACGGTGGCGGCGAGGGCAAGACGAAGGGCGGCCGGCATCCCGTCACGCCGTGGGGCGTGCCGACGCTCGGCAAGCGCACCCGCCGCAAGCACAAGGAATCCGACACCCTGATCGTCCGCGGCCGGCGTCGCGGGAAGGAGAAGAGGCGCTAGTGAGCAGGTCTTCAAAGAAAGGGCCCTTCATCGAGGACCGGCTGCTCAGCCGGATCGAGGCGATGAACGCGAGCGGCGAGAAGCGGATGATCCGTACCTGGTCGCGCGCGTCGACGATCTTCCCGGAGATGGTCGGGCACACGATCGCCGTTCACGACGGCCGCAAGCACGTGCCCGTGTTCGTCACCGAGCAGATGGTCGGCCACAAGCTGGGCGAGTTTGCTCCCACCCGAACCTTCCGCGGCCACGCCGGTGACCGCTCGACGCAGGTGAAGAAGCGCTAATGGCCCAGGCTCAGGCAGACGATCTCCAGCGCGTCCGCGCGCAGGCGAAGTGGGTACGCACGTCGGCGCGCAAGGCGCGCGTCGTGCTCGACCACATTCGCGGGCGCAGCGTGCCGGAAGCGCGGACGATCCTGGCCTTCACGCAGCGCGCTGCGGCGACCGACATCGAGAAGGTCCTGCGCTCCGCAGTCGCGAACGCCGAGGCAAACCACGGCCTCGACGGGGACGACCTGGTGGTCGAGACGGCCTATGCCGACGAAGGGCCGACGCTGAAGCGCTGGAAGCCGCGCGCCCGTGGTCGGGTCAACCGGATCAACAAGCGGACGTGTCACGTCACGCTGGTGCTTGCCGAGGTGCCGGAGCAGAACACGCGCCGGCGTGTAAGCAAGCAGCAGGCAGCCGCCGAGTCGGCGCCTCCTGCCGAGCAGTCCAAGCCGAAAGCCGCATCGCGGCGGAAGAAGAAGGAGGCGGTGGCCTGATGGGTCAGAAAGTGCACCCCGGCGGCTTCCGCGTCGGCGTCATCCATGACTGGAAGTCGAACTGGTGGACGGGCAAGCCCGAGTTCGCCGCGTATCTGCTGGAGGACGTTCGGATTCGCGAGCACATCCTCGGGAAGCTGTCTCACGCCGGCTTGAGCGACATCCTGATTCGCAAGGACAAGCAGCGGATCACGGTGGACATCTTCACGGCCCGCCCGGGCATCGTCATCGGGAAGTCGGGCGTCGAGGTCGACGCGCTCCGCAAAGAGCTGCACGCGATCACGAAGAAGAACGTCCACATCAACATCAACGAGATCAAGCGCCCGGAGCTCGATGCGAAGCTCGTCGCGCAGTCGATCGCCGAGCAGCTCGAGAACCGCGTGAGCTTTCGCCGTGCGATGAAGCGCTCTCTCGCCTCGGCCATGCGTTCGGGCGCACAGGGGATCAAGATCACGGCTGCCGGTCGCCTCGGCGGCGGCGAAATGAGCAGGCGCGAGATGTATTCCGAAGGCCGTGTGCCGCTGCACACGATCCGCGCGGACATCGACTACGGCCAGGCCGAGGCCTCGACGACGTTCGGCAAGATCGGCGTCAAGGTCTGGGTCAACAAGGGCGAGATCATGCCGGAGGGCTTCGACGCCCCTTCGGGCCGCGACACGCGTCTCGGCGACCAGGATCAGGCACGCCGCCGACGCGGTGCCTCGGGGGAGGGTCTCGGCGCATCGCGCGAGGGCCGCGGCCGTCAGCAGGATCGCGAGGGGCTCGGCATCGTGCCCCGGAAGCGCCGTGGCGGTCAGCGCCCCGGCGGAGGACGCCCGGGCCAGAGGCCGCGCCGCGACCTGCCGCCGGCGGCATCCGCTCCGGAGACCGAGGCGCCGGCAGTGGAGCCCGAGGTGCAGGACGCTCCCGCAACGGAGGCGACGCCCGAGGCAGCGCCCGGCGGTGGGGGCGAGAGCTGATGTTGATGCCGCGCAAGACCAAGTTCCGCAGGCATCACCGCGGCCATCGCCGAGGAACGTCGCGCGGACAGACGACCGTGCAGTTCGGTGAGTACGGGCTCAAGGCACTCGAGGCCGGGTGGATCACCAACCGGCAGATCGAGGCTGCCCGCATCGCGGCCACCCGCAAGATCCGCCGAAGCGGGAAGGTCTGGATCAACCTCTTCCCGGACAAGCCGGTGACGAAGAAGCCGGCCGAGACCCGCATGGGCTCGGGCAAGGGCTCGCCCGAGGGCTGGGTCGCCGTCGTGAAGCCGGGACGTGTCATGTTCGAGCTCGCCGGCGTCGACGAGCCGCTCGCCAAGGAGGCGCTTCGCCTCGCCGGGCAGAAGCTCCCGATCAAGACGAAGTTCGTCCGCAGAGAGGCTGATCTCTTTGAGAGCTAGAGAGCTGCGGGCCCTGACCGACGACGAGCTCGACCGCAAGATGGCCGAGACCCGGCAGGAGCTCTTCAACCTGCATTTCCAGACGGCGACGGGCGTGCTCGAGAACAGCGCGCGCCTCCGCCACGCCAAGCGCGAGATCGCGCGCATCCTGACCGTCCGAACCGAACGCGAACGAGGGAACTAGCCGCATGGCCGACGAGACAGAGAAGACCGAGAACGAAGAGATCATCGAGCCGACCGAGGCGGTGGCTGACGACGTGGTCGAGGAGGCCGCGCCCGAGGCCGAAGAGCCTGCCGCCGAGGCGGAACCCGTCGCCGAGGTCGAGGCAGAGTCCGCCGAGGCAGAACCCGTCACTGACGAGCCTGGCGAGGAGACCGCAGCCGCCGAGACCACGTCCGTCGACGAGCCCTCGCCGGTCGAGGAAGCCGCCGAGGAGGCCTCGCCTCTTGCTGCCGAGGCCGAGCCTGCCGCCGACGAGACCACCGAGGCCGAGACTTCCGCGCCGGCCGAGGCCGCCGAGGAGCCGGTCGCTGCCGCTGTCTCAGGGCCGAAGCCGAAGCGCAAGCGGCTGCCGCGCTCCGAGCGCCCGAAGAAGACCCGCCCGCAGCGCGTCGCGGCGACGGAGCGCAAGCCCATCACGCGGCTTCCGAAGCCGGAGCACGAGCGCGGTCGCCGCCAGGTGCGCCAGGGCGTCGTCGTATCCGACGCGGCAGACAAGACGATCGTCGTCCGCGTGGACGTCGTGAAGCTGCACCCGCGGTACAAGAAGGTCGTCAAGCGCTCGACGCGCTTCCACGCGCACGACGAAGAGAACCAGGCGAAGCTCGGTGACGTCGTCCGGATCGTCGAGACCCGGCCGCTCTCGCGCATGAAGCGCTGGCGGCTCACGGAGATCGTCGAGGCCGCCAAGTGAGGAAGCACCGATGATCCAGCAGGAATCTCGTCTTCGCGTCGCCGATAACACCGGCGCGCGCGAGCTCCTGTGCATCCGCGTGCTCGGCGGCTCCCACCGGCGCTATGCGCGGGTCGGTGACGTGATCATTGCTACCGTGAAGACGGCCACGCCGCAGGGCGCGGTCAAGAAGGGCGAAGTCGTTCGGGCGGTCGTCGTCCGTACGAAGAAGCCCTACAGCCGTGACGACGGCACGCTCATCGGATTCGACGAGAACGCCGCCGTCATCATCGATCCGCAGTCCAACCCGCGCGGGACGCGCATCTTCGGCCCCGTCGCGCGCGAGCTCCGCGAGAAGAATTTCATGAAGATCGTCAGCTTGGCCCCCGAGGTGTTGTGAGAGATGGCTACGAAGATGAAGGTGAAGAAGGGCGACCTGGTGCAGATCCTCACCGGCAAAGACCGCGGCAAGCGGGGCCGGGTCATCGAGGCACGCCCGTCGGAGCGCCGCGTCATCGTCGAGAACCTCAACGTCGTCAAGCGGCACACGAAGCCTCGTCCGATTCGCGACTCCTCGCGGATGGGCGGTTCTTCCATCGTGCCGGGCGGCATCCTCGAGAAAGCCGCTCCGATTCCCGTCGCGAACGTCATGATCGTCTGCCCCACCTGCGGCAACCCGACGCGCGTCGGGATGGCCGAGAAGGAGGCCAAGGACGGCACCGTCTTCGTTCGCGTCTGCAAGCGAGAGGGCTGCGGCCAGGAGCTCGATACGCGATGAGCGCGCCCACGCTGGAGACGTACGTGCCGCGCCTCAAGGCCCGGTTCGAAGAGGAGATTCGCCCACAGCTCCAGGATGAGCTCGGCGTCTCGACCCCCATGGACGTCCCTCGCGTCACGAAGGTGACGCTGAACATGGGCGTCGGCGAGGCGAAGACGGATGCGAAGGCGCTCGATGCGGCGATCGAGGAGCTCACGACGATCGCGGGCCAGCGTGCGCAGGTGCGTCGGGCGACGAAGTCGATCGCGAGCTTCAAGCTGCGCGAAGGGATGGCAGTCGGCGCGCGCGTGACGTTGCGCGGCGCGCGGATGTACGAGTTTCTCGACCGCCTCGCATCGATCGCGCTTCCACGTATTCGCGACTTTCGCGGGCTCGACCCGGGCTCGTTCGACGGGCGCGGGAACTACTCGATCGGGATCCGGGAGCAGATCATCTTCCCGGAGATCGACTACGACAAGGTGCCGGCGATCCGCGGGCTCGACATCGCGATCACGACGTCGGCGAAGACGGACGAGCACGGGCGTGCGCTCCTCGGAGCACTCGGCCTCCCGTTCGCCGCCTCCAGGAGGGAGCAGTAAGTGGCCAAGAAGTCGCTCATCGCCAAGCAGAAGCGGAAGCCCAAGTACCAGGTGCGGGCCTACACGCGCTGCAACCGCTGCGGGCGCCCCCGCGCGGTCTATCGCAAGTTCGGCGTCTGCCGGATCTGCTTGCGCGAGCTTGCGCACCAGGGCGCGGTTCCGGGAATGACGAAGTCGAGCTGGTAGGGAGAACGAGATGCTGACCGATCCCATCGCGGACATGCTCACCAGGATTCGCAACGCGAACCGCGCGCTGCACGACTCCGCCTCGATGCCGACCTCCAAGATGAAGGAGGAGATCGCCCGGATCCTCAAGGACGAGGGCTACATCAAGGACTTCAAGATCGTCGAGGCCGATGACGACAAGGGCCAGCCTCTGCCCTACAAGACCCTCGTCGTCGAGCTCAAGTTCGCCCGTGACCGGCGGCGCGTCATCACCGACCTCAAGCGCGTCTCCAAGCCGGGTCGCCGCGTGTATGCGCGGAAGGATCGCCTGCCGCGGGTTCTCGGCGGCCTCGGCACGGCCATCATGTCCACCTCCGATGGGTTGATCACCAACCGCCAGGCCGCCGAGCGCGGCGTCGGCGGCGAGGTGATCGCGTTCGTCTGGTAGAGATGTCGCGAATCGGCCGCAGACCCATCGATCTTCCCGCCGGCGTTCTGGTGGCGATCTCGCCCGGCCGCGTTCAGGTGAACGGGCCGCTCGGTGAGCTCTCTCAGGCCGTGCCTGCGCGGATGCAGATCGAGAAGACCGAGTCGGAGATCACCGTCACGCGCCCGACCGAGCGTGGCGAGGATCGTGCGCTCCACGGGCTCACGCGAACGCTGATCGCGAACATGGTCGAGGGCGTGACGAAGGGCTTCGAGAAGCAGCTCGAGATCCAGGGCGTCGGCTATCGCGCGCAGCTCAAGGGAACCGACCTCGAGCTCGCGGTCGGCTACTCGCACGCGGTGACGATCAAGCCGCGCAAGGGCATCGAGTTCGACGTACCGCAGCCGACCCAGATCATCGTCAAGGGCATCGACAAGCAGATGGTCGGTCAGACCGCGGCGGAGATCCGTAAAGTCCGCCCGCCCGAGCCCTACAAGGGCAAGGGCATCCGCTACGCGGGCGAGCAGGTCCGCAGGAAGGTCGGGAAGCGCGCATGAGCGTGATGACGAAGCGCGAGGCGCGTCTGCGCCGCCATCGCCGCGTTCGCGGCAAGGTCGCCGGTACCGCCGAGCGGCCGCGGCTGCTCGTGTTCCGCTCGAACCGCGGCATCAGCGCGCAGCTGATCGACGACGAGTCCGGGCGCACACTCGCAGCGGCGAGTTGGAAGGCCGTATCCACGGATGGGTCGAAGACCGAGCAGGCGAACGCGGTCGGCAAGGCGCTCGCGGAGTCCGCCAAGAAGGCCGGCATCGACGCATGCGTGTTCGATCGTGCCGGCTACCTGTACCACGGACGCGTGAAGGCTCTCGCCGAGGGCGCGCGCGAAGGAGGGCTTCAGTTTTGAGCATGGCCGAGCAAGGCACCCGCGAGCTCAAGGAGCGGGTCATCGAGATCAACCGCGTCGCCAAAGTCGTGAAGGGCGGCCGCCGCTTCTCGTTCACCGCGCTCGTCGTCATCGGCGACGAGGTCGATCGTGTCGGCCTGGGTTACGGGAAGGCGCGTGAGGTGCCGCTCGCGATCTCGAAGGCTGTCGAGGATGCACGCAAGAACCTCTTCACCGTCCCCAAGCACGGGCAGACGATCACGCACGAGATCGTGGGCCGCTTCGACGCTGCGCGCGTCGTCCTGCGCCCGGCCAGCGAAGGAACCGGCGTCATCGCCGGCGGCGGGACGCGCGCCGTGCTCGAGCTCGCCGGCATTCGCGACGTCCTCGCGAAGAGCCTCGGCACGACGAATCCGATCAACATGTGCCGGGCGACCGTCAACGGCCTCCAGAGCCTCGTGAGGCCGGAGGACGTGGCTGCGCTGCGCGGGAAGACCATCTCCGAGGTCCTTCCGTACTCGGTGAAGGTCGTGGAGGAGGAAGTCGAGGCCGAGGAGCCGGCCGCAGCCGAGGCCGTACCGACAGCCGGGGCCGATGAGCCCGCGCCCGAGCCTGCCGAGGAGACTGCGGAGTGAGCCAGCTGAAGATCACGCAGGTCCGTAGTGGCATCGGCCAGTCCGATCGCCATCTCGGAACGCTGCGCGCGCTCGGCCTGGGGAAGATCGGTCGCAGCGCGGAGCATCGCGACTCGCCGCAGCTGCAGGGCCAGCTGCGGCAGATCCGTCACCTCGTGACCGTGGAGGAGTGCTAGACCGTGAGCGACGAGCTGAATCTCTCGAACCTGCAGCCTGCACAGCCGCGCAAGGGTCGCAAGCGCGTCGGCCGCGGCCTGGGCTCCGGCAAGGGGCGCTACTCCGGCCGCGGGATCAAGGGCCAGAAGTCGCGTGCGGGATCGCACTACATGCCCGCCGGCTTCGAAGGCGGTCAGATGCCCATCGACATGCGCGTCGGCAAGCTCCGCGGCAATACGTCCGCGGACGCGATGCCGATCGGCCCGTTCCGCACGTACTCGCAGCCCGTGAACGTCGGCTCGCTCGACGAGCGCTTCGACGCGGGCGCGGACGTGACACTCGAGGCGCTCAAGGCCGCAGGCCTCATCTCGAAGCTCTCGGTCGACGTGAAGATCCTCGGTGAGGGCGAGCTGACGAAGAAGCTCTCCGTGACGGCGCATTCGTTCTCCAAGTCGGCTGTCGAGAAGATCGAGGCTGCGGGCGGAACGATCACGCGCCTCCGCGAGCCGGTCGAGCGCAAGCGCAAGAAGCACAAGGCGTCCGCTCCCGTCGTGGAGGAGCCCGAGGCCGAGGTCGTCGACGCCGAAGAGCCCGAGGCCGCCGAGCCCGAGACGCCCGAGACCGACGAGGCGGAATAACGCATGTTCAGCTGGCTCGCGAACGCCTGGCGGGTTCCGGAGCTCCGGCGCCGCGTCCTCTTCACGGCGGGAATCCTCGCCGTCTACCGCCTTGGCTCCTGGATCCCGGCCCCAGGCGTCGACTCGCAGACGATCGAGGACTTCTTCTCCGGTCAGGGAGGCACGATCCTCTCGTTCCTCAACCTTTTCTCCGGAGGCGCGCTCTCGCAGTTCTCCCTGTTCGCGCTCGGGATCATGCCGTACGTCACGGCCTCGATCATCATCCAGCTGATGACGGTCGTCATCCCGAGGCTCGGTGAGCTTCAGCGGGAGGGCGAGGCCGGCTACGCGAAGATCACGCAGTACACGCGCTACCTCACGGTCGTGCTCGCGGCCTCGCAGGCGACGGGCTACGCGTTCCTCTTCCGCTCACAGGGCGCCCTCGACGCCGGCTCGGGTGAGCTCGTGCTCATCGTCGTCTCGCTGACCGCCGGCACCGTGCTCCTGATGTGGATGGGCGAGCTCATCACGAAGCGCGGGATCGGGAACGGCATCTCGATCCTCATCTTCGCCTCGATCCTCGTCGGCGCTCCGATCGGCATCGCCGCCTGGTGGAACGGCGGACCGATGGAGAAGCTCTTCTTCCCGCTCATCGCGGTCGGAATCACCGCGGCGGTCGTTTTCGTCCAGGAGGGGCAGCGCCGGATCCCGATCCAGTACGCGAAGCGGATGGTCGGCCGCAAGATGACCGCCGGCGGCTCGACCTACCTGCCGCTGCGCGTGAACATGGCCGGCGTCATCCCGATCATCTTCGCCGCCGCGATCCTCGCGTTTCCGCCCACGATGGCGCAGTACTTCCCGGCGACTCGCGAGTTCGTCAACGAGTACTTCCAGCCCGGCGACTGGATCTACCTGCTGATCGAGGGCTTCATGATCGTCGTCTTCACCTACTTCTACACCGCGGTTCAGTTCAACCCGGTCGACCAGGCCGACAACCTGCGCAAGTACGGCGGGTACATCCCGGGCATCCGCCCTGGCCCCCCGACGGCCATGTACCTCGACCGCGTCCTCTCGCGCCTGACGCTGCCCGGAGCCCTCTTCCTTGCACTCGTCGCGGTCTTGCCGAGCCTGTTCATCTCGTACGGCGGGTTCTCGCAGGCGAGCGCCGGCGCCCTCGGCGGCACGACAGTCCTCATCGCGGTAGGCGTCGCGCTCGACACCATGCGGCAGATGGAGTCGCAGATGATGATGCGCTCTTACGAAGGTTTCCTCAAATAACGGAGGGACATCCGTGCGGATCTTGATCCTCGGCCCGCAGGGGTCGGGCAAGGGCACTCAGGCGAAGCGCATTGCGGCCGCGTACGGGGCGCCCCACGTGGCGACCGGGGACATCCTGCGCGCGGCAGTCTCCAACGGCTCAGAGTTCGGCAAGCAGGTTCGGCCGATCCTCGAGCGCGGTGACCTCGTGCCCGACGACCTCATGATCGAGCTCATCCGCGAGCGCCTCGCCGACGAGGACACCTTCGTGCTCGACGGCTTCCCGCGCACGGTCGCGCAGGCAGAGGCACTCGACGCGATGCTCGACGAGATCGGCAAGCCGCTCGACGCGGTGATCCTCCTGCGCGTCTCGGACGAGGTCGCGACCGAACGCCTGCATCGACGCGCAGTCGAGGAGGGACGCTCCGACGACACTTCGGAGGTCATCTCGAATCGGCTCCGCCTCTACCACGAGCTCACGGAGCTCGTCGTCGATCGCTACCAGCTCGCGGGCATCGAAGTCATCGTCGATGGCGAGCAGTCGATGGACGACGTGTTCGCCTCCGTCCAGGACGCGCTGGAGGGCGTGGTAGCCGGCCGATGATCATCCGCAAGTCGGAGCGGGAGATCGACAAGATTGCAGCGGCGGGAGGGCTCGTCGCCGAGACGATCGCTCACGTCGGCGGGCTGCTGCGCCCGGGGACCACCACCGAGGAGCTCGACGACGCGGCGGGCGCCTTCATCCGCGAGCACGGTGGCATCCCGACCTCCGAGGGCTACAAGGGCTACCCGAAGGCGATCTGCATCTCTCCCAACGACGTCGTCGTGCACGGCATCCCCGACGCTTTCGTCGTCAGCGAGGGCGACCTCGTGACGATCGATGTCGGGGTCACGCTCGACGGCTACATCGCCGACAGCGCGTACACGTTCGGCGTGGGGGAGGTCGATCCGGAGGACCAACGCCTCATGGCTGTTGGCCAGGAGGCCCTCGCCGCGGGTATCGCCGAGGCAGTCGTCGACAACCGTGTGGGTGACGTCTCCCATGCCATCCAGGACGTCGTCGAAGCGGCCGGCTTCTCTGTCATCCGCAGTCTGGTGGGGCACGGTGTCGGTCGCCACTACCACGAGGACCCGCACATCCCGAACTTCGGCGAGCCGGGGCGCGGGCCCAAGCTCTCCGAAGGAATGACGATCGCCATCGAGCCGATGATCACGGCCGGCTCCTCCGACGTCCTCGTCATGGACGACGGCTGGACGATCCGGACGGAAGACGGCTCGATGTCGGCCCACTTCGAGCACACGGTCGCGATCACCGCGCACGGGCCCCGGATCCTCACCCCACGCGTCGGAATCCCCGGCGGTGTCAGGGTCTGATCGGCGAGGGGAGTCTGCTACGATGCCCTGCCGCGGCGCGGACGTCGTCCGGTGCTGCTGTTCTCACAGGAAATCTCCAACCGAAAGGTCTATTCGCGCGCGAAGTGGCAAGTAAGGAAGAGAAGATCGAGATCGAGGGCGAGGTCGTCGAAGCGCTTCCCTCAACGATGTTCAGGGTGCAGCTCGACAATGGTCACAGCGTTCTCGCTCGCATCTCCGGAAAGATGCGCAAGCACTACATCCGCATTCTTCCCGGCGATCGGGTCAAGGTCGAGCTCTCTCCCTATGACCTCACCCGCGGCCGAATCACCTTCCGGATGAAGTAACGAATCAGATGAAAGTACGCCCATCCGTCAAGCCCATGTGTGAGCGCTGTCGCGTGATCAAGCGGCACGGCCGCACGATCGTCATCTGCACCAATCCTCGGCACAAGCAAAGGCAGGGCTAGCCACGTGGCACGTATCGCCGGCGTCAACCTTCCGACTCAGAAGCGCCTCGAGATCGGGCTGACCTACATCTATGGGATCGGCCAGTCGACGGCGCAGAAGATCTGCACGACGCTCGAGCTCGATCCGGATCAGAAGGTCCGTGACCTCACCGACGACGAGGTGACGAAGCTTCGTACCTATATCGACTCCGAGCTCGAAGTGGAGGGAGACCTCCGGCGCGAGCGCGGCCAGGCGATCAAGCGCCTCCAGGAGATCGGCGCGTACCGCGGGATCCGCCATCGCCGCGGACTCCCGGTGAACGGGCAGCGCACGAAGACGAACGGTCGCACGCGCAAGGGCCCGAAGAAGACCGTCAGCCGCGGCAAGAAGGCGAAGTAGCCATGGCCCCTCCCCGCAGATCCGCGGCCCGCGGCCGCACACGTCGCAAGGTCCGCAAGAACATCGCCATCGGCCAGGCGCACATCAAGACGTCGTTCAACAACACGATCGTCACGCTCACGGACGCCGAGGGGAACGTCATCGTGTGGGAGTCCGCCGGCTCGGCCGGGTTCAAGGGCTCGCGCAAGTCGACGCCGTTCGCCGCGCAGGTGACCGCCGACAACGCGGCCCGCAAGGGCATGGAGCACGGCCTGCAGAAGGTCGAGGTCTTCGTGAAAGGTCCCGGCTCCGGCCGCGAGACGGCGATCCGCTCGCTCCAGGCCGCCGGTCTCGAGATCCTCGGCGTCAAGGACGTGACCCCGCAGGCCCACAACGGCGTGCGCCAGCGCAAGCGGAGGCGCGTCTAATGGCGCGCGATCTCGGCCCGAAGTGCCGCATCTGCCGCCGCGAGGGCGTGAAGCTCTTCCTGAAGGGCGAGCGCTGCCTCACGGAAAAGTGCGCCGTCGAGCGCCGTAGCTATCCGCCGGGCGAGCACGGGCGCGGGCGCATCAAGCAGAGCCAGTACCTCCTTCAGCTCCGCGAG
>Ga0208781_1000049_pt1 | contig 17831 bp, 17 predicted proteins | sample RushOxbow_ThreeS_2_FD_185677 | JGI IMG/M metagenome (GOLD analysis project Ga0208781, IMG submission 185677) | Natural and restored wetland microbial communities from the San Francisco Bay, California, USA, that impact long-term carbon... | ecosystem: Environmental > Terrestrial > Soil >... | reverse complement strand
GCCGCGCTGAAGCGACTTGCGCTGCTCTTGGAGCCGGGCCAGTTGCCGTCGGGCATCCTCCATGCGGTTGTTCATGCTCAGGCACTGGGGGGTGCGTTTCAGAGCACGGCCGAAAATGAAGAGGCGCTCGTAGCAGCCGGCGTCGTCCATGGAGGCCTGGGTGCCCTGGAAGATGCGGTCCTGCTGGGCGATCTGCTGGTCGAGGTCGGCCAGTTCGGCGCCGTTCAGACCGCCGCCCCGGGCCGCGGCCATCTCCTGCTGGAGCTGCATGCAGCGGAAATCCTGCTCGCTCTGGGCCTGGGCGCCGCCCGAGAATGCCAGGCACGCGAACGCAAGCAGGCCCAGCCAGCCGAAAGACCGCGCTGACGGCGCGGGGATGCGCCGAAAATGGCGATGAATGCCCACGATGATTTACCGGTCCCCGGAAAGCCTCTAACCCATTATGCGCCCGCAAAATCCGGGGTCAATGAGGCATGAATAAGATGGTTTGCTTGACGATTTGGCCGTTTCCCGCCATAAGCGGCCCAAGATGACGCACGCGCAACCGAACCTTATCATTTCCTGCTGCATTATTTCCGGCTAGCAAACAAGCTCGCGCGGGTCGTTCCTCTTTTACCATCATACTCTTATTTGACGAACATCCGGCGAGCCCCCGAGAGGCTTGTCTGTGCCTATTTCGCTCTACAACACGCTAACCCGCCGAAAAGAGGCCTTCGAGCCCCTCGATCCTGCGCATGTACGCATGTATGTGTGCGGGCCGACGGTCTACGACTACGCCCATATCGGCAATGCGCGCCCGGTCATCGTCTTCGATGTGCTGTTCCGGCTGCTGCGTCATGTCTATGGCCCCGAGCAGGTCACCTATGTGCGCAACGTCACCGACGTCGATGACAAGATCAACGCCCGCGCGGCTAAGGATTATCCCGATCTGCCCCTGAATGAGGCGATTCGCAGGGTCACCGAGAAGACCGAAGCGCAGTTCCACGACGACATGGCCGCGCTCGGGGCGCTCGATCCCACGGTCGAGCCGCGCGCCACCGAGCATATCGGTGAGATGCGGGGCATGATCGACCGCCTGATCGCCAATGGCTGCGCCTATGTGGCCGAGGACCATGTTCTGTTCCACGTCTCGTCGATGCCCGACTACGGCAGTCTGTCCGGGCGGTCGCTCGACGAGATGATCGCCGGCGCCCGTGTCGAGGTGGCGCCGTTCAAGCGCGACCCCATGGACTTCGTGCTGTGGAAGCCGTCCAAGCCCGGCGAGCCCTCCTGGCCGTCACCCGGCGGCATCGAAACTGAGGGCCGTCCGGGCTGGCATATCGAGTGTTCCGCCATGGCGGCAGCGCATCTCGGCGACGTCTTCGACATTCATGGCGGCGGCATCGATCTGGTGTTCCCGCACCATGAGAACGAGATCGCACAGTCGCGCTGCGCGCACGGCACAGACGTCATGGCGAATGTCTGGATGCATAACGGCTTCCTCCAGGTGGAGGGCGAGAAGATGTCGAAGAGCCTCGGTAACTTCGTCACCGTGCATGATCTGCTTACCGGCTGGCAGGGCTATGCCTGGCCGGGAGAGGCGCTGCGCCTCAACATGCTGCGCACGCATTACCGCCAGCCGCTCGACTGGACTTTCGCCAGTCTGGACGAGGCGCACAAGACGCTGTGGGATTGGTATGGCGACCTCGACGAGAGCGCCGCCGCTCCGGATGTGCCGTCCGCGGTGACCGAGGCACTGTCCGACGATCTGAACACGCCCAAGGTCATCGCCGAGCTGCATAAGCTGCATCGCGCGGGACATTTCGAGGAACTGCGCACGGCGCTCGCTTTCCTCGGCTTCTCGGGCCAGCGGGCCAAGATCGAGCGGGTTCGCCAGGACGGTGCAGGCGACGCCGACGCGAGCGCGGTCGACGGACTGATCGCCGCGCGCAACGCCGCGCGTCAGGCCAAGGACTTCAAGGAGGCCGACCGGATCCGCGGCGAGCTTGAAGCCATGGGTATCGTCTTGAAGGACGCCAAGGATCCGAAAACGGGCGAGCTCGTCACCACGTGGGAGGTCGCCCGATGAGCGCGGAGGCCAACCCCCGGCTCGCGCTGCGGCCGATGCTGCCGGACGAGGCGCCGCTCCTTGCCGAGATCTTTCGTGCCAGCGTCCTCGAATTGACGGGTGACGACTATACGGAACAGCAGCAACATGCCTGGGCGGCCGTCGCCAACGACGAAGCTTTCGCCGAACGTCTGGCAGGCGAGGTGAGCATCGTCGCCACCATGGGCGGATCGCCGGTCGGTTTCGCTTCGTTGGAGGCCGACGACAAGATCGGTTTCTTCTATGTGCATCCGGCGGCGATCGAGCGGGGCGCCGGCACGATGCTCGCCGACGCGCTCGAGAAACTGGCGGCCGGGCGTGGCGCGGAGGCCCTCAACGTGGACGCAAGCGACACGGCCTATGACTTTTTCGGCAAGCGCGGCTATGCCGCTCAGCAGCGCAACAGCGTCCGGCGCGGCGACGAATGGCTGGCCAATACGACGATGAAGAAGACGCTCGCCGGCAAGGAGACCATGCAATGAAGCCGTTTTTGCAGGACGTGCCGTTTAAAGGCTCGCGGCGGGTCTATCTTGCGATCAAGATCTTGGTGCTCGTGCTGGCTGTCCTGCTGGCGCTGCACTTCTTCTTTGGTGTGGTGTAGGTCATGGCGCGCGAAGCTCTTTCTCTTTACGACACGACCTTGCGGGACGGCGCTCAGACCCAAGGAGTCGATTTTTCCCTCGAGGATAAGCTCTTGATCGCGGAGCAGCTCGACGGGCTCGGCATCGATTATGTGGAGGCCGGCTATCCGGGCGCGAATCCCACCGATACCAAGTTTTTCGGCGAGGATCGCAAGCTCGGCACGAGACTCACCGCCTTCGGCATGACCAAGCGGCCGGGCCGGTCGATCTCCAACGATCCGGGCTTCCAGGCGCTGCTTGCCGCGAAAGCCGATGCGATCTGTCTCGTGGGCAAGACCTGGGATTTTCACGTCGACGTGGCTCTCGGCATTACGCTCGATGAGAACCTGGCGGGGATCAAGGAGTCCGTCGAGGCCGTGGTGGCGAGTGGCCGGGAGGCGCTGCTCGACTGCGAGCATTTCTTCGACGGCTACAAGGCCAACCCGGACTATGCGCTGTCCTGCGCCAAGACGGCTTATGAGGCCGGCGCGCGTTGGGTGGTGCTGTGCGACACCAATGGCGGCACGCTGCCAGAGGAGATCGAGGCGATCGTTGGCGAGGTGGTGACGCATGTCCCCGGCGATCATCTGGGGATCCATGTGCATAACGACACGGACAACGGCGTGGCGAACTCGCTCGCGGCGGTGCGGGCGGGCGCGCGGCAAATCCAAGGCACGCTGAACGGCTTGGGCGAGCGCTGCGGCAACGCCAACCTGACGTCGATCATCCCCACGCTCATGCTCAAGTCCGACTACGCGGAGCGCTACGAGACGAAGGTCACGCCGGAGAAGCTGGCGACCTTGACCCATGCTTCGCGCGTTCTCGACGAGGTGCTCAATCGCGCGCCGAACCGGCATGCGCCTTATGTCGGCGAGTCCGCCTTCGCCCATAAAGGGGGCATTCACGTCTCCGCCGTGCAGAAGGACCCGCGCACTTACGAGCATGTGCCGCCGGAGTCGGTCGGCAATGTGCGAAAGCTTTTAGTTTCCGACCAAGGGGGCCGCTCCAACATCCTGGCGCAGCTGGATCACATCGGCATCTCCGTGCCGAAAGACGATCCGCGCGTCGGCCGTCTGCTCGACGTAGTGAAGGAGCACGAGGCGGTCGGCTATGCCTACGAGGCGGCGGAAGCGTCCTTCGAGCTTCTGGCACGGCGCATGCTCGGCAACGTCCCGCAGTTCTTCGACGTGGAGTCCTTCCGCGTCATGGTGGAGCGGCGGCACAACGCGGTCGGCGACCTGGTCACGATCTCGGAAGCGACGGTGAAGGCGCGCGTCAACGGCGACACGGTGATGTCGGTGGGCGAGGGCAACGGTCCGGTGAATGCGCTCGACAACGCGCTGCGCAAGGATCTCGGCCCGTATCAGAGCTATATCGATGACCTCGAACTCGTCGACTACAAGGTCCGCATCCTCACCGGCGGCACGGACGCGGTAACCCGCGTCTTGATCGAGAGCCGCGACGGCGAGGGACGGCGCTGGTTCACGGTCGGCGTCTCGCCGAATATCGTGGACGCTTCGTTCGAGGCGCTCCTCGATTCGATCAACTACAAGCTGATCCGCGACGGCGCGCCGGCGCCTTGAGGTGAGGTCATGGCCGACGCAAAGACCGAGCGAAGCGCTGGCTGCGCGTGCGGCCGTCTGACCGTCAAGACGACCGGTGAGCCCGTCGACGTCTATCTGTGCAGCTGCTTGAAGTGCCAGCGGGGCACCGGCAGCGCTTTCTCCTATGCAGCGCTCTTTGCCGACTCCGCGGTGACCATCGCCGGCGACCGACAGCACTATGCGGATCGGGGCGATTCCGGGCGGGCGATCGAGAGCTCCTTCTGTCCGACGTGCGGGACCGCCGTTGCGTTCCGTGCCGAAGGTTTGCCGGGGGTGACCGGCGTGCCGGTCGGCTGCTTCGCCGACCCGAATTTTGCCAGACCGTCCAAACTGTTCTGGGCGTCGCGGCGCCATCACTGGCTCGACCTGCCGGCGGACATCGCGGAGATCGATACGCAGTAGCTCAGAACTTCGCGGCGATCTCCGCTTCCGCTTGCGTCTCCGCCGCGCTCGGCGTGACCTCGAGCGCGCGCTCAATGGCCGGCAGGATGTCGCCGACGCTTTCCGCCACGGTCATCTTGAGTTCGAAGCCGCTCCGGACAAAGCCTTGGCCGGTCATCTTGTCGAACAGCTTGAGCAGCGGGTCCCAAAACCCGTCGATGTTGGCGAGCACGATCGGCTTCTTATGCCGCCCGAGCTGTGTCCAGGTGAGCTGCTCGACGAATTCCTCCAGGGTCCCGATCCCGCCCGGCAGGGCCACGAAGGCGTCGGACTTCTCGAACATCAGATGTTTGCGCTGATGCATGTCGTCCACCACGATCAGCTCCTGCGCCTCGATCAGCATGTGCTCCCGCGCGGAGAGGAAGCCGGGGATGATGCCCGTGACGTGGCCCCCATGGTCGAGTACCGCGCGGGCCACAATGCCCATCAGCCCGAGATCGCCGCCGCCATAGACGAGACCGACGCCCGCCGTTGCGAGGGTCTTCCCAAGCGCCTGCGCGGCCTTGGCAAAGGCGGGATTTTGCCCGGCGCCGGAACCGCAATAGACGCAGACAGTTCGAAGAGTTGGTCGAGCCTGGCTCATGGGGTCATCTGCCACCGGGCCTCTATGGGCGTCAAGCAACCCTGTTTGGCGAACGGTCTGGAAGCCGGCCAAGCGATCCGTTAGGGTCCGGCCAACGCCGCTGGAGGCGCGTTCCGCGAACATCCGGCGGCATCAGAGATGAAGCGTTCTTAGGAGTACCCAAATGATTGGTAGCAAGCTGACGGCCTGGGCGGGCGCCCTCGCAGTTATTCTCGGCGTGGCCTATGTCACGCCTGCCATAACCGCAGAGGGTGATGCGCCGGCTGCGGATGTGGTCGGCGAGGCGTCTTCGCCGTCACCGAAATCCCCGATCAAGGTCGGTGTCGTCGATTACCAGAAGGCCGATGAAGGTCCGGGCACTTTCAAGCTTTCCGGGACCGCCATCGCCGGCAAGACGGTCTACATCTATCTCGACGAGAAGCCCATCGCGCAGGTCATGGCGGCCGAGGGCGACGGCGCGTGGAGCGCCGAGGAGAAGCTCGAGATCGACGACAAGGTGCATGTGGTTCGCGTTGAGCAGCTCGACGAGACGACGAACATGATGGCCGCCCGCGCCGAGTTCCGTATCTCGCTGTCACCGCCTACTCCCGAGGACTTGGCGGCGCCGCCCCCCGGCTTCGAGTAGGGGGATCTGCCCCGGCCCGGCTTGGCGCGGGGCGTGCGGAGGACTATATCGGATATCGAGGGGCAGCCGTTCACGCTGCCCCTTTTGCCGCGCGCCGTAACGCGCTGATAGAAAAGTCCTTTCATGCAAGACCGACTGCCGCAATCGACGAGCGACGCCCTGCTTCACGGCCGGGCTGGGCAGCTTGCCGTCTTGCGTGAGCTGATTCCCTATGTCTGGCCCAAGGGCCGGCGGGACTTGCATGCGCGCGTGATCGTGGCCTTCGCCGCATTGGTGATCGCCAAGGTCATCACCTTGGCGGTGCCGATCGCCTACAAGAACGTGGTGGACTATCTCACCGGGGAAGCCACGACCGGCGCGGCCCCCGGCGTCGGGTTCCTCGGTCTGGCGATCGTTCCGGCGATGCTCATCGTCGCCTACGGGGTGGGGCGCATCCTGATGGTGCTGTTCGCGCAAGTGCGCGACGTGATTTTCACCGTCGTCTCCCAGAACGCGGTGCGCCGGCTCGCCAACCGCACCTTCCGTCACCTTCATAGACTCTCCTTGCGCTTTCACCTGGAGCGCCGGACGGGTGGACTAAACCGGGTGATCGAGCGCGGCATCTCCGGCGTCGACACGATCATGCGCATGGCCGTGCTGAACTCGATCCCGACCGCCGTCGAGCTCGTGATGATCGGCGGTCTGGTCGCCTGGTATTTCGGTTGGATCTACGTGGTCGTCGTGTTCGTCACCGTGGCGGCTTATGTCGTGTTCACATTCTTCGCGTCCGAGAAGCGCCTCGCCATTCGCCGCGACATGAATGAAAGCGACACCGAGGCGCACTCCAAGGCGACGGACAGTCTGCTCAATTTCGAGACCGTGAAATATTTCGGCAACGAGGAGTTGGAGGCGCGGCGTTTCGATTCCTCCATGGCGCGTTACGAGAAGGCCGCCATTCGCACCTATACGACGCTCGGCGTGCTAAACTCCGGCCAAGCAATTATTTTCAGCATCGGCATGGTCGTGTGCATGCTGCTCGCGGCGCGCGATGTCTCGCTCGGGGTGTTGACCGTCGGCGACTTCGTCATGATCAACGCCATTCTCATTCAGCTTTATATGCCTTTGAACTTCATGGGCATGGTCTATCGCGAGATCAAACAGGCGCTGATCGACATGGAGACCATGTTCGCGCTGCTCCACGAGCCCGCCGAGATCGCGGACCATCCGGGCGCGAAGCCGCTTCGGGTCGAGAACGGCGTGGTCAAGTTCGAAAATGTCTCCTTTGCTTACGAACCTGGGCGGCCGATCCTCAAAGACGTGAGCTTCGAGGTGCCCGCGGGCAAGATGGTGGCAATTGTCGGTGCCTCGGGCGCGGGCAAATCCACGATCTCGCGCCTCCTGTTCCGCTTCTACGAGTTGACCAAGGGCAAGATCACCATCGACGGCCAGAACATCAAGGACGTGACCCAAGCCTCGTTGCGCGCGGCGATCGGCATGGTCCCGCAGGACACGGTGCTGTTCAACGACACGATCGAATACAATATCCGCTATGGCCGTCCCGACGCCACCCCGGCGGAAGTGCGCGAGGCGGCGCGGCTCGCCCAGATCCACGATTTCGTCGTTTCCCTGCCGCAAGGCTACGACTCTTTGGTCGGCGAGCGGGGCCTCAAGCTCTCCGGCGGCGAGAAGCAGCGCGTGGCCATCGCCCGCACCATCCTGAAGTCGCCGCCGATCCTGATGCTGGACGAGGCGACCTCGGCGCTCGACAGCCATACGGAGAAGGAGATCCAGGATGCGCTGGAGCGCGTGGCGCGCGAGCGCACGAGCTTGGTCATTGCGCACCGGCTCTCGACCGTGGTCCATGCCGACAACATCATCGTGCTCGACGAGGGGGCAATCGTGGAGCAGGGCACCCATGCCGAGCTTCTCGACAAAGGCGGGCTCTATGCCAGCCTTTGGGCGCGCCAGCGCGAGGCCGAGGAGGCGCGGGAACGTTTGGCGCATGCGCTCGAGGAAGACGATATTCACGACTCCCGCGCGGCCGAGCGCTTGGAAGACGAGGCACTCGCCTCGAATTGACCAGGGAAGCTTAGGAGCACCATGAACGACCGGCATAGTCTGCTCGATACGATTACCAACGCCTTCGTGCCGATCCATCGCGACGGCTACAAATTCGTAGGCCTTGCGGCCATCGCCGCATTGGTCCTGCTTCTGTTTGCGCCGGTGCTCGGCTGGATCGCCGTTCTGCTCACCGCCGCAATCGCCTATTTCTTCCGCGACCCCGAGCGGGTCACGCCCGACCGGCCGGGACTGATCGTTAGTTCCGCCGACGGCAAGGTCGCCGCGGTGATCGAGGGCGTGACCGCGCCGCGCGAGCTGGCGCTCGGCACCACGATCTTGTCGCGGGTCTCCGTGTTCTTGTCCGTACTCGACGTGCACATCGTGCGCGCGCCGGTCGGTGGCAGAATCATCCACAGCGCTTACGTCCCCGGCGCCTTTCTCAATGCCGAGCTCGACAAGGCGAGCGAGGAGAACGAGCGGCAGGCCTTCGTTATCGAGACAAAGTCCGGCGCCAGGATCGGTGTGGTTCTGATCGCAGGGCTGGTGGCGCGGCGAATCGTGACTTTCGTGAACGACGGGGCTAGCGTGGAGGCGGGCGAGCGCATGGGCTTGATCCGGTTCGGCAGCCGCGTCGACCTCTACCTCCCGGCCGGCGTCGATGTTTTGGCCGCGATCGGCCAGACGGCGATAGGTGGTGAGACGGTGCTCGCGACATACGCAGACGACACGCGGGGGAAGGCGTAAGAGTTCATGTTTCCTCCTTTTGATCCGGAACGGGAAGACCGCAAGCCGCGGCAACGCGTGTTCGCCCGCGGCCAGGTGCCGGTCCGCGTGCTCATTCCCAACATCTTCACGCTTGTCGGGCTGTGCGCGGGTCTGACCGCAATTCGCATGGGTATCGAGCATCGCTGGGATCTCGCGGTGGCGGCGCTCGTGTTCGCGGCGTTTCTCGACGGCATTGACGGCCATGTGGCACGTCTTCTGAAGGCCTCGTCCCGCTTCGGGGCCGAACTCGACAGCCTTGCCGATTTCGTCAATTTCGGCGTGGCGCCGGCCATCATCATGTTCAACTGGGCGCTGGAGGATCTGCGCAGCCTGGGCTGGATCGCGGTGCTGGTCTTCGCGGTTTGCTCGGCGCTCCGGCTCGCCCGCTTCAATGTGTCGCTCGACCGGACCGACCTGCCCGCCTGGCAAAACGCCTTCTTCGTCGGCGTGCCGGCGCCGGCCGGAGCCATCATTTTGCTCCTGCCGATTTATGCCCAGGATCTGGGCCTGCATCTGCCGAGCCTGACCCCGCTCGTCCTGATCTATACCTTGGCGATCGCGCTGCTGATGGTCTCGAATGTCCCCACTTTCTCGATAAAAATGATCGGCCAGCGCATCCACAGGGAGTATGTGCCGCCGGTTTTCGTCCTCGCCGCGCTTTTCATTGCCCTGCTTTTGACCTATCCATCCCTCACGCTCGCTGTCGGGTCGGTGACTTATCTCGCGCTGATCCCGGTCAGCGCCTACCGTTACCTCGCCGCCAAGCGGAAGGCCGAGACCCACGCCAAGACCCAGAACGGCAAAGGCTCAGAAAAAGCCGAGCCTGCAGCCAAGGGCTCCCGATCGACGAGTACGAGTGCGAAGTGATGAAGCAGCGCCTGTCTTCCTATCTCCGTCAGCTCGAAGCGGAGAGCATCCACATCATGCGCGAGGTGGTCGCCGAGTTCCGCAATCCGGTGATGCTCTACTCCATCGGCAAGGACTCCTCTGTCCTGCTGCATCTCGCCATGAAGGCGTTCTATCCGGCCAAACCGCCGTTCCCGCTGCTCCACGTCGACACCACCTGGAAGTTCCGGGAGATGATCGCGTTCCGCGACCGGGAGGCGGAGCGGCTCGGCATTGATCTGTGGGTACATATCAATCAGGACGGCGTCCGCGATGGCATCTCGCCGATCACCCATGGCAGCGCGCTCCACACCGACATCATGAAGACCGAAGCGCTGAAGCAGTCTTTCGCCAAGCACGGCTTCGACGCCGCGTTCGGCGGCGCGCGCCGCGACGAGGAGAAGTCCCGCGCGAAGGAGCGCATCTTCTCGTTCCGCAACGCCGCGCATAACTGGGACCCGAAACGCCAGCGTCCCGAGCTGTGGCACCTCGCCAACACCAAGGTGAAGCCCGGGGAAAGCATGCGGGTGTTCCCCTTGTCGAACTGGACCGAGCTCGACGTGTGGACCTACATCTATCTCGAGGACATTCCCGTGGTGCCGCTCTATTTCGCCAAGGAGCGGCCGGTGGTCGACCGCGACGGCACGCTGATCATGGTCGATGATGAGCGCCTGCCGATCGGAAAGGGTGAGACGCCGGAGATGCGCAAGGTCCGCTTCCGCACGCTCGGCTGCTATCCGCTCACGGGCGCCATCGAATCCGATGCCACGACGGTGCCCGAGGTCATCGAGGAGCTGATTGCCTCGCGGCATTCGGAGCGCCAGGGCCGGGTGATCGATCACGATCAGATCGGCTCGATGGAGAAGAAGAAGCAGGAGGGCTACTTCTGATGCCGCAATTGAGCGTTGTCGGCGGCGCCAAGGAGAGTGCCAGCGAGCGGCTCGCCGCCCGGATCGTCGCGGATGAGAACCGAGGCCTGTTGCGGTTCTTGACCTGCGGTAGCGTGGACGACGGCAAGAGCACGCTGATCGGCCGGCTGCTTTACGATTCCGCGCTCGTGTTCGAGGACCAGCTTCAGAGCGTCGAGCGCGAGTCCAAGCGGCCGAACGCGCCTCGCGGCGGAGAGATCGACCTGTCGCTGCTCGTTGACGGCCTCCAGGCCGAGCGCGAACAAGGCATCACCATCGACGTGGCTTATCGCTACTTCGCCACGCCCCGGCGGAAGTTCATTGTCGCCGATACGCCCGGCCATGTGCAGTACACGCGCAACATGGCGACCGGTGCATCCAATTGCGATTTCGCGGTGCTGCTCGTCGATGCACGCCAAGGCGTGCTCACTCAAACCCGGCGTCACGCCTGCATCCTATCGCTGCTCGGCATCAAGAAGGTGGCCGTCGCCATCAACAAGATGGACCTGATCGATTTCGATCAGGAGAAGTTCGAAGCGATCGTCGAGGACTTCGCGGCCTTCGCCGAGCCTCTGGGCTTCGACTCTATCGTCGCGATCCCCGTTTCGGCGCTTAAGGGCGACAATGTCACGGCCCCAAGCGCGCATATGCACTGGTATCACGGTCCGACGCTGCTGGGACATTTGGAGACGGTGGATGTGACGCCCGAGGCGGCGGCCGCACCGTTCCGGTTTCCGGTGCAATGGGTAAACCGGCCGCATCTCGATTTCAGAGGGTATGCCGGCACGGTGGCGAGCGGCAGCATCAAGCCGGGCGACGAGGTGGTTATTCATCCCTCCGGCAAGCGGGTGCACGTGGCCCGCATCGTCACGGCGGACGGAGACCTGGACGAGGCCACCGAAGGCGACGCCATCACGCTGACCTTCGCCGAGGAGGTCGACGCCAGCCGCGGCGACGTTGTCGCGTCGCCGGACGCCGCGCCGTCCACGTCCGACCAGGTGGCGGCGAAGCTCATCTGGTTCGACGAGGAGGAGATGCTTCCGGGCCGCGCCTACACGGTCCGTTGCGGCAGTCAGACAACCACGGCGACGGTCTCGGCGCTCAAGTACAAACTCAATGTCGACAATCTCGATCACGTGGCCGGCAAGACACTGGAGATGAACGAGGTCGGCTTGTGCAATCTCAGCATGACCAAGCCGCTGGTGTTCGATCCTTACGGTGCCAACGCCGAGACCGGCAGCTTTATTCTCATCGATCGTTTCACCAACGCCACGGTGGCCGCGGGCATGATCGAGTTCGGCCTGCGCCGCGCGACCAACGTGCAATGGCAAGAGCTCTTCATCGACAAGGGCGCGCGGGCCGGTCTCAAAGGACAAAGGCCTTGCGTGTTGTGGTTCACCGGCCTGTCGGGCTCCGGCAAATCCACCATCGCCAACACGCTCGAGCGGCGGCTCCATGCGCTGGGGCGTCATACCTATATGCTTGACGGCGACAATGTCCGTCATGGCCTCAATAAGGATCTCGGCTTTACCGATGCCGACCGCGTGGAAAACATTCGCCGCGTGGCGGAAGCGGCCAGGTTGTTCGTCGATGCCGGCCTGATCGTGATGGTGTCGTTCATCTCGCCGTTCCGCTCCGAGCGGAACATGGCGCGCGAGCTGGTGGGTGAGGGCGAGTTCATCGAGATCTATGTCGATACGCCGCTGGAGGTCTGCGAAGAGCGCGACCCGAAGGGGCTTTACCGCAAGGCGCGGGCGGGACTGATCCGAAACTTCACGGGCATCGACTCAAACTACGAGCCGCCCGAGCGGCCGGAGCTCGACCTGAGAACCAGCGAGACGACGCCCGAGGTGTTGGCCGAGCTGGTGCTCGCTGAGCTCAGGCGCCGGCAGGTCGTCTAGAGATCATCTCGAGACGGCGGGCCGCACCCGCATGGCCGGCCTGCGCGGCGCGCATGTACCACGCGCGCGCCGTCACCATGTCGCCCTCGATCGTCTCGATTCCGGCCCTGGCGAGAACCTCGACATCGTAGGTCAGCGCGAGCTCGTAGGCGGCATCTGCTTGTCCGTTCTGGGCGCGGTCGGTGAGAAGGCGGCGGACCGTCAACATCTCCGGGCTGGCGGGCTCGCCGGAAGCGCTCCGAGGCGTCGCGTCCAATGGCGCCGGCGCGGCTTCGGCACTCGCTTCGGCCGGGTCCTGGGTTTGCGGCATTTGGAAAAAGGCCGTCGGCCAGCCAAGGGCAAGCCCGGCGGCGTAGACTTGCGGGCTCGCGTCGACGCGCAGGATCATGCGCCGGCGCGCCTGAGGACCATGCTGGGAATCGAGCAGGTAGATTTCGGTGGGATAGTCGCCCCGGGCACCGTCCCCAAAGGTGAGCGTGAGCCCGGCGATGTCCTCGCCCTTCACCATCCAGGTGCCTGCGCCTGTGCGGCGGCCGGCTGACAGCGAGGCGTCTTCCGGCAGACCGCGGAGCAGAATATAGCGTGCCACGCCGATGGGCAGGAGAGGGCCGAGGGCCAGCGGCTGCGCGGCCCGCGCCACGATGATCTTCGCGTCCGCGCCCGCGTCGATCGTATCGCTCACAGGGATGAGCGTGAGAGCCGGTGCCGCCGACGCCGCATGGGGCGTGTCGCGGGCGAATGAGTCTTCGCTCTGCGGCGCGGCCTTGTCTGTCCGTCCCGGGCTGGCGGTGCCAAAGAGCAGGAGCAGCCCTGCCAGCGTGAAAATGATGGCCGCGGCGATCGAGCAGGCGACGAGCAGGCTCGCCTGGCGCTGCCGCCGGTGAAAGGCTTGGACCAAGCCCTGTAGCTGCGCTTGCACCGCGTGGTCGAGCATGTCCTCCCCTTCGCCGCCGCCGGATTTCGCGGCGCCAACATCGGCGGTGTCTGTGACAGGGGGCTGACATTCGAGGTGCGCGTACTCGAAAGGCGCGAATCCGAGCAGCGTCACCAGCGAATCGTTCGGCGTGGTCACGCTCACGGGTCCACGCGCGAGTTCGATGGGTGCCGGGTCGAGACGAAACAGCGGCGCGTCCCAGAGCTCGGCCGGGTCCGGGGCGGCTTGTGGCGGTTTATCGAGCGCCTGGCGCAGCAGGTCGGTGGCGCGGTGGACTGGATGGCTGCTGAACTGCGCAGCCAACGGCATGGTGGAACCGGTCATTTGGCAAAGCTCCCTCGCTTGCCCGTGCGGGTCTTACCCGTACGGCCACGCCCCCGATCCCCGTATGACGATGCGCGCTCGTGCCTCTGAGTGCGCCGGCAAGTGAAATCTCGTTTGAAACCCCGTCCAACGGGCGCCGCGATCCTTTGTGTTTCTTCGGCGCTCCGGCGGATCAAATGCGCGGACCCCAGTCAGGGTTCCCGATTTTTTTCGCCTCCTGAGGTTTTAGTTTGGGAGTGGGGCGCGCGGGCGACACCAATGGGGCGAGGCTTGGGTTTTCCTGTGCTCCCGGCGCAGAGTGACGAGCCTCACAATGCGACGGGGGTCCACGCGCCATCTGTCCCTCAAGGCAAGGGCATCCCGCCCTGGCATGCTTTTGAGGAGACTTGAGACATGAACACGAAATCTGTGATGCTCGGCTCGGCCATTGCCGCGCTTTCGTTTACCGCACTGGCGGTTTCTCCGGCCACTGCCGAGACCGCCGCTGCCGATCACGCGGCGGCTATCGAGGCCTGCTCGGCGGTCAACCCGTTCCAGCCGGTCGAGGCGGCGCTGGGCGCCGTCGACGACGGGAGCGGGATCGGCTTCAGCCTGGTCTGGATCGGCGACGCCGAGGACAGGCTCTGGATGTGCGATGCCGACGCCGAGGGCTTCGTTTACTCGTACTCGCTCATGACCGCAGATTTGTTGGAAGGCACCGGGCCCGAACTGATCGGCCTGACGCCGGCTTCCAATGGCGGCTTCGAGGATGACCCGCAGGCGGTGGCCGAGAAGGTCTGCGTCGCGTCCCTGGAAGACGGCGGCACGGTGCTGTCGAGCCAGCCCGACGGCCTCGGCGCCGATCCCGGCTACGCGATCTTCGTGGAGAGCGAGGCCGGGGATCTTTATCTTTGCAACGCCACGGGCGACGCCATGGTGTGGGCTTTCGAGCCTATCGGCGAACCGCTTCAGTTCGAGGATGGCACGGCGGCCAGCTAAACCCGCTGAGGGTCATTGTAATGGGCGCGGGGCTTCGGCTCTCGCGCCCATTTCTATTTCGGTGCCCGCGAGTTCGTTCAGCATCCGCACATAGAGACGGTAGGCCAGCGCGTTGAGGCCCAGCCTTGCGGCGAGTGCCGCGGGCAGGACGAAGCGGGCATAGACGGAGAGCAGGGTTCGGGCCGGATCGTCCGGTGCAGTCCGAAGCCGTGCCAGAATGCCCGGCGCCAATGCATAGTAGTGGGCGATCAGGGTTGCGCCGCCCGGCTGCTTGGCCAGTACGTCGTCGCGGTAGCGGCGCAGCGTGCGCAACTCGAAACAGTCGTCGTCGAGACCGACCACATCGCAGCAGGCCGTGGTGATGAAGCAGCCCTCGGGCGAGGTGCATTCGTTGTTCTCTTGCTTCTCGGCCAAGGCGTCGCGGCGTTCTGCCGCCCAGTCGAGCGCCTCACGCATGGTCACGCAATCGATGTTGAAGCGGCAGTCGCCGTCCTTGCCCGAAAGTTTCAGCACAAGCTCCATGGATTTCTCATCGCGCAGGAGCGGGGCGGTTGCGAGCGGCAACACGATGCTCACCTGGTCGTCGTAGATGTCGGTGCAGTTTCCGCACAGCGCTTCGTCGACGATGACGGTCCCGGCTGGATTCTTGGCGATGAGGCGGTTCTCCGGCTTGACGAGGAACTCCTCGGGCAGCGAGCCCTCCGCGCTGCCTTGGACGAAGATCTTGGCGTCGAAATCCGTGTTGACCTGGAACTCGAGCGCGAGATCGCAGGTTTTGGCATCGATCGGGGAGAGGTCGCGCTGACTTGCGCCGGCGTTGGCGTCGCTCGCCTGCGCCGTCCACGGGCCGAACTTTTTGGACTCGTAGCATTCGGGCTCGGACGGCGCTTCGGAGTCTCCATCCGCCTCCTCTTCGTCCTGCGCGAAAGCGCGCTGCCCCGAACCAAGGAGCCGTGCGCCGGCGCAAGCGGCGATGAGGAGGCCAAGCGCGCGGCGGCGCGTGTGTTTCAGCATGAGCGGACCTTACGGGGTTGCCTTAGGGAGATTTCGTGGCGGAGACTAGCAAATTAAGGGCCTGGCGGGAGGGGCGAACGGCAGCACCGATTCGAGGGGCATTTCCGAATCTGCTAGCCTGAGCGTCCGATCTAGGCCCCGGATGCGGGGGAGGCAAGTTCATGGCCGGGCCGACGGGCGCGACCTTCCCGACCGCCATCATTTCAGCTCTCGTTCTGTCCGCGGGGCTTTCGTCCCGGGCGCTCGCGCAAGGGGCGACGGACTACCCGATCCCGTCGAGTGCGCACGAGGCCTTCAGCGCGATCGCCGAGGGTTTCGACAGCCCGATCGCGCCGCGCGCGGATCTGCGAGAGCCGCGACCCTATGTCGATAAGCGGGTAGAGCGACTGAAGGCTCAAGGCCACGCGCGGCTGCCAAACGGGCCGGCATTCATTCGCGACACGGAACTCTTTGCCAATAGCCGAACCTATTGGTTCAACGAGGACCAGTTCGGCTACGATCGGCCCGAGGCGCTGACGACCGGCGGCTCGCTCACCTATCAATCTGGTTATTTCGCAGATTTCTTTCAGCTGCGGAGCGCGCTCTACACGTCCCAGCCCCTCTATGCGAAAGAGTTTGCAGGCGACACGGACAACTTGACCCCGGACGGCGATCAGATCACGACCTTTGGTCAGATCAACGGGCGGCTCAAGCTCGCCGGCCAGGAGATCACGGCTGGCCGTCAGCTGGTGCGGACGCCTTACGTCAACCCGTACGACATCAGGATGATTCCGCTCACCTTCGAAGGCGTCGTGCTGCTCCCTGAAACGCAAGACAAGGATCTCACCTATATCGCGTCTTATCTCACGCGCTACAAGCCGTGGGATGACGACGACTTCGTTCCCATGAGCGAGGGGCTCGGCGTTGTCCAGGACGAGGGCATGCTGATCGGGGGAGCGAGCTATCGCGCGGGGCCCTGGAACCTCGGCGCAGTCAACTACTGGGTGAACGACATTCTCAATACGGCTTACGGCGAGATCGACTATCTGTTCCCACACGGGAGCGGCGGCGGCGACTCACCGAGCTTCCGCGCCGGCATCAATCTTCTCGACCAGAGAACGGTTGGTGAAAATTTCATCGCCGGAGCGCCCTACGACACCTACCAGGCTTCCGCACGGTTCATCGCCAGCTATCGCGGCTTGGTGTTCACCGGCGCTGTGTCGCAAACCGGCGACGAGGGGAGCATCCAGAAGCCGTTCGGCTACAGCACGTCATACACGGCGATGGTCATCACCAATTTCGACCAGGCCGACGTGCGGGCCTATATGCTGTCGCTGTCCTACGACTTCGAGCGGCTCGGTCTCGAGGGCGTGAAGATTCAAGGAGCCTGGGGTAAAGGCTACGGCACGCCCGACCTCCTCACCAATGGCGGTTTTGCCGATCAGGACGAGATCGACTTGCGCTTCGTCTACGAGCCGCACCGCGGCCAGTTTCAGGGCCTGCGCATCGAAGTGGAATATCTCCTCTGGCAGGTCTCCGACCTCCCTTCGCCTGGTGACGATCTCGACCAGTTCCGAGCGATCGTGAACTACGCGGTGCCGCTGCTCTAGCCTTCTCACCAGCCGCCCTTTACCAGCCACCTTGGAACACGAGACCGACATCGCCGCGGCCTCTCTGCACGACATTCGCATTCGTCGCGCGTCCGAACTGGAAGACGCCAAGGGCATTGTTCCGGCCGGCCTGATCGAGCGTGGCCTGGTGGGCGTTCCCGTTCTGATAGATGAGACCGGAATTGCCGGCGCCTTTCTGTTTGACGGCCGCGGCGTTGTTGCGTCCTTTCTGCTTCACCTTCGCGTGGTTCTTGCCTTGAGCCTCGTTGACCATGCCGTAGATCTGCAGCCCGCTGCGAATGATATCGGCGCTGTCGCCGCGGGGCGTGAGCGAGAAGGTGAAGCTGCCGGCGGAGGCCGGTGTGCTTGCGGCGATGACGAGGGCCGTGGCGACAAGGCCGGCCTTGAGTGTGGTCGTGATCATGATGATGCCTCCTGGCATGCGCGTGTGAGGGTTAAAGCGTGCGTTTGGTGCCGACATGGCGCGTACAGTTCGGAGCGCCGTCGTGCCAATGCACGATCAGCGTGGCCGCA
>Ga0208781_1000023_pt1 | contig 24065 bp, 18 predicted proteins | sample RushOxbow_ThreeS_2_FD_185677 | JGI IMG/M metagenome (GOLD analysis project Ga0208781, IMG submission 185677) | Natural and restored wetland microbial communities from the San Francisco Bay, California, USA, that impact long-term carbon... | ecosystem: Environmental > Terrestrial > Soil >... | reverse complement strand
CGGCGGCACGATACGCGGTGCCCACCAGGGCGTGGATTGCAGAGCATCGTCTTTGATCACGCCGCCGAACTTGGGATCGGGCGCGGGGAGTTGCTGACCGTCAATGGTCGTCGTTGCGCTGGGCGACCCCATCGTGCCGGTAACTTCGCCTGCAAAAGCTGGCGCTGGGGCCAATCCCCAGGCGGCGACGCCCATGAGCAGGGCGGAGAACACAACTTTCATGACGTTCCTCCAAGGGCTTCGTTTGTGCCGCGTGCCGAGCCGACTTAAACCAAGTGCACACGGCGAATTTGATGGTCAGTCTATCAGTCTCGCAGGCCGCAATTCTTGCCATTTCGCGCCACGCTCCGTGGACGACCCACGCGGGGTGAACTTCGGCGGGTCTGGAGAGATCATTCCCCTGCTCTACACCGCCGAACAGGCGCACCTCCTCGTGCAAGAATCCTACAAATTCGCTTTCGGCGTCCGCGATCGGCGACGTGCAGGGCTGTGGGCAAGGTGGCGCGAAGCGGCTAGTCTAGTTTGTGATTCGCCTTTGCGGTTCGCCAGGGCCGACCGGCTCCAGCGTTCAAGTCTGTGGCAGCGTTCAGCGGCGCGAGGCGAGGCCATAGGCAACGGCGTTGATGCGGCGGCATTCAAGCGGCGGCGTGGAGCGAGGGGGACCATGCGGACCAGCAGAGGCCAGGTGACACCTGATTCAAGGTGGCTCACGGTGCTGTCTCGCGTTCTTGCCTATTCCGTTCCCGCTTGGCTACTGCCTGTCGATGCAGCGCTGGCGCAAGAGGCTGCGAGCGTCGATGCCCAAGCGCTGCTAACGCTCGGCATCAATCTGGGGATCATCGCCTTCGCCATCGGCACGGCCATCGCCTGCATGCGCGCGACGAAACGCGCGCATGCGCAAGAGGCCAAGGCGGCGAGCGAGGCGGAACGCTATGCCCTGAGCGAGAGCACGCTTGAGACCGTGCTCGCCGCGGAGCCGCAGGCGCTCCTCACGCTTACCGAGGGGGGCGAGCCGGAGCTGCTCGTCTCCAACCTGCCGCTGAGCTTCGGCGTGCCCCGCGAACCGGAGCGTCTGCTGACCTTCTCGAGTTGGCTGGACGAAGCGTCCTGCATGGAACTGATTTCCGCCATGCAGGCGCTCGCCGAACACGGCGAGGCGTTCAACTTGATGCTGCGCACCCAGCGGGAGCGCTATGTGGAGGTCGATGGGCGCACCGCCGGGCGATCGCTCGTCGTGAAAGTGCGCAACATCGCCGGCCAGCGGCTCGAACTGGCCGAGCTCTCGGTCAAGCATAAGGAGCTCGAGGGTCAAGTCGCGGCGCTACGTACACTGCTCGACGAAGCCAAGCGCAACGAGCATGCCCGCGCCGAGATCAAAGCCAGTATCGAGACCCATTTCCGCAGCTTCGACCGGCTCGCCACCGCGTTCGCCGTGTTCGATTCCACCCAGCGGCTCGCCCATTACAATCAAGCTTACGTGGACCTATGGCAGCTCGATCCGGAGTGGCTCGACACGCATCCGCGCGACGGCGAGATTCTCGACCGCTTGCGCCAGGCGCGGCGGCTGGAGGAACGCGCCGAGTACCGAGCCTGGAAGCAGAGCTGGCTGTCCGCCTATGGCACCGGCAAGCAGATCGAGGACCGCTGGTATCTGCCGGACGGCCGCTCGCTGCACGTCATCGCCGACGCCGACGCCGATGGCGGCGTGACCTATCTCTATGAGAATGTCACAGAGCAGATCGCGCTGGAAAGCCGCTACAATGCCCTCATTCAAGTTCAGCGCGAGACGTTGGACACGCTGCGCGAGGGCGTCGCGGTGTTCGCGCCCGACGGTCGGCTCCGCCTTTACAACAGTGCCTTTGCCAGAATTTGGGAGCTGAACCCAAGGCTGCTCGACGCCGAGCCGCATGTGGAAGACGTCATCTCTTGGTGCCGTGCGCTGTACGACGCACCCGAGGAGTGGGAGCGCACCAAAGCCGCGGTTACGGCGATCGTTTCAGAGCGCCGGCCCTATGACAGCCAGTTCGACCGGTCCGACGGCGCGGTGCTGGCCTGCGCCGCGCTGCCGCTGCCCGACGGGGGCACGCTACTCACCTATTCGGACATCACCGACACGACACGCGCCGAACGCGCGTTGATCGAAAAGAACGAAGCGCTCGAAGCAGCGGACCGCATCAAGAGCGAGTTCGTCTCCCACGTCTCCTACGAGCTGCGGACACCGCTCAACAGCATGCTGGGCTTTGCGCAGATGCTCGCCGAGCCTGCCTTCGGACCGCTCGGCGCCAAGCAGCGTGAATATGTGGACGATATTCTTTCGTCGGGCACGACGTTGCGCGCCATCGTCGACGATATTCTCGATCTCGCGACGATGGACGCCGGAATTTTCGAATTGAAGCTTGAGCCTGTCCACGTGCGCGAGGCCATCGAGCAGGCGCGCCAGGGCGTCGAGGATCGGCTGAAGCAGAACGATGTGAGGCTCGAAATCGACATCGCGCCCGGCGTCGACGAGGTCGTGGCCGATGCTAGGCGTCTCACCCAGATCCTCTATAATCTCCTGTCAAACGCCATCGGCTTCTCCGCGCCCGGAGAGGCGATCCGCTTGGCTTGCGAGCGGGAAGGGCCCATGATCGCCTTCACCGTGACCGATAAGGGCGTGGGCATTCCGGAGGATTTCCAAGAAGCCGTGTTCGACCGTTTCGAAAGCCGCACTCAAGGATCGCGCCACCGCGGCGCCGGGCTCGGGCTCTCCATCGTCAAGAGCCTGGCCGAGCTTCATGGCGGCACGGTTTCCCTCGACAGCACGCCGGGCGAGGGCACGCGGGTCAAGGTGCTGCTGCCGCTCAAGCAGGGCACACAACAGCCCGATGTCGAGGCGATGCCCTATCGGGCCAACCGCGCCGGATGAGCGGAAGCTGGCGGCTCGACGGCGTCGATCTCGCCCGGCTCGATCGTCTCGCCAGCCGGATCGCGCTCTCCCTGAAAACAGGCGATGTCCTTGCTCTGAGCGGGCCGCTCGGCGCCGGTAAGACGACCCTGGCGCGGGCTTTGGTCGGACATCTCGACGGCGATACGGAAGTGCCGAGCCCCACCTTCGCGCTCATGCAGCAGTACGAAACCCCGCGGCTCACGCTGAACCACTGTGATTTCTACCGTCTCCAGGACGATGAACTTGAGGAGCTTGGCCTCGATGATGCGCTGGCCGACGGCGCGCTCCTTATCGAGTGGCCGGAACGCGCCGCCGGCTGGCTGCCGGCGGACCGGCTCGATATCGCGCTCGAGGAAACGAGCGATCCCGGTACGCGCAGTCTCGTGCTGACCGGGCACGGCGGCTGGGAACCCCGGCTCGACCGCTTACGGGCACTTGCGGGGTTTCTCGATCACACGGCTTATGCCAAGGCGGACGCGCGCTTTCTCCAAGGCGATGCGTCCACGCGGTCCTACGCCCGGCTGGTGCTGCCGGATAGGCGCGCCATCCTGATGAACGCGCCTCGGCAGCCGGACGGCCCGCCGATCCGCGACGGCAAGCCTTATAGCGCGCTCGTGCACCTGGCCGAGGATGTGACGCCCTTCGTGGCGGTGGCGAACGCCTTGCGCGCACGGGGCTTCGCGGCGCCCACAATCGAGGCTTTCGACCTTGAGGACGGTTTCATCGTTCTGGAGGACTTGGGCGACCGCGTCTTCGGGGCGGAGTTGGAGCGCGGCGGCGACCAGGCCGAGCTGTGGAGCGCGGCGGTGGACGTGCTGCTCGCGCTTGCTGCGGCGCCGCCTTCGGAGACGCTGCCTATTGCGGGACATCCGCCCTATCGGCTGCCCCTCTTCGATGCGCAGGCGATGCTGATCGAGGCCTCGCTGATCGTGGAATGGCTATGGCCCGCGGTTCACGGCCGGGAAATGCCGGAGGATTTGCGCGCGGAGTTCGAGGCGCTGTGGCGCCCGCATCTCGAAAAGGCGGCCAAGGCCGATCCCGGCTGGGTGCTGCGGGACTATCATTCGCCCAATCTGATGTGGCTGCCCGACCGGGAGGGCGTCCGGAATGTGGGCCTCCTCGACTTCCAGGACGCGCTATCCGGGCCGCTCGCCTACGACCTCGTATCCTTGCTTCAGGATGCCCGGCTAGAGGTTCCCGAAGCGCTTGAACGGGCCGAACTCGACCGGTACTGTTCGGCCCGAAACGCGCAGGGCGAATCCTTTTCGAGCGATGATTTCCGCACCCTCTACGCCACGCTCGGCGCCCAACGAAACTCGAAGATCCTCGGTATTTTTGCACGATTGGCGAAACGTGACGGAAAGCGCGGCTATCTCGCTCACATGCCTCGGGTCGCGCGCTACCTGGAGCGCGACCTCGCCCACCCGGCGCTCGGCGATCTGCGCGACTTCTATGCGCGTGAGTTCCCCTCCGCTGCGGACCTGCCGCCCCCATCGCTTTAGAAGGACGCATTCATGACCACCGCGCGCACGGCGATGGTGCTGGCCGCCGGCTATGGCGAGCGTATGCGCCCTCTCACGAACACGATGCCAAAGCCGCTCGTGCCGCTCGCGGGCCGTGCGCTGCTCGATCATGTGCTGGACCGGCTGGCCGCCGCCGGCGTCGAGACTGCGGTGGTCAACGTGCATTATCTGCCCGAGCAGATCGAAGCTCATGTGAAAGCCCGTGCGGACCGCGCACCGGCCACGGTGATCTCCGATGAGCGCGAGCTTTTGCTCGACACGGGCGGCGGAACGACGAAGGCACTGTCTCACCTCGGCGACGGTCCCTTCTTCGTCCACAACTCGGATTCCGCTTGGAGCGAGGGCGTCACGCCGGCGCTCCCCAACATGCTGCGCGTCTGGGATCCGGCGCGCATGGACTGCCTGCTGCTGCTCGCGCCGCTGTCGACCAGCATCGGCTATCATGCGCGCGGCGATTTCGACATGACGCCGGACGGGCGGCTTTCGCGGCGCGGCGAGCGGCAAGTGGTGCCGTTTGCCTTCGCCGGCGTGTCGCTGTGCACGGCGTCGCTGTTCGAGGACGCGCCTCAAGGCCCGTTCTCGCTCAACGTGCTGTGGGACCGGGCCCTCGACAAGGAGCGCCTCTACGGCGTGCGCCTCGACGGGCGCTGGATGCATGTGGGAACCCCGGAGGCCTTAAAGGAGGCGGAAGCCTCGTTCGAGCATGAAGGTGCCTGAGCCCCGCGCCCATCCCCGCCTCTACACCATCCCGCCTTCGGCGCCGTTTCTCTCGACCCTGGCGCGGGCGATTCTTGTGGGCGATCTGCCGCTCGCCGGCGGCGCCAAGCCGGATCTACTCACCCTGCCTCAGACCACGATTTATCTGCCGACACGGCGTGCGGCCCGCGCCTTGCGCGAAGCCTTTTTGACGGAGTCCGGGGGCGAGGCGCTCTTGCTGCCGCGCATTCACGCTCTCGGCCACGCCGATGAAGACGCGGCGCTGATCCTGGACGCCGACACATTTGCCGGCGCGGACGGCGCGGACGGCGCCACGTCTATCGGCACCCTGCCCCGGCTCATGGCGTTGATGCGGCTGATTCTTTCTTGGCGCAGCGGCCCGGCGGGCGCGGCAACCGAGACAGAGATCGACTCCGTCCGCTTCAGTGTCAGCCCCGGCCAGGCAGCGGACCTCGCCGCCGATCTTGCCCGCCTGATGGACTTCGTGGAATCCGAGGAGGTCGATTTCTCGGCGCTCGATACGCTAGTGCCCGAGGACCTCGCCTCCCATTGGGAAGCTACAATCGACTTTCTCGCGATCGTCACCGAGCATTGGCCGCAATATCTTGAAGACAATGGTCTTGTCTCGCCGGTCACGCGCCGCAATTTTCTCATGGCGCAAGAGACGGAGCGACTGGCCAAGGGGTCGCCCTATCCGGTTATCGCCGCAGGATCTACGGGCACGGTGCCAGCCACCGCGCGACTTCTCGAAACGATCGCTACGATGCCGAACGGTGCGGTGGTGCTGCCCGGGTTGGATCGGACACTCGACGACGACAGCTGGGAGCGTCTTTCAGCCCATCCCGAGCATCCGCAAACCGGGATGGCGGAGCTTTTGCGCAAGCTCGGCGTCGCGCGCAGCGAGGTGGCCGATGTGCCCGGCAGCAAGCCCGACGGCGCGCAGCGCGCGCGGCTTCATCTCGTGAGCGAAGCGCTGCGCCCCGCCGAGACCACCGAGCAGTGGCGACGCTATTTGGAGGGCGATGAACTCGCGCCGGACGGCCGCGCCAGCTTCGCCAATGCCCTCGCCGGGATCAGTCTCGTAGAGACGCCGACCGCTCATGACGAGGCCGAGGCCATCGCGCTTATCCTACGGTCGTGTATCGCCGAGCCCGGCAAGACGGCAGCGCTGGTCACCCCAGACCGCGTGCTGGCGCGGCGCGTCGCAGCACGGCTGAAAGGCTTTGACCTCGAGATCGACGATTCCGCCGGCGTGCCGGTGCCACGCACCATGCCGGGCGGGTTTCTCGATCTCGTATTGGCCGCGGCGGAGATGGACTTTGCCCCGGCTGAACTCATGGCGCTGCTAAAGCATCCGCTAGCGCGGCTCGGCCGGCCGCCGGGCGAGATCAGGCGCGTGGCACGCGCCCTCGAACGTGGCGCCTTCCGAGACATCTATCTCGGGCATGGACTTGCCGGCGTGACGCACGCGCTGAGAGCGGCAGGTCCCCGCGCCAAACTCTCCGATAGGGAGCGCGCGGACGCCCTCACGCTGGTGGAGGATTTGCAGCAGGCCTTCGCGCCGCTTTCCGCGTTGTTCGCAACGTTCTCGTCCCACAGCGTCACGGAGCTCGCGGAGGCTCACGCGGCGACCGCCGAGGCATTGGCGCGCGACGAGAAGAAGCAGATCCCATTGTGGCAGGGCGACGCGGGCGAGGCGCTGACCTTGATGCTGTCCCGGCTGATCGAGGATGGCGGTGGCCTCACCATGTCGGCGCGGGCCTATCCGGCGTTCTACCGCACCCTGCTCGCAGGCGAGGTGGTGCGCCCGCGGGCGCCGGCCCATCCTCGGCTGTTCATCTGGGGCCCGCTCGAAGCCCGCCTCCAGCAGCCCGACGTGGTGATCCTTGGCAGCCTGAACGAAGGCTCCTGGCCCCGCCCGCAAGAGGCCGGTCCTTGGCTCAGCCGGCCCATGCGTGAAAAGCTCGGCCTCTCGCCGCCTGAACGGCGCATCGGCCTTTCGGCGCACGATTTCGCGCAAGCCCTCGGCGCCAAGACCGTTTATCTCACCCGCGCGCTCAAGGTTGAGGGCGTGCCGACCGTGCCCTCGCGCTGGGTCCAACGGCTTCAGGCGCTGGTCGCCGCTTCGAAGCTCGACGCAAGGATCGCTCCGGACTTGGCTTGGGTCCCCTGGGCTCGCGAACGCGACGCCATCGAGAAATTCGAGCCGGTCAAGCCGCCCAAGCCCTGTCCGCCGCTCGCAGCGAGGCCGCGCTCATTGAGCGTGACGCAGATCGAGCGCTGGATCGCCAATCCTTACGAGATCTTCGCCAAGCACATACTGAAGCTAGAACCGCTGAAGCCGCTCGGCACGGAGCCCGATCCCGCAATGCGCGGCACGGCCTTTCACCGCATCATGAACCTTTTCGCCGTCGCCTATCCTGACACGCTACCTGACGACATCTTTGCGGCGCTTAACGAGATCGCCGGCGCGCATTTCGAAACGCTGGGGGACGCGCCAAGCGTGCGCGCTTTCTGGCGGCCAAGCTTCCTGCGCTTCGCCCGCTGGGTCGCGGCGACGGAACCCGCACGCCGGGCCGATATTGTTCGCACCCATTCCGAGCTCAAAGGCACGCTGTCTTTGCTCACGGGATTTGCGCTCACGGCGCGCGCAGATCGAATCGATCTGACGACAGATGGACAGGTGGTGATCTACGATTACAAGACAGGCACCGTGCCTAACCAGACGCAGGTCAGGGATCTATACGCGCCGCAATTGCCCCTCGAGGCCGCAATAGCCGAGGCAGGCGGTTTTACCGAGCTTGGTCCGTGCACCGTACGCGATCTGATCTACATCCAAGCGACCGGGCGCCAAGAGGGCGGCGAGGAGCAGCAGGCAACCAAAGACGGCCCGGATGGGCTCTCAAGCAAGGCGCTTGAGGATCTGGAGCGGCTCGTTGCGCATTACGCGGACCACGCGACCTCTTATGAGGTGAAGCGGCGCGCCGGCGCGGCCTTCACCAGCGCCTACCGGCATGACGACTACGAGCACCTGGCGCGTGTGCAGGAATGGCTAACCCAAGAGGCCGAGGAGGAGTGGCGGTGAGCGGCGCTACCGATCTCCTGCATGAGACCGACGCCAATCAGGCGCGCGCCTCGGACCCGGCGGCTTCCGCTTGGGTCTCGGCCAATGCGGGCACGGGCAAGACCGCCGTCTTGGTGAAGCGCGTCTTACGGCTGCTGCTGGCAGGCTCCCGGCCCGAGAGCATTTTGTGCCTGACCTATACCAAGACCGCCGCGGCGGAGATGCAGAACCGCCTGCTGAAGGAACTCGCCAGCTGGGCCACAATGACAGACGACGATCTTGGCAAGGCCTTGTCGAAGCTCAGGAAAGACACACCGCAAGAAAGCGATCTCCGCACCGCACGGCGGCTGTTCGCCTGCACGCTCGAAGCCCGCGGCGGGCTCAAGATCCATACTATTCACGGCTTCTGCGAGCGCCTGCTCCAGCGCTTTCCGCTGGAGGCAATGGTCACGCCGCATTTCACGGTGCTGGACGAGCAAAGCGCCGTACTCCACAAGCGCGATGCCTTCGATAGCGTGGTGACCCGCGCCGCGGACGCGCCGGACAGCGCGCTGGGACTCGCACTCGCCAAGATCATCGGACTGACCAGCGAGGATTATTTCCGCCAGGTCGTGAACGTCGTGCTGCTGAAGCGCGCAGAGCTCACCCGCATGATGGCGCTGCACGACAGCCTCGAGGACTGGGCTGCCGCGGAGGCCGAAGCCCTGAAGCAATTCCTCGGCGTGGCCGACAGGGAAGAGGATTCCATCGTCGCCGCACAGGCCGCGACGCTTTCGGACGAGGAGATCGATCGTGCGCTTGCGGCCTTTGCGCGTTGCGGCAGCGAGACCAAGACCGACAAGGATGCGAAGGCCGCGCTGGAGAGTGCGCGAAAGAGCGGGGACGAAGGCCGGGCTGCGGCCCTGCGCGGACTGTTTCTCACGCAGAAAGGAACTCCCGCGGCGAAGCTTTGCACAAAAGCCGTGAAGGACTCCGCGCCGGACATCGCCGGCATGCTCGACGAAGCAAAGACCGCCTTCGCCGCACTGGAAACGGATTTGGCGCATCTGCGCGTGGCGGAGGCGAGCGGGGCCGTTATCGCTCTGGCGGATGCGATCCAAGCCGATTACGAGCGCCGCAAGCGCGACGAGGCGGCGCTCGACTACGACGACCTTATCGTGAAGGCCCAGGCGCTGCTGTCGCGGTCGGGCGCGGCCGCCTGGGTGCTCTACAAGATCGACGGCGGCGTTGACCACATCCTCGTGGACGAGGCGCAAGACACGAACCCCGAGCAGTGGTCGATCATCGAGGCGCTGGCGGAGGAGTTCTTCGCCGGGCGCGGGGCTAGCGATCGGCTGCGTACGCTGTTCGCCGTCGGTGACGAAAAGCAATCAATCTACAGCTTCCAAGGAGCGAACCCGGCGCGGTTCGGCGCGGTGGGCGGCAAGTTCCACAAGCGGGCACGCGACGCGGGCACTGAGTGGTACGAAGTGCCGCTCAACGTCTCCTTCCGCTCGACCGTGCCAGTGCTGGACGCCGTGGATCATGTCTTTGCACAAAGCACGGCGGCCCAGGGACTGACCTTCGTCGAGAACGCGATCATCAAGCATCATGCTTTCCGGCAGGGCGAGGCCGGCCTGGTCGAGCTGTGGGAGGTGGAGACCACCGACAAGCCGGAGCCCTCACCGCCGTTTGAGCCCTGGAAAGAGGATGTGACCGGTGCGAGCGCCATCGATGCGGTGTGCAAGCGCATCGCAAAACTCATCAAGGGCTGGCTGGAGAACGAAGAGCCTCTCGCCTCGCAGGGGCGCCCCATCCAAGCCGGCGACATTCTGATCCTGGTGCGCCGGCGCGATCCGTTCACCGCGCCGATGATCCGTGCGCTGAAGCACGCGAAAGTCGCGGTCGCCGGCGCCGACCGCATGCGGCTGATGGACCAGTTGGCGGTGCAAGACCTCGTTGCGCTGGCCGATGTGCTGCTGATGCCCGAGGACGATCTGACGCTCGCCGTGGTGCTGAAGAGCCCGCTCTTCGGGCTCGACGACGACGCGCTGTTCGACCTCGCTTATGGGCGCGGCAGGGCGTCTTTATGGTCCGTGCTGAAGGACAAGGCGCGGGAAGACTCGCGCTTCAAAGAGGCGGCTACACGCATCGCGGACTGGCTCGGGCAGGCCGACACGCTGCCGCCTTATGAATTCTTCGCGGGCCTGCTCGGCGCCGACGGTCAGAGGATGCGCAAGCGCATGCTCACGCGGCTCGGACCGGAAGCTGCGGAAGCGATCGATGAGTTTCTCGACACGGCGCTCGCTTTCGACCGGCACGCGACGCCGTCGCTGCAAGGCTTCGTCCACGATTTGCGTAACGGCGTGATCGACATCAAGCGCGACATGGACCAGGACCGCGACGAAGTCCGCATCATGACGGTGCACGGCGCCAAGGGCCTGCAGGCGCCGATCGTGATCTTGCCTGATACCTGCGCCAATCCGCGCGGACAAGGCCCGCGCGTCTTCGAAGCGGCGCGGCCGGGCTATCCGCCCGATGCAGTAGGCCATCTGCTTTGGCCTCCGGCCGGACATTCCGGCGTGCCGGGGCTCGCCGATGCGAAGCTCGCCGCCGACACCGCCGAGCGCGAGGAATATCACCGGCTGCTCTACGTCGCGATGACGCGGGCGCGCGACCGGCTCTATGTCTGCGGCTGGCAAGGGGTCCGTCAGCGCGAGAATAATTGCTGGTACGACCTCATCGCACAGGGCCTGAAGCCGCATCTCACGGAAACCGCCGGAGAAGACGGCCCTGTCTGGCGCATGATCTCCGAACAACAGAAATCCGTGGAGGCGGCGAAGGCCGTGAAGATGTCGCCTGCAGCGCCGCCTTTGCCGGCCTGGGCGCTCGAGCCTGCGCCGTATGAACGCCCACGCACGCGGCTCGCGCCTTCGCGGCTCGCCCTCAATGCCGAAGGCGGCGCGTTCGGCGTGGAGCAACCCCCGCTCGGCCCGAAGGCGCTTGCCGAGGATCTGCGCTTTGCCCGTGGGCGGCTGGTCCATGCGCTGCTCCAGCACTTGCCGGAGGTGTCCTCCGAGGATCGGGAGCGTGCCGCGCGGACATTCGTGGCCGTGCGCGGCGCCGGGCTTCCCGAGACGCTCAAGGAGGAGATCGTCGCCGAATCGCTCGCCATCGTCCGGGACGAAACGTTCGCCCCCCTCTTCGGGCCCGGCAGCCTGGCCGAGGTGCCGGTGGTGGCGCGAATCGGTGAGGGCGAGTCGAGCTTCGACCTCGAGGGTCAGATCGACCGCCTCGCCATTCTCGACGATGGCCTTCTCATCCTCGACTACAAAACCAACCGTCCGCCGCCCTCAACCGAAGCCGACGTGGCGCGCGCTTACATCAATCAGCTCGCGGCCTACCGTCTGGCGCTCCGCAGGATGTTCCCGCAGAAACCCGTGCGCGCGGCGCTGCTGTGGACCGATGGCCCGCGCCTCATGGAGATCTCTTCAACTTTGCTTGATACGGCGACAGGCGACATGTTGAGCAGGCAGGCGGCCTTGACGCCTTGAGGGGCCGCACCTAGGTTCCGGGCTAGATCGGCGGTCCTGACAGGCCTTGGCCGGCGACGAGGAGAAAAGCTTATGGCGACTGAGAAGGTTTCCGACGACACATTCGAAGCCGAGGTGCTGAAGTCCTCGACGCCCGTCGTCGTCGATTTTTGGGCCGAATGGTGCGGACCCTGCCGGCAGATTGGGCCCGCGCTCGAAGAGATCGCCAAGGAGCTCGACGGCAAGGTGAAGATCACCAAGCTCAATATCGACGAGAGCCCCCGCACGCCGGGCACATACAACGTCCGGGCCATCCCGACGCTGATCCTGTTCAAGGACGGCCAAGTCGTGGATACGCTTCGTGGCGCCTATCCCAAGAACCATCTGGCGGCGTGGATCGGCGGCGCCATCGACGGCACCGCTTAGCCCGTTTCACGCATGCAGCTTGAGGACGTGGCCCGCGAGGTAGAGCGAGCCGCAGATCAGCACGCGCGGCGGCTCACCGCCTGAGGCGGAGCGGAGCATCGCCTCGGGCACGCTATTGACCGCGACGGCGTCGAACCCTTCCGCGCGGGCGATCTCGGCCAACGGTTCGGCGGCGAAGGCATTGGGTTCTCCCGGGATCGGCACGGTGTAGATACGTTCCACCAGCCCCTTGAAGGGGGCGATGAAGCGCTGCGCATCCTTGGTTTCCATCATGCCCCAGATGACGTGGACCGGACGCGGCACGCGTTCGTCGAGCGCGGCCAGCGTGTCGGCCACGGCCTGACCGCCCGCCTCGTTGTGGCCGCCGTCCAGCCAAATCTCGGTGCCGTCGGCCGCATAGGCGTGGAGCCCGCCGATGGACAGCCGCTCGAGCCGGGCAGGCCAATGTGCATTCGTTATGCCGTCCTCGAGGGCACGCTCAGTCAGGGCCTCGCCGAAGGCGACGCTCGCCGCGGCGATCGCCGTGCCGGCATTGTCGATCTGGTGTCGTCCGGCAAGCCGCGGCAGGGGCAGATCGAGCAGACGCGAGGCGGTCTGGAACACCAGACGTCCCTGCTGCTCGAACGCGTCGAAATCGCGTCCGAACACATGGAGCGGTGCGCCGACCTCCGCGGCCCGGCGCGCGATGACCTCGAACGCTTCCGCCTCCTGGCGTCCGACGATGCAGGGAACACCCGGCTTCAGAATGCCGGCCTTCTCCCCCGCGATCGCGGCAAGCGTCTCGCCCAGAAACGACACATGATCGATCGAGATCGGCGTGATGATGGTGAGCAGCGGCTTCTCGACCATGTTGGTGGCGTCGAGCCGACCGCCGAGCCCGGTCTCCAGCAGCAAGAGATCAGCGGGCGCTTCGGCGAAGGCGAGGAAGGCCGCGGCCGTGGTGATCTCGAACAAGGTGATGAGATCGCCGCCATTGGCGGCTTCGGCGCGGGCCAGGCAGTCGACCAAGACGTCTTCGCTCACCGGTGCGGCCCCATGCGGGCCCGCGAGCACGATACGCTCGTGGAAATCGACGAGATGCGGTGAGGTGTAGACATGCACGCCGTTGCCCATCGATTCCGCAATCGCGCGCAAGAAGGCGAGCGTCGACCCCTTGCCGTTGGTGCCGGCGACGTGGACCACGGGCGGCAGCTTGTCTTGCGGATTGCCCAGCGCCGTCAGCAAGCGCTCGATGCGCCCCAGCGAAAGGTCGATCGACTGCGGGTGAAGCTTCTTCAGCCGCTCCAGCAGCGTATCGCTCATAGCCGAGCGTGGGCGGGGAGATGAGCCCCCGGCGCTATAGGGGAGTGTCGTCAAGCCTTGCTAGACCTTAGGCGTTCTGCGGCGGAGATTGATTAGCGCCATTCCCCGGGGCGTCCGTCAAGGGCTCGTCTTCTTCCCCGTCCTCGGCCGGCTCGGTGGGCTCGGCCGCGACGCCGTTCCCGCTCTTGGCTTTGCCATCCAACGGCAGCGTGGCTTGCATTTCGTCCCCGGCGCCGACCGGGATCTCGATATCGCTCGCGAGGCGATGGGTCAGCAGGTTGCACAGGCGCGCAAGCGTGCCGCGGAGTTCGTGGCGATGCACGACCATATCCACCATGCCGTGGTCGTGAAGATACTCGGAGCGCTGGAAGCCGTTCGGCAATTGCTCTCGGATGGTCTGCTCGATGACGCGCGGTCCGGCAAAGCCAATGAGCGCGCCGGGCTCTGCGATGTGAATGTCGCCCAGCATCGCATAGGAGGCGGTGACGCCGCCGGTGGTCGGGTTGGTCAACACGACGATGTAGGGCAGATTGGCCTCGCGCAGTTCCTCCACGGCGACGGTGGTGCGGGGCATCTGCATGAGCGAGAGAATGCCCTCCTGCATGCGCGCGCCGCCCGAGGCGGCAAAGAGAATGAATGGGGCCTCGCGCACGAGCGCGGCGCGCATCGCCGAGATCACCGCCTCGCCCGCGCCGGTGCCGAGCGAGCCGCCCATGAAGTCGAAGTCCTGCACGGCGGACACGACCGTGTCTCCATGAAGCTTGCCGATGCCGGCGTGCACCGCGTCGTTGAGACCGGTCTTGCTGCGCGCATCTTTGAGGCGGTCAGTGTAGCGGCGCTCATCGCGGAACTTAAGCGGGTCCAGCGGCACGTCGGGCAAATGGAGCGCCGCGTACTTGCCGTCATCGAACAACGCCTTGAGGCGCGCCGGCGCCGACATGCGCATGTGATAGTTGGAGCCTGGAACAACGAACTGGTTCGCTTCCAGATCCTTGTAGTAGATCATCTGCCCGGTCTCCGGGCACTTCACCCAGAGATTGTCCGGCATGTCCTTCTTGCGAAGGATGTTCCGGATTTTGGGTCTGACGACGCTATTGATCCAGTTCACTGGTCCAACTCTCTAAAATCTGCCGCTCTAGACCGCCGCGGCCTCGGCCGGCTGGCGCAACGCCGCCGACAAGTGCTCGACAAGCCCCAACAACTTCGGCTTCGTCTCGCCCGTCGCTTTGCCATCCGCATCCAGGCTCTCGGCGATTGCCGCAACCAGCGCCGATCCGACGACAACGCCTTCGGCGACTTCGGCCAAATCGCGGACCTGCTCCTGGCTCTTCACGCCGAAGCCGATGGCAATAGGTAAATTGGTATGGGCCTTGATGCGTTCAACATGAGCGCCGACCGAGGTGATATCCGGGGCGGCGGTGCCGGTGATGCCGGCAATCGAAACGTAATAGACGAAACCTGACGTGTTCGCGAGCACGGCCGGCAGCCGCTTGGCGTCCGTGGTGGGCGTCGCGAGGCGAATGAGGTTCAGGCCGGCCGCGACCGCAGCGGGACGCAGTTCCTCGTCCTCTTCCGGCGGCAGGTCCACGATAATCAGCCCATCGGCCCCGGCTTCGCCGGCGTCGCGCACAAAACGGTCCACCGCATAGATATAGATCGGGTTGTAGTAACCCATGAGCACAATCGGGGTGTTTTGATCCTCTTTGCGGAACTCCCTAACGAGGGAGAGCGTCTTTTTCATGGTCTGGCCGGCCTTGAGCGCCCGCAATGACGAGGCCTGGATGGCGGGGCCGTCCGCCATGGGATCGGAAAACGGCATGCCGAGTTCGATAATGTCGGCGCCGGCGGCGGGCAGCCCCCGGAGCAGGGCGAGCGAGGTCTCGTAATCGGGATCGCCGGCCGTGATGAAGGTGACGAGGCCGGCGCGTCCTTCCCGCTTCAGTGCGGCGAATGTTTTGTCGATCCGCGTCATGACCGTGCTCTCGCGCTCAGATAGCTCGCGACGGAGTCGAGATCCTTGTCGCCACGGCCTGAGAGATTGATCACCATCACGTGGTCTTTGGGCTTCTTCGCGGCGATGTCGAACATGCGGGCAAGCGCGTGCGCGGGCTCAAGCGCCGGGATGATCCCTTCGAGCTTGCTGCAAAGCTGGAACGCGGCCACGGCCTCATCGTCAGTCGCCGAGAGAAACTTCACCCGATTGACGTCGTTTAGCCAGGCATGCTCGGGGCCGATGCCCGGGTAATCGAGCCCCGCCGAGATCGAATGCGCCTCTTCGATCTGACCGTCGTCGCTCATCAGCAGATAGGTGCGATTGCCGTGCAGCACGCCGGGCTTACCGCCGGCGATCGAGGCCGCATGCTGCCCGCTGTCAAGGCCGTGGCCAGCTGCCTCAACGCCGTAGATTTCGATGTCCGGCTCGTCGAGGAAGGGGTGGAACAGTCCCATGGCGTTGGACCCGCCGCCGATGCAGGCGATGAGCGAGTCCGGCAGTCTGCCTTCGGCTTCCAGCATCTGGTCGCGTGTCTCGCGGCCGATGACACTCTGAAAGTCGCGCACCATGGCCGGATAAGGATGCGGGCCGGCGACCGTGCCGATGCAGTAGAACGTGTCGTGCACGTTGGACACCCAATCGCGCAGCGCGTCGTTCATGGCATCTTTCAGCGTCTTGGAACCCGACTCGACAGGGCGGACCTCGGCGCCGAGCATCTGCATGCGCAAGACGTTCGGCTTCTGCCGGGCCACGTCCACGGCCCCCATGTAAACCACGCAGGGCAAACCGAACTTGGCGCACAATGTCGCCGTCGCCACGCCGTGCATGCCGGCGCCCGTCTCGGCGATGACGCGCGTCTTACCCATGCGCAGGGCCAGCATGATCTGGCCGAGCACATTATTCACCTTGTGCGCGCCGGTATGGTTGAGGTCCTCGCGCTTGAAATAGATCTTGGCGCCGCCGCAATGCTGCGTGAGCCGTTCGGCGAAATAGAGCGGCGATGGTCTTCCGACATAGGTCGCGAGATGACCGTCCATCTCGGCCTGGAACGAGGCGTCCGCCTTGGCGTCGTTGTAGGCACGCTCGAGATCCAAGATGAGCGGCATCAGGGTCTCAGCGACGAAGCGGCCGCCGTAGATCCCGAAATGCCCCTGCTCGTCGGGACCCCCGCGATAGGTGTTCAATGCATCGGTGACGGTGCTCATGAGGCCTTGGCGTGTTGCGAGGCGGCCGCTCGTGCCGCCTGAATGAATTGCATGATGAGGGCAGCGTCCTTTTCGCCCGGCGCGGTCTCCACCCCGGAAGAGACGTCGACCAGGGCCGCGCCCGTGAGCGCGATCGCCTCGGCGACGTTCCCGGCATCGAGCCCGCCCGACAGCGCAAACGGCTGCTTCGCCGACGCCAGGATGCGCCAGTCGAAGATAACCCCGTTTCCGCCGGGCAGCACCGCATCGGGGCCCGCCTTGGCGTCGAACAGAATCTGATCGGCAATCCCGGCATAGGTGCGCGCCCGCGCCACGTCGGCCGGCTCGCACACGGACACCGCCTTGAATACGGAAAGACCGGTCCGCTCTTTGATGGCGGCGACGCGTTCGGGCGTCTCCTTGCCATGAAGCTGGAGAATGTCGGGACGGACCGTGCCAACCACCGCCTCGATCTGCGCGTCGTCCGGGTCGACCATGACGGCGACGGTGCCCACGCGGCCGCGCGCGGCCTCGGCCAGTGCGCCTGCCTGCTCGATGGTCAGGTTTCGCGGGCTCTTGGCGAAGAAGACAAGCCCGGCCAGGTCGGCGCCCGCCCTGACGGCAGCGTCGAGAATGGCAGGCGTCCGCACGCCACAGATTTTTACCTTGACCGTCACGGGGCTCTATCAGCTCTCGGGTGAGGGTTTTGCCGGCCGAATGGCGGCTCGTGCGGGCTCACCCTATGAAATTGAGGCCTTCAAGTCCATCGCACTGCAACATTGGCGTTGCCGATTGGTTCAATGGGCCCTCGCATTGGGAAAGGCCCTGCCAGGCCCGGCCCCGCGGGGCCGGCCCATGGGTCCGCGCTACTCCGCCGGCAATTGCGGGCGATGATGGGCGGGATCCAGGGTCTCCAGTTCTTTCTCCAGCCGGTCCGCCTGGCGGCGCCAATCGCGTGCCTCGCGGGCCTCCTCGCGTGCGGTTCGGCGCCATTTACCCTGATTGAGCCACGAGGCGATACCACCAACCACGAGGCCAAGCGCAAAGGCCCCGAGCAGGAACAGGAAAAAGGGCGCCTGGAGCGAGAAACTGGACTCGGCCCCGCCAAAGGGGTCGAGGATCAGCACCGCGGGCTCGCGATTGACCACGGCGAGCGCGATGAGCACCACGCCGAGCGGCACGATCACAAGTGCAAGGATGAGCTTACGCCACACGGCTGCTCCTTAGGCGGACCACGGAACCTAGCTTCCGTTGTGCTCGCCATCGGGGTTCAAGCGCTCGCGCAATTCCTTCCCGGTCTTGAAGAAGGGCACGTATTTGTCCTCGACGAAGACCGTGTCCCCGGTGCGCGGATTGCGGCCCTGCCGCGCCGCACGATGCTTCACCGTGAAGGCGCCGAAGCCACGCAGCTCAACGCGGTCGCCACGGGCAAGCGCGCCCGTGATCTCATCGAGCACAATGTTGATGATCCGCTCGACGTCACGATGGAAAAGATGCGGATTGGCGGCAGCCACCCGCTGAATCAACTCGGATTTGATCATCATACGCCCCACCGGGCCGCAGCCATTGGTTGCAGCTGGCCCAACGCCCCCACTAATTGGATGAAGGGTGCCAAACCGAGACAAGACCGTCAAGCTCCAGGGTCGCCGAAGCCTGACCCAGGAGAGCGGCGATCTTACTGCTAGACAAGCCAAAAATCTCCGCACCCGAGCCCAGCATCCAGCCAAAGAGGCCGGTCGACTCTTCCTTGGGCTTCCACTGGAGGACCTTGAGGCCCGCCGGAAGTCCGCGTTCCTTGGCCAGCCAGCTCAGGGCCGTGCGCTCGTCGCCGATCTGATCCACGAGTTTGTAATCGACGGCTTGGCGCCCCGAGTAGATGCGCCCTTCGGTGAGGCCGGGGATCGCGTTCGGCTGGATTTTCCGCCGGGTCTCGACCAGATCGACGAACCAGACCTTGGCGTCCTCGACCATTTCCTCGGTCACGGCGCGGGCGCGCTCATCGGTGGGCTCGAAGGGGCTCGGCACGGCCTTCAAGGGGCCGCTTTTGACCTCTTCGACCTCGATGCCGAGCGTATTCAGGAGCTCGATAACGTTGACCCACTGGAAGATGACGCCCACGGAGCCCGTGATGGTGTTCCCGTAGACGAAGATGCGATCGGTGGCGAGCGCCACGATATAAGCGGCGGAGGTGGCAAGCGTGCCGCAGGTCGCGACGACCGGCTTCTTCTTCGCCAAGCGGCGGATCGCGTCGTACATGGCCTCGCCGCCGGTGGTGGTGCCGCCGGGGCTGTTGATGTCGAAGATCACCGCCTTCACCTGCCTCGCCTTGCCGACCCTGTCGATCAGCTCCAGCATCTTGCGGTCGTCGGTGATGATGCCTCCGACGCTGATGCGGGCCACGTGGGGCAGAATACTGGTGGAGCCCGTCAATTGCCGGTTGTCGAAGACGACCAGGCCCACGAACAACAGACCCAGCGCCACCGCAGCGATGCGCCAGATCGTAACCCGGCGCTTGAGGCGGCGGCGCTCGATCACGCTTTCGGCGTCGAGACCCATGTTTCGCTCAGCCTATTCGTCGGGCCGCATGCCCGCTCAATAGTGGAGATCGGACGGCCTCGCGAGCCGCCGCTTATTCGTCGGACGACGCCTCGGTTCCCGCCGTTTCGTCATCCGTCTTGCTCTTGGCCGCGCGTTTGCGCTTCGGCTTGGCGGCAGGCTCTTCTTCCGCTTCTACTGTCTCGTCGTCTTCGTCGTCCTCGCCGCCCTTGGCCTTGTTCAGGGCCGCGCCGAGGATATCGCCGAGGGACGCACCGGAATCCGTCGAACCGTATTGAGCAACCGCTTCCTTCTCTTCGGCGATCTCGAGCGCTTTGATGGACGCGCTGATCTTGCGCGTCTTGGCGTCGACCTGGGTCACGACCGCGTCGAACTTCTCGCCCACGCCGAAACGATCGGGACGTTGCTCGGACCGGTCGCGGGACAGATCGGAGCGGCGGATGAAGGTCGTGAGGTCGTGGTCCAGCAGCTTCGCCTCGATGCCGTTGTCCTTGACGGCCGTCACCTCGCAGGTGACGCGCATGCCCTTCTTCAGCTTGTCCGAAGTGGCCGCGCCCTCGAACGGATCGGGGGTCAGCTGCTTGATACCGAGGCTGATGCGCTCCTTATCGGAGTCCGCTTCCAGCACGACGGCCTTCACCATGTCGCCCTTCTTATAGTCCTTGAGGGCGTCCTCCCCAGACTTGGACCAGTCCAAATCCGACAAATGGACCATGCCGTCGATGCCCCCTTCGAGGCCGACGAACAGGCCGAATTCGGTGATATTGCGGACGTCGCCCTCGATGATGGCGCCGGCTTCGTGGCTGCCGGCGAAGGCGACCCACGGATTTTCCTGGGTCTGCTTGAGGCCAAGGGAAATGCGGCGCTTGTCGGGATCGACCTCCAAGACCTGAACCTCGACCTCCTGGCTCGTCGAGATGATCTTGCCCGGATGAATGTTCTTCTTCGTCCAGCTCATCTCCGAAACGTGGATCAGACCCTCGACGCCCGGCTCCAGTTCCACGAAGGCGCCGTAGTCGGTGATGTTGGTGACCGTGCCGTTGAAGCGCGCATCGACCGGGTACTTGGCGGCGATGCCTTCCCAAGGATCGGACTCGAGCTGCTTGATGCCGAGGCTGATGCGCTGGGTCTCCGGGTTGATGCGGATGATCTGCACCTTCACCGTGTCGCCGACATTGACGATCTCGCTCGGATGGTTGACCCGGCGCCATGCCATGTCGGTGACATGCAACAGACCGTCGATGCCGCCGAGATCGATAAACGCGCCGTAGTCGGTGATGTTCTTGACCACGCCGTCGATCACCTGGCCCTCTTCGAGGCGCGCGACGATCTCACTGCGCTTCTCGGCCCGGGTCTCCTCGAGCACCGAGCGGCGCGAGACGACGATATTGCCGCGCCGGCGATCCATCTTCAGGATCTGGAAGGGCTGCGGCGTATTCATTAGCGGACCCACGTCGCGGATCGGCCGGATGTCGACCTGGCTGCCGGGAAGGAACGCCACCGCGCCATCGAGATCGACGGTGAAGCCGCCCTTCACGCGATTGAAGATCACGCCTTCGACCTTCTCGTTGGCTTTGTATTTCTCTTCAAGCCGGACCCAGCTCTCCTCGCGGCGCGCTTTTTCACGCGACAGCACGGCTTCGCCGGCCGAGTTCTCGACGCGCTCGAGATAGACGTCGACTTCATCGCCGACGGAAAGTTCGGAGGGGCGGCCCGGGAGGCTGAATTCTTTCAGGGGAATGCGGCCTTCGGTCTTCAGGCCGACGTCGATGACCGCCACGTCCTTTTCGATGCTGGCGACGGTGCCTTTGACCACACCGCCTTCCTGAAGCGCTGCGCCGGACAGGGATTCCTCAAGGAGGGCTGCGAACTCGTCGCGGCTCGGTTGGCTGATGCTGGTCTGCGGTTCGGTCATCTAAACTCCTACTCGACGTTCAACTGGTCTTCGTGCCTTGCGCTGAACCCGAGGCTTGATGTTGATCCAATGCGGCGAAAGCTGGCGAAACCCCGATAGGCGGCCATCCCTGGCAGCCCGGTCCGCTCGCTTGCCCCGCGGAAGTCATTTAAAAGGTGATGTGCCAATGCCAAATGGGCACGGCCTCAACCGGCCCGCCCCGCATCGCCCATCGCAGCCTCGATCAGATCGAGAGCTGTCCTGAACGCGGCGTCTATATCCAAATTCGTGGTGTCGAGCAAGACCGCGTCTTCAGCCTGGCGCAAAGGCGAGGCGCCCCGGGTCCGGTCCCGCTCGTCCCTGGCCTCGATGTCGGCCAGGACCTCCCGCTCCGTGACTGCGATTCCGCCTTGGGAGAGTTCCAAAAAGCGCCGCCGGGCGCGGACTTCGGGGCTTGCGGTGACGAACAGCTTCACATCCGCATCGGGGCAAATGACGGTGCCGATATCGCGGCCGTCGATGACGGCGCCGGGCCTCGCCTGGGCAAAGGCCCGCTGGTAGTCCAGAAGCACGGCTCGTACCTCCGGATGGCGAGCCACCTGTGAGGCGGCTTCACCGACCCCTGCCGTGCGCAACGCGGGGTCGTCCAGGGTCGCCACATCCAGCCGGGACGCGGCCCGAGCGGCGGCCGCGGCGTCCGCAAGATCGCCGCCCTGAGCCAAGGTATCCCGGGCCACGGCGCGATAGAGCGCCCCCGTATCCAGATGGCGCAAGCCGTAATGGATCGCGATGCGCTTAGCGACCGTGCCCTTACCGGAGGCCGCCGGACCGTCGATGGCGATGATCATGCGAACTCCGCTCCGAGCCCGCTCATCAGGGCTACAAAGCCGGGGAAGCTCGTGGCGATCATGGCGACGTCGTCGACGGTGACCGGCTCTTGCGCGCCGAGCCCCAGCGTGAGGAAAGCCATGGCGAGGCGATGATCCATATGCGTCTCGACCCGCCCACCGCCTTTGACGGTGCCGGCGCCACGAACAATCAGATCGTCTGCTTCGATGCGAACCTCGACACCGCAGGCCGTCAGTCCGGCGGCGGTGGCGGCCAAGCGATCGCTCTCCTTGACCTTCAGCTCGGCGAGACCTGCCATATGCGTCTCCCCTTCGGCAAACGCGGCGACCACGGCGAGCACGGGATATTCGTCGATCATGGACGGCGCCCGCTCCGGCGGAACGCGCACGCCTTTCAGGGCGCCCGCTTTCACGCGAAGGTCGCCAGCCAACTCGCCGCCGGTCTCGCGCAGGTCGAGCACTTCGAGATCGGCGCCCATCTCGCGCAAGGTTTCGAGGAAGCCGGTGCGGGTGGGATTCATCAGCATGTTCTCGATCACGACCTCGGAGCCCGGACAGATGAGGGCGGCGGCAACAAGAAAGGCGGCGGAGCTCGGATCGCCCGGCACGGCGAGGTCCGCGCCGGTGAGTTCCGCGTCGCCGCACACGGTGACCGCCCGCGCGCCGTCGGCTCGGTCCTCGACTTTCAGCTCGGCGCCGAAGAACCCCAGCATCCGCTCGGTATGGTCGCGCGTCGGCAGCGGTTCGACCACCGTGGTCCGCCCTGGCGCATGCAGCCCGGCGAGAAGGATGGACGACTTCACCTGCGCCGACGGAACGGCAAGATCGTAGACAATCGGAACTAGGTCTTGGGTGCCCTGCACCGTAAGCGGCAGCGTGTCCCGCTCGCCCTCCACCTGCAGGCCCATGGTGGCAAGAGGCTCGAGCACGCGGCCCATGGGCCGGCGGCCCAGCGAGGCGTCGCCGGTGAATTCGGCGCGCATGTCGTGGCCGGCGACGACGCCGAGCATGAGACGGCTCGCGGTGCCGGAGTTGCCGAAGTCGAGGGGGGCCTCCGGCGCCCTCAAACCGCCGACACCTTGGCCGAGCACCTTGAAAGCACCGCCGTCATGCGTGACTTCGGCACCGAGGGCCTCGACGGCCCGGGCCGTGGCCATGACATCTTCGGCTTCGAGCAGGCCCGCGATACGCGTGCGGCCGGTCGCCAGCGCGCCCAGGATCAGCGCGCGATGAGAGATCGACTTGTCGCCGGGGACCCTGACGCGGCCGGAAATCGGCGCAGATCGGCGAGCGGTCAGGGGCTGCGACATAGATTCTCGATTGGGGTTTGAGGGTGCTCGATAGCTTTTGACACTACGCATGAGGCGTGGCAATGGGGAGTCACGCAAGGCTAGTTTTGAGGAGAGTCATGTCGAAACCCGCACGGGGGACCAAGCGCGTTTGCCCGAGCTGTGGAGCGCGGTTTTACGACCTGGGTCGTTCACCTATCACCTGTCCCGTCTGCCAAGCCGTCTATCAGATCAGCGCGCCATCATCGCGGCGAGCCGAGCGCGCCGCGCCGGTCGAGAAGACGCCGAAGCCCGAGGCGGAGGACAAGGATCCGCCAGTAGTGGGCGGCGCCGATGTCATTAGCCTGGACGAGGCGGCGGAAGCCGAGGAGGCCGCGGTTGATGACGAGGAGATCGTCGATCTCGGTGACGACGATGACGATATCCCGGCCGAGGACGACGACGACGATACCTTCCTCGAGGCAGACGAAGAGGGTGACGACGACGTGACCGACATCGTCAAGGGTGGCGCGAAGGAAGAGTCCTAGAGCCGAGCGCGGCGAGAAGCAGCCTTCTATCCACGCCGGCCCTTGGATCGTATTTCGCTTGAACCCGCCGGAGACCCGGCCTAAGTGATGCGGTCTAAAATCCGGCTTCGGCCTTGGACCGTCGCGGATTTCCCTTTGGTGAAGGGGCCATAGCTCAGTTGGGAGAGCGCGTGAATGGCATTCACGAGGTCGTCGGTTCGATCCCGTCTGGCTCCACCAAAGCCCTAATCTCGTTAGCCTAGCCGGCCGTCGCCGGGTCGATGACCTCCACGAACTCGGTGATCTTGGTTGCGGGAAAGCCGCT
>Ga0208781_1000019_pt1 | contig 28447 bp, 28 predicted proteins | sample RushOxbow_ThreeS_2_FD_185677 | JGI IMG/M metagenome (GOLD analysis project Ga0208781, IMG submission 185677) | Natural and restored wetland microbial communities from the San Francisco Bay, California, USA, that impact long-term carbon... | ecosystem: Environmental > Terrestrial > Soil >... | reverse complement strand
GACCTGCCGGACTTCGAGCGGCTCTAGATTTAGGGCGCCTCGACCAGCTCGCGGATATAGGTCGGCAGCGCGAAGGCCGCGACCTGCATTTCCGGGCTCCAATAGCGCGTTGGGAAGGCGCCCGCCTTCTTGTAGCGCCGCGCGATTTTCGCGAGCTTGTGCTGCCTCAGCGTCTTGTCGTCGGTGGCCCAGCCATAGGACATGGAGCCGCCGAAATAGCTCGGCGTGGTGGCGACATAAGCAAAGGCGTCGTCGAACAGGTCGCGAAAGTAAGTCACGGACTGCTTGAGCTCCGGCGCTTGCAGGAAGGGCAGGCCGTTCTGGGTGACCAGGATGCCGCCAGATGCGAGCGCGCTGCGGCAATCGGTATAGAACTCCTTGGTGAACAGCACGGCGCCCGGCCCGACCGGGTCGGTGGAATCCACGATGATCACATCGAAGCGCTGGTCGGTCTCGCGCACGAACTTGGTGCCGTCGGCGATGACCACCTTGGTGCGCTTGTCGTCATAGGCGCCGCCCGAGACGTCCGGAAAATGCTCGAGGCAAAGATCGATGACGCTGCGGTCGATCTCGCACAGCGTCGCACTCTTCACCTCCGGATGCCGCAACACCTCGCGCAGCACACCGCCGTCGCCGCCGCCGATAATCAAGACCTTCTTCGCCTTGCCGTGGGCGAAGAGCGGCACATGCGCCATCATCTCGTGATAGACGAATTCGTCCCGGGTGGAGAGCTGGATGATACCATCCAGCATCATCACCCGGCCGAAGTCCTCGTTCTCGAAGATGATCAGCTGCTGGTGCTCGGTCTCGCTATCGAAGAGAACCTTGTCCGCCTTCAGGCGGACGCGGAAGCCGCTATGGAGCGTCTCTTCGACCCACCGTTCCATCGCTGAAGTTCCTTGCCCCGAAGTTGCGTTTTGACGACGACCTTGCCGGGCGAGAACGCCTCTTTCATCACGTCGATGGTCGCGTTGGGATTGGCGTCGCCGCACATGAAGACGTCGAGCGCGGCGTAACCGTACTCGGGCCAGCTATGGATCGAGATGTGCGACTCGGCAAGCACCGCGACGCCCGAGACCCCGCCATTCGGCGTGAACCGATGCAGATGGATGTGCAGGAGAGTCGCGCCCGCCGCATCCACACACCGTTTCAGGGTATGCTCGATATGTTCTAGATCGTCGAGCCGCTCAGCACGGACGAGATCGATGATGAGATGAGTTCCGGCATAGCGGACTCCGTCTCGCTCACAGAAAAAATCCTTGCGCTCCTCACCCATTTCGGGCTCGAGGCACGTGGAATGCTTTTCTTCCGTTTGGGCGGTGCTTGAACCATGATCCAAGTCCATCCCCAATTGGAAGAGGGCGTCACTGGACATGGCGTCCTCCCCAACCAGCAGATAGATCCAGACGAACTCAAGGGCAGAGCCCCGTTCGAATAAGAGGCGGTATTTGCACCCCGTGTTCTTCGTATGCAAGAGATTTCTGGTTTGCTGGGTCAGAATGACCTGCCCGGCGTTCGCCAGAGGAATTGTGACGGCCGGCTGCGGGCTCGAGCCGGCCGAGAGAGAGCCGCAATGGGTGTGAGCGTCAAGGCAACGACCGGCTTCCTGGCTGCGCTGCTCTTCGCCTCCTCGGGTGCTTGCGCCGAGTCCTTACCGGCGCTCGGCACCGCGCTCTCCGAGACCTCCGTCTCGGGTCTGTCGTCGGGCGCCTACATGGCGGGGCAACTCCAGATCGCCCATGCCGAGAACATCGTGGGAGCCGGCATCGTGGCGGGAGGACCGTTCGCCTGCGCCGAGTCGGCCAATTCGCGGCTGTTTCCCTTCTGGCCGACAGCCGTGATCCAGAACGCCGCCAAAGCGCTCAATAGCTGCATGGACACGAGCATGGGCGTGCCGGACCCGGAAGACTTGGTGGAGCGCGCGAAGGAGCTGGCGGCGGACGGAGACATCGCGCCGCTCTCGGCGCTCGCGAACCACACCGTCTATCTCTACTCGGGCAATGACGATCAGACGGTAACGCGGCCCGTCGTGGAAGCGGCCAAGCAATTCTACGACCTGGCGGGCGTCGCGCTCGGCAATGTGACGCTGGTGAAAGGCGCGGGCGGGCACGCCTTCATCACGGAAGAAGGCGGCGCGGCCTGCGGGCTCTCGGAAGGGCCTTATGTCAGCGACTGCGATTACGACCAGGCGCGCGCCATCCTGGGATGGATGTACGGGCCGCTAGAGCCTCAGTCTGCCGAGCCGCAAGGCGAGTTTGTCGTGTTCGACCAGGAAGAGTTCTCCGAGCCCGGTGACGGCTTCGCCGATCAAGGCGTGGTGTATATCCCGCCCACATGCCGGTCGGAGCCCGGCTGCCGGGTGCATGTGGCGCTCCATGGCTGCCGCCAGTCGCGGGAGAACGTGGGGGACACGTTCGTCAGAGACACGGGATTCGCCGAGATCGCCGATACCAACCGCCTTGTCGTCCTCTTTCCGCAGGCACGAGCGATCTCCGGGACCAACCCGGAAGGCTGCTGGGACTGGTGGGGCTATACGGGCCTCGACTATCTCGGCAAGGACGCCCCGCAGATCGCCGCCATCTGGGCGATGGTCGAACGCCTGGCGGCACAGGAGTGAGCGCCGTGGCCGACCAACCGATTGTCGTGATTTTCGAGGCGCCGCTCGGCTCCGACCTTTACAGGCAGTCTTTGCGGCTGCGGGAGGGCATCTTGCGCGCGCCGCTCGGGCTCACCGTCTCCGACGAGGAGCTCTACGACGACGGCATGCGGCAGCATTTCTGCGCGGTGAATTGCGGCGCGGTGGTGGGCACGGTCTCTTTGCGGCCGCTTGACGAGGCCACGCTGCACCTCAAGCAGATGGCGGTGGATGAGGCGAAGCGGCGAATGCGAATCGGCGCACAACTTCTTGCGCATGCCGAAGCCTGGGCCGCGGAAGCCGGCTTCCGGCTGATGATCGCGCATGCCCGCGTCGGCGCCGAGGGCTTTTATCTGAAGCTCGGCTATGCTCAAGAAGGCGGGGCGTTCGAGGAGAACACCATCCCGCATGTGCGGGTGACCAAGCGGCTCGGCTAGGAGGCAGCACGATGAGCGTAGACGTCGGCGACAAGGCGCCCGGCTTCACCCTTCCCACGGACGGCGGGGGCGAGATCTCCCTGAGCGACTTCAAGGGCAAGCCCGTGGTGCTCTACTTTTATCCAAAGGACGACACGTCGGGCTGCACGGCCGAGGCCTGCGCCTTCCGCGACGCGCTGCCCGATTTCTCCAAGGTCAAAGCCGAGGTCATCGGCATCTCGCGGGACCCGGTCAAAAAGCACGACAAGTTCAAGGAAAAATACGCGCTCAATTTTCCGCTCGCCTCCGACGAGGAGGGCGAGGTCTGCGAGGCCTACGGCACCTGGGTCGAGAAGAGCATGTATGGCCGGAAATATATGGGCATCGAGCGCTGCACCTTTCTGATCGATGGCAAGGGCGTGACCCGCGAGGTCTGGCGGAAGGTAAAGGTGCCGGGCCACGCCGAAGAGGTGCTGAAGGCCGCGAAAGCGCTGAAATAGCTTGCCGATGCGTTTCGGCCTCCCCCGCAGCTTCTGGTTCATGCTGACCGTCATTGTGCTCGTGACGGCGGCGGGGATCGTTGGCCCGCGTCTCTACCGCATGGCGCTGCTCGGCTCCGGCTATATGGCGCAGTTACTGTGTTCCGGGATGTTCGTCTCCGGTCGGGACTACGAGGATCTCATGGGACAAGATCTCTCGGGGCCGGGGCTCGAGGCCTTACGCCTGTTCACGCCGTCCGTCGATACGGACGCAAAGGATGTGAGCGCCGCGGTGTTCGGGCTCGCCGGCCAGACGTCGATCTATCGCGATGGTCTCGGCTGCACGCTGATCGACGGCCGCGACGAGGCGGTGCTCCGCGCCGAGGCCGAAGGCCTTTTCCCACCGGCGCCGCCCCTTGACCGTGACGCCGAATGGCCGGACGGCGCACGCGTCACGAAAGGCCCCTGGCCCGAGGGCGTCGACGGGGGAGCGGCGGCCCGCGCCATCGAGGCGATCTTCGCCGAGCCCTACCCGAAGCGTCCGCGCGGCACGCGTGCGCTGGTGGTCGTGCATCGGGGACGCATCGTGGCCGAGCGCTATGCGGATGGATTCGACGCACACATGCCCCTGATCGGCTGGTCCATGAGCAAGACGGGAACCAACGCGCTCGTGGGCTTGAGGGTGCAGGACGGGGTGCTCGCGCTCGACGACACGAACCTGATGCCGGAATGGCGGGGACATGACGATCCGCGCGGCGCCATCACGCTGAACGAGCTGATGCGCATGACGAGCGGTCTCGCCTTCGACGAGAGCTATGACGACAAACTCAGCGACGTGTCGCAGATGCTGTTCACACACGGCGACACGGCGCGGTTCGCCGCCGAAAAGCCGCTCATCCACGAGCCTGGAACGGTCTGGTCCTATTCCAGCGGCACCACCAACATCCTCGCCGCGATCGTGCGCGAGACGTTCGAAGGCAAAAGGGAGTATCTGCGCTTTCCCCACGAGCGCCTGTTCGCGCCGCTCGGCATGCGAACCGCGACTCTTCCGCCCGACGCCTCCGGCACGCTCATGGGCGCCTCGTTCCTCTACGCCTCGGCAAGGGATTGGGCGCGGCTCGGCTTGCTCTTCTTGCAGGACGGGATGTGGCAGGGGGAACGGCTCTTGCCGGCGGGCTGGGCCGCGTATTCGCTAAGGCCGACGCCACAATCGCCGCACGACGACTACGGCGCACAGATCTGGCTCAAGCTGCCCGACTCTCCCGGGCGTGGCGAGCCGCCGATGCCGGACGACACGTTCTACATGTCGGGCTATGACGGGCAGGTGGTGGCCATGGTGCCGTCACGCGATCTCGTCGTGGTGCGGCTCGGGCTCTCGCGGAAAGGGAGCGACTGGGAGTCCGCGCGCGATCTGGCGCCGCTGGTGAACGCCTTCCCGGCGCGGGCGCCATAGACCTCAGTCGAAAAAGAGGGGCCACAGCGCAGAAGCGATGCAGCCCCGCTCTCGGATCAAATCAAGAATTACTCCGCGGGCGTCTCAGCCGGCGGCTCAGCCATTGAATCGTCGGGCTTGGCGGGCATTTCCTCGGCCGGCTTCGCCGGCTCCGCCGCCTTTTCTTCTCCTCCCCCGCACTGGTTGGCCGACAGGCCGACAAGCGCAATAGAGGCCGCTGCGGCAATCAAAAGAAATCTGCGCATGTCATCGGTCTCCTCGTTGCACGCGCCTTTTGTTTCGGGCTCAAGTCTTCGTGGCGCGGGTGCCCGAAAAATAGCCGACCGGCGGGGGGAAAACCATAGCCTCTCTAGACTGTCCCCAGCCATCGCGGACGATGAATTCCTGCGGAGGAGCGCGAAAACCACCGGTTTTCGTCGTCGATCGATCGCTTATGAGAGGAGTTGTGGCGCACCCGAGAGGATTCGAACCTCTGACCTCTGCCTTCGGAGGGCAGCGCTCTATCCAGCTGAGCTACGGGTGCCGGTGCGGCCGAACGTAGTCAAAGGGCCGGGATTTAGCAACGCACCATCGGCGGAGCCCGACAATGCCGTCAACTCGCAGCGGGAGGAAACGGTTCGACGAAGCTGTCGCCGCCACGGCCGAGATAAACCGCGCGGCGCCCGGGAAGAGACACGAGATAGCCAACGCAGCCGGCGGCGGCGATGCGGTCGCAGAACTCCATGTAGCCGATGCTCTTCGCCTGAGCGGCGCGGATCGCCGCCTCGACTCCGGCGGGATCGAAGGCGTCCGACGGGCGCGTCGAGATCTTTTCCGAGCCGATGATGCAGGACTCTCCGCTCGGCATGTAGAACGTCTTCTCCGCGCGCTGAAGGTCGGCGTAATAGCGCTCGATTCCCGCCGCGCTCAACGTGCCGAGCACTTCCGGAAAGGCCATGCGCCCTTCGTCGGAGCCCCGCACGCACTCCTGAATCATCTGCGTCACCCGCTCGTCCATTCGTCGTTCTCCTTTCGCTGCTAATCCACCGGGACGGAACGGAATCTTCCGCGCCGTACGATCTCCATCATTACGTCGGCGATCTCCTTGCGCGCGCGCGCCGAGAGGTGTCCGAAGAACTCTTCCTCGTTGCGATCTGCCAGGGCGGCGAGCTCCGGAACCAGGGCGCGTCCGGCATTGGTAATTTCGAGCAGGTGGGAGCGACGGTCGCCTCGGCCGTCCTTCCGGGCGATGAGCGATTTGAGGGCGAGGCGCTCCGCGAGCTTCGAGATCGCGCCGCGCGTCATGCCGAGCCGATCCGCAAGGTAGCTCGGCGCCACCGCACCGTCATCGTAGAGCTGGCGCAGGACCACCCATTCCGCCACCGTGACGCCGCGGCCGGCGAGCTTCACGGCGAAGGCGTGGGATACGTGATTCGATACGTAGCGCAGCCAATAGCCGAGATGCGCCTCCAATCCGTTGGCCGCCTCTTTGGCCATGATTTAACCCCGCGTCTTCATCGCATAATTAGTTTCTTAGGAAACTATATCCGGCATCTTCGTTTCCTAGTCAACTGAAAATTTGACAGTCGTAGCCCGCTCCTTGCAGTGCATGCTCTCGGCGTCCCACGGCGGGACGGGACGAGGAGATTGGCGGGGAATGGATTTGAACCCGACACGGGTGGCGTGGGTCGATTACGCCAAGGGATTCTGCATCGTCATGGTGGTGATGATGCATTCGACCCTTGGCGTGGAGGGCGCCGCGGGCGAGGAGAGCTGGATGGGGGCGCTGGTCGCCTTCGCCAAGCCGTTTCGCATGCCCGACTTCTTTCTCATTTCGGGACTGTTCTTGGCCCGGGTCATCGGCCGGCCCTGGCGCGCCTATCTCGATACCAAGGTGATCCATTTCGCCTATTTCTACGTGCTGTGGGTCACCATCCAATTCGCCTTCAAGGCGCCGGGTATCGCCGCCGAGGTGGGCTGGAGCGGCGTCGCGCAAGCGTACGCGCTCGCCTTCATCGAACCGTTCGGCACGCTGTGGTTCATCTATCTGCTGCCGATCTTCTTCGTGGTGACCAAGCTGATGCGCGACGTGCCCCAAGTTCTGCTGTGGTTCGCGGCGGCTTTCGTGCAGATCGCCGACATCCACACGGGCTGGATCGTGATCGACGAGTTCTGCGCCCGCTTCGTCTATTTCTACTCGGGCTACGTGCTTGCGCCTTACGTTTTCGACTTCGCCGAGACCGTGTTCGCCAATCAGCGCGCGGCCCTGCTGTTTCTTTGCTCGTGGGCCCTGTTCGAAGCGGTCATGGTGTTCGGCGGCTATTCCGAGCTGCCCGTTGTCAATCTCGGTCTGGGCTTCCTGGGCGCGCTCGCCGTGGTGGCGGCGGGGGTCCTGCTCTCCGCGCGCTCTTGGGCGCTGCCCTTGCGCTATGCGGGAGAGAACTCGATCGTCGTCTATCTCGCCTTCTTCCTGCCGATGGCAGCCACCCGCACCGCGCTGCTCAAATTCGCGCCGGATCTCGATCTCGGCACCGTCGCGCTCATCGTCACGACCGCGGGCGTGATCACGCCGCTTATTTTACATATGCTGGTGAAGAACACGCAATTGCGCTTCCTGTTCAAGCGGCCCGCTTGGGCAAAGCTGCGGCCGCCGGCAGAGCGCCGCGCGGTGGCCACCGCTTGAGCCCTTCCCGCCGGCAACCTTAATCCTTCCCTTATCCTCGTTTAGCCCTGCGCCGTTCCGCAGGTTCACCGCCTTGCCATGCGCGGGCTCTAAGCGGTTGACGAGCGGCAGGCGTGGCTTGACGCGCTGGGGCATTGGCGTAGGTATTTGATCGAGCGACGCAAAGGCTGGGCAAGCCTATGGCTGGCAAAGAAAAGTCTGAGAAGAAAAAGAAAGTCATCGTACTTGGCGGCGGCTTCGGCGGCGTATTCGCCGCGAAGTCTCTGGAGAAGCTCGGCCGCGGTACGGTCGAGGTCGAGCTAATCAACAACAACAACTACTTCGTCTTCCAGCCCCTCCTGGCCGAAGTGGCCTCCGGCAGCATCAACTCCTCCGACGCGGTGGTGCCGCTGCGGCAGCTCCTGACACGCGTTCAGGTGCGCCAGGCGCGCGTCATGGGCATCGACTTCGAGAAGAAGAAGGCGATCGTCATGCAGGGCTCACGGATGACTCCGGTCGAGCTCGCCTATGACGAGGTCGTGCTGGCGCTCGGGACGGGCGTGGACCTCGGACGCATTCCCGGCATGGCGGATCACGCGCTGACCATGAAGGATCTAACGGACGCGCACATGCTGCGTACCCACGTGATCGGGTGCCTCGAAACCGCCGACGTCACCACGGAGCGCGCGGTGAAGGAGCAGCTGCTGACCTTCATCGTGGTGGGCGCGGGCTTCTCCGGCGTGGAGACCGTGGCGGAAATGCGCGAGCTGATCCGGCGCGCCCTGCCCTATTATCACAACATCTCGGTCGATGAGATCCGCATGTATCTCATCGAGTATGCGCCGCGCATCCTGCCCACCTTCCCCGCCGACCTTGCCGCCTACGCGACGCAGCAGCTGCGCAAGCAAGGCATCGAGGTCCTGACGGGCGTCGGCACGAAGTCGGCCACGTCCACCGGCGTCGCGCTCACCAATGGGGTCATCCTCAACGCCTCGACGGTCGTGGCGACGATCGGCAACGGCCCGCATCCGCTGGTGCAGATGCTCGGGCTCGATCTCCATTGGGGCCGCATCGTGACGGACCGCTTCATGCGCGTGCCGGGTCAAGAGCATGTCTGGGCGCTCGGCGACGCGGCGCTCATCCCGCTCAACGACAATCCGCAAGAAGATCCGGCCGACTACGCCACGCAGACGGCGCAGTTCGCCGTGCGCGAGGGCTATCAGCTCGCGGCCAACATCATGGCCAGCTTCAAGGACCAAAAGCTCAAGCCCTTCGCCTACACGTCCAAGGGCTCGCTCGCCTCTCTCGGCATGAGCAAGGCCGTGGCCGACGTGTATGGGTTCAAACTGTCCGGCGTGCTGGCCTGGCTTCTGTGGCGCGGCTTCTATCTGTCGTTCCTGCCAGGTTTTGCCGCGAAATTCCGCGTCGGTATCAACTGGCTGCTCAACTCGGTGATGCCGCCCAATCTGGTGCAGCTCAGAATGCTGCCGCCGGCCACGCGCTACATCCATTTCTGGAAGGGCGACAGGGTGTTCGAGCCGGGCATGCTGATCGACGGTTTCTATACGGTGATCAACGGCGCCTTCAAGCTCACCATCGACAATCCCGACACGGGCGAGCATTTCGAGAAGGTGTTCGGCCCCGGCGAGCATTTCGGCGAGCGGGTGCTGGTCAAGTCCGAGCTCCGCACCGGGCTCGTGGAGGCGCTGGAAGACGGGCTCCTGCTGTTCATCGCGCAGAAGGACTTCACCCGCTTCGCCCGGGCCTTTCCCTTCCTCGACAAGTATTTCACCGACTATATCGAGAAGACCTTCGGGGGCACCGACAAGGCGTTTGCGCCGGGCAGCAGCAATCAGCAGCCAGGCAGCCCCGCGCAGCCGAAGCCCGAGCTGGCCAAGACCCGATAGTCGTAGACGGCCGTGGATGAGGCTGCGAAGCGACTCCCTTGAAGGGACCGCAGTCCCTATATTCCCCGCATCATGACAAGCAAAAAGACCCCCCAATCCGCTGCCGGAAAGCCGGTTGCGAAAGGGGACCACGTCTACCTGATCGACGCCTCCGGCTACATCTTCCGGGCCTATCACGCGCTGCCGCCGCTGACGCGGCCCTCCGACGGATTGCCCGTCGGCGCCGTCCACGGCTTTTGCGGCATGCTGTGGAAGCTGCTCCGTGAGACGGGCGAACTCGACCCGCCGACGCATCTCGCCGCCATCTTCGACCTCTCCGAGCACACGTTTCGCAATGATCTCTTCTCGGGGTACAAGGCCAATCGCTCGGAGGCCCCGGAGGACCTCATCCCTCAATTCCCCCTGATCCGCGACGCCGTGCACGCCTTCAATGTCGCGTGCATCGAGAAGGCGGGCTACGAGGCCGACGACCTGATCGCGACCTACGCCATTCAGGCCTGGAAGGCGGGCGCCGAGGTGACCATTGTCTCCTCGGACAAGGACCTGATGCAGCTCGTCCGCCCCGGCATTCGCATGTACGACACCATGAAGAACAAGGTGATCGCCGAAGAGGGCGTGATGGAGAAGTTCGGCGTGCCGCCGTCGAAGGTCATCGAGGTACAGGCGCTGATTGGCGACACCTCCGACAACGTGCCCGGCGTGCCGGGCATCGGCGTCAAGACCGCCGCGCTCCTCATCAACGAGTATGGCGATCTCGAAACGCTGCTCATGCGCGCTTCGGAGATCAAGCAGCAGAAGCGCCGCGAGAGCTTGATCGCCTTTGCGGACCAGGCGCGGCTGTCGAAGACGCTGGTCACGCTCGATTGCGAGACCCCACTCGACATACCTTTGGCCGAAACCGCCGTGCGCCTGCCCGACCCCAACGTGCTGACCGCCTTCATGCGGCACATGGAATTCTCCACGCTGCTGCGGCGGGTGGCGGAAGGCCTGGGCGCCGAGCTTCCCGAAGGCGAGGCGAAGCCCTCCACCGCGCCGCGCAAGAAAAAAGACGATTACGACCATCCATTGCGCAAGAGCCCGCGCGGCGAGACCGGCCCCGCCCGCGACACGCCCGTGCAAGGCGGCTCGCCGGCGGAACTCGCCATAGAGCGCGCCGGGCGACTCGAGGACGTTCCTTTCGACCGTGCCAATTACGAGACGGTGACCGAGGCGGAGCGCCTCGCCGAGTTGCTGGAGGCCGCGCGCTTCCAAGGGCATTTCGCCTTCCGGGTGAAGCTCAGCTCGGCCGATCCCATGACCGGCGAGATCGCCGGGGTGGCGCTGACGCTCATTCCCGGACACGCGGCCTATGTGCCGCTCGGGCACAGCGCGGGCGACGAGCTCGGTCTCGGCGGCGAGACGGTGGTGGCGCAGATTCCGTTGCGCGAGGCGCTCGACCTCTTGAAGCCGGTTCTCGAGGACGAGGCCGTGCTCAAGATCGTGTCGAACGCCAAGCCCGACATGGTGGCGCTCGCCCGCTACGGCATTCAGCTCACGGCGATCGACGATCCCTGCCTGATGTCCTATGCGCTGGACGCCGGACGCGCGGAGCATTTGCCGCCGAAGCTCGCGGGTTCGCTGCTCGGCTATACCTGCCTCACCGAGAAAGAGGTGATGGGCACCGGGAAGGCCGCGGTGGGCTTCGATCGTGTCGCGGTCGACCGCGCCGCCGAATATGCGGGCGAGGAAGTGGACATTGCGCTTCGCCTCTGGATGGTGCTCAAGCCGCGGCTCGCGGCGGAATCCGTCACCACCGTCTATGAGACGCTGGAGCGGCCGTTGCAGAGCGTGCTCGCGAGCATGGAACGCGCCGGGGTCAAGGTGGAGCGCTCCACGCTCGCCAGTCTCTCCGGCGCTTTCGCGCAGACCATCGCCCGGCTCGAGGACGAAATCCGAGAGCTTGCCGGCGAGGAGTTCAATATCGGCTCCCCCAAGCAGCTCGGCGAGATCCTGTTCGACAAGATGAGCCTGCCCGGCGGGCGGCGCACCAAGACCGGCGCCTGGAGCACGGATGCGGCGGCCCTCGAAGAGCTCGCGGCGGAAGGCCACGATCTGCCGCGAAAAGTGCTCGACTGGCGGCTGGTCGCCAAGCTCAAGAGCACCTACACGGACGCGCTTCCCGCTTACATCCACGCCGAGACGGGGCGCGTGCATACACGCTACGTGCTGGCTTCGACCACAACCGGGCGGCTCGCGAGCCAAGAGCCGAACCTCCAGAACATCCCGGTACGCACCAAGGAAGGCCGCTCGATCCGCAAGGCTTTCGTCGCCGAGAAAGGCAAGAAGCTGATCTCGGCGGACTACAGCCAAATCGAGCTGCGCGTGCTCGCGCACATGGCGGACACGCCGACGCTGCGCCAAGCTTTCGCCGACGGCCTCGACATTCACGCCATGACGGCCTCCGAGATGTTCGGCGTGCCCATCGAGGGCATGGACCCCGGGATTAGGCGCCGGGCGAAGGCGATCAACTTCGGCATCATTTACGGCATCTCGGCGGTCGGCTTGGCGGCGCAGCTCGGCATCCCGCGCGGCGAAGCCGCCACCTACATCAAGACCTATTTCGAGCGCTTCCCCGGCATCAAGGATTACATGGAAGCCATGAAGGCGGAGGCGCGGCGCACCGGCTACGTCAAGACGCTGTTCGGGCGCAAGGTCCACTACCCGGAAATCAACACCAAGAACCCATCCTTACGTGGAAACTATGAGCGCGCGGCGATCAACGCGCCGATCCAGGGGACGGCGGCCGACATCATCCGCCGCGCCATGATCCGCATGGCGGATGCGCTCGACGAGGCGGGACTTTCCGCGCGCATGCTGCTGCAGGTCCATGACGAGCTGATTTTCGAGGCGCCAGAAGACGAAGCCGACAAGACCATGGAGATCGCGCAAAGCGTGATGGAGCGCGCGCCGGAGCCTGCGCTGAAGCTCAAAGTGCCGCTACAGGTGGACGCCCGCGCCGCCGACAATTGGGAGGCCGCGCATTAGGCCGCCCTTTCAATAAAGAGCGAGTGAACTTCCGGGCTCGCTCCCGCGTTCTGCCCAGAACCGACAATCCAAGGAACCGGAGGATCACGATGTCTCACTTCACGCATAAAGCACTCTTGGCAGCGGCAGCGATCTGCTTTGCCTATCCGGCCATGGCTGACGCGGCCAAAGTCGAGGTCAAGTCCAGCGGGAAGTACGACGCCTTTCTCGCCGACGCCGAGGGACGGTCGCTCTATCTCTTCAAGGCGGATACGCGCGGCAAGGACGGCAAGGCCGCCGTCAGCGCCTGCTACGACAAATGCGCCGTCGCCTGGCCGCCATTGACCACCACCGGAGAGCCGACCGGCGGCGACAAGGTGAAGAGAGAGCTGCTCGGGACGATCGAGCGGAAAGACGGCACGATGCAGGTCACCTATGGCGGGTGGCCCCTCTATTACTTCGTCAAGGACAAGGCGCCCGGCGACACCAATGGACAGGACGTCGAGGGCTTCGGCGAAGAATGGTATCTGGTCGCGCCGGGAGGCAAGAAGGTCGCCGAGCACGGCGACGACCACGGCAAAGATCACGGTGACGACGACAAGAGCTAGAGACAGCAGAGCCCGGCCGCGCAGCGGCTGGGCTCGCTCCGGAAGGAGGATGGCATGGGCACCTGCGCGCAATGCGGCAACGACTACGACAAGAGCTTCGACATCACGATGGACGGTCGCACGGCGACGTTCGACAGCTTCGAATGCGCCATCGCGGCCATGGCCCCGACCTGTCCGAAATGCATGGTCCGCATCGTCGGCCACGGCGTGGAACACGGCGACACGATCTATTGCTGTGCCAACTGCGCGGAGATGGACGGCGTAACGAGCCTCGTCGACCGCGACTGACGGCTACCCCTTCGTCGGCCGCACCACGGCGACGATGTTGGTCTGCACCACGCCCTCGACCTTGGCGATCTGGTTGAGGATCGCCTTGTCGCCGTCGGTGGAGTCCTTGCAGTCGAGCTGGGCCACCAGCTTCTCGTCGGACAGCATCACCACATTGGCAAACTTGCAGTTGGCCAGCTCGAGGGCCTTGATCGTGTCGAGCGTCGCCATGGCGTTGGCCGAATGCAGCAGCTCGATGAAGAGATAGATATTCACCATCGTTGTCGTCCTCCCAGATTGACGATTGTTCACGTTGACTTGGCGGGCTCCAGGGTAAACTCGCCACCCCATCATGGAGGTCCAATGTCCCCCGCCATTCTACGCCCGGTTCTTGCTTTCCTGAGCACCTGTCTGATCGCCACGGTAGCGTTCGCCCTACCGGCGCCCCTGTCAGACGAAGAGCTCATGGAGGACAGCGACCTCGTCGCGCTCGTTCGCGTCGTCTCGGTGACCTGCACCAGCGTCACCAAAGATGCGCAGACCGGCGAGCAGTTGCCAGGCTATCTCGCCAAGCTGCGGGTGATCGAGGCGAAAAAGGGCGACGTGCGGCCAGGCGGCGAAGTGCTTGTGACTTTCCGGGCGATCCCCAGCGGCGCATTGGGCCCGTGGACCGTGTTCTACTATCCCGGCGAGGAGGTGTGGACGCACCTCGTCAAGCGCGAAGGCGGCGTGACCTATGCTTCGACCTGGTGGAACGCAAAAGGGGACGTGGTGGAAGCGCCTGAGACGAAGGACCTGCCGACGACCGTCGGCGAGTCGGTGCTCGCGAGCGAAGCTGATTAGATCCCGCCGCGCATTCCCGCACTGTCAGATGCTCGGCCGGGTCCCCGCCCGCGCGGGAGCGGAAGCGCTTAAGCGCCCACGCCGTCGAGCCAGGTATTGAACAGTTTACGGCTCGCCTCGTTGGTAGCAGGCGCGTAGCGCGCGGTGTTCTCGCGCATCCGCGCCAGATCGACCTTGTTCTTGGCAAGCTCGAGTGTGTGCCCGATGAGCCAGCGCTCCATATTGTGCTGCGCCAGCTCCACGTGGAACTGCAGCGCCAGCACGTTCGAGCCGTAGGTGAAGGCCTGGTTCGGCGTGAGCGGCGTCGAGGCGAGACGCGTGGCGCCCGAGGGGAGATCGAAGGTGTCGCCATGCCAGTTGAGCACGCGCAAGCCTTCCAGAACGCCTAGCGGAGAGGCCTTGCCTTCGTCGGTCAGGATCAGCTCGTCCCAGCCGAGCTCGGCTTGCGGGCCGGGATAGACGCGCGCGGCGAGCACGGCGGCGAGCGCCTGGCAGCCCAGGCAAATGCCGACGACTGGGGTGTTCTTCTTGACCACCTTCTCGACGAGGGCGAGCTCGTCTTTGAGAAACGGATAGCGGTCGATCTCGTAAATGCCGATGGGCCCGCCGAGCACCAGAACGAGATCCGCGTCGAGCGCGGGCGACAGGTCGTCGACGCCGGCCTGCAAATAATTGAGAGCGACGCCGCGTTCGTCCAGCACGGTGCCGAGCGTACCGGCATCCTCGAAAGCCACATGATAGATGGCGACGGCGTTCTGCATGAGGGTCCCCTTATCGCTTCCCCGGCTTTCGGGCGACGATCATCTTCGCGCCCGCCACGCCAGACCTGTTGCCAATTAACGGCGCACGCTTGACCTTTTACGACACGAGCCGGCTCAGACCGTCCGTGCCACGCCTTGCCGGCGCGGATCGCCCGCGCCTTCCACGCCCCGCTTCTCGTGCCAGCGCGCGGTGTGCACGCCTCCGAAAAACAAGTTCTGGGCCGGCCAGGGGCGTGCTCTCTCGCCGAGCGCCCGCAGCGCGGTTTCCATGTCTTCCGGCAGGCCCGGCTCGAAGCTCGTGGTCCCGTCGCGCTCCACGTGAATGCGGGGTGCGGTGACGGCGTCCTCGACGCGCATGCCGTGCGCCAGCAGATTGACCGCCACTTGGAGGATCGCGGTGCGGATGCGGTTCGAGCCGCCGGTCCCGAGCGCGGTCACCGTCCCGTCCGGCTCCAGGATGATGGTCGGCGCCATCATGGACGACAACCGCACGCCCTCGCGCCAGTCGTCATGGGCGCAAAGGTCTTCCTCGCCGAGCATGTTGTTCAGCATGAAGCCGTGGTCGCCGACAATGAAGCCGTTGCCCTCGCCGTTGGAGAGGCTGACGGCGGCGGCGTTGCCGTCCTTATCGATGACGCTGATATGGGTCGTGCCGCGATAGGCTTTCGGGTGCCGAACCGCCTTGCGGATTTCGTCCGCCAGCACGCCGCCTGCAAGACGCTCCGCAAGTCCCTCGCCGTGCTGCGCGCGCGCCTCGTTGGTGGCGGTCATGGCGGCGTGCAGCGCTTGTGTATCGATTGTCTCGCCCGATCCGGCCAAGGCTTCGAGATACGCAAGCCCGAAGGCGATCAATGCGCCGCCGGCCGAAGGCGGCGGGTTGAGCGCGACGCTCGCTCTGCCGTGGCGCCACAGCAGCGGGTCGCGCAGTTCGACGCGGTAGCGCGACAGGTCTTGCGCAGTCAGATGGCCGCCGCGGTCGCGTGACTGTACGGCGATGGCCCTGCCGATATCGCCCTCCGTGAAGAGGCGCGCGCCGTCCTCGGCCAGCCAGGAAAGCGTCTCGGCCAGCCCTTCGTTGCGGAAGGTGTCGCCCGGTTCGAGCAGCTTGCCGCCGGGTGCGAAGATGGCCCCGGTGCCTTCGCTCTCTTGCAGGATCGGCGCGATGACAGTGAAGAGATACGCCTGGAACGGGGTGAGCGGGAAGCCCTTGCGCGCGGCCGCCGCGGCGGGCTCCACCAAGCGCTGCATCGGCACCGTCCCGAGCGCCTCATGCATGGCGAAGAGGCCTTGCGCGATGCCGGGGGTGGCGCTCGACCCGAGGCCGATATGGAACTCCTGGGTGGCGGGCCCGAAATCGGCTTCGATCGGAAAGAACGAGACCTCGTCCGCCTGGCGCCGTTTCAGCGGCGTCTCGACGAAGAAATCGAACAGCTTGACCGTGTCGCGTCCCGCCCGGCGCGCCATGAGAAAGCCGCCGCCGCCGGGCGAGGCGAACACCGCCTCGGCGACGAACGCCATGCACATGCCAGCGATCGCCGCATCGAAGGCGTTGCCGCCGTCGGCGAGAATCTCGGCGGCCGCGTCGGCGGTCAGCGCGTGGCCTGCCGCGACGACGCTGTGTCCCTTACTCATGCGGAGTTGCCTAAGGCGAAGCGCGAAAGGGGGCAAGCGTCACGCGACCCCTAAAACGATCATGGCCGGGACTTTGCCCGGCCATGACAATCTCTCTGCTTAACCGGCGTGCTAGCCGAGACGCTTCTCGAGCTCGCCCAGCTCTTCTTTCAGGCCGCCCGGCAGCTTGTCGCCGAAAGTCTCGTAGTGCTCCTTGATCGAAGGAATCTCGGACTTCCAGCCTTCCGTGTCGACCCTGAGCAGCTCCTTGAGATCTGCCTCGCCGACGTCGAGACCATCGGTATCGAGCGCGCCTTCCGCAGGCACCTTGCCGATCGGCGTGTCGATCGCCTCGGCCGTGCCGTTGCAGCGCTCGAAGATCCACTTGAGCACGCGGGCATTCTCGGCGAAGCCCGGCCACAAAAACTTGCCTTCGGGGCTCTTCCGGAACCAGTTCACGTAGAAGATCTTCGGCATCTTATCGCCGCCCTTCTCGCCAACCTTCAGCCAATGAGCGAAGTAATCGCCCATGTGGTAGCCGCAGAAAGGCAGCATCGCCATCGGGTCGCGGCGGATGTCGCCCTTCACGCCCGAGGCGGCAGCGGTCTTCTCCGAGGCCATGATTGAGCCGAGGAACGTGCCCTGCTTCCAGTCTTCCGCTTCGGTGACGAGCGGCACTACGGACGCGCGGCGGCCGCCGAACAGAATGGCGTCGATCGGCACGCCTTTGGGATCCTCCCATTCCGGAGCGATGACCGGGCACTGGCCGGCGGGCGCGGTGAAGCGCGAGTTGGGATGCGCGGCGGGACGGCCGGCCTCCGGCGTCCAGGAGCGGCGCAGCCAATCCACGGTGTGCTCCGGTGTCTCTTCGGTCATTCCTTCCCACCACACATCGCCGTCATCGGTGAGCGCGACGTTGGAGTAGATGCAGTTCGAATCCAGCGTGCGCATGGCGTTGTAGTTGGAATGATCGGAGGTGCCGGGCGCCACACCGAAAAACCCGGTCTCAGGGTTGATCGCGTAGAGACGTCCGTCCTCGCCGAACTTCATCCAGCAGATGTCGTCGCCGATGGTCTCGGCCTTCCAGCCCGGAATCGTCGGATTGAGCATGGCGAGGTTGGTCTTGCCGCAGGCGCTCGGAAAAGCGGCGGCGATGAATTTCGATTCGCCTTCGGGATTGGTAAGCTTGAGAATCAGCATGTGCTCGGCGAGCCAGCCTTCGTCGCGCGCCTTCACCGACGCGATGCGCAGCGCGTGACACTTCTTGCCGAGCAGCGCGTTGCCGCCATAGCCGGAGCCGTAGGACCAGATCTCGCGCGTCTCGGGGAAATGCGAGATGTACTTCGTCTCGCTGCATGGCCACGGAACGTCAGCCTGGGTCTGCGCAGTGAGCGGCGCTCCCACAGTGTGCATGCCGCGCACGAAATCTTCCGAGTCGCCCAGCGCCTTCCATACCTTCTCGCCCACGCGGGTCATGATGTGCATGTTGGCGACGGCGTAAGCGCTGTCGGTGACCATGACGCCGACGCCGGCGATGGGCGAGCCCACGGGACCCATGGAATACGGGATCACGTACATGGTGCGGCCCTGCATCGCGCCGTCATAGAGCTTCTTCAGCGTCTCCTTCATCTCCGCCGGGTCGAACCAGTTGTTGGTCGGGCCGGCGTCTTCCTTGTTCTTCGAGCAGATGTAGGTTTGGTCCTCGACGCGGGCGACGTCCTTGGGATCGGAGCGCACGAGAATGGAGTTGGGGCGCTTGTCCGGGTTCAGCCACATGGCGGTGCCGCCGTCGACCAGCGCCTTCAACATGGCCTGATACTCTTCCTTGGAGCCATCGCACCAATAGACGGAGTCCGGCTTGAAAAGTTCTTTTGCTTCTTCCACGAACGCCAGAACCTTCTTGTTCGCCGTGGGCGCAATCTTCGACTGAACGTTCATGCGGTTTCGTCCCTAGATCTCGAATTGATGGAAAAAATTACTTTGGATCGCCCTCTAGCTACCCTGAACTCAGGAGGCTTTCAAGAAAGCTCCTGTGACAGGCCGGGCGCTCTCTTCGTAGACCGTTACGGCTCGGCCGTTGCCCTGGCCTCTTCCGCCAGGCGCACCAGCTCTTTTCGCGCATCGCCCGGGGTCAGGACCCGGTTGGCAAAGGAAATCCGGCGCCCGTCGGGGCCCAAAGCGATATCGCAGCCGTCCGGATCGATCCCGGTCATGCGCCAGGGGCCGGGATCGCCGCCTGTGAAAGCAATAGCGTAGAGCGCGATGGCGTCGGCGTGGTCGTCGTTCATGTGGGCCACGATGCCGGGCCCCGCCTCGAGCAATGCCTCCGCGCCGTCCAGGGAGACCAGGAGATCGCTCGCGGCGAGGTCCACGATCCGGCCGAAGCCGCCGATATAGTGGGCGCCTTCCAGGGCGAGCCGCCAAAAGGAGAAATCGGGGAAGTCGGCGTAAAGCTCCGCCTCGGGGTGACGGGCCAGGAAGCGGCGCCTCTCGGCCTCGCCATGAACCTTTTCGGCTATGCCGCTCAGGGTCAGTCTGGCCCCCTGGAGCGGATCGGCGGCCGCATCGGTGCCGTCGATCAGGATCGAGGCCCTCGGATCCTCCGCCAGGTTCCTTGTGTGCCGGGCGAGCGTCGAGATGAGGAACAGGGGAGCGCCGCCCGCGTCCGCGGCGAGGGTGATCAGGGAGGCGTAAGGGGCGCCGGAGGGGGTGTCGAGGCTCGCCAGCGTGCCCTTGAAGGCCCGGCGAACCAAGGTGCGCGCATCCGCCGCGATCTCCGGCTTGGCAGGCATTCCTGACGAGTTATTTACTTGCGCCATAACGATATTTGTTGCATCCCGATGACTATGGGTGCGGCGAGAAGCGCCCCGATGCTGCCATGTTTTGAGGCAGCCCTAAGACCATAACACCCTGCAAATCGCGTCAATCGCGCAAAAGGCCCCCCAATGCCAACAATTGCCCTTGTCGACGACGATCGGAACATCCTGACCTCCTTGCGCATGGTGCTGGAGGCTGAAGGCTACAAGACACAGACCTACAACGACGGCGCCAGCGCGCTGGACGGCTTCTTCGACAGCCCGCCCGACCTCGCCATTCTGGACATCAAGATGCCGCGCATGGACGGGATGGAGCTCTTGCGCCGCCTGCGCCAGCGCAGCGAGATGCCGGTGATCTTCCTCACCTCCAAGGACGAGGAGATCGACGAGCTGTTCGGCCTCAAGATGGGGGCGGACGACTATATCCGCAAACCCTTCCCTCAGCGCCTCCTGGTTGAGCGCGTGAAGGCGGTGCTGCGCCGTTCGGCGCCGCGCGACACGGCCCAGGTGATCGAGGACAAGTCGAAGGTTCTGGAGCGCGGCAAGCTGCGCATGGACCCGGAGCGCCATACCTGCGTGTGGGACAACCGGCCCGTGACCCTCACGGTGACCGAGTTCCTGATCCTCCAGGCCCTTGCCGCACGGCCCGGCGTGGTAAAAAGCCGGGACGCCCTGATGGATGCGGCCTATGATGACCAGGTTTATGTCGACGACCGCACCATCGACAGCCACATCAAGCGGTTGCGCAAGAAGTTCAAGGCCGTCGACCAGAGCTTCGACGTGATCGAGACGCTTTATGGCGTGGGCTACCGGTTCAAAGAATAACGGGCGAGACCGATGACTGCCGAGACTGAAGGGTCCTGGCAGCGGGTCGACGCCTCGTTCAAGGAGCGCTTCCGCCGCGGCGCGCGCGCCGTCTTGAGCTGGGTCAAGCGCGTACCCAGTTGGATCGGCGAGCACCGGCCCTTCCGTCACGGCTTCTCCAGCCTGACGCGGCGCATCGTCGTGCTCAATCTGATCGGCTTGGCGATCCTCGTCTCCGGCATTCTCTATCTCAACCAGTTTCGCGCCGGGCTGATCGACGCCAAGGTGCAGAGCCTTTTGACCCAGGGCGAGATCATCGCCCGCGCCATCGCCGCCTCCGCCGGCGTCGACAACGGCGAGACCCAAGTCGACCCGGAAACGCTCCTGGAGAAAGAACTCGGCCAAGCAGGTCCGGGCAGCGCCGACGACCCGTTCTCGAATGCGCTCGGCTTCACCATCGATCCCGAACGCGCCGCGCCGATCCTGCGGCCCCTAGTCAAGCCCACGGGCAGCCGCGCGCGCATTTACAATCGCGACGGCACGCTGATCCTCGATTCCGATACTTTCTATTCGCGCGGACAGGTGCTGCGCTACGACCTTCCCCCGCCCGAAACCTCTGAGCCCGACGCGCTCAACACATTCTGGGACGCGGTGACAAACCAGCTCCAGCCTTCGGGCCTCCCGGTCTACACCGAGATCGGCGCCGCCAACGGCAAAGCCTACCCGGAAGTGGCGACGGCCCTCACCGGAACTTCGGTGCCCATCGTGCGCAAGAACGACAAGGGCGAGATCGTGGTGTCCGTGGCGGTGCCCGTTCAGCGCATGCGCGCGGTGCTCGGCGTGCTTTTGCTGTCGACGCGGGGCGGCGACATCGACGACATCGTCTCGGCGGAGCGCATGAGCATCTTCCGGGTGTCGGCGTTCGCGGCGGCCGTGACCGTGGTGCTGTCGCTCATCCTCGCCAATACCATCGCCGGCCCCATGCAGCGGCTTGCCGCGGCCGCCGAGCGTGTGCGCCACAGCGTCAAGGCCCGCGCCGAGATCCCCGACTTCACCGACCGCTCCGACGAAATCGGCCATTTGTCCGGAGCGCTGCGCGACATGACGGGCGCCCTCTATCGCCGGATAGACGCGATCGAAAGCTTCGCCGCCGACGTCGCGCACGAGCTCAAGAACCCTCTCACCTCGTTGCGCAGCGCCACCGAGACCCTGCCGCTCGCCAAAACCGAGGAGTCGCGCGAGCGCTTGATGGAGATCATTCAGCACGACGTGCGGCGGCTCGACCGGCTGATCAGCGACATCTCCGATGCGTCACGCCTCGATGCGGAGCTCGCCCGGGAAGATGCCGAGCTCGTGAGCATGGACGAGATGCTTCGCGCGACCGTGTCGCTGTTCAACGACATCCATCGCGACGACATCCCGGAAGTCGTGCTCGAAATCGCCTATGCGCCGGGCGCGCATCCTTATCGCGTGAACGGGCATGACAGCCGTCTCCACCAGGTGATGGTGAACCTGCTCGAGAACGCCATTTCCTTCTCGCCGCCGGACGGCCGCGTTACCGTCGCCGCCCGCCGCATCGGCAACGAGATCCAGATCGCGATCGAGGACGAAGGGCCCGGCATCCCCGAAGAGAATCTCGAGCGCATCTTCGAGCGCTTCTACACCGACCGGCCGCAAGAGAACTTTGGGCAGAACTCCGGGCTCGGCCTCAACATCTCGCGGCAGATCGTGGTGGCGCATGGCGGTCGTCTCTATGCGGAGAACAGGCCCGCCCGCGACGCGAGCGCGGCGAGCGGTGGGGCACGCTTCGTCATCCGCCTGCCGGCTGCATAGGATCTCGACCGCCATGGTGCGTGCGCTCGTCCATGGCACGTGCGTGGCTCTCGGGGATCGCGCCGCATTGCTGCGCGGCGCGCCGGGCGCCGGCAAATCGGACTTGGCGCTTCGTTTCCTGGCGCTTCCGAACGAAGCCGAACTGCGACCTCTTCTCGTCGCGGACGATCAGGTCCAACTCGATGTGAACGGTGCGATCGTGACCGTCTCCGCGCCCGAAACGCTTGCCGGAATGATGGAGGTGCGCGGGCTCGGCATCCAGGAGATGCCCACTATCGCCGCGGCGCGGCTCGTGCTTGTGTGCGACTTGGTCGCGGCTGATCAGGTGCCGCGCATGCCGCCCGATCCTTGGGATCGAACGGCTCTGGAAGGCGTTGACATGCCGCTGCTGCACCTCTCGCCGTTCGAGGCGTCGGCGCCGTTGAAGTTGAAAATGGCGCTCTTGCGCGCGACCGAACAATAGGCTTTACCGAGGCGGTTTCGGGCTTGCGCCTGACCCTGCACCCGACAAAGATAGCGGCCTTTGGCCGGGCGGCATTCATCCAAGAGGTAGCATGATCGGCGTCGTTATCGTGACCCACGGCAATCTCGCACGCGAGTTCCGCGCGGCGCTCGAACATGTGGTGGGGCCGCAGGAGCAGATCGAGACTGTGTCCATCGGTCCTGACGACGACCTCGATGTCCGCCGCGCGGATATGTTGTCGGCGCTCGACATGGTCGATGCCGGCGAAGGTGTCGTCGTGCTCACCGACATGTTCGGCGGCTCACCATCGAATCTGGCGATCTCCGCCATGGAGCGGCCCAATGTGGAGGTGGTCGCGGGGGTTAATCTTCCGATGCTGGTGAAGCTCGCAAGCGTGCGGGGCGAGTGCGGCCTCGAGGAGGCGATCACCCAGGCCCAAGAGGCCGGACGCAAATATATCAGCGTCGCGAGTCAGATCCTGGCGGCGAATTGAGCACCGTGACCCCGGCGCGCCATATCTCCGGTGAGCGGGAAAAAGGCGTCTTCTTCGCCGAAGTCATGATCCCCAACAAGAAGGGCCTGCATGCGCGCGCCTCGGCGCAATTCGTGCGCTGCGCCGGCGAATTCAAGGCCAATGTGCGCGTGAGCCGCGAAGGGCACACCGTGGGTGGCACCTCGATCATGGGGCTGATGATGCTCGCCGCGGGCCAAGGCCACTCGATCCACATCGAGGTGAGCGGCGAGGAGGCGAAACTCGCTATCGAGGCGCTCATCGCCCTGGTCGAGAACGGCTTCGGCGAAGAGGACTGACGCGCCTATTGGCGCTTCCAGCCCGTCACCATGGCGCGTGGCAGGTTCTCGTGATGCGCGAAGCTTGCGAAGATCACGGCGGCAACGTGCACGACAATCAGGGCGAGCGTGATATTGGCGAGCACTTCGTGGATTTCCTCGAAATTCTCCGCCGTCGCCTTCGACACCATACCGGCCAGCGGCCCGGCCTGCTCCTCCCCGCCATAGACGATCAACCCGGCTATGCCGGTTGCCGCGAGCATCACGAGCAGAAGAAGGATCATGTAGCCACCGGCGGGGCTGTGGCCGAGATAACGCTTGCCGCGCAGCAGAAGGAGGTCGCGGATATACGCGAAGGTTGTCGTGGGACGATAGACGAAATCGGAGAACCGCGCGTGTCGTGAGCCGGCAAAGCCCCAGACCACGCGGGCTAGGATCAACCCGGCGAGGACGTATCCGGCCCACACGTGAACAATGTGCGGGTCCTCGACGAGATAAGCCACCGTGAAGGCGGCAAGCAGGGTCCAGTGAAAGACCCGGACGAAGGGGTCCCATACGCGGATTTGAGCTTGTGCTGGCGTCTTGGCGGAATCGAGCACGGCGAGACCTCCTGGGCGGCCGGCTTGGCGCGCCGGTACATGGACGCTATGCCTCGGCCGCTGACGAGATCCTGATAATTGGGGCCTTACTCCCGGATTCTGCAGGCAATTTCCGGCTTAAGTCAGCGCGCCATGGTCATTTGGCCCTGACCAGGGCACCCCCCTTGACTCTCCAGGGGGCGGATAAGATATAAGGACTTCTTTATATCTTTATACAGCCAAGCGGAGACCGCATGAACTACCACGTCAAGGATATCGGGCTCGCCGATTGGGGCCGCAAGGAAATTGCCATCGCCGAGACCGAGATGCCGGGTCTAATGGCGGTGCGCGAGGAATTCGGCAAGGCACAGCCCCTGAAGGGCGCCCGGATCGCCGGCTGCCTGCATATGACCATCCAAACCGCGGTCCTGATCGAGAGCCTCGAGGCGCTCGGCGCCGAGGTGCGCTGGGCCTCCTGCAACATCTTCTCGACCCAGGACCATGCCGCCGCCGCCATCGCGGCGAACGGGACCCCGGTGTTCGCCGTCAAGGGTGAGACGCTGGAGGAATACTGGGACTACGTGGACCGCATCCTCGAATGGCCCGGCGGCGAGACCGCCAATCTCATTCTCGACGACGGCGGCGACGCCACGATGATCGTGATCCTCGGCGCTGAAGCCGAAAAAGATCCGTCCGTGCTCGCCAAGCCCGGCAACGACGAAGAGACGGCGATGTTCGCCACCATCAAGAAGCGGCTGGAGCGCGAGCCCGGCTTCTACTCGAAAGTGAAAAACAATCTGAAGGGTGTGTCGGAAGAGACCACGACCGGCGTGCATCGGCTTTACGAGATGCAGAAGAAGGGCAAGCTTCCCTTCCCCGCCATCAACGTCAATGACAGCGTCACCAAGTCGAAGTTCGACAATCTCTATGGCTGCCGCGAGAGCCTGCCCGACGGCATCAAGCGCGCTACCGACGTCATGCTCGCCGGCAAATACGCCGTGATCGCCGGATATGGCGACGTGGGCAAGGGCTGCGCCGAGAGCCTGAAGAGCCAGGGCGCGCGCGTGGCGATCACCGAGATCGATCCGATCTGCGCGTTGCAGGCGGCGATGGAAGGCTACGAGGTGATCACCATGGAGGAGGCCGCGCCCAAGGGCGACATCTTCGTCACGGCCACCGGCAACAAGGACGTCATCACCGTCGAGCACATGCGCGCCATGCATGACCGCGCCATCGTCTGCAATATCGGGCATTTCGATTCCGAGATTCAGGTGGGCGGCCTCAAGAACTTCAAGTGGCATAACGTGAAGCCGCAAGTAGACGAGATCGAGTTCCCCGACGGCAAGCGCATCCTGCTTCTGGCCGAAGGCCGCCTCGTCAATCTCGGCTGCGCCACCGGTCATCCGAGCTTCGTGATGAGCGCGTCCTTCACCAACCAGGTGCTGGCGCAGATGGAGCTGTGGCAGCATGTCGGCAAATACGAGAACAAGGTCTATGTGCTGCCGAAGCATCTGGACGAGAAGGTCGCCCAGTTGCATCTCGGGCGCCTCGACGCCCATCTCACCAAGCTCAGCGAGGAGCAGGCCGCCTATATCGGCGTCAAGACCGAAGGCCCGTTCAAGCCGGAGCACTACCGCTACTAGTTTCAGACGTTTCCCGATGGCCGGGCTATTCGCCCGGCCATCCTGGGTTTGCGCACAAGAGGCTAGTTCGCGTCGGCCGCGGCCTTCTGGGCTTTCTCCAGCTTCGCGATGTCCTCCGGCGTGAGCTGGGGGCGATCCATCTTGATCGTCAGCTTCTCGAGCTTGGCGGTCAGGGGGAACGGCGGCTTGTAGTCCGCGTCGTTCACACCGGTAAGCGTGTCGGAGCCGATGTCGAAGCTCTCATCCCATTGCAGGATCATCGGCAGGGTCTTCTCCATCTTCTTGGTGGCGACAACGTTGCCGTCGACCTTCAGCGTTCCGGTTCCCGACCTACCGACGCCGCTGAAATCGTTGTAGGCAAGCGTCCCGGACCCCAGCCCGTCATAGACGAAGTCGAACTCGACCGTGTGGCGGCCGGGCGGAAGCGCGTCCGGGCCCTCCCACTTCAAGCGTTCGAGATCGACCATGTTCCACAGGAACACGGGCTTCCCCTCTTGGAGGTAGAAACCGTAGCCGCCGAAGCGCCCGCCCGACGTGAGGATCATGCCCTCGGCCCCGCCTTCCGGCACCTCGATGTAGGCGGTGATGGTGTAGGAGGTGTTCAATAAGAGCGGCGAGTCACCCTGCGGCAAACCCACCATTGGACGCGTGTAGACGAACTCGCTGCGTCCGGCTGTGATGTTCGGGCGCGGCGCGACGATGCGGGCCGCCACCGAGGCATCCAGCGGGAAGACCTGATACTTCTTCGCTTCCGCAACGAACTTCTCCCGCATCTCCGCGACCTTGTCCGGGTGTTCCGCGGCGATGTCCGTCGACTGGTTGAAGTCGTTGCTCAGGTCATAGAGCTGGAACACCTGGTTGTTCAGGGGATCGGGATTGGCCGGACCGAAGGCCTGCCAGGGTGCGCGATTGACCTTGGTGCTCAACAGCCAGCCGTCGTCGTAGAGCGCCCATTGGCCCATCATCTCGAAATATTGGGTCTTGTGCCGGGACGCCGTCTTTGCGTTCTCCGCATCGAACGTGTAGGCGAAGCTCGTGCCCTCGATCGGCGCCTGCTTGATGCCGTCCACCATCTCCGGCGCATTGATGCCGGTGACCTCGAGCAGGGTCGGCACCACGTCGATGACGTGGAGGAACTGCTCGCGCAGGCCGCCTTTGTCCTTGATGCGCGCCGGCCAGGACACGACCATGTTCTGGTTGATGCCACCGAGCCTGGAGGCATTCTGCTTAAACCAGTCGAATGGCGTGTCGAACGCCCATGACCAGCCGGCAGACATATGATTGTAGGTCTGCTCCGTGCCCCAAACGTCGTAGAACTTCATCTGCACGTCGACGGGAATCTCGTTTAGGCCGTTGAAGAAGGCGACCTCGTTTGGCGTTCCCAAGGGTCCGCCCTCGGCGCTCGTGCCGTTGTCGCCGTTGATGTAGATGACCAGCGTGTTGTCCAACCTGCCAAGATCTTCGAAGGCCTGGATCACACGGCCGATTTCGTGGTCGCTATACGCCGCGTAGGCGGCGAAGACCTCGACCTGCCGGATGAACAGCTTCTGCGCCTCGGGCGTAAGTTCGTCCCATGGCTTCAGGAGGTCGTTCGGCCAAGGCGTCAGCTTCGCGTCCTGCGGGACGATCCCAAGCTTCTTCTGGTTCTCGAAGATACGCTCGCGCAGCTTCTCGTAGCCGTCGTCGAAAAGATGCATCGCGCTGATCTTGTCGACCCATTCCTTGGTGGGGTGGTGCGGCGCATGCGTGGCGCCGGGCGCGTACTTGATGAAAATCGGCTTGTCCGGCTGGGTCTGGTGCATGCGTGAGATGTAGTCGATGGCGTCGTCGGCCATCGCGGTCACGAGGTTCCAAGTACCCTCCTGGCCGCGGAATGGATAGATCTGCGTGGTATTGCGGAACAGGTTGGGCTGCCACTGGTTGGCGTCGCCGCCTACGAACCCGTAGAAGTACTCGAAACCCATACCGGTCGGCCACTGGTCGAACGGGCCGACCTGGCTCGCGGCGAAAGCCGGCGTGTTGTGGTCCTTGCCGAACCACGACGTCGCGTAACCGTTGTCGAGCAGGATGCGCCCGATCGTTGCCTTGTCCTCGCCGATGATGCTGTTGTAGCCGGGAAAGCCGGTCGACTGCTCGGAGATCACGCCGAAGCCGGCCGAATGGTGATTGCGTCCAGTGATGAGCGCCGCCCGCGTCGGCGAGCACAGCGCCGTCGAAAAGACTCTCGTGTAGCGCAGTCCCTCATTGGCGATGTCGTCCATCGTCGGCGTTGGGATCACGCCGCCAAAGGTGCTCGGCACCCCAAAACCCGCGTCGTCCGTGATGATAAGCAGGATGTTCGGGGCGTCCTTCGGCGGCACGATACGCGGTGCCCACCAGGGCATGGATTGCAGAGCATCGTCTTTGATCACGCCGCCGAACTTGGGATCGGGCGCGGGGAGTTGCTGACCGTCAATGGTCGTCGTTGCGCTGGGCGATCCTGGTTTGCCGGTCGTCTCTTCGGCCTGCGCTTGAGTCGTAACCGAAGCGAAAGTCACGCATGCGCCAAGCAGCACGGCGCTGATAAACGAAGTCATGATCTTGAAACGTGGCATACGCTCCCCCTTTGACGCATGAGCGCCCAGTGCCTTCTCGGCAAGTCCGCACGGTTAGCAACCTTGCCGCCCAACTCAGATTAACAGTTCTTGTATGTCAGAATCTTGTCATCCTACGCTAAGGGGCAAAGGCAAGGTTTTGGACGGACAATGTCTACCAGCTACAGCATTCTTATTTCGAGACCCCGCGGCTGGTCGGATCGGCCCAAATCGGCGATAAGCTGAAAGCCGGTGTCAACGCAAGATTGGCTGAACCGGCAGAAGATTTAATAGCTTATGCGATTCCTGGCAGCGTGTTCGCAG
>Ga0208781_1000017_pt1 | contig 31380 bp, 31 predicted proteins | sample RushOxbow_ThreeS_2_FD_185677 | JGI IMG/M metagenome (GOLD analysis project Ga0208781, IMG submission 185677) | Natural and restored wetland microbial communities from the San Francisco Bay, California, USA, that impact long-term carbon... | ecosystem: Environmental > Terrestrial > Soil >... | reverse complement strand
GTTCCGCTCCGCATTCTCCGCCGCAAGCGCGCATTGCCGCGCGTCGATCTCGACCGCGGTCACGGTGGTCTTCGGTACCCGCGCCAGGAGGCACAGCCCCGCGACGCCGACGCCCGCACCGGCATCGAGCACGGCCTCGCCCGCTTGCGCATCCACGGCGGCGGCGAGAAACACCGCATCGCTGCCGGCACGATGGCCGGTTTTCGGCTGGACGATCGATAGACGTCCGCCGAGGAAATCGTCGGTGGTGGTGACGCCGATTCTGGCGCGCGGGCGGCTAGGCTTTGTCTTCGGCTTCGAGGTCATGACCGACACCGGCTTCGGTGAGCAGGTTGCGCGCCTCATCGATGCAATCGTCCTCCACCAGGACACGCCTCGGCAGGATCCCGATGGAGCCCTCCATCACGCTCATACTGGTGTCGAGGACGATGAAGCCGATCTCGGCCTCGCTCAGGAGCGAGCTGACAAAGGACAGGAGCACAGGGTCGTTCGAGCGCAACAATTCTTTCATGGTCCAACCCAGTCCTCGGCACCTTGACCTTCACGGGGGACAGAAGACAATAGCTCGGCTATAAGCCTTGCGGCACTTTTAGGAGACTGACCCTTGGGCGTTGTCGTCAAACTTTCCGGCCCGCGCGATCCGAGTGCGAGCCTCGCGCCGCTCGTCGCGCTTGTCGAGGAGGATATGGCGCATGTCAACCGCATCATCCTCGACCGGGCCCGCTCCAATGTCGATCTGATCCCCGAGCTCGCACGGCATTTGATAAACTCCGGGGGCAAGCGCCTGCGCCCGATGCTGACCATCGCCGCCGCCAAGCTCTGCGGCTATGAAGGCGACGGCCACGTGCGGCTCGCCTCCTCCGTGGAGTTCATGCACACCGCCACCCTGTTGCACGACGACGTGGTGGACGAGAGCAGCCTGCGCAGGGGCAAGATCGCGGCGCGGCTCTTATGGGGCAACGAGGCGAGCGTGCTCGTGGGCGACTACCTGCTCGGCCAAGCCTTCAAGATGATGGTCGGTGTCGGCTCGCTCGGCGCCTTGCGCATCCTGTCGGACGCGGCGGCGATCATCGCCGAAGGCGAGGTGATGCAGCTCATCACCGCCAACAACACGGAGACCACCGAGGACGACTATCTCGCGGTGATCGACGCCAAGACCGCAGCCCTGTTCGCGGCCGCCTCGGAAGTCGGCGCGGTGATCGCCGAACGGCCGAAGTCCGAGGCGGCGGCCTTGCGGTCCTATGGGCGGAATCTCGGCCTCGCCTTCCAGCTCGTCGACGACGCGCTCGACTATTCGGGCGAGCAGGCGACGCTTGGGAAGAGCGTCGGCGACGACTTCCGCGACGGCAAGATCACCCTGCCCGTAGTGCTGAGCTACCGGCGCGGCAACAAGGACGAGCGCGCGTTCTGGGAGCGCACGCTGAAAGAAGGCCAAGTCGACGACGACGATCTCGCCAAGGCGATCGACCTGATCGCCCAGCACAACGCCCTCGCCGACACCATGGAGCGTGCGCGCCACTACGGCGCGATCGCGCGCGACGCGCTTGCCATCTTCCCGGACGGGCCCATCAAGTCGGCGCTGCAAGACGCCATCGAGTTCTCGGTCGACCGGCCGTATTGAGCCTATTCGGCTTTCGGGTCGCCGAGCATGCTCGCGGTGATCCACCAGTCGGGCTCGTCTTGGGCGAGGACGGTGGCGGCGCGGAGCGCGGCGCGCGGCGTGGCGAAGACGGCAAAGCAGGTGGCGCCGCTGCCAGACACGCGCACCATCCGCGCGCCATCCAACCGCCGCAGCGCCGCGAGCGCCTTGCCGACCTCCGGCGCAAGACGGGCCGCGACAGGTTCGAGGTCGTTCCCGCGGTGGCCCGCATAGTCCACGAGCCTGTCGAAATCGCCGGCGAAGTCGAGAGGCGGGGTAACGCCCGGAGCCCCCTCGAGCGGCGCGGCGTCAAGCGCGCCATAGACGTCCGCGGTTGAGAGTTCCACGCCTGGATTGGCGAGCACCACGCCGCAAGTGGGGAAGCCCTGCACGGGGGTGACGATCTCGCCGCGTCCGGTGATGAGCGCCGGCGCGCTTCCCAGGCACACCGCCACGTCGGAGCCGAGCTGCGGCGCGAGCGCAACAGCCGCAGCCTCCGTCAGTCCCCCCTCGTTGGCGCGGGCGATGAGCCGTAAAGCCGCGGCGGCATCCGCCGATCCGCCGCCGAGGCCAGCCGCGACGGGAAGAGTCTTGACCAGGCGGAAGCGTCCAAGCGTAAGGCCCGGGACTTGCGTCCTGGCGGCTTCGGCCGCGTCCATAACGAGATTGCCGCCATAGAGGGCCGCGGCGAACGGTCCCTCGATGCGAAGATCGAGCCCGTCTTGGGGCGTAAGCTCGACGGTGTCGCCGACGCCCGCAAAGGCGACAAGACTGCGCAATTCGTGAAAGCCGTCAGCCCGCCGGCCCAAGACCTCTAATGTGAGGTTGAGCTTGGCCCAGGCGATGTCGCGAAGCGCATCTATCGCGGGGTCTTCTGGTCCGTTTGGCCGGTGCCGGCCGCGGCCTTGGTCGCGGAGGACTCTTCCAGTCCCGAGGCGATCTTCTCGTGCAGAGTCTTTTCCTGATCGGGCTCGGGCTCGAGCGACAGGGCCTGCTCCCACTGATATTTCGCTTCTAGGGTGCGGCCCACGCGCCAATAGGCGTCGCCCAGATGATCGTTGATGATCGGATCGTCCGGCCGGAGCTCGACCGCGCGCTCCAGATGCTCGACCGCCGCCGGCATGTTGCCGAGCCGGTAATAGGCCCAGCCGAGGCTGTCGACGTAGTAGCCGTCATCGGGCTTCAGCTGCACGGCCTGGCGGATGTATTCCATGGCCTGCTTCAGGTTCATGCCCTGATCGACCCAGGAATAGCCGAGGTAGTTGAGAATGAGCGACTCCTCGGGATTGAGCTCGAGCGCGAGCTTGAAATCGGCCTCAGCCGCCGGCCAATCCTTAAGCCGCTCATTGCAGACGCCGCGCGAATAGTAGAGCGCCCAGTTCTGCTTGGTCGGCTTGTCGATGAGCTCCACCGCGCGGGAATAATATTCCTTCGCCTCGCCGTAGCGCTCATGAGCGCGCAGGATATTGCCGAGCGCATCGAGGGGCCTGATGTCCTTCGGGTCCGCCGCGATGATCTTCTCGAGCAGCGCCTGTGCCTCGTCGACCCTCTCCAGAGAGTTCAGCGCGAAGGCCTTCTGGATCTGCACATTGACCCAAAGCGGCGAGGACTCGGGGATGTGATCGAACGCCGCGATCTCGGCTTCGTATTTCTTCGCGGACTCGTAGGCTTCGGCAAGCGCAACATAGGCCAGCGGGAAGTCCGGCTTCAGATTGATGGCGAACTGGAGAAAGACGATGCCCATGTCGAGGCCGCCTTCGCCGGCGAGCGCATCGCCGATGCCGTAGAACACTTCGGCGAGACCGTCCGCGGGCGTCTCCGCCATGAAGGGCGGCGTCTCGCCGTTCTCGATCTGCTCCAGCAGCGCCTCGGACAGCGGATGCGGGGCAGCCTTGGCGATGTGCGTCTTGATGGTCTCGACGGCCAGCTCGCGGTCGTTGCTGTTCAGGGCATGGCGCGCGAAGGCGTCGGCGACGCGGAGCGTGGTCGGGTTCCGCTTGAATGCCGCGATGTAAGATTTGCGCGCCAGCTGATGCCGGCCGGCGACGTCGGCGATGAGCGCGCGATGGTAGCGCTGATAATACTGCGCCCAATCGGCGCTGCTTAAGGTGTCGAGGGTGGCAAACGCCTCGGTGTGCTTGCCGGCGGCCTCCTGGACCCAGGCGCGGGCGAGCGTCGAGGTGAGATCGGCGATGGGACCTTGACGCGCCGCGGCGAAATGCTCGTCGGCCTTCGCGTAGTCGCCCTTCTTGAAGGCGTCGATGCCAAGCAAGAACTGAGCGATGCGGTGAGACGGCTCGGCCTTGACCAGTTCCACGGCAAGCTCGTTGGCGCGATCCCAATGGGCGGCCGCCGTCTCGAGCAAGAAGGTCTGTTCGAGAATGACCTCGTTGTCCGGATCGCTCGCGAGCGCCTTGGAATAGAAATCGGCGGCGGCGATCGTGTCGTGACTGCCGCGTGCGACGCGGCCCGAGAGGTAATTGCCGAGAAGCGTGCCCGTCTCCAGATCCTCTGAATCCGAGCGAACGACTTCGGAGTAGGCGGCAGGCGCGGCGAGGATGGTAACGAGGAGGAGAGACCTCCACGCCCATTTGCGCAGCGGTGCCCTGTCAAGATTCATCATATTGTCGGTCCGGCTTTGCGCCGCCCCAGTGCTTGTTGGCCCTCATGGCAAGGTTAGGTGCTTTTCCCGGCCCTGCAAACCAGCTTTTTGCGGGGCAAACGCGGCGCGTTTATGGCCCCATGGCGCGGCACTTATGCGGCGACCGCGCGCTCGCGCACTACATATTGGCGTAGTTCGGCCCGTCCCCGCCTTCCGGCGGCACCCAATCGATATTCTGCGCGGGATCCTTCACGTCGCAGGTTTTGCAGTGGACGCAGTTCTGCGCGTTGATCTGAAAGCGCGCCGTGCCCCCCTCCTCCACCACCTCGTAGACCGCCGCCGGGCAATAGCGCTGGGCCGGCTCGGCATATTCGGGAAGGTTCTGCTCGATGGGGATCGAAGGGTCTTCGAGCACCAGATGCACCGGCTCGTCCTCGTCGTGATTCGTGTTCGACAGGAACACCGAGGACAGAATGTCGAAAGAGAGCGCGTTGTCGGGCTTCGGATATTCGATGGGCTTCGACTCCGCCGCCGTGTCCAGGCTCGCGAAGTCCGGCTTCTTGTGCTTCAGAGTGTGGCCGAGGAACGGGAAGATCGTATTCAGCCACATGTCGATGCCGCCCAGCATGACGCCGAGCCTCGTGCCGAAGCGCGACCAGAGCGGCTTCACGTTGCGGACCTTCTTCAGCTCCTTGGCGAGCGAGCTCGCCTTCAGCGCTTCCGGATAGGCTTCGAGCACGTCGCGGGCGCGGCCGGCTTCGATCGCATCGAAGGCGGCTTCCGCCGCCATCATCCCCGACAGCATGGCGTTGTGCGAGCCTTTGATGCGCGGCACGTTCATGAAGCCGGCGCAGCAGCCGATGAGCGCGCCGCCCGGGAAGACGAGCTGCGGTATCGCCTGCCAGCCGCCCTCGGTCAGCGCGCGGGCGCCATAGCCGATGCGCTTGCCGCCTTCGAGATGCTGCTTGATGCGCGGATGGTGCTTGGAGCGCTGAAACTCCTTGAAAGGATTGAGATAGGGGTTCGTGTAGTCGAGATGGACGACGAAGCCGACCGACACCAGGTTCTCACCGAAATGATAGAGGAAGGAGCCGCCGCCGGTATCGTCCTGAAGCGGCCAGCCCATGGTGTGCTGGACGAGGCCGGGCTTGTGCTTCTCGGGCGGGATCTCCCACAGCTCTTTCAGCCCGATGCCGAATTTCTGCGTGCCGCTCTCGCGCGCCAGATCGTATTTCTTGATGAGCTGCTTCGTGAGCGAGCCGCGCGCACCCTCGGCGAGCAGGGTGTACTTGCCGGTGAGCGCGATGCCGGGCGTGTATGAGTCCTTGTGGCTGCCGTCGCGGGCCACGCCCATGTCGCCGGTGATGACGCCTTCGATCTCGCCGTTCGCGCCGATGATCGCTTGCGTCACCGAGATGCCGGGATAGACCTCGACGCCCAAGCCTTCCGCCTGCTCGCCGAGCCATTTGGTGAGATTGCCGAGACTGCCGGTGTAGCAGCCGTGATTGCTCATCAGCGGCGGCATGAAGAGGTTGGGCAGGCCGACGCCGCCGGTCTCGGAGGTCAGATAATAGAAGTGGTCCTCGCTGACCGCATCCTTGACCGGGGCACCCTTGTCGCGCCAATCGGGAATGAGCTTGTTGAGACCAACCGGATCGAGCACCGCACCTGAGAGAATGTGGGCGCCGACCTCCGAGCCCTTCTCCAGGACGACGACGGAGACCTCCTTGTCCTTCTCGGCGGCGAGCTGTTTCAGGCGGATCGCCGCGGCGAGCCCCGCAGGCCCTGCGCCGACAATCACCACATCGAACTCCATGGTCTCGCGTTCGACTTGCTCGCTCATCTCACCTCTTTCATTCCAACGACTTTGCCGTGCCCGCCCGCGCCCGGCGGCCACGGCAAATCGGTGCTAAAATCGCTGACGCCCAGCAGCGACGCATTGCCCGGAGGGGCCGCGTAATGACAAATAGAGGATCAACACGGGCATCGCAAATGACTGGAAGCCAAGCAAAAGCCGCCGCCGACCTGCTTGCGTGGTATGCGGCCATGGGCGCCGACGAGGCGATCCTGGAGGCGCCGGTCGACCGCTTCGCCGCGCCGGAGCCAAGCGCCACACCGCAAGCCGCATCCCGTGCCCCGCTGGCCCCTCGCGCAGAGGCGCGCGCTGAGGCCCCGGCAAAGCGCCCGAGACCCCGCACCGCCCCCGTCGATACGCGTCCCGCCCCCCCATCGCTCGAGGCGGCCAAGACCCTGGCCGAGCTCGAAGCGCTGGTCGGCCAGTTCGAGGGCTGCGCGCTGAAGCGCACGGCGAAGAACACCTGCTTCTCGCGCGGCAGCGACACCGCCAAGATCATGCTGATCGGCGAGGCGCCCGGCCGCGACGAGGACATCCAGGGCAAGCCGTTCGTCGGGCGTGCGGGAAAACTGCTCGACCGCATGCTCGCTTCGATCGGCCTCGACGAGAGCTCCGTCTACATCACCAACACGATCTATTGGCGCCCGCCCGGCAACCGCACGCCGACGGCGCAGGAGATCGAATCCTGCGCGCCTTTCCTGTCACGGCAGATCGAGCTGCTCGCGCCGGAGGTGCTGCTGGTGCTCGGAGCCCCGGCGGCGAAGGCCATCCTCGGCGAGCCCGGCATCATGCGCGCGCGCGGCAAGTGGAAGATCTATCGCTGCGGCGACCGCGACATTCCAACGCTCGCGACGCTGCATCCCGCATACTTGCTGCGGAAGCCGGAAGAGAAGCGCTATGCCTGGCGCGACCTGCTCATGCTGAAGACACGACTCGAGGAACTAGAACAATGACCGCGCGCATCGACGAGAGCCGCCCCTTCATCCCCGTGCGCATCGCCGTGCTCACGATCTCCGATACGCGCACGCCGAAGACGGACAAGTCCGGACCGCTGCTTGCCAGCATGATCACGGAGGCCGGTCACGCGGTGGCGGAGCATGCGGTCGCCCCCGACGACGAGAAAGAGATCCGCAAGCAGGTGAAGAAGTGGATCAAGGATAAGAATGTCGACGTGGTAATCACCACGGGCGGCACGGGCTTCACCGGACGCGACGTCACCCCGGAAGCGGTGCGCCCGCTGTTCGACAAGGAGATCGAAGGCTTCTCCGTCCTGTTCCACATGCTGAGCTATCAGACGGTCGGCACCTCGACCGCGCAATCACGCGCCTGCGGCGGTCTCGCCAAGGGCACGCTGATCTTCTCGCTGCCGGGCTCGCCGGGCGCCTGCAAGGACGCCTGGGAGGGCATCCTCAAGTTCCAGCTCGACAACCGCCACCGGCCCTGCTCGTTCATCGAGATCATGCCGCGCCTCACCGAGAGCAAGAAGAAGAAGGCGAAGGGCTAGCTGCGCAGACGCTCTGGCCGGGCGCCGCCGCATGAGGCAATTCGCTGCCGATCCAAACCCCGGACGCGTGGTAGCGTGCGCCACATGAGCGACCGTAAAACCAACGTCACGCCTTACGCTCAGCTCGAGGCCCGGTTCGAGGAGCTTCACCAGCTTGGCCACGCCCAGGCCATGCTGAGCTGGGACGACGCGGTGATGATGCCCCGCGGCGGCGGCAGGGCGCGCGGCGAGGCGCTTGCCGCGCTCGCGGCGCTCGCGCATCGGACACTGACGGCGCCCGAGGTCGGGGACCTGCTGGACAAAGCCGGCGCCAGCCTCGCGCAGCTGAACGAATGGCAGCAGGCGAACTTGCGTGCGATGCGGCGAGCGCACACCCGCGCCATAGCGCAGCCCGAGGCGCTCGTACGTACCAATCAGCTCGCCACGACACGCTGTCAGCAGATATGGCGCGCTGCCCGGGCGGACAACGATTGGAACGCAGTGAAAGGCCCGCTGGGCGACGTGGTGGCCCTCGCCCGCGAGGAAGCGGCGGCGCTCGGGGACACGCTTGCACTCGATCCGTACGATGCGCTGCTCGACGGCTACGAGGAAGGGACGCGCGAGGCCCACGTCGCGGAGCTGTTCGATGACCTCAAGGGTTTCCTGCCTGACTTCATCGATCGGGTCATAGCGCGCCAAACCGCGCCGCTCCCGCTGCCCGGCCCCTTCCCCCGCGACGGCCAGCACGCCCTCGGCGAAGACATGATGGGGCTGCTCGGCTTCGACTTCAGCCGCGGCCGTCTCGATGTCAGCCATCATCCGTTCTGTGGCGGCGTTCCCGACGATACGCGCATCACCACCCGCTACAGCGAGGAAGAGTTTCTCGAATCGCTCATGGCGGTGCTGCATGAAACCGGCCACGCGCTCTACCAGCAGGGCCTCCCGGCCGACTGGCGGCGGCAACCCGTGGGCAACTGTCTCGGCGCGGCGGTGCACGAGAGCCAGTCGCTATTCGTGGAGATGCAGATATCGCGCGGCCGCGCCTTCATCGAATTCGCCGCGCCGCATCTGCGCCGTCACCTCGGGGGCAAACCGGGCGACGCCGCCTGGACCGCAGACAATCTGCAGGCGCATTCGCGGCAGGTGCGCAGAGGCTATATCCGGGTCGACGCCGACGAACTTACCTATCCGCTTCACGTCGTCCTGCGATTCGAAATCGAGCGAGACTTAATTGCCGGCAAGCTCGACGCCGCGGACATTCCCGACGCCTGGAACGAGGCCATGACGCGCTATCTCGGGCTCTCGACGGAAGGCGATTACCGGAACGGCTGCATGCAGGATGTTCACTGGTTCGCCGGGCTGTTCGGATATTTTCCAACCTATACGCTCGGCGCGCTGATGGCCGCCCAATGGTTCGCGGCCGCCTCGGCGACGCTGCCCGATCTGGACTCGCAGATTAAAGCAGGCGACTTCGCGCGCCTAATCGGCTGGCTGCGCCGGAATATTCACGGCCGGGGTCAGCTCAAGACCGCGCGTGAGCTGCTGATCGACGTCACGGGCGAACCCTTGAACTTGCGTCACTTCAAAACACATCTCGATGAGCGCTATCCCGGCTGAGCCGGCCTTACATCGCAGCGGCATCATCGTCTGAATCGGTCTCGCCACCGCCGGGGGCCGCCGGTTCAACGTCGTCCATTTGCTGGTTCAGGCGATCGATCTCCGACTTCGCTCGGTCTAGCGCCGTCTCGAGACGGCCGATCTCGGACCGGAGGTCGGACTGCTCGCCGTCCTTTTCTTCGAGCTCGGTTCGCAGACGGGCTATCTGCTCCTCGCGATTTTTCGCCTCTTTATCGGACTGGTCAGCGGCCTCCTGCGAGGCGGCCAATTCGTCGCGCGCCGCAGCGCGCTCGCTTTGCGCGGCTTTAAGCTTGTCGCGCTCCTGCTTGAGCTGGGCTTGCGCCGTCTCGAGCTTGGCCTCGAGCCTTTCCGCCTCCGCCTCCGTTTCGTTCAAGTCGGTTTGCAGTTCGGCGATCCGCGCTTCCTTGTCTTCGATGTCCTTGGTGCCGCGATCGAGCGCCTCTTGAGCGGCGCTCAGATCTCCTTGCGCGCTTTCCAGGCCGGCGCGGGTTTTCTTCAGCTCGTCCGAGGTCACGCCCATCTCGTGCTGAAGCGCCTGGCGCTCGGTCTCGACAGTCTCGTATTCGTTCTGAACGGCCGCGCGTTCCTCTCTGGCCTTGTCGAGATCGGCTTGCAGGCGGCCCGTGAGGCGTTCAAGCTCAGAGGCTCCCGCCTTGCTCTGCAGGGTCTCTTCGCGGGAAAGCGCGAGCTGACGCTGCAGCGTCTCGATGCGCACCTCCTTCACGGTGAGCCGGTAGCCGAGCGCGATACTCACCACCATCAGGGCCGCGACGATGAGCCAGATCCAAACGGCGACGGGGCGTGTATCGGACATGCATTTCCTCCAAGACCATTGGCGAGGCGAGGCGGTCTTTAGCGCCGCCTTCGCAGGTGAACTTGGAGGCTCAACCTATGCCTGCACCGGTTGGTTCCTTAATTCGTGGCAGTCCCGGCCCGCTACCAGGCGGGGCGCCCTCGCCGAGCGGGTCGTGGGTGACGAGGCCGAGCACCTCGTTCGAGGCGAAGCTCAGCGACATGGCGCGCGTGACGCCCGGCACCACGGCGACGTCGTAGAGCTCGCCGATGGCGCCGTCGATGCGGAACCAATGCACGCACGCGCCCGTGTCGAGGTCGATGATTTGCACGCCGCACCAGGCCTCGGAGTCCGCGTCTTTCAGTTTCTTGTCGAGCGCCAGCCCTTCGAAGCGCTCGTAGCGCGGCTTGGACAGGCCGACGAAAGCGAAATTGCCGTGGAAGCCAAGCCCGCGCACGAAGCCGGGACAGAACGCCACCACATGGAACTTGGCGTCCGCCGCCTTCGCCGCTGGCTCGACCCAGCCGAACTCGCCAGTGCCCGAATTGAGCACGTAGAGCTTGCCATTATAGACGCGCGGCGAATGGGGCATGGACAGCCCGCCGATGACGATCTCGCCGGTGGCCACGTCGATGACGATGCCGCCGTCGAATCTGCGGTCGCGCCAGCCGTCGATCGTATCGGATTTCGAGACTGCGGTGACGTAGCGCGGCACGCCGTCCTCCATGGCGAGCCCGTTCAGATGGCAGCGGTCCTCCTTGACGATCTTGGAGACGAAAGGCGGCTTCCACAACGGCGTGAAGCTGTGGCGCTCGGAGGTGGTGGCGAGGCAGTTATGGGTGGTGTTGACGAAGACGATGCGCCCGTCCTTGAGCCGGCCGACATCGTGGGCGTCGAGCTCGCCGGTGACATAGAGCTCGCGCGGCACGTAGCAGGTATCGAAGACGTGGTTGACCTCCTGGCCCGGCTCCAGAACGTTCTTGAACTTGATGATCTGGAACAGGGTGGCGAGCAGCAGCGTGTCCTTGTCGGCCACGCAAATGCCCATGGCCTTGCGAAAGAAGCGCTCATCGACGAGGAGACCGCCGTCCTTGTTCTGGCCGAGCAGATAGAACTTGCCGGACTGATAGGACGAGATGGCGAGGCCGATCCTGTTGCTGCCGAGGAAATTCGGCAGGCCCGGCGACATGGAATATTTGACCTGTTGCTCCGGCGCGGGCTTGCCCGCCATCTCGGCGAGAGACGCCTCGCTCTCCGCGGCGGCAGGGCCCGGCTTCTCCTCGCTTGCTGGTGACGGCTCGCCGTCGCGCTCGTTCATGCCCCCGTCCTTCATGCGATCAGAGGCTAGGTTTAGCCCGCCGGCGGACAGAATGACAGGCCGTGGCTGGTGACCCCGTCAAGGCCGCTCCACTTGGCTTTTCTAATTCTGGCTGATCGTATCAGGCGCAGGCCGTGGCGCGGGCGATGCCGTGCTGGGCGACGGTCTGCTCGATGCGCAGTCCCTCGGGCGCGGCGGCCACACAGTTCCGGCCTTGCGTCTTGGCGCTGTAAAGCGCGGCATCGGCACGGGCGAGAAGCTGATCGACGCTGTCACCGGGTTTTGCTTCTCCGACGCCGATGCTCCAGGTCAGCGTGATGCGGCCCCTACGCGTATCGAGCGGCCGTGACGCCAGACGGCGGCGCAGATTCTTCGCGATCTCGATAGAGGCCGGCAGCGGGCGCTCCAAAAAAAGCGCGAACTCGTCGCCGCCGAGACGCCCCGCGATGGCGTCGTCGAGACGCGCCGCCTCGGCGCAGGCGCGAATGGCCTCGTCGCCGGCTTCGTGCCCGTAGGAGTCGTTGATGTGCTTGAAATTGTCGATGTCGAGGAGAATGACGGAGAGCTTGGCGCCGGGGTCGGTCCGGGCCCGCACTTGCGTCGCCTGCTCGAAGAAGCCGCGGCGGTTGCAGAGACCGGTCAGGGGATCGATGGTGGCGAGCCGGACCAGTTCCCGCTGCATGGCGGCCAGACGCTCCGCGGCGCGGAGACGCGCATAGAGCTCCTCGGCCAGAGGCGGCTTGCCGATGAAGTCGTCCGCGCCGGAGTCCAGCGCCTCGACGAGAGTGCGCTGGTCGTATTTGGACGACATCATCAGCACGTAGATAGGGCGTCTGTGAGACGCAAGCAGCCGCGTCTCCCAACAGAGCTCGATGCCGGACATGTGGGTGAGTTCGGCGCTGGTGATCACGGCGTCGATGCGCGGGTCGAGCTTGATCTGCTTCAGCGCTTCGCGCTCATCTCCAAAGGGAACGACCGCATCGCCGCGGGCCTCGAGCAGCCGCGTGACGATCAAACGAGTCGTGCGGCTGGGATCGACGAGTGCGATGCGCATAGGCTGGTAGCTCCCCCGGTCAACTCAACCAAGGCCTACCGACATCCCGTTAAAGTTGTTTTAAATGCGCGCCAGTTGCTCTGACGTGTATCAGGCGGCTATCGAAGAAGGCGTTCCCCGCGCGCGCGCTCGCCCTTGTAGTCTTGCTCGGTATCGACATCGTTAAGTGTCGAGGAAAACGCGAGAATTCGACCGTGCAGATTTGCGAGCGTGGCGGAAAGCGCTTGTCCCGTCGACCATGGGACATTTTCGAACGACGCAAGTCGTCGCGGCCGCCGCTTCAAGCCGACCAGCCAATAGCCGCCGTCTTTCGCCGGCCCGAACACGGCATCCGCTCGGCCGAGCTGCCGGAAGGCTTCGGCGATATGGCGCGGCCGCATTGCCGGGATATCGCTGCCGACAATGATCACCGGCCCCGGCGGCATGCAGTCGATCAGGCTTTGCATGCGCGCGCCGAGATCGCCGCGGCCTTGGGGGATCCGCGTCACCATCGGCGTCGAGGGCCAGCAGGACTCCGCCAAGCTCACGTCCGGCGTGACCGCGAGATAGGTTTGCCAGCGTGGATCTCTGCCGAGCTTCAGCAGAGTGTGCGCAAGGGTCGTCCGATAGAATCGGAGCGCGGCGGCGGAGCCGATGCCGCGCGCGAGCCTGCTTTTCACGGCGCCCGCGACAGGCCGCTTTGCCATGACGATGAGACGAGGCGCGAAGGAGACGGAGGCTTTGCGCTTCCGCCGAGCCCTAGCCATAGAGGCGGGCAAGGAACCGCGGCGGCACGCGCAAATAATAAAGCATCATGAGCCCGAGATTGCGGAGACCGCGCGAGAAATAACCCTCCGTGCGGTAACGCTGGGCGCTGGTCACGGCGCGCGCTTTCAGGCCGACCAGCTCCCGGCGCTTGAGCCGGCGCACGAGGTCCACGTCCTCCATCAGCGGCAAGGGACGGAAGCCGCCGAGCCGGGCGTAGTGGGCGCGAGAGATGAGCAGACCCTGGTCGCCATAAGGCAGGGCGAAGAGCGCGCAGCGCAGGCCCACCAGAATCTCGACCAGGCGCGGCATGAAGCCGTCGTCGTCGAGCGAGAAGCGGAAATAGGCGGCCGCTTGCCTGCGGCGGCCGCTCCCGACGCGCTCGATCAAGCTCGCCGCCTCCTCCGCCCAGCCCGGCTCGAGCACGGTGTCGGCATGGAGAAAGAGGAGCCAGTCGCCCTTGGCGATGGCCGCGCCGGCATCGAGCTGGGTGCCGCGGCCCCGTTCCGATACCACCAGATGGGTGCCCGCGGCATCGGCGATGACGGAGGTGTCGTCGGTCGAGCCGCCGTCGGCGATGATCGCCTCCTGAACAACCCCATCCACCACGGCTGGCACCAGCGCCGACAGCGTGTGAACCAAAGTGGGCGCAGCATTAAAAGTGGGGATGACCACGGAAATCATCGGCGGACTATAGCGTTTGCCCTTCACGCGGCAATCGTCACGTCCGCGGTCTTGGAACTATGTTCTTGATTTGTTCTACGTACGATCCTATATAGCAAGCATGAGCGTGGCCCTGAGAAAACCAGGCGAATTCGAGAGCCTCTCGCCCGAGGCGGGCTGGGTCGCGTATGGCCGCCGGCATGGCCGTGGCGCCCAGACCAACCGGTCGGGCCGGTTCGAGCCGATCGCTTACGAGCCGGTGGACGACGGCTGGGAGACGCTCGGCGATCTCGAGGCGCTTCAGACCGAGGTGCAGGAGGTCCCCGCCCGGCGGATCATCACGAAGAACCAGTCCCCCGATATCGGCTTCGACCGCTCGATCAACCCCTATCGAGGCTGCGAGCATGGCTGCATCTATTGCTTCGCGCGGCCGACCCATGCCTTTCTCGGCATGTCGCCGGGGCTCGATTTCGAGACCAAGCTGTTCGCCAAGACCAACGCGGCCCAGGCGCTGGAGCGCGAGCTCGCCGAGCCGAACTATCGCCCGCGCATGATCGCCATCGGCTCGAACACCGACCCGTATCAGCCCATCGAGCGGCGCTACCGCATCATGCGGCGCATCCTCGAAGTGCTCGACGCCACCAACCATCCGGTCGGCATCGTCACCAAATCGGCGCTGGTGCTGCGCGATCTCGACATCTTGCAGTCCATGGCCAAGCGCGGCCTGGTGAAAGTGGCGCTGTCGGTGACCACGCTCGACCACAAGCTCGCCCGGGCCATGGAGCCGCGCGCCTCGACACCCGAAAAGCGGCTGGAGACGGTGGAGAAATTGAGCGCCGCGGGCGTGCCTGCCTCCGTCATGGTGGCGCCGGTGATCCCGGGCCTGACGGACGCGGAAATGGAGCGCATTCTGGAACGCGCGTCCGTGGCCGGAGCTTGCGAGGCCGGGTACGTGCTTTTGCGGCTGCCGCTCGAGATCGGCGATCTCTTCGTCGAGTGGCTCCGCGCCAACTGCCCGGACCGCGCCGACCGGGTGCTGTCGCTGATGCGTCAGACGCGCGGCGGCAAGCTCTACGAGGCGAAATGGGGCGAGCGCATGGAAGGCGACGGGCCCTACGCCTGGATGATCGGCCGCCGCTTCCAGATGGCCGCCGAGCGGCTCGGCCTCAACAAGCGTCAGGCGCTGCGCACGGATCTGTTCACGCCGCCCGTCCGTCCCGGACAGCAGCTCAGTCTCCTCTAGGCTTTTCCACAAGAGCCGCACCGCCCTCGCCCGGCGCTGTTGCATGAGACGCGCGATTTGTCGGACAGTCCCTCCTCATGGGACTGCCCGCAGAATCGCTCCCCGCTCCTTGCCCGCCGAGCTTCGATCTCGAGGCGGAGATGATGGATTTGCACGGACTGCCGGTGGCCGGCATCGACGAGGCGGGCCGCGGACCTTGGGCCGGGCCGGTGGTCGTGGCGGCGGTGATCCTCAATCCCGACCGCATCCCGGAAGGCCTCAACGACTCGAAGCTGCTGACCCCGGAAGTCCGGGAGGACCGCTACGCGGAGATCATGGCCACGGCCTGCGTCGCCATCGCCATCGGGCAGGTCCGCCGCATCGACCGCGACAACATCTTGCAAGCGAGCCTATGGGGCATGCGGCTCGCCTTTCGCGGCCTTGAGGTGCCGCAAGCCGCAGCCCTGATCGACGGCAACATGATCCCGAAGCGTTTCCCCGGCAAGGCGCGCGCCGTGGTCGGCGGCGACGGCATCTCATTGTCGGTGGCGGCCGCCTCGATCATCGCCAAGGTCACCCGCGACCGCATCATGGTGAAGCTTGCCAAGCGCTACCGGCGCTATGGCTGGGAGAGCAACAAGGGCTACGGCACGCCCGAGCACGCCCGCGCCGTCCAGAAGCACGGCGTGTGCACGCATCACCGCCGCTCCTTCGCGCCCATCCAGCGTGCGATGCGCATTCTCGCCAAGCGCGGCGAATTCGAACCGACCATCTAACGCTGCTGGGAAAAGGACGCCGAACTAACCAAGCCAATCGGCAATGCGGGCGGCGATCTTTTCGGCGCCGGGCTCGATCAGCAACATGTGGGCGTGATCTTTCAGCTCCCAGAGCTCGGCCTGCGGATACGCGCTCGCCGTTTCCCTAGCAGTCTCCAGCGACACGATGTTGTCTTGCGCGCCCGACAGGCAAAGGACGGGACACCGCACCGCACCGGTGTCGACGATCGTCGCGCCGGTCCGATCGAACATCCAGAAGAACGTCTCGAACAAGGCGCGCCCGGATTCCGGTCCAAACCGATCGAACACGCGCCGCTGCATCTCTTCGGGCAACAGGTTCAGCGTGTAATGGCAAGCAAGATCGAAGTTCGGATCGAGCGCGCGCGTCCAGAACGGCCCGATGCTCATAAGATCCTGACAGAGCTGCTTCTCAGGATCCGTGGGCGGCACGATGCCCGCGCGCGGCGCCGGGCTCACCAAGACAAGCTTCTCGGCGAGGCCATCGGAGGCGAGCTGTTGGGCGATGACCGCGCCCATGGAATGACCGAGCAGAATCGGCTTTTTCGGCAGCGCCTTCACGAAGGCCGCCATTTGGGCGCGGTAGTCGGCCATGCCGACACTGGCCAAGATGTTTCTCCCCGTCTCCTTTTCGGCGCCGTGGCCGATCAGGTCCGGCGCGTGGCAGGTGAAGCCGCGCGCCTCGAAGACTTTGCGAAATTCATCGAAGCACCAGCCGCCGCAATTGGCCCCGTGCACCATGACGATCGTCTTGCTCATACCGCTGCCTCCTCCTTGCTCAGTCCGAATGCCTGAACCGGGTTAAGCCCACCTTTACCCTAGTCCGCCAGCATCAGCCGGTCCCGCCGCAGAGCGGGCGTGTATTTGCGTAACAAGAGTGGTGGATATGGGTGTGGGGGACACCGGGGGAGCATCGCTTCCCCGCAACAAGATCATTGTCGGCGATTGCATCGAGGAACTGGCGCGGCTCCCTGAAGCGAGCATCGATCTCGTTTTCGCCGACCCGCCCTACAATCTTCAGCTCGCGGGCGAGCTTTACCGGCCGAACAACAGCCGCGTCGACGGCGTGGACGACGACTGGGACAAGTTCTCGAGCTTCGCGGTGTACGACGCCTTCACCCGCGATTGGCTCACCGCCTGCCGCCGGGTGCTGAAGCCGCATGGCAGCCTGTGGGTGATCGGCAGCTATCACAACATCTTCCGCGTCGGCACCGCTCTCCAGGATCTCGACTTCTGGGTGCTGAACGACGTGATCTGGCGCAAGACGAACCCGATGCCGAATTTTCGGGGGCGCCGCTTCACCAATGCCCATGAGACGATGATCTGGGCCTCGATGGGCGCCAAGGCGCGCTATACCTTCAACTACGAGTCGATGAAGGCCCTGAACGAGGACCTGCAAATGCGCTCCGACTGGCTGTTGCCGATCTGCTCGGGCGGAGAACGCTTGAAGCAGGACGGGCGCAAGACGCATCCGACGCAAAAGCCCGAGGCGCTGCTCCAGCGCGTGATCCTGGCCGCGAGCAATGTGGGCGACGTGGTGCTCGACCCGTTCATGGGCTCCGGCACGACCGCGGTCGCGGCCAAACGGCTGGGACGCGCCTTTGTCGGCATCGAGCGCGAGGCGGCTTACGCGGAAGCCGCGCGCGCACGGCTGAAAGACGTCACGCCGATGGACCCGGCGGCGCTGCAAGTCTCCAAAGGCAAGCGCGCCGAGACGCGGGTGCCCTTCGGCGCGCTCGTCGAGCTGGGTCTCCTGTCACCGGGGACGGCTCTGTTCGATCCCGCGGCGCGCCACGAGGCGAAGGTCCGGGCCGACGGCTCGATCGCCTGCGCCGGTGCGCAAGGGTCGATTCACAAGATCGGCGCCCATGTGCAAGGGGCAATGGCCTGCAACGGGTGGACCTTCTGGCATTACGAGGCGGACGGCGCGCTCAAGCCGATCGACGATCTGCGCGCCGAGGCGCGGGCGAAGCTCGCTTCTTAAAGGCCTTGGAGGGCCGCGCCGTCTCGAAGGCGTGGGCCAGGACCTTGCGCATCACGCTCGGCAGTGCGGCCTCCGGCAGATCGGCCCACTGCACCCAGCGGCAGCGCTCAGGCTCGGCCGCGTCCGTCAGCCCAGCGCCGACGTCCACCGCGGCGCGATAGACGAGCAGCTCCAAATGAAAATGGGTGAAGGTGTGCCCGACGAGCCCGGGCACCGCCTCCCAATCGGCTTCCACCGGCGCATGTTCCGAGACCGCCGAACCGTTGGGCGCCGTTTCCTGCCAAGGGGTGGACGGCGTCTCCAGCATGCCGCCAAGCAGACCCTTTAGCGGCCGCTCGCGCAGCAAGACCGCCCCGTCGTCCCGCATGGCCACGAAGGCGGCGCCCCGTCTGGTCGGCCGCGCGGCCTTGTCTTCTTTATACGGAAGCTCTGCGGCGATGCCGCACGCAAGTCCCCGGCAATCGGACCGCACCGGGCAGAGCCCGCAGGCCGGGCGGCGCGGCGTGCAGATGGTGGCGCCGAGATCCATCAGACTTTGCGCGAAATCGCCGGCGCGGCTCTCGGGCGTGAGGCTTTCGGCGAGCTTCTTGATCTCGGGCTTGGCGGCGGGGAGCGGCGTCTCAAGCGCAAACAGCCGCGCCATGACGCGCTCGATATTGCCGTCGACCGGCGTCGCCTTCTCGCCGAACGCAATCGCCGCAATCGCCGCCGCGGTGTAGGCGCCGACGCCCGGCAAGTTGCGCAGCTCGCTTTCCGTCTTCGGGAACTTGCCGCCGTGCTCCTCGGCCACCACGCGCGCACAAGCGTGGAGATTGCGCGCACGCGCGTAGTAGCCAAGCCCGGCCCAGACGGCGAGCACCTCGCCGAGCTCCGCGCGGGCGAGCGCCTCCACATCGGGCCAGCGGCGCAGGAAGCCGATATAGCGGGGCGTGACCGCCTTGACCGTGGTCTGCTGGAGCATGATCTCGCTGAGCCAGACCTTATACGGATCTTGGCGTTGGCCTTGGGGTGCGCGCCAAGGCAAACGCCTCGCCTCGCGGCCGTACCAGGCGAGCAAGGTGCCGGCGATCGTGTCGCCCGCGTTCGCCTTGTGACTTGCCTGCATAACCGCCATTCGATGCGTCCGCCTCCTCGGACCATGGTGTAGACTCGGACCCCTTAAGGGCAAGGGGCCGGATGAGGCTCTCCACCGGCTAGAGGCCAAATGACCGGGTTCAACCGAAAACCGAAGGGCGGTGCGCGCGCCATCGGCAGCTATGTGGCGAAAGCGCTCGATCCGGCAGCACGCGCACGCGGCTTCGCCACCACGGCGCTCCTGAGCGACTGGCCGGCCATTGCCGGGCGCGAATTGGCCCGCTTCACCATGCCCGACCGGGTGATCTGGCCCCGGCGGCGCGACGAGGGCGTCGAGGCCCCGGCGCCCGGCCACCGGGCCGAAGGGGCGACGCTCGTGCTCAGAATAGAAGGCCCGCGGGCCATCGAGGTGCAGCACCGGGCCGGGCAGATCCTGGAGCGGGTGAACGCCTATTTCGGCTATCGGGCGGTCACCGAGATGCGCTTCCTGCAAGCGCCCATCGGCCGGGCGGCAAAGCCCAAGCCGGCACCGAAACCGCCGCTTCCCGGCTATTCCCTGCCGAAATCGGCCGGGATCAAGGACGAGGGGCTGGCCCAGGCGCTGTCCCGGCTCGGCGCCTCCACCAAGGCCCGCCTCACGAGAGGTTGAGACCCGGAACATTTCTCGCACTTGCCGGATCGGGGTCGATCAACGATTGTAGGCCCGCGATGCGGCCATTTGGGCCGTCGAGACCCAATTTAGCCGGAGTAGTGACCGTGGCGAAATCAGACAAGAAGCCGACCGACCCTTCAACCGACGCCACCGGCGCGAAAAGCCATACCGCGCTGTATGTCATCGGCGCGGTGGCCGTCGCGGCCGTCATTGCCGGCGTCTTCTTTATGAGAGACGGCGACGCCCGCGATCCGAACGCACCAAAGGAAGACCCGGCGGTCGCCGTGCTGATGGAGGAAGGTCCGCTCGAAGATATCGTGATGGGCAATCCGGACGCGCCGAACGTGATCGTCGAATACGCGTCCATGACCTGCCCGCACTGCGCGAATTTCTACACGAACGTCTTTCCGGAAGTGAAAGAGAAGTACATCGACACGGGCAAGGCCCGCTTCGTATTCCGGGAATTCCCGCTCGACGGGCTCGCGGTCGCCGCTTCGATGCTGACCCGCTGCGCCGATGAAGACCGGTTCTATCCGTTGATCGACGGGCTGTTCGAGACGCAAGAGACTTGGGCGCTACCCGGCGAGGACGGCAAGCAGAAGCTGCTCCTCATCGCCAAGCAGGCCGGCTTCTCGCAGGAGGCGTTCGACAAATGCCTCGCCGACAAGGAGCTGTTCGACAAGATCGTGGCGGTGCGCAAGAAGGCGCACGAGGAGTATGGCGTCGACTCCACGCCGAGCTTCTTCGTCAACGGCAAGCGCTTGGAGGGTATTGCGTTCGAGAACTTCGAGAGCGCGATCGACGGCCCGGCCGACACGCCGCCGAGCGGCTAGGCACGCGGGCATTTCATGGGACTGAGCCGGGGAGCCGCAATCGTTCTCATCAGCGCCGCACTCGGCCTTTCGGCGTGCGGCGGCGCGGCGGGGCCGGCCGCCGAGACGGCGATGCCGCTCAAGGATCAGATCTTGGAGCCGGGACCGCTCGGGGAGCGCGAATACGGCAACCCCAACGCGCCGGTGACGATCATCGAATATGTCTCGCTCACCTGCCCGCACTGCCGCAATTACCACGCCAAGGTGTTCCCCCAGGTGAAGCGGCAATATGTCGACACGGGCAAGGTCCGTTACATCATCCGCGAATTTCCCATCGGCCGGACCGCGGGCACCGCGGCGATCGTCACGCGGTGCGCGCCGAAGGGCAAGCATCTCTATCTGACGGAGGCCTATCTCTCGCGGCAGCGCGAATGGGTCAGTCAGGAAGTCCGCGAGGACGCCATCTACGCTGTCGCCAAATCGAGCGGCATGAGCCGGGCGGAATTTGACAAATGCCTCACGAATCAAGGCATTATCGATGGATTGGCCGAGGTGAAGCAGCGGGGGCGCAAATATGGCGTGATCGGGACGCCGAGCCTCTTTATCAACGGTCAGAAGCTCCAGGGCGAGGTCACATTCGAGGAGGTCAAGGCCCTGATTCAACCACAGGCTTCTTGATCTCCGGCGTTGCGAATCGCGCCAACCCCCGCCAAGTTCCCCGTATAAAGTTCGCGTCGTTTCCGCGTCGCCCTTTTCGATTCTAAGGACCGCCAGCCCGTGCAGATCACCAGACTCCGCCTACTCGGATTCAAATCCTTCGTGGAGCCCACCGAGCTCGAGGTCCAGCACGGCCTGACCGGCGTCGTGGGGCCGAACGGCTGCGGCAAGTCGAACCTGCTGGAAGCTCTTCGCTGGGCCATGGGCGAGACGTCGTACAAAAGCATGCGCGGCACGGCCATGGACGACGTGATCTTCGCCGGCGCCCAAGACCGGCCGGCGCGGAACACCGCCGAGGTCACGCTGTTCATCGACAACAGCAAGCGGCTGGCGCCGGCAGAATTCAACGATTCCGATGTCCTCGAAGTGACGCGGCGTATCGAGCGCGAGGCGGGCTCGGCCTATCGGGTGAACGGCAAGGACGTGCGCGCCCGCGACATCCGCCTTCTGTTCGAAGACGCCGCGACCGGCGCCCGCTCGCCCGCACTCGTGCAACAGGGCCGCATCGGCGAGATCGTAAACTCCGCGCCGCAGGAGCGCCGCCGAGTGCTCGAAGACGCCGCCGGCATCGCCGGCCTGCACAGCCGCCGGCACGAGGCGGAACTGCGCCTGAAGGCGACGGAAGCGAACCTGTCGCGCCTCGCCGATTTGATCGGGCAAATCAACTCGCAGCTTCAGGCGATGCGCCGCCAGGCCCGCCAAGCCAAGCGCTACCGCGACGTCTCGAACCAAATTCATGAGATGGAGGCCCTGCAGTACCACCTGCAATGGACGTCCGCTTGCGCGCAGGTCGAGACCGACGAGGCGGCGTTCCAAGAAGCTCTCAGCGCGGTGGCCCAGGAGACCAAGGCCGAAGGCGAAGCGTTGCGCGAGCAGGCGCAGGCCGCCGAGAAGCTTCAGCCCTTGCGCGACACCGAAGCCCATCGCGCGGCGGTGCTGCACCGCTTGAGCGTCGACCGTGACGCGCTCGAGCGCGAGGAAGCCCGGGCCAAGGCGCGCCAGGCGGAGCTCGAGACGCGCCTTGCGCAAGCCTCCCGCGATCTCGCCCGCGAGGAAGAACATATCGCAGAGGCCGACAGCATGTTGCGGGGGCTCGGCGAAGAGACCCGCAAGCTCGAAGCGGCCAGCGCCCAGGACCAGGAAGAGCCGCAACTGCGCGCGGCGGCGGCGAATGCCGGTTCCGTCCTTGCCGCGGCGGAAGCTACGCTGCGCCAGGCGACGACCGAACTTGCCGAGGCCCGCGCCGAACGCAGCCGCCTGGAGAACGAGAAGACCAAGATCGCAAGCCGTATAGCCCAGCTCGAAACTCAATCGGGCGAAGTGGAACAGCAACTCGCCGATCTGGAAGCCGAGAGCGGCGGCGACGCCAAGCTGACCGAGTTGCGCGGCGAAGCGGCGCGGCTCGCCGCGCTGGTGGCCGACACGGAAGCCGCGCTTGCCACGGCCGAAGCGGACGAAGAGCAGGCCCGCGCCGAGGAAGGCCGCCTGCGTTCGCTGGCGGCGAGCGCAAAGCTTACCCGCCAGGAGATCGAGACGGAGCTCGCCACGCTGATAAAGCTGCTGGCGCCGCCCCACGATTGGACGCCCATCGTCGAGGACGTGAAGATCGAGACCGGCTACGAGCATGCGCTCGGCGCGGCGCTCGGGGACGATCTCGACGCGGCCTCCGAAGACACCGCACCCGCCCATTGGCGGACTTTGACGGACAGCGCGGGCGATCCGGCGCTGCCCGACGGCGTCTTGCCTCTCAGCCAATTCGTGCAGGCCCCCGCAGCCCTTGCCCGCCGCCTCGCCCAGATCGGCGTGTTGGAAGCGGACCAAGGCCGGAGCCTTCAGGCCGCGCTCAAGCCGGGACAGAGGCTCGTCTCAAGGGACGGCGATCTGTGGCGCTGGGACGGTTACAGCGTCCAGGCCGGCACGGCGACCGCGGCCGGTGCGCGGCTCGAAGAGCGCAGCCGGCTCGAAGCCTTGAAGGTCAAGAAGGCCGAGGTGACGGAGGCGCAAGCGTCCGCCGAGACGGCGCTGGCCACCGCCTCGGAGAAGGCCGAGGCCGCGACCCAAGCGACCAAGGGCTTGCGCGTGAAGGCCAAGGAGACCCAAGTGGCGCTCGACCGGGCACGCGAGGATATCGCCGGCACCGAGCACGAGGCGCAAGCCAACAGCAAGCAGCTCGGCGCGCTGGCCGAAGCACTCCACCGCACAAGAGCGGCGCTGACCGAGGCGAAAGAGCAGGCCGAAAGCGCCGACGAAGCGCTTCTGGCGCTTGCCTCGCTCGCCGGGATCGAGGCGGCGCTCGAAACGGCCCAGAGCGAGGCCGGAGCGGCACGTTCGGAGGCGGCGCGGGCGGAAGCCAATCTCCGGGGCTTCGAGCATGAGGTGCGTCTCCGCCAGGAGCGGATCCAGGCCATCCGCGCCGAGGAAGAGCTTTGGCAGAAACGGATCGCCAATGCCCGCGAGCAGATCGAGACGCTGCGGGCCCGGAAAGAAGAGACAAGCGCGGATCTCGAGGCGCTGGCGAACCTGCCGGCGGAGATCGAGGAGCGGCGCGGCAAGCTGATGGACGCGATCGCCGAGGCGGAGCGGGAGCGCGCCAAGGCGGCCGACGATCTCGCCGTAGCGGAAACGGCGCTCAAAGCCCAAGAGAAGAGCTTGCGCGCGGTGCAGGAGAAATTGGCGGAGGCCCGCGAGGGCAAGGCGCGCGGCGAAGCGCGTCTCGAAGGCGCGCGCGAGCGGCGCAGCTCACTCGCACGGCTGATCCGCGAGCAGCTCGATTGTGCCCCGGAGGAGTGCCTGACCCGCGCCAACCTCAAAGACGGCGCCGAGATCCCGGCGCTCGATGCGGTCGAGGCGCGGTTCGCCAAGCTCAAGGCAGACCGCGAGCGGCTCGGCGGCGTCAATCTGCGCGCGGAAGAAGAAGAAGCCGAGCTTTCGGCGCAGCTCGAAGAGATGGAGCGCGAGAAGGCGGACGTGGAGGAGGCCATCGCGCGGCTTCGCCAGGGCATCTCCAACCTCAATCGCGAGGGCCGGAAGCGTCTATTGGAGGCGTTCGAGACGGTCAACGGCCATTTCACCCGCCTGTTCCAAACGTTGTTCGGCGGCGGCACGGCTGAGCTGAAGCTCGTGGATTCCGACGATCCGCTCGAATCGGGGCTGGAAATCTTCGCTCAGCCGCCGGGTAAGCGGACGCAGACGCTCACGCTGCTCTCGGGCGGCGAGAAGGCGCTCACCGCCATGGCCCTGATCTTCGCGGTGTTCCTGACCAATCCGTCACCCATTTGCGTGCTGGATGAGGTGGACGCGCCGCTCGACGACGCCAATGTCGACCGCTTCTGCCGGCTGATGGAGGAGATGTCCCGGGAAACCGATACGCGCTTCCTGATCATCACCCATCACCCGCTGACCATGGCGCGCATGAGCCGGCTGTTCGGCGTCACCATGCAGGAGAAGGGCGTGAGCCAGCTGGTGTCGGTGGATCTGGAGACGGCCGAGAGGCTGCGCGACGCGGGTTAGGCCTCTCGGGGCGGAGGCATGGATCTGGGAACTCTCCTCGCCGTCTTCGCCTTTCTCGCAGTGCTGGCCGCCATCGCTCTCGGCGTGCGCTTTCTCGTTCCGCAGCTGATCGAGAATCTAAAGGGAAGCTTCGGCAGCGCGTCCGGGTGGAACGCGCTGTCCAGCCGCTACGCCACCTCCGCGGAGCCCGAAGGCGAAGTGCTGAAGAGGCAATCGCTCGTCGCCGGCGCGGTCGTCTACCGGTATCTCGTCACAGCGGTGATCGGCGATGCCGGCCTCTATCTGGCGGTCGGCGGCCCCTTGCCGCGCAAGCCAATCCTCATCCCCTGGAGCGAGTTCACGGACGTCAAATCCGTCCGGCTTTTTTGGCAGAGGGCGGCCCTCGTCTCGATCGGGGCGCCGAGAGCGGACACGCTCACGCTGCCGATGACGCTCTACGACAGGATACGCCCGCATCTCCCGCCCCAACTCGCCTCGAAGGACGTCTCCTCGACGCCTGTCTGAAGCCATTTTTCCAAGGGCTCTCGGGCCCGGCCCTGCGGCGGCGTGACTTCCTTGACACCCCGGAATCCCAAACTAAAGTGCGCGCGAAGCTTGAGGACCAGCCGGTTCTTTAGGGCTCTCCCGGAAATTGAGCAGCGCCAATGGCCGGAGCCGAAAATCAGTCCGGACGCCCAAAAGGTGGCCGCGGCACAGAGACTATTCGGCAGCGGCTCGACGCTCTCGAGGGAAAGCTGGCGACCGCACACGGCCGCCGCCCGCCCCCGGAGGAGCGAGAAGGCCGGGGCAAGGCCATGGGCCAAGCTCTCAGGCTGGCGACCGAAATGGTCGCAGGCGTGGCGGTCGGGGGGTTCATCGGCTGGGCGCTTGACCGGCTGTTCGGCACAGCCCCGTTCTTGATGGTGGCGTTCCTGTTTCTCGGAGGCGCCGCCGGGATCATGAACGTGGTGCGGACGGCCAAGGCCATGCAGGGCGAGCCCATGCCGGGCCAGCACCTGCGCAACGCGACGGACGATGACGAGGATTAGGGGCTTATCGACGTGATTGGGGCAGCTTACGCCGCGGAAGAAGCAGGACACGGAGACGGTCACGGTGGCGGCACCGGGCTGCCCGATCCGATGCACCAGTTCGAGATCAAGCGGCTGATCAATCTCGACGTGTTCGGCTTCGACGCGTCCTTCACCAATTCCGGCCTGTTCATGGTGATCGCCGCCGCGCTGATCACGCTGTTCACGCTGTTCGCCATGCGCAAAGGCGCGCTGGTTCCCGGACGCCTTCAGTCCGTGGCCGAAATTTCCTACGAGTTCGTCGCCAACATGGTGCGCGACAACGTGGGCACCGCGGGCATGAAGTATTTCCCCTTCATCTTCACGCTCTTCATGTTCGTGCTGGCGCTGAACATGCTCGGCATGGTGCCCTACTCCTTCACGGTGACGAGCCACATCATCGTCACCTTCGCGCTCGCCGCGTTCATCTTCATCGGCGTCACGATCATCGGCTTCTGGAAGCACGGCATCGGCTTCCTGAAGTTCTTCGTGCCGTCGGGGGTGCCGTTCGTCATGCTGCCGCTCTTGGTGGTGATCGAGGTGATCTCCTATCTCACGCGCCCGGTCAGCCTTTCCGTGCGTCTGTTCGCCAACATGATGGCGGGACATACCATGCTGAAAGTGTTCGGCTCGTTCGTGGTGGCGCTGGGGCTTCTCGGCGGCTGGGCGGCGCTCGCGTTTATGGTGGCCTTCACGGGTCTCGAACTCCTGGTGGCGTTCCTCCAGGCCTATGTGTTCGCCATCCTCACCTGCATCTATCTCAACGATGCGCTTCACATGCACTGAGCCATCACACGCAAACGATCGTTCCAAGGAGAGAATTATGGAAGCAGAAGCAGCAAAATTGATCGGCGCAGGTCTTGCCTCGATCGCGCTTGTCGGCGCCGGCGTCGGCATCGGCACCATTTTCGGCAACTACCTGCAAGGTGCGTTGCGTAACCCGTCGGCGGCTCCAAGCCAGTTCGCCAACCTGCTGCTGGGCTTCGCGCTTGCCGAAGCGACGGGCCTGTTCGGCCTCGTGGTGGCGCTGATCATCCTGTTCGTATTCTAGTCTGAGCGTTCGCTCTCAGGACACGACCCATGCCGCAACTCAACCCGCTCGATTGGGGACCTCAGCTCGTTTGGCTGGTTCTCACCTTCGGCATTCTCTACCTGCTGATGCTGTGGGTTGCGCTGCCGCGCATCGGTAGCGTGATCGAGAAGCGTGCGGCGCATATCTCCGGCGATCTCGCCACGGCCGAGAAGTTCCGGCGCGAGACCGAGGAAGCCATCGCGGCCTACGAGCAGGCGCTGGCCGAAGCCAAGCAGAGAGCCCACACCATCGTCGAGGAGGGCCGCGCTCGGCTGAAGGCGGAGAGCGACGCCGAGCGCGCCAAGCTGGAAAAAGAGCTGGCGGTCAAAAGCGCGGAAGCCGAGGCGCGGATCGAAAAGGCCAAAGCGGCGGCCATGACCGAGGTCAACACCGTGGCCATGGATGTCGCCGCCGATATCGTCAAGCAACTGATCGGCACGGCACCGCCGAAGGGCGACCTCGAGAAAGCCGTGATCGCGGCGCGGAAGGCTTAAGAGCCATGGATATCCTCGCCACGCCGGAGTTCTGGGTCGCCGTCTCCTTCTTCCTGTTCCTTGGGCTCGTCTTCTATTTCGGCATGCACAAGAAGATCGCCGTGGCGCTCGACGCCCGCTCGGCGGCCATTGCCAAGGAGATCGAAGAGGCGAAGGCGCTCCGCGAGGAAGCCGAAGCGGTCCTGGCCGACTATCGCCAGAAGCAGATCAACGCGGCCCAGGAAGCGCAGGCAATCGTCGATCGCGCCGGCAAAGAGGCAGAGGCCTTCGCGGCCGAGACCTCGCGCAACATGAAAGAGCAATTCGAGCGGCGCATGAAGCTGGCCGAGGACAAGATCGGCCGCGCCGAGGACGAGGCGGTGCGCGATGTCCGCGCCGCGGCGGCCGACGCGGCAATCGCGGCGGCGCAAATGGTGATCGCCGACAGGCTGACGCCCCAGACGGCCGACAAGCTCGTCAAGCAGGGCATCGACGCGCTGAAATCCAAACTGAACTAGCGCCTTCCCGACAATAAAGTTCCCGCCGACCGTGTGCAGTGGAACCGTCTCGCCTTCCCGCTTTTGGCAATCGCCAGAATCGATGCGATAGTGAGGCATGGTTCAAGTTGTCGAGCCGCGCCACGCCGTCACGCTCTCCGATTACGAGAGCATCGCCGATCTGAGCGGTACCGTGCGAAGCCTGCGCCAGGAGGCCGAGAGCCGCCTGGCGGGGCTCGACGGACGGCGCGTCGTGATGGTCAACAGCACCGCGCAAGGCGGCGGCGTGGCGGAGATGCTGCCGCCGCTGCTGTCGATCATGCGCGAACTCGGCATCGACGCCCATTGGCTCGTGATCGAAACAAAGGACCAAGACTTCTTCCGGCTGACCAAGACGCTGCACAATCTCATTCATGGCGCGGGCGACCCCAATCTCGCCGCGACCGACCGTGACGTCTACGACCGCGTGAGTGCAGAGAACGCGGCGGCGATGGAGGAGCACTTGAGGCCCGGCGACGTGCTCGTGATCCACGACCCGCAGCCGATGGGCGCCGGCGCGATCTTGCGCCGGAAAATGGATATCGCGGCAATCTGGCGCTGCCATATCGGTCTCGACAAAGAGACGCCGGAAACCCGCGCGGCGTGGGACTTCCTCGATCCTTATCTCGAGCCTTACGACCACGCCGTCTTCACCGCGCCCGAATATATTCCGAGCGCGCTTGCCGGGCGCTCGACGATCATCCACCCGGCCATCGATCCGCTGAGCCACAAGAACAGGCACTTACAGGTCCACGAGATCGTCGGCATCCTCGCCAACGCCGCGCTGATCAAGCCGTGGGGCCCGGTCCTCACCCCTTCCTTCGCCGAACCCGCCAAACGGCTGCAAGCCGACGGCAGCTGGGCGCCGGCCACGGAGCCCGAAGATTTCGGACTGCTGTTCCGGCCCATCGTGACGCAGGTGTCGCGCTGGGACCGCCTCAAGGGCTTCCTGCCGCTGATGCAGGGATTCGTCGCGCTCAAGCGTGATCTCGAGGCGCGCACCGACCTCGAAGAACACCATCGCCGCGCGCTGCAACTCGTCCGCCTCGTTCTGGCCGGACCCGATCCGGCATCGGTGGACGACGACCCGGAAGGCAAGGAAGTTCTGGCCGAGCTGTGCGCGGCTTATATGGGTCTGCCCCCGCACCTCCAGGCCGATATCGCCATGATCTCGCTGCCGATGTCCTCGAAGAAGAACAACGCGCTGATCGTCAACGCGCTGCAGTGCTGCTCGGACGTGGTGGCGCAGAACTCGATTCAGGAAGGATTCGGGCTCACGGTGACCGAGCCCATGTGGAAGCGCGCGGCGCTGATGGGCTCGTGCGCCGTGGGCATAAGGCAGCAGATCCGCCCCGGCCTCGACGGCGTCTTGGTCCGGCATCCGGAGTCTTCGGAGGAGATCGCCGAGACCCTGGATGCGCTGTTGGCCGACCAGGCGAAGCGCGAAGTGCTCGGCCGCAGCGCGCGGCAGCGCGTCCACGACAATTTCTTGGTGTTCACGCAGGTCAAGAGCTGGCTCGAGCTCCTGACCAACACGATCGCGGACCGCTGGCCCAAAAATTGACCGAACGCCTCAAGGACGCGCTTCGGAGAGCATCGGACAGCTCAGCGTATCGCGGAATGCGGAGACCAGTTCTTCCTGCGACTCCGCGGTGACGTAGAGGCCGTTATTGGCGTCCGCCAAGCATTTGATGCCGAGCACGCTCTGCGCGCCCGTCCAGCTGAAATACGATGTCCGGTAGGCGATGACGTGGACGGTGAGATCGGCGGCCGCGTCATGGAGCCGCTTGCCGAGATCGCAGGGCGAGCCGCCGCACGTCTCCTCGCCATCGGTGAGGACAACGACGACGCCGGGCTTTTGGCGGTAGTCCAAGACGTCGGCGGCTTGCTCCACCGCCGCAGTGAGCGGCGTCTTGCCGGCAGGCGTCAGCGCCTCGACCTCTTGCATGATGCGCTCGGCCGCATTCGGCTCAGGCCGCAAGTTCAGCGCAACATTGCACTGATTGTACGGTCCGGGGCCGTAGGTGATGAGCCCGACCCGGCGATGCCGCGCCGCGGCCGGCAGCACCTTGCCGAGCGCCGAGCGGACCTCGTCGATGCGCGTGAGCGTGGTGGCGATGCCGAGCTTCACATTGCCCGACATGGAGCCCGAGGCGTCGAACACGATCATGGCATCGTCGATGCAGGATTCGCGATTTGCACCTTGCGCTTCGGCGAAGCTCAAGGCCAGCAGGCTCAGCAACGACGCCGCGGCAAGCCCGAGCGGATCCCGCAGTCTCACGCCAGCGCCTCGCGCAGTTCCTTGAACGTGATGACTCGCTTTGCCGCGGGGTCTGTCTTCCAAGAACCGCCGCCCGCCAAGATCAGATTAAGCCCCTCACGGTTCGCGACCTCGGCCAGCGGGCTCTGATAGCGCGCCACCGAGCCGGGCGGACTCGCCGCCGACGCGGAGACCAGCAGGGCATGCGGGGCGAACTTCGCGACCAGCAGACCGAGCTCATCCGCAGGGGGCCCCTCGCCGATCCATAACGGCCGCCAGCCGGCCTCCGCCATGACCAGTTCGGCCAAAGCGAGACCAAGGGTGTGGCGCTCATTCTCGATAGTGAAGAGCGCGGCGCGGGGCGCGTTGTCCGCATGGCGCATCTCGCCGGCGCAGGAAGCCGCGGCCCGGCGCAGAGCTTCGGTCGCCGCGTGCTCCTCGAAGACCTGACAGGCGCCGGCCTCCCACCGCCTACCGATTTCCGCAATCGCCGAGGCGACCTCGTCCGCCGTCTCGGCCCAGTTTCCGGTCTGCCGACGCGAGGCGATGAGCGCGGCCTTTACCCTTTCGGAGTCGCCGGTCATCAGCACGTCGAACCAGGCCGCCAAGGGACCGCTCAATTCCGCCGGCCGGCTCGCGGCGATCAGACGGCGCAGCTCCGTCACATAGATACGGCGGTGACCGCCCGGCGTCCGCTCGGCATGCAACACACCGCTATCCACCCAGCGCTGGATCGTGGCGGGCGCAACGCCGAGCCGCCTTGCCGCCTCTCCCGCAGAAACCATCATCCCGCCCATCTCAGTCCTCCGCGGCGGCGCGCTCGATATTGCCCGCACGTTCCTTGCCGGTGGGGTAGTAGGCGCCGGTCTGACGGTCGCCGAATTCAAACATATGCACCCGCCCGCTCTCGATTGCATCCGGCTCCTTCGTGAGCTTCAGCATACGCACGGCGCAAGCGTCGGCGTCGAGTTCCATGTTCTTGAGCAGGGGCCGCAAATAATAGAAGGGCTGCACGCCCAGCCCGCCCAGAGGCCGCTGCGTAAGCCGCGTGTGTCCCAGGGTGTGGTGACAACATTCATGCGCCATCAGGAAATGCGCGTAAGGCCGGTCTGACTTGAGCGTGGAGGCATCGATCACGATCACCGAGCGATCATCCTTGGTGGTCGAAGACGCCTGCTCCGGAAGATCCGGCAGGACGTAGGTGCGGATGTCGCAATAGGGATTGTCGACGGTCGAAAGCCTCCGGCGGAACTCGAAACCGACGCCGGTGCGGCGCGCGGGCTCGGCGGTCTGATCGGCGCCGGGCACCACCAGCGGCTCGGCCCATGCGCGTTCGGCCGTCTCCGCGCCGCCCAGCACAACCAGCGCCGAGACCATCGCCAAGACGAGCACCCGAGTGCCTTTGGGGCGCCTGCGCTTTTTGTTCAAGGGCGCCATTT
>Ga0208781_1000016_pt1 | contig 31706 bp, 40 predicted proteins | sample RushOxbow_ThreeS_2_FD_185677 | JGI IMG/M metagenome (GOLD analysis project Ga0208781, IMG submission 185677) | Natural and restored wetland microbial communities from the San Francisco Bay, California, USA, that impact long-term carbon... | ecosystem: Environmental > Terrestrial > Soil >... | reverse complement strand
GCGCGCCGCGATGGCCGAGGCTTAAGAGAAAACGCATGCTGGACCTCGGCCCTCACGCAAGCTTCATTCTCGCCGCCTATGGCGTGACCGCCGTCGCCATCGCGGGGCTGGTGCTGGTCACGGTCGGCGACGATCTCAAGCAGCGGAATTTGCTTGCCGCGCTCGAACGCCAAGGCATCAGGCGGCGCTCCGCCGCAAAGTCTACGGCCGAGACCCCGACGACGCCCGGCACGGAACGCCCAAGCGCCAAGAAGCCGGCCTCCAAACGCAAGACGACGCCCCGGCCTCGCAAACGGAAGACACCGTCATGAGCGGCCCGGCCACACGAGAGGCCCCGAGAGGCCGCTGGGGCGTGATCCTGCCCTTCGCCATCTTCGCTGGGCTTGCCGGGCTCTTCTGGTTTGCGCTGCAGACCGGCGATCCTTCGAAACTTCCGTCGGCGCTAATCGGCAAGCCCGTGCCGGAATTCGCCCTGCCGCCGCTCGAAGGACTGAAGAGCGACGGCGGCGAGGAGGTACAGGGCTTTGCCGCGTCCGATCTCGCGACCGGCGCGCCGACCATCGTCAACGTTTTCGCCTCATGGTGTGTGCCCTGCCTGGAGGAGCATCCCATGCTCATGGCGCTGGCCGCGGAACCAGGCATCCGCATCTACGCCATCAACTACAAGGACGATCCGGCCTCGGCACGGCGCTTTCTCGGCCGCTATGGCAATCCGTTCTCACGGGTGGGCATCGACACCTCAGGCCGCACCGCCATCGACTTCGGCGTCTATGGCGTACCGGAGACCTACGTGATCTCGGGCGACGGCAAGATTGCTTACCGCCATGTGGGGCCTCTCACCGAAGAGGCCATCACCACGAAGATCCTGCCACTATTGCGGCCGGAGCCCGGGACGCCGTCCGGCTAGTCGTCGATCTCGCCAACGATCAGATTGAGGGATTCGAGGAAGTCCTGCCGCTTGGCCGGCGGCAGGCTGGCAAGCAGCCTTGTGTCGGCCGCCGCCGCGGCCGGCTGAGCGTCGCGCAGGGCCCTGGCCCCTTGTCCGCTCAATTTGATGGCGTAGGCCCGGCCGTCATCCTTGGCCCGGCGGCGCTGGATCAGGCCGCGGCTGAGGAGCCTGGCTACGATATCCGCAAGCGTCGAGCGATCGATACCGGTGCGCTCCACCAAATCGGTCTGGGTCAATCCTTCCTGCTGGGAGACGGCGGTCAAAACCGCGAACTGCCTCGGCGTCAAGCCGCCGCCCTGCACCTCATCGGCATAGATATCCGCCGCGCGTTGCCCCGCGCGATGCAACAGGTGGGTCGCCGAGCGATTTAAGGAATTGCCAGCCTTTGCCATCATTTGAGCGCCGTTGACCTTGAGCCGCTCCGGCCCCGTCGAGGGCGCTGCGAGGCTCCTTTTACAACTCGTGAGCGCGATCGGCAAACGTCCGGTTGCAAAGGAGATTGCCGACGCGCGGGACTCGAAGCGCACCCCATCGGTCGCTTCGATCCCCATATCGGAGCCGTCAACGGCGTCTACAAGTAGAACGGATCATGTAGACCGTTGGCAACCTTAACAATTTTGACGTTTAGTCGGAGGTTTTCTCTTCCGCCACGCCATAGCGTTGCATCAGGGGGACCTGAGCCATGGCGAACAAGAATGTGATCGGCAGGAATCCGAAGGCTTTGAAGGTCACCCACGTATCGGTTGAATAGTTCCGCCACACATACTCGTTGAGCACCGCCATGGCGATGAAGAACACAGCCCAGCGCAGGGTCAGCTTGCGCCAACCTTCGTCGGTGAGATTGAAGACCGGGCCGAACAAAAGTGCCAGCACCGGCTTTCGCGCGAAGAGCCCGGCGACGAGCAGGATTGCGAACATCGTATAGACGATCGTCGGCTTGAGCTTGATGAACGTGTCGTCCTGGAGATAGATCGTCAGCCCGCCGAAGGCGAGCACGATGACGGCGCTGACCAGCGGCATCACCGGGACCTTGTGGTAGAGCCACCACGCCAGGCTGAGCGACAGCACCGTCGCCGCCATGAAGGCGCCCGTTCCGGCGAAGATGCCGTAGGCGGCGTTTACCCCGAAGAACACAAGCAGCGGCCCGAGCTCAATGAGAAGCTTGGCGGCGACGGACTGCTCGGAGTCCTTTTCCGGCTTGGTGCGGGCTTCAGGCTGCGACGTCATTCGCGCGTCCAGTTCCGGCGATGGCACGGGCGAAATCGTGGGCGTCGAACGGCTCGAAGTCCTCGATCCCCTCGCCGACGCCGATCGCATTGATGGGAAGGCCGAACCGTTCGGCGATGGCCACGAGAATGCCGCCCCGTGCCGTGCCGTCGAGCTTGGTCACGACGAGATTCGTAACGCCCGCGATTTCCAGGAAGGTCTGCACCTGGCTGATGGCGTTCTGCCCCGTGGTGGCGTCGAGCACCAGCATAACCGAGTGCGGTGCGTTCGCGTCGAGCTTCTTCAGCACGCGTACGATCTTGGCGAGCTCGGCCATGAGGTCGCCTTTGTTCTGCAAGCGTCCGGCGGTGTCGATGAGGAGGACGTCGGCGCCTTCTGCTTTCGCGCGCTCGAACGCCTCGTAGGCCACGCCGGCGGGATCTGCGCCGACATCCTTGGCGACCACTGCTGCGCCCACGCGCGCGCCCCAGACCTTGAGCTGATCGATGGCGGCGGCCCGGAACGTGTCGGCGGCGGCCAGCATCACGGTCTTGCCGTCGCGCGCGAACTGATGCCCGAGCTTGCCGATGGTCGTGGTCTTGCCCGTGCCGTTCACGCCCACCACCAAGATGACGTGCGGCTTGGCGTTTTCATCGAGCGCGAAGGGCTCGGCGACCGGCGTAAGCACCCGCGCCACCTCCTCGGCCAGCACCGCGCGAACGTCGTCTTCCGTCAGGCCTGTCTCGTAGCGGCCCCCGGCGATCGCGCTGCGGATCCGCTCGGCCATCGCCACGCCAAGGTCGGCTCTGATCAGCGCCTCTTCCAGCTCATCGAGGGTCTCCGCGTCGAGCTTCCGCTTGGTCAGAACGCCGGCGAGGTTCTCGGTGAGGGCGTTCGAGGTCCGCGACAGCCCCGACTTGAGTTGCGCAAACCAGCCGCCGGCCCGGCGGCCTTTTGCTTTATCGGGAGCGGGCGACATCGGTCCAGCCTCTTCCTCGGGCTGCTTGTCGGACTCCCGCTCGTGTTTCTTGTTCGGCTCGGGCGCATCCGGAGGCGGCGCAGGCGGTGTGGATTCCGGATGCTTCGGGTTGGGCTCGTCTTTGTGATGCGGTTTTTTCGGTGCCGGGGCCGTCGGCCCCGCCTCTTCCTCAGGCTCGTCCGCATCGGCCGCTGTGGCTCGTCGAAGACGCTCGAAGAACGATGCTCGCTTGCTTTCCGCCGTCATCGGACCTCCGCCAGCAGTGCTGCGCCGTCATTGCCGGAGACAACCGCATCGACCAGCGCGCCGCCCGCGACGGAGCACGGATCGAGTCTGACCGGCGTGAAGTCCGGCGAACGGCCTTGGCTCTCGTTCTCCATGAGCACTTGAATGCGGCGACCCTTCGCGTTCTGCAGATGCGCCGCGAGCGCTGCGGCGCCCTTCGCGCGCAATTCGCCGGCGCGCCGTGAAATGACCGCGCCATGCACTTGCGGCATGCGCGCGGCTGGCGTGCCTTCGCGCGCGGAGAACGGAAACACATGCAGGAAGGTGAGCCCGCAGTCGTCCACCAAGGATAGGGAGTTCTCGAACATCTCCTCCGTCTCGGTAGGAAAGCCCGCGATGATATCGGCGCCGAACACGATGTCGGGGCGGGCGCGTCGCATGGCCTCGCAGAAGGAAACCGAGTCCGCGCGGGCATGCCGGCGCTTCATGCGCTTCAAGGTGAGATCGTCACCGGCCTGCAAGGACAGATGCAGATGCGGCATCAGCCGTTCTTCTTCAGCGATGGCCGCGATGAGATCCGCGTCTGCCTCGACGGAATCGATGGAGGAGAGACGAAGCCGCGGCAGTTCCGGCACGAGCTTCAGAACGGTGCGCGTCAGTCTGCCGAGGGTCATGGCGCCGGGCAGGTCCGCGCCATAGGCGGTGATGTCCACGCCCGTAAGCACGATCTCCGCATAGCCGTTCTCGACCAGCCGGCGCACCTGTGCCACCACCTCGCCCGCGGGCACCGACCTGGAGGGCCCGCGCCCGAACGGAATGATGCAGAACGTGCAACGATGATCGCAGCCGTTCTGGATCTGCACATAAGCGCGCGCGCGATTGCCGAAGCCCTCGATCAGATGGCCCGCGGTCTCGGTCACCGACATGATGTCGTTGACCGCGACCTTTTCGGTGTCGCCGACGCCAAGGCCGCGAAACGTGCGGGCCTCGAGCTTCTCCTGATTGCCGATAACCCGGTCCACCTCGTCCATGGCCGCAAAGCGGTCCGGGTCGATCTGCGCCGCGCAGCCGGTCACCACGATCTTGGCGTCCGGGCGGTCGCGGCGCGCCCGCCGAATAGCCTGCCGCGCCTGGCGCACCGCTTCGTTCGTCACCGCGCACGTATTGACGATCACCGCGTCGGAGAGCCCGGCGGCGTTCGCATGCTCGCGCATGACCTCGGATTCGTAGGCATTCAGTCTGCAGCCGAAGGTGATGATCTCAAGATCGGACATTTGGTCGGCTTCTAGCATGAAATCCCGAAAGGAGTCAGACCCCTGCGGACGGCAAAAGTTCCGCAGGCAGGGTACCTTCGAAATCGAGCGCGAATGGACCGGTCATCATCACGTGCCCGTCCGCCTCGCGCCACTCGATGAAGAGATCCCCGCCTGGCAACGTGGTCTTGACCGTGCGCCCGGTGAGCTCGCGGCGGATCGCCGCAACGGCGGAGGCGCAGGCGGCCGTGCCGCAAGCGCGCGTCAGCCCCGCGCCCCGCTCCCAGGTGCGCACCTTCACATGATCGGGGCTCAGCACCTGAACCACGGAGATGTTTGCGCGCTCCGGGAACAGCGGGTGATGCTCCAGCATCGGCCCGATGCGGCCAAGGTCGATAGCCTCCACATCGTCGACGAAGAAGACCGCGTGCGGGTTGCCCACATTGACCACCGCGGGCGAATGAAGCACCGGCGCATCGATCGGCCCCGCCTGGAGCTCGATATGGCGCGTGTCGTGAAAGGCCTCCGCGAGGGGAATCTCGTCCCAGCGAAGCCTTGGAACTCCCATGTCGATGGTGACCTGACCGTCCGCGCCCACATGCGCACCGAGCACCTGATCCTCGGTCTCGATGGTGACGTCGGCGCGTCCACGTTCCTGGGCCACGACCGCAGCCACGCAGCGGGCCGCGTTGCCGCAGGCCGTCACCTCGCCGCCGTCGGCGTTCCAGATGCGCATGAACACGTCAGCTGCCTCCGAGGGCTCGAGCACGATGAGCTGGTCGCAACCGATGCCTTCCTTGCGGTCGGCGATGGCGCGCACCGCGTCCGCGCCAAGCACAACCGCGCCCGTTCGCGCATCGACGACGACGAAGTCGTTGCCGAGCCCGTTCATCTTGCGGAAGTGAAGAGCGTTCGCGTCCATGTCCAAAATCCAAAATCTGCCGTCTCTATAGCACCCGCGCGGCCGGAAAACCTCTAGGCCGCCTGCTTTCGGCCTCGAATGCCCATGAAGCCGAGCAGCGCCAGGGCGGCAAACCCGGCGCCGGTCAGGAACGTCGCTTCGGGCGAGACGGCGTCCCACAAAATTCCCGCTGCGACGCTCGCCAGCAGCGTGGCGAGGCCCGTGACCAGGCCGAACAGCCCGAAGGCCGTCCCGCGCAAGCGCGCCGGCGCGGCCTGCGCCACGAGCGCCGACAGCACGCCTTGGGTCAGCCCCATATGGAGCCCCCAGAGGCCGATGCCAAGGAAGATGGCGGCGAGCCCCTCGCCGAAGGCCAGTAGGACATCGGCCGCGATCAGCACGGCAAGCCCCGCGACCAGCAACGGTTTGGCCCCGAAGCGATCCTGAAGCCGCCCTGCGGGGTAGGCGCTGACCGCGAATACGACACTCATAAGGGCGATCACCGCGGGCGCGAGCGCGAGAGCCAGCCCGAAATCGTAGGCGCGGATGACGAGGAAGGCCTCCGAGAACCGGGCAAGGGTGAACACTGCGCCGGCCGCCACCACGAACCAATAGAAGCGCCCGAGCGCGCCCACCTCGTGCAGCTTGATCGGCACGCGCTTTTCTTTCGCCGACGGTGCCGGCTCCTTCACGAAGACGAGAAGGATGACGACGGAGATCACAGCCGGGATGACCGCGAACCACAGCACGGCGCGGATATCGTCGTTCAGGAGCATCATGAGCCCGATCGCGAGCAGCGGACCGACCGTGGCTCCTACCGTGTCGAGCGACTGCCGCAAGCCGAACGCCGCGCCCCGTTGCGCAGACGGCGTCACGTCGGCGACGAGCGCGTCACGCGGTGCGCCTCGGATCCCCTTGCCGATCCGGTCGAGAAACCGCGCGGCGGCCACGACCCACACGGCGCCGGCCAGCGGAAACAGCGGCTTGGTGATCGCGGCAAGCCCATAGCCCGCCACGGCCAGGGCTTTCCGCCGCTGGAGCGTGTCGGACAGCCAGCCCGAGAAAACCCGCGCGATTTGGGCGGCTGCTTCGGCGATGCCCTCCACCAGGCCGAGCACCGCGGCGCTGGCGCCCAAGTTGACCACCAAGAACAGCGGCAACAGCCCATGGATCAGCTCCGAGGAGACATCCATGAACAGCGAGGTGAAGCCGAGCGCCCAGACCGTTCTCGGCAAGTGCGCAGGAGATGTGGTCTTGGAACTCAAGGGCCGAGCGGGGTTCGAGGCGTTGCGAAGAATTCACTTATATGGCGTTCTCTCCTGGCATCGCATCCCTTGCGAAGGAGCCATCCATAATTGCCGTTCCGCGCAATGATCCGGTCCATGCCCTGGTCCCGCATACGCTCGAGGAACCGCTTCGCGGCGCGCAGAGCGGTCCCCTCGCCGGACTGAGCTTCATGGTGAAGGATCTTTTCGCGATCGCGGGACGGAAAGTCTCGAACGGCAATCCGGATTTCTACGAGCATGCGGCGCCCGCGAGCACCACGGCGCCCGTGATCACCCGATTGCTGGAGGCCGGCGCCTCGTTGACGGGCATCACCATCTGCGATGAGTTCTTCTACAGCGTACTGGGCACCAACGCCCATTACGGCCAGCCGGTGAACCCGCGCGCCGGGCGCTACGTGACCGGCGGCTCGTCTTGCGGCTCGGCGGCGGCCGTGGCCGCCACGATGTGCGATTTCGCGCTGGGCTCCGACACCGGCGGCTCGATCCGCGTGCCGGCGTCGTTCTGTGGACTTTACGGCCTGCGGCCTACTCATGGGCGCATCGACACCACGGGCGCGACCGCCATGGCCCCGAGCTTCGACACGATCGGCTTCCTGACGCGCGACCCGGAGCTCTTTCGAAAAGTCGGTCACGTGCTGCTGCAAGATCCGCGCATCCACGCCCCCCTTGAGCGGCTAGTGCTTGCCCAGGACATCGTCGACTATTCCGAGGTGAGCGAGGACCAGGCCCTGTGGCAAACCCTCGACAAGCTCCCGGGCGTGATCCCGAAGCCCCTACAGGCGGACATCGCCGGGGAAACCATCGAGGCATGGCGCAAGGCTTTCGCCACCATCCAAGGCTTCGAGATCCAATCCACGCTGCTGCCCTTCGTCCAATCCCACAATGTGGAACTCGGTCCGGGCATCAAGGAGCGCTTCGAGATCGCCTCCCGCATTACCTTCGCTGAGGTGGAGGCGGCGCGGAAGGTCCGGACCACGGTGGCGGAGCACCTGCGCACCATCGTGCAGCCGGGTACGGCCATCGTGCTGCCCACGACGCCGACGCTGCCGCCGGAGCGCGACATCCCCGACGGCGCGTCCTTCGCGGAGTTCCGCACCGTGACCCTGCAGAGCACCTGCTTGGCCGGTCTCGCCGGCCTGCCGCAAATTTCGATCCCCATCGAGGGAGCATCGGGCCTGCCCGCAGGGCTCTCTTTCGTCGGCTGGGAAGGCGGCGACGAAGCTTTGCTTGATCTGGCGGTGAAGCTGGGCTCTCTCGCCTGACTGTTCAAACCATGGAGACCTTTGTGACCGCTTTGCCCTATCTCTATTTGACGTTCGCGATCGCCTTCGAGGTGGTTGGGACCTCGGCCTTAAAGGCCTCCGAATCCTTCACGCGGCTCCTTCCAAGCTTGGTGTGCGTATCTGCCTACGCCGTATCCTTCCTGCTTCTCGCGCTCAGCCTGCGCACAATTCCCGTGGGCATCGCCTACGCCATGTGGGCCGGCCTGGGCATTGTGCTCATTGCCGCGATCGGCTGGCTTTGGTTCAAGGAACCGCTGGACCTGCCGGCGTTCATTGGACTGTCCCTTATCGTCGGCGGAGTCGTCGTGGTGAACGCGTTTTCGCGCGTCCTGCCTCACTAGGGGCGAACCACTCGTTCAGGCGGAAGGGCAAGGGCGGAGGCGCGCACGCCGTGCCTTCCCAACTTTACGATAGTTATTCCCGGACAATCCCTGGCGAAATCTCGCGGTAGTCCTCATTGGGCACCACATCGAGGCTCACTAACGCGAGTCCGACCGTGATGACATTGGCGAGCAGAATGAGTCCCGCTGCCCGCCGGTCGACCCGCAGCCCGTAGCCGTAGCGGAACACGGCGAGCTCGATCGCCAAATTGAAGGCCACCGCTATGGCCAATGTGGCGATCCACCCCGCCAGGCTGAAGGCATCCCAGTCGATTTTGACGGCGATACCGGAGCCTTGAAACGACGCCTCGAGCAGAATGCCGAGAAACGGCAGGAGGAATAGGCCGACGGCGGCAGATAGTGCGTTGGCGGCGAGCGTCGCCCAGACCGTCTTCCAGAATGGCAGCCGGAACGCGGCCCAGACGAAGACGGCCTCAATGACGAGCGAAGCGCCGATGATCCACCACGCGAGCAGCCGCTCGGTGAGGAGAGCGGCGGGCCAGACCACGTTGGCCTCGGCGGCCGCAGGCAGGGCCACGACAGCGATGAGCAGGAGGATGAACCGCGACCACATGGCCCTGAAACCCTGATTTCCGGCGCAATCTGTTGTCAGGACAGAACCCGGCGGGCAAGGGAAATGAGCGGTCTCGCTTGACTTCCGCGCCCCCCTCGCCGACATTCCGGCCGAATTCAAGGCAGCTCCGTAACAAGAGCCGCCGCCCTGCTCGGGGTCTTTCTTGATCGCGCTCAACTAGCGCGGAGCGCGGTAGCGCATTTAGAGAGACTAGACAGGGGGGTCAACACCCGTCAGCGCGATGCGCCCACGGGTGCGTTTTTGCTTTGCTTGTCCTCACGTCGAGGAGGAAGAAACGATGGTTGGAACCCGCATCCTGCGCCACACCGGCATTTTCGCCGCGCTCGCGCTCGCCTGCCTTTCGGCGACGACATCCGCGCAACAGCGGCACGTCCCGGTGATCGCGGGCCAGAATCCCGGTTACGACGCTTGCGGTACGGTTGGCGTGGTGCGCGGCCTCGACCCGCAAGGCGGGGACGGCTTTCTCGCCGTCCGCGCCGGCCCGAGCTCGGACTACGCCATGCTCGACAAGGTTCATAACGGTGACCTGCTGAATATCTGCGACCAGAGCGGCAGTAACGGCAATTGGCTCGGCGTAGTCTATTCCCACGACGGCCGAGACTGCGGCGTCGGCACGCCCTGGCCGCGCGCCGCCGCCTATAACGGCCCGTGCAGCTCGGGCTGGGTTTATCGCAAATTCGTGGCGGACTACGCCGGCTGATGTTCGAGACCCTTTCAGACCGCCTTTCCGGCATCCTCGACAAGCTCACGCGCCGCGGCGCGTTGAGCGAGGAGGACGTCGGCGAAGCCATGCGCGAGGTGCGCCGCGCGCTGATTGAGGCGGATGTCGCGCTCGACGTGGTGCGCTCCTTCACCGACCGGGTGAAGCAGAAGGCGGTCGGCCAGGAGGTCGTGCGCTCGGTCACTCCGGGCCAGATGGTCATCAAGATCGTCAATGACGAATTGGTGCGCATGCTCGGCTCCGACGCCCAAGGCATCGACCTCGCCGCAACCCCGCCTGTGACCATGATGCTGGTCGGCCTGCAAGGCTCCGGTAAGACCACAACCACGGCAAAGCTCGCTTATCGGCTGACCAACCGCGACAAGCAGAAGGTCCTGATGGCCTCGCTCGACACGCGGCGCCCGGCCGCGCAGGAGCAGCTCCGCGTTCTTGGCGAGCAGACCAATGTCGCCACGCTGCCCATCGTCGAAGGCCAGACCCCGACCCAGATCACCGAGCGCGCCATCAAGGCCGCGAAGCTCGGCGGCTACGACGTGCTGCTGCTCGACACCGCCGGCCGCACCCATATCGACGAAGACTTGATGGCCGAGACGGCGGCCATCGAGAAGATCGCGCAACCGCATGAGACGCTGCTGGTCGCAGATGCGCTCACCGGCCAGGACGCCGTCAACCTCGCTAAGAATTTCGGTGCGCGCGTCGCGCTCACCGGTATCGTTCTGACCCGCGTCGACGGCGATGCGCGCGGCGGCGCGGCGCTGTCCATGCGCGCGGTCTCCGGAAAGCCCATCAAGCTGATCGGTGTCGGCGAGAAGTTCGACGCGCTCGAGGAGTTCCATCCCGACCGTATCGCGGGGCGCATTCTTGGCATGGGCGACGTGGTCGGCCTCGTCGAGAAGGCGATGGAGACCGTCGAACTCGACAAGGCGCAAGCCACCGCCAAGAAGTTGAGGAAAGGCTCCTTCGACCTTCAGGACCTTTCCGATCAGCTCGGCCAAATGCAGAAACTCGGCGGTATGGGCGGCGTGCTCTCCATGCTGCCCGGCATCGGCAAGATCAAGAAGCAGATCGACGCCGCCAATCTCGACGACAGCGTCTTCAAGCGGCAGCAGGCGATCATCAGCTCGATGACGAAGGCCGAGCGCAAGACCCCGAAGCTGCTCAACGCCTCGCGCAAGAAGCGCGTCGCCGCGGGCTCCGGCACCTCCGTGCAGGACATCAACAAGCTGGTGAAGATGCACCGCCAGATGGCGGACATGATGAAGACCATGGGCAAGAAGCGCGGCGCGCTGTCCGGACTGTTCGGCGGCGGCGGGATGCCCGAGATGCCGGCAGAACTGCCGCCCGGCTCTGAGCTGCCCGCGAATTTCCCGGGCCTGCCCTCAGGCGGCTTTCCCGGAGGTTTTCCGGGGCTGCCCGGGAGCCTGCCGCCCGGCCTTCCCGGCCTGCCGCAGAAGCAAAAGAAGAAACGTTGAACCCTTTAGTTTTTGAGATCGAACGACCAGGAGCAAGAAACCAATGTCATTGAAGATCAGACTGTCGCGGGCGGGCGCCAAGAAGCGCCCTTTTTACCGCATCGTCGTGGCCGACTCGCGTAGCCCGCGTGACGGCCGCTATATCGAGAAGATCGGCACGTTCAACCCGCTGCTGCCGCGCGATTCCGAGGAGCGCGTCAATCTCGACACCGAGCGCGCCAAGCATTGGCTGTCCCACGGCGCGCTGCCGACGGACCGTGTGCTGCGCTTTCTCGATGCCGAAGGCCTGATGAAGCGCGAGCCGCGCAACAACCCGGAAAAGGCAAAGCCGGGACAGAAGCGCCTCGATCGCGAGGAAGAGAAAGCCAAGGCCGCCGAAGAGAAGGCCAAAGCGGAGGAAGAGGCCAAACAGGCTGCCGCCGAAGCCGCTGCCGCGCCCGCCGAGGAGCCTGCGGCCGAGGAAGCGCCGGCCGAAGACGCTCAAGCCGAGGCGCTCGCCGAGGAAGCCGCGGCCGAGGGCGAGGCCGAGAAGGCCGAGTAGCTTTGGTGGACGCGGACCGTCTTCTGGTTGGCGAGATCGGCGCAGCGCAAGGGTTGAAGGGCGAGGTTCGTCTTCGCTCCTACACCCAGGATCCGGCCGAGATCGCCGCCTATGGCCCGCTGCACGACGAGGCCGGTACGGCGCTGATCGAGATCGAGCACGTCCGCGTCACGCCGAAAGCGGTCATCGTCCGCATCAAAGGTGTGAATACCCGTGAGGGAGCGGAGGCGCTAAACGGTACGAAGCTCTACCTCCCACGCGCGGCGCTGCCCGAGCGTAAGGAGGGTGAGTGGTACGTGGCCGATCTCATTGGCCTCTTGGCGGTAGACGCAAGCGGCGCGCCGCTTGGCACCGTGGTCGGAGTGCATAATTTCGGCGCGAGCGACATTATCGAGGTCGCGCCGGCAGATGGAGGCGAGACTCTCCTCGTGCCATTTACCGAAGCGGCGGCACCCGAGGTCGACATCGAGAATGGGCGGCTGGTGCTGGTGCCGCCCGAGGAACTAGAAGAAGACTGACGTCATCCAGCGGGGCGCATGACGCGATAGAGAACCGCCATGACCATCCGCTTTTTTTCCAAGTCCGACCGCTACCGCGAGTTCTCTAACTTCGCGAATTATCCGGTTCTGATCGACGGCTATGTCTGGCCGACGACAGAGCACTATTACCAAGCACAGAAGTTCGAAGACCCGGCGCGACAAGAGGACATCCGCCAGTTGACAAAGGCCGTGGCGGCAAAGCGCTACGCCACCAAGCACAAGTCGAACATCAGAGCCGACTGGAGCGCACGCAAGGACCGTGTGATGGAGCGCGCGCTGCGCGCCAAGTTCACGCAGCACGAAACTTTGCGCGCGCTTCTGGTCGGGAGCGGCGACGAGAAGATCGAGGAAGACTCGCCGCACGACTCCTATTGGGGCACGGGCTCCGACGGCAAAGGTCAAAACAAGCTCGGTGAGATGTTGATGCGGCTGCGCGCCGATCTGCGAAGCGGCGCGCGCCTAGCCTCGCGCGACGACCCACTGTTTGTCTGGCTCGGCCCGCTTCGCCCCTTCGCCGAGTGGGGCACGTCCGGCTACCCGCGCGACGTGTGCCGCAGGCTCACCATCGTCAACGTCATGGCGCTGATGATCGCGATCTTCTCGGCCGTCTATGTCGGAGTCTTCACCGCCTTCGGCATCGAAAACTATTGGCCGCTGATCGTGGCGAACATCGCCCTTGTTGTCGTTGCTCTGCTGGCCCCGCTTGCCCACCGCATCAACGACATCGCTGCGGCGCTCGTGATCTGTGCGGCGGAGTACACCGCGCTGTTCTTCTTCGTGCGCGAACTCGGTCACAACTCGGGCATCCAGCTGAACTACATCGTGGTGGCGGCGGTCGCCTTCGCCATTTGCGGCATGGCGCATGTCCGTCTCGCGATTGGCGCGGTGGCGGTCGGACTCGGACTGCACATCGCCGCCTGGTTCCTCTATCCGCCGGACACCGCGCGCATCGCCGCGGACCCGTTCCTGCTGCACAATCTCTATGTGTCGTCCGCCGCGACGACGTTCTGCATCATCGCGTTGATCGTGGGCTACGCCTTCACCATGGCCGACCGCGCCCGCGCGGAAGCGGACTCGCTGCTCGCGAGCATCCTGCCCGAGCCGATCGCCGAGCGGCTGAAGACGAGGCCGGGCGAACGCGTCGCCGACGCCGTACCGAACGCTTCGGTGATGTTCACCGACCTCGTCGGCTTTACCGAGCTGGCCCAGGAGCTCGGCGCGGCCCGCACCGTGGAGATTCTCGACAGGCTGGTCACCAAGTTCGACCGGTTGGCGGCGATCCATGGGGTGGAGAAGATCAAGACCATCGGCGACGGCTACATGGCCGTTGCCGGCGTCAGTGCACCCCAGCACGACCACGCGCATCGCCTGGCGCGTCTGGCACTCGCTCTGCCCGGAGCCGTGGAGGAGCTTTCGGCCACGCACGATCTGGACTTGCGCATCCGCGTCGGGATCGCCAGTGGTCCCGTCATGGCGGGCGTCATCGGCGCCGACAAATTCTCCTACGATGTCTGGGGCGAGACCGTGAATCTGGCCGCGCGCCTTGAATCTCATGGACTTCCCGGTGAGATCCAAGTCGCGGGCGACCTCTATCAGGCCCTCCGCGGCAGCTATACCTTCGAGCGGCGCGGACCCATTGCGATCAAGGGCGTCGGGACGATCAAGACCTGGTTCTTGAAGGGCGAGAATGCGGCTCAACAGGAGCCAGCCCCATGAGTACCCCCGTCGCCTGGCGCGCCACCGTCCTCACCCTCTTCCCGGAGATGTTTCCGGGACCGCTCGGCCTGAGCCTCGCCGGCAGGGCGCTCCAAGACGGCACGTGGACACTCGAAACGCTCGACATCCGCGACTTCGCCACCGACAGACATCGCTCCGTCGACGACACGCCGGCGGGCGGCGGGGCCGGCATGGTGATGCGCGCCGACGTCGCCGCCGCGGCCATCGACGCCGGCCGCGCCAACGCCGCGCCCGGAACGCCTGCGATCTATCTCTCGCCGCGCGGAACGCCCCTCACCCAAGCGCGGGCGGCGGAGCTTGCCAAGGGTCCCGGCGTGCTGCTGCTCTGCGGCCGCTTCGAGGGCGTCGACCAGCGTGTGCTCGAGGGGCGGGACATCGAGGAGATCTCCATCGGCGACTACGTGCTGTCCGGCGGCGAGTTGGCGGCGCAGGTGCTGATCGACGCCTGCGTGCGGCTGCTCCCCGGCGTGGCCGGCAATGAGGTGTCGCTCGACGACGAGAGCTTCACCTCGGGTCTCCTAGAGTATCCGCACTACACGAAGCCCCGCGATTGGGGAGGCCGCGCCATCCCCGAAATCCTGCTCTCCGGCGACCACGAGAGGATCGCCAAGTGGCGCCGCGAGCAGGCGGAAGCCCTCACCAAGGCCCGCCGCCCCGATCTTTGGGAAAAGGGTGGAAGATCCAAACCTTGATCGAGGTCAGTGCCGCCGAGGCTCCCGCGCCCTATGGAGGGCTAAAGGAGACTGGGCATGAAAGCTTTGGTTCTGGCCGGGATCGTCACCTTTGGCCTGTCGGGAGCAGGCGAAGCGCAAGAGGCCGACGTCGCGGCGGGCGAGGCCTACGCCGAGGAGGTTTGCGCGGCCTGCCATGCCGTTCAGGCGGGCGACCTGGAGTCCCCGCTCTTCGAGGCGCCGCCCTTCCAGGACGTGGCCGACACGCCCGGCATGACGGAACTGGCCCTCTCCGTCTGGCTCCAGAGCTCCCACCCGACCATGCCCAATATTGTCCTCGAGCAGGACGACATGCGGAACGTCGTGGCCTATATCCGGAGCCTCAAAGGCAAAGGCTGAGCTCGGGCGGTTGCGGCCCAAAATCCATCGACAAGAGCGGAAACCTGGGCTAGGAAACCCCCCGCAGGTTGTGGGATTAACGCCCACGCCTCGCAATCTCTGGATCAATCAAAAAGAATGGCGTTCGCTTTAGAGGTCCGAAGGGCCCGGCAGGCGCCCGTGAAAGGCATATGTTATGGATATTATCGCCCAGCTCGAAAAAGAGCAGGTCGCCGACCGTCTCAAGAAGCGCAGCGTGCCCGAGTTCGGCCCCGGCGACACCGTCCGTGTCAACGTCCGTGTGGTGGAAGGCGAGCGCTCCCGCGTGCAGGCCTATGAAGGCGTATGCATCGGCCGCGCCGGCGGCGGGATCCACGAGAACTTCACCGTCCGCAAGATTTCCTACGGCGAGGGCGTGGAGCGCGTGTTTCCCATTCATTCGCCGCTGATCGACTCCATCGAGGTGGTGCGCCACGGCCGCGTGCGCCGCGCCAAGCTCTATTACCTGCGTGGCCGCCGCGGTAAGGCCGCCCGCATCCCCGAGCGCCAGGACTCGCGCGGCAAGAAGCAGAAGGGCCAGGCCTTCAAAGGCTTCAACAAGCCCAAAGGCGCGCCCGACGATCTCAAGCTGATCGAAGGCGTCACGCCGGACCTCGAGAAGAAGCTGAATAAACTCGGCATCATGAAGTTCGAGCAGATCGCCAATCTCAGCGACGACGAGATCGCCCAGATCGACGACCTGCTGTCGCTCGGCAATCAGATCGAGGCCGACGACTGGACCGGCAAGGCCGTAGCGCTGATGGCCGAGACCACGGCCGACGAGGTCCCCGCCGAGGAGGAAGAGACCGAAGCGGCGCCGGCCGAAGAGGCTCCGGCTGAAGGCGCGGCGAAAGCGGAGAAGAAGAAGGACTAAGTCCTTCTTCACGCCCATCCACGATTTCTTTGCCCCGGGGTCTCTAGCGTGAGGCGGCGCCGGCCTGCTTGGCAAGCCGGCCTGCAATCGCTATCTGAGCCCTGAGACCACGCGAAACGACGAAAAAACCGAAAATGGCGAAGCCCCGCACCCTGTACGACAAGATCTGGGACGAGCATCTGGTCCATGAGGCACCGGACGGCACCTGCCTCATCTATATCGACCGGCATCTCGTCCATGAGGTGACGAGCCCGCAGGCCTTCGAGGGCCTGCGCATGGCCGGCCGCAAGGTTCGTGCGCCCGAGAAGACCCTAGCCGTGGTCGATCACAACGTGCCGACCACCGACCGCACCAAGGGCATCGACGACCCGGAATCCAAGATTCAGATCGAGGCGCTGGCGAAGAACGCGCTCGATTTCGGCATCGAGTACTATCACGAGCGCGACAAGCGCCAGGGCATCGTCCACGTGGTCGGCCCGGAGCAGGGCTTCACGCTGCCAGGCACCACCATCGTTTGCGGCGACAGCCACACCTCGACCCATGGTGCGTTTGGAGCATTGGCCCACGGCATCGGCACGAGCGAGGTCGAGCACGTGCTCGCCACCCAGACGCTGATCCAGCAGAAGGCCAAGAACATGCGGGTGCGCGTCGAGGGCAAGTTGCCCGAGAACGTCACCGCGAAGGACATCATCCTGTCCATCATCGGCGAGATCGGTACCGCCGGCGGCACCGGCCACGTTATCGAATATGCGGGCGAAGCGATCGAGGCGCTCTCCGTGGAAGGGCGCATGACGATCTGCAACATGTCGATCGAGGGCGGCGCACGCGCCGGCCTGATCGCGCCCGACCAAAAGACCTTCGACTACATCAAGGGCCGCCCGCGCGCGCCCAAAGGCGGAGCCTACGAGCTCGCGCAGCGTCATTGGGAGACGCTCTTCTCCGATCCCGATGCCGTGTTCGATTCCGAGATCGTGCTGCACGCCGAGAAGCTGCCGCCCATCGTCTCGTGGGGCACGAGCCCCGAGCAGGTCGTCTCCGTGGCCGGCCGCGTGCCGGTCCCCGACGAGATCGCCGATCCGACCAAGCGCAAGGCCGCGATCCGCGCGCTCGATTATATGGGCTTGAAGGGCGGCGAGAAGATCACCGACATCGCGCTCGACCGCATCTTCATCGGGTCCTGCACCAACGGCCGCATCGAGGATCTGCGCGCCGTGGCGAAGATCGTCGAAGGCAAGCGCGTCAACGAGAACCTGAACGCCATGATCGTCCCGGGCTCAGGCCTGGTGAAGGCGCAAGCCGAGGACGAAGGCCTCGACGCCATCTTCAAGGCCGCGGGCTTCGAATGGCGCGAGCCGGGCTGCTCCATGTGCCTCGCCATGAACCCCGACAAGCTGGCACCCGGCGAGCGCTGCGCCTCGACCTCGAACCGCAATTTCGAAGGACGTCAGGGCCGGCTCGGGCGGACGCATCTGGTGTCGCCGCAAATGGCCGCGGCCGCCGCCATCGCCGGACATTTCGTCGACATCCGCGAGCTGCATTAAAATCGGGATGACCTCAAACCGCTCCAGCGCGATGACGATCGGCATCGCGGCGACTGTGCTCTGGTTTGGGTTTCTCGCGGTCTATCTCGGTTACAATTTGCGGGACGTCGCCGGTCTCGAGCCTGACGCCTTCGGTGATTTCTTGGCCGGCTGGTTTGCGCCCCCGGCCTTTTTCTGGCTGATGATTACTGTCTGGCTGCAACGAGAAGAATTGGCGGCGCAACGCGAAGAGCTCGCGCGCAGTACGAGCGTCCTCGAAGCGCAAGCCAAAGCCAGCCAAGTCGATCTGCTTTTCGGGATCGACGAGTTCTACGCGCAACGGCTCTCGTACCATCTCGACCATATTTTGACATCGAGCGGGCTCTACGACAGCGACGCTCAGCGGGACCGCACCTGGGATCTCTTCTCACGCGGCAATCGCTTGATCATCGCCAGGCATCTTCTCAATATGCTGAAACAGCCCGGGGACGAGGCCGAGGCCAAACAAGCGTTCCAGGACACTTTGGCGAGGGGCGACCAAACGGCGAATAATCTCTCGCATTCGTTGGCCACCTACGCGCGGCTCGTCGAGGACTACAAGCGGAAGATTGCCGCCCTGGGTGAGCAGCCCGAAGAGACGGGCTTCAGCGAGTTTGTCGACATCGCGGACCAGCTCGAGGCCATGCAAGCCGCAAAATAGGCGCCCCAGGACTTTCGGCCCGCTTCCTTGCCATCCTCGAATGCCGTCAAGTGCCGTTCGCATCGAGTGTAGAGAATGAGCTCTTTGGTTCAAAAGAAATTCGGTGAAGCCGCCGCGGACTATGCGGCATCCGCCGTGCATGCCACTGGGCCCTCGCTCGCACGGCTGATCGAACTGGTTGAGACCAAGCCCACCTGGCGGCATCTCGACATCGCCACCGGCGCCGGTCACACCGCACTCGCCTTCGCGCCGAAGGTCGCCAAGGTCACCGCCAGCGACATCACGCCGGAAATGCTGCAGCAGGCGCGCAGGCTCGCGAAAGAGCGCGGCCTCGGAAACGTCGTCACCGCGCAAGCGCCCGCCGGCGACCTGCCCTTCCCCGACACCAGCTATCACCTGGTGACATGCCGGCTCGCCGCGCATCACTTTCCCGATCCGAAGGCGTTCGTGCGCGAGGCGGCCCGCGTCCTGATCCCCGGCGGCACCTTCGCCCTGGTCGACAACGTCTCGCCCGACAACGCGGAATTGTCCGAGCGTTACAACACCTTCGAGAAGCTGCGCGATCCGAGCCACGGCCGCTGCCTCGGCCTCGAGGAGTGGACCGATCTCATCCGCGGCGCGGGCCTCGATCTCGTCTCGACCGAGGTCATGGATCAGGACATTCCCTTCGGCCCCTGGGTCGAGCGCATGCGCTGCACCGCCGCCACTGTCGAGCGCCTACAAGAAATGCTCGCAAGCGATCCGTTGCAGAGCTTCCTGCGCCCCCGCGAGACGGGGGACGGGTTCACCTTCACCTTGCGCGAGGCGATCATTATCGCCGCAAAGCCGCGTCCCGAGCGCTGAGCCTTTAGCGCTCGGCCTTCTTGCTGCGGGATTTTGCATTCGGACCGGTCGGCTGGTTAGGGTCCTTCGGGAAGGGGTAGTTTTCGCCCACCCATTTCGGGTCGGCGAAATAGCTCTTCGGCTGCATGCGCGACAACACATCGGGCAGAGACTGCCCGGCGCACCAAGCGTTCCACTCGCCACAAGCCGGGCGGCACCAGTTGTTCCAGGCACCGCAATCCTTCTTGGCGAACGCCGGCGTGCCCGCACCGAGAGCGAGCAGAAGCACGGCTGCAAAGGCTGCGGCAACGCGGCGGCTTCTCATGGCGTCAGTCTAACATGGCATGCCCGAGATTTGCCCTATCCCGAGCCGCGCCCCTTCGGGTAAAGAGCGCACATGACCACCGACTGGCAGAAGCACCGAGCGCCGACCCTCGCCGAGTTCGAGACGATCGCCCAGGAGGCCTACGACCGGCTGCCGTCAACGTTCCGCGACATGACCAAGGACGTGCTGATTCGCGTCGAGGACTTCCCCACCGACGAGGTGCTCGACTCGCTCGGCATCGACTCGCCCTTCGGCCTGCTCGGGCTTTATCAGGGCGTCGATCTCACCCGCCAAAGCGTGCTTGACGTCTCAGCGCTGCCGGAGATGATCTTCCTTTATCGTCGGCCGATTCTCGATTACTGGGCCGAGCATGAGGACAAGCTCGGCGACATTATCGCCCATGTTCTGGTGCACGAGATCGGCCATCATTTCGGCCTGTCCGACGACGATATGGAGCGTATCGAATCCGAAGCCGCGAGCTGACCCGCGACAGTGTCCGGTAATTGCCTAGATACCAATCTCGCTTTAGAGTGTGCCAACGATGGTTAGCGGACGGGTGATTTTTCGTTTGGCGGCGGTCGCCGCGCTTGCGCTTGCAGGCCTCTCCGGCCTGAACGGGGCCGCGCGCGCGCAGGAATTCGTCTACCGCGGCGGTACGGCGAACGGCCCCACGGTCGAGCAATATCTCGAGCAGGTTGGCCCTTCCGGCCAGGAAATCCCCCACGGGAGCCTGACGATCGACGGCATCCGCGTGAATTGCGGCACGCGGCCGACCGTGCTGAACCCGAACTTCGATAGTTGGGGCGGCGCCTTTCCGGGCTTCCTCATTCTCAACACCACGAAGATCGCGGGACTCTCCACGCAGGTGAAGCTCTACATCTACTCCCACGAGTGCGGCCACCAGTTCATCGGCGCCAGTGAGACGAAGGCCGACCTGTTCGCCATCCGGCGGGGCGTGAAATGGGGGTGGCTCGACGCGCAAGGCATGGAGCAGATCTGCACCTTCATCTCTCAACTGAAGGGTGACGCCGTGCATCCGCCCGGCCCCCAGCGCTGCGAGACGATGCGGACCTATTACCGCCAGCTGGTCAACGGCACCCAGAACGCGAGGTCCGATCAGGGTGTCTTTACGCTCGGCCCGTCGAACTAGGCGGTTAAGCGCGCGCCTAGAAGATCCAGGCGATCATCAGCCAGAAGATCACGAAGAAGATCAGAAAGCCCGCGATGGTGAAGGGCAGCTCGCCGAAAATGGCGTCGCCGCCGGAGACCACGGCCATCACCAGGATCGCCACGAACGACACCGCGAATGAGATCAGCGCCGCGTTCTTGAGCCCGAGCCCGGCGGAGAAGGGATTGGAGTCTCCCATCATCTCGGTGAAATAGGCGAGTCCCGCGAAGCCCATCACGACGAGCAGGATCAGTGCGACCGCCGCCGCCACGAACAATCGGGTGGCCTCTTTCCGGTCCTGCCGGTCTCCTTCGCCTGCCATGGCTCTTGGCTCCCCGCCTAGTCGTCCAGCCGCATTTCCTGCGCCCGGCTGATCGCCTCGCGCACCTGATGCGGATCGGGCAGGTCCGTGACCGTGAACTCGGGCTCGTCCCCCGCCGTCTTGATCTCGATTTCGCCGACACCGAGGATGCGGTTGACGAAGCTCTGATTGACCTGCACCGAACGCACGTGCCGCAGCGACACGGCCAGCCGCTCTTTGCTCAAGATGCCCTGCTCATAGAGGAGTTCGTGGTCGCTCACCGTCAATGCCGTGGCCCGGGTCTTGACGTACCAATAAAGCAGAATGAGCAGGCCGATGCCGAACGCGGCGATCAGGAGCACGAAGAAGATGAACCAGAACGGGTGCGCCCGGAACATCGCCGGATGCGCCTTGTAGATTACCGTGCCCACCATGTTTTTTGTCTCCCACCGCCTGGCCCCGGACCTTAAGGCCCACCATGGCCGGAGAAAAGCGCGGATATGTGACGGTGGAAACCGGGTCCGAGAGCCGCTATATGGCTGGCGGACAAGAGGTTACCCCATGGAAAAATTCACGACGCTCACGGGCATCGCCGCCTATTTGCCGATGATCAATGTCGACACCGACATGATCATCCCCAAGCAGTACCTGAAGACCATCAAGCGCACCGGACTGGGCGAAGGCCTGTTCGCCGAGCTGCGCTACGACGAGGCGGGCGAGAAGCTGCCCGAATTCGTGCTGCACCAGCCGCCTTACACCGAGGCCAAGATCCTCATCGCCGGCGACAATTTCGGCTGCGGCTCGTCCCGCGAGCACGCGCCCTGGGCCCTGCTCGATTTCGGCTTCCGCTGCATCATCGCCCCGTCCTTCGCCGACATTTTCTACAACAACTGTTTCAAGAACGGCATTCTGCCGATCGTGTTGCCGCAGTCGGAGATCGACAAGTTGATCGACGATGCCTCACGCGGCGACAACGCGCGGCTCACCATCGACCTCGAAGCGCAAGAGATCCGCGGGCCCGACGGTGGAGTCATCAAGTTCGACGTCGACCCGCACCGCAAGCGCTGTCTGATCGAGGGGCTCGACGATATCGGGCTGACATTGGAGAAGGCCGAAGCCATCGAGGCCTTCGAGCAGCAGAACGCCGCCAGCCGCCCCTGGGCTTGACCGCGCCTACTCGAACGGGATCGGGTCGGTCTCCTGCTCGGCGAGCGTCCCGCCGCCGCGCGTGACCTTGACCTTTGCCGTATAGTTGCCCTCGGGCCAGCCGCCCGCGGGCACACCCGTCTTGCCGGCCAAGACCAGCACACCGTCCTCGTCGGCATCGAGCTCACGCACATTATGCATCAGGGACTCGCCGTCCTTGGTGAGATGGATCTCGATTTTGTCGCCCTTCTGAGCGTGCGCCACCAGCACATAGGCCACGCCTGGGCTGTTGAAGCGCGGTTTCGCCAGATCGGCCCCGCTCACAAGCTCGTCCTCGGTGACGACATGGTCGGTGAGCCCTAGCGCCACGACCGTAGTGTCCTGGGCAGATACGCTCCCGGCGGCTCCAACCAGCAGAAAAGCCGCAAACAGCACCCTTGTCAGCATGTCTCACTCCCGTTACCCAAGCCCCGCCGGTTGCTTCCGGCCTATCGGGACGATGGTTTAGCACAAGGCGGACGCGGATTCATGGCTTCCTACAAACTCTTACTTCTACCCGGCGATGGCATCGGCCCCGAGGTCATGGGCGAGGTGACGCGCCTGATCGACTGGGTGAACACGTCCGGGCTTGCCGCGATCGAAACCGAGACGGACCTGGTCGGCGGCTGCGCCTACGATGCCCATGGCGAGGCGGTCTCCGACGCCACCATGAGATCCGCGCTCGAAGCCGACGCGGTGATGCTGGGCGCCGTGGGTGGACCCAAATGGGACGGCGTCCCCTACGACAAGCGCCCCGAGGCCGGGCTGCTCCGCCTGCGCAAGGACCTCGAGCTTTTCGCCAATCTCCGTCCTGCCATCTGCTACCCGGCCCTGGCCGATGCATCGTCCTTGAAGCGGGAATTGGTCGACGGTCTCGATATCATGATCGTCCGTGAGCTGACCGGCGGCGTCTATTTTGGCGAGCCCAAGGAGATTACCGATCTTGGAAACGGGCAGAAGCGCGCCGTCGATACGCAAGTCTATGAAACTTACGAGATCGAACGCATCGCTGCCGTCGCCTTCGAACTGGCGCGCAAGCGCGGCAACCTCGTGCACTCCGCCGAAAAGCGCAACGTGATGAAGACGGGGGTGCTCTGGAACGAGGTCGTGACGCAGGTTCACAAGGACCGCTATTCCGACGTCAAGCTCGAGCACATCCTTGCCGACAATTGCGCCATGCAGCTCGTGCGCGCGCCGAAGCAGTTCGACGTCATCGTCACCGACAATCTGTTCGGCGACGTGCTGTCCGACGAGGCCGCCATGGCCACGGGATCGCTTGGCATGTTGCCGTCCGCCTCGCTCGGAGCCGAGGACGAGCGCGGCCGCCGCAAGGCGCTCTACGAGCCGGTGCACGGCTCCGCTCCGGATATTGCCGGCAAGGGCGCGGCCAACCCCATCGCCACGATCGCCAGCTTCGCCATGGCTTTGCGCTATTCGTTCGATCTCGGCGACGCGGCGGACAGAATCGAGAAAGCCATCGCAGATGTGCTCGATCAGGGCCTGCGGACCGGCGACATCAAGCAGGACGGCTGCAAGACCGTGGGCACACGCGAGATGGGCGACGCCATTATTGCGTCGCTAAAGAGTGCAACCTAGGCGCCTATGACACAGCGATTCACCCTTGTCGCGGTTGCGCTGCTCCTCTTGGGAACCAGCGTGCCAGACCTTGCCGCCGAGGATCTCGGCCCGCAGGTGACCTCCAAGCGCAAGCCCACGCCCGAAGAACAGGCGCAGAAGCAGGCCCGCGAGGCTTGCAAGATCGAGATCTGCGACATCGTCGAGACCCGGGAGGCGCAAGGGCCGGACATCACCTGCGATATCGGCTGGACATGGCGCGCCGAGGAGATCGTCGATGCGCTGGGCGGCCGTGTCGATTGGGTCTGGGGTAAGGCGGCCTGCCAATCGACCGTGCGCCTGGAGCGTGCGCCTCTCGCCAACGCCATGAGCGCGCCGAGCGCCTCGGTCACAACAGACTTGCACAAGGTACGCTGCAGCATTCAGCAGGACGGCAAACCTTATGTCATCGAAGTCGAGCTCGCGCCCCGCGTGACGTTCAAGAACGGCAAGGCGACCGACGCCAAGGTCAACTGGGGAGAGGTGTCCGCGCCGGCGGCGATCTATCCTCTGCTTTACGCCGCGACGGGTTTGGACAACTCGACCAACGCGCTGGGCCCCGAAGTCGTGCGCCAGGTCAACAAGTTCGCCCGCAAGGACTGCGCCGAGGTGAAGGACGAACTCCCCGGCCGCCGGGTTAACTAAGCGGCGACGCGGCCGTCGTTTGCGAACCCACCGTCATATTGCGCGCCTATATGTCCCTCAGTGTGGGGGATGGCATGCGGCGAGGCTATGGACCAAAAAGCGACACAGCCCCTGGGCGGCCTAACGCCGGCGCGCACCGAGACGCCCGCCGGTGCGCCGAACGGCCGCCGCACGTCTGTCCTTCTTCGCGATTTTTTGGAGACCCAGACGGCGGACTACATCAGTCTCGGTGCACTCCGTGACGCGCTGGGCGATCGCGGCTTCGGCGTCCTGCTCCTGATCTTCGCGTTGCCGAATCTCGTCCCGTTGAATATTCCGCTGCTTTCGGCTGTGCTCGGATTTCCGCTCGTGCTGTTGGGGGCGCAACTCGCTTATGGCCGGCGCCGGCCCTGGTTCCCCGATTGGATCAAGCGGCGCTCCTTCCCGCGCGCGAGCTTCGAGGCCGTCGTTTCGCGCACGCTGCCCGCGCTGGAGCGAGCCGAGCGGCTCTTCAGACCGCGCCTGACCCAGTTCCTGTCCTGGACCGGCGAGCGCGCCGTCGGCACCCTGGTTCTCTTTCTCGCGCTGATACTGACCCTGCCCATCCCCTTAGCCAACTGGCTGCCCGCCTTCGCGATCGCCATATTCGGGCTCGCCATCGTCGAAAAGGACGGCGTCGGCGTGCTTATCGGCACAGCCGTTGCGGCGGCAAGCGTGGTCGTGGCCGGGGCCGTCGTGCTCGGCTTCATCAAGGCGGCGGTGCTGCTGTTATCGAGCGTTATCGGCTAGCGCGCCGGTGTTTGCGGCGCCTTGGCGCTCCGCAGCGCGCCGCTCACCCGCCAGACCGTGTTGCCGACGTCGTCGGCCACGAGCAGCGCGCCGTCCTTGGCGATTTCGACACCCACAGGACGCCCGCGCGCCTCTTCGTCCTCGTTGAGGAAGCCAGTCAGCACGTCGATCGGCTTGCCCTGGGGCTCGCCATTCACGAAGGGGACGAACACCACCTTGTAGCCGCTGCGCGGTGCGCGGTTCCATGAACCGTGCTCGCCGACAAACGCGCCGCTCGCATAAGCCGGCGGCAGGGTGTTGCCTTCGGCGAATGTTAGACCGAGCGGGGCCACGTGGTTGCCGAGCGCGTAATCCGGCACGATGGCTTGCTTCACCAGTTCCGGCTTTTGCGGCTCCACGCGCGTGTCCACGTAGCGGCCCCAGTAGCTATACGGCCAGCCGTAGAAGCCGTCCTCCTTCACCGCCGTGAGATAGTCGGGGACGAGGTCGCTGCCAAGCTCGTCGCGCTCGTTGACCACGGCCCATAGCGTGTCGGTGCCAGGCTGAAAGTCGAGCCCGACCGGATTGCGCAAGCCGGACGCAAAGATGCGGCTCTCTCCCGTCTCGACGTCGATCTCGTGTATGGCCGCGCGGCCTTCCTCCACCTCCATGCCGTTCTCGGCGACGTTGCTGTTGGAGCCGACGCCTGAATAGAGATGCTTGCCGTCGGGGCTTGCCACGAGGCTCTTGGTCCAATGATGGTTGATCGGTCCGCCCGGCAGGGCAGCGAATTTTTCGCCTTTCGCGGTGATCTCAGTGGCGCCCTCTTCGTACGGAAAGCGCATCACCGCATCCGCATTGGCGACGTAGAAATCCTCGCCGATCAGCGCCATGCCGAAGGGGGAATTGAGATTTTCGAGAAAGACCGTCTTCGTGTCGGCTTGGCCGTCGCCGTCCTCGTCGCGCAGAAGCATGATCCGGTCGGGGCTCGGCACCGCGGCCCCGGCCCTGTCCATCGCCCAGCCCATGACCCACTCTCTAATGCCTTCGTGTCCGCCGGATCGCTTTGGCGCATTCGTCTCCGCGACCAGCACGTCGCCGTTGGGCAGCACATAGAGCCAGCGGGGATGGTCCAAGTTCCTGGCGAAAGCCTTCACCTCGAGCCCTTTGGCCGGCGTGGGCTTTTCGCCATCAGGCCAGGACGTCGCCTTGGCGACGTTCACGGTCGGCACGACGCCGTCGCTCGGCTCGGGAATGGTCGGATTTGCGCCTTGGGAGGCTTCCTCCGGCAGATCGGCGGAATCGCAGGCTCCTAGCAGCAAGATCGCCACCGCTGCGAGTGGCAGCGCGCATTTGGAAAAACTCGGCATTATCGGCCTCGGATGATTGTTTCTCGGGATTCAACGCCTCGGGAAGCCATCCGTTTCCCGGCCAATTCGCCGCGCCTTTACTTTGGCGCGGCCTTCCCATAAATCCGCCGCGAGGGCAGCGGAAGACCCGCCGCCGGCAGGAGTTTCATCCATGGGCTACAAAGTCGCCGTCATCGGCGCCACCGGCAATGTCGGGCGCGAGATGCTCAATATCCTGGCCGAGCGGGAGTTTCCCGCCGACGAGGTGATCCCGCTCGCCTCCAGCCGGTCCATCGGTGTGGAAGTGTCTTACGGCGATGCGCGCCTGAAATGCCGCGACCTTGCGAATTTTGACTTCCACGGTGTCGACTTCGCGCTGATGTCCGCGGGCTCGACCATCTCCAAGGAATGGTCGCCCAGGATCGGCTCCACAGGCTGCGTCGTCATCGACAACTCATCGTGCTGGCGCTACGACGCGGACGTGCCGCTGATCGTGCCGGAGGTGAATGCGGACGCCATCGCGGGCTTCACCAAGAAGAACATCATCGCCAATCCTAACTGCTCCACGGCGCAGCTCGTCGTTGTGCTGAAGCCGCTGCACGACGTCGCAAAGATCAAGCGCGTGGTGGTCTCGACCTACCAGTCCGTCTCCGGCGCCGGCAAGGAGGCGATGGACGAACTGTGGAACCAGACCAAGGGCATTTTCGTCACCCAGCCGCCCGAGCCTGACAAGTTCACCAAGCAGATCGCCTTCAACGTCATTCCTCATATCGACGTCTTCCTCGACGACGGCTCCACCAAGGAAGAGTGGAAGATGATGGTCGAGACCAAGAAGATCCTCGACCCCAAGATCAAGCTCACGGCGACTTGTGTGCGGGTGCCGGTCTTTGTCGGGCACGCCGAGGCCGTCAACATCGAGTTCGAGAGCGAGATGACGGCCAAGGATGCGCGGCGCATCTTGCGTGACGCGCCGGGCGTGCTCGTGGTCGACAAGCGCGAGCCCGGCGGTTACGTGACGCCGGTGGAGTGCGTCGGCGACTACGCCACCTATGTCTCGCGCATTCGCGACGACCAGACGGTCGACAACGCCCTGTCGCTATGGTGCGTGTCGGACAATTTGCGGAAAGGCGCGGCCCTGAACACGATCCAGATCGCCGAAACCATCATCGAGCGCAATCTGCTGAAGAAGGCCGCTTAGCGGGGCCGCCGCACCATCGGCGTGATTGTCGGCGAGTCTCCGGCCTGGATCGCGCCGGTGACTTCGAAGCCGTGCCGCTGGTAGAGCGCCACGTTCCGCGGGCTTGTCGCCTCGAGATAAGCAAGACTCCGATCGGCGTCGAAAATCGCAAGCGCATGCCGGAGAAGCGCCGACCCGTGACCGCGGCCCTGCTGCGCCGGATCGGTGCCGATGAGCGGCAAGTACCAGTGGGGCTCCTGCGGATGCGCCTCGCCCATCTGCTCGAGCACGTCGAGGACCGCTGCACGATCGCCGGCCGGCACCGAAGCCTCGATCAACGCCACGAGAGGTCCTTCGTCAGGCTCCACGCCGGGTGGAATCCACAGCGCTGTCGCAGATCCGTCGATGTGATGCGCCGTGTCGTAATCGAACGCGGCGCAACTGAAGGCGCGGACGAACGGCGGAAAGTTCTCAAGATAGGCAACGGGGTCTTTGTAGGCCCAGCGTGCGGCCGGGTCGTTGCTAAAGGCAAGCGCGATCAGCGCTACGCATTTATCTGTGTCAGCGCGTGTTGCGGTTTTGACCATGGCCGCGGTCATCTGCCGGCGCTCCGTTGGGTGTCAATCGTCGTCAGGCAAAGGCGCGAACGTGCCGGTCTCCTCGTCGAGCGCCAGCACCGTGCCGCTGCCAATATCGAAGTGAAGGCCGTGCAGACTGAGCAAGCCCTCAGCCTCGCGATTTTTCAGGGCATCGAACGTGCGCAGGTTCGCAAGCGACTGACGGATGCCGGCCAGCTCGAAGGCGATCTCCTGCCCGAACGCCTTTTCGTCGCCCTCCTTGACGTCGAGCCCGTCGAGCAGCGTCAGCCAGCGGCCGATGAAGCTCGTCTCGTCGGCCTTGCCCGACAGCGCCTCGCGATACGCAGCAACGCCCCCGCAATGGGAGTGACCGAGCACGATGATATTTGGCACGTTGAGCACAAGCGCGGCGTACTCAACCGCGGCGCTGGTGCCATGAAACTTGCCTTCGGGCTCGAACGGCGGCACGAGATTGGCGACATTGCGCATGATGAACAGTTCGCCGGGTCCCGCGTCGAAGATCGCCGATACGTCCACGCGAGAATCGCAACAGGCGATGACCATGCCCGTGGGCGATTGGCCCAAGGCTGCGAGTTGGCGATACCGGCCCTTTTCGGGCCCATGCCGATCCTTGCGGAAGCGCCAATATCCATCAATGAGCGGTTTTGGGAGCATTTTAAATTCCTTCTAAAGCGGCGGCACAATTCCAGCCGCTCGGACATTTGTCCAGATGGAGATGAAGCGCGGCAGCTATCTCATCAACACCGCCCGCGGCAAGATCGCCGATCGCGATGCGGTGGTGCGTGCATTGGAAAGCGGCCAGCTCGCCGGTTATGCCGGCGACGTGTGGTTCCCGCAGCCCGCGCCGAAGGATCATCCGTGGCGGACCATGCCTCATCACGGCATGACGCCGCATATCTCCGGCACCTCGCTGTCGGCGCAGGCGCGCTATGCGGCGGGCACGCGAGAGATCCTTGAAGGCTTCTTCGCCGGCAAGCCGATCCGGGACGAGTATCTCATCGTCGAAGGCGGCAAGCTTGCCGGCACCGGCGCGCATTCCTACACGGCGGGCGATGCCACCAAGGGCTCCGAAGAGGCCGAGAAATATCAGAAAGCAAGCTAGGCCACGCCGCGTTTGCATGAACCCCGTGCGCTTGGGCCATCCGCGTTCTCATCGGTCCCTTGGCGCGCGGGGTTTTTCTACGTCTCGCGACGCCTCGCGCATCCACGACGCATGTCACGGCGCTGTCAGGCCGCGCACAACCGGCGGGATCGGCCGAAACGTGTGCCGTCGCCACCCAAGAGCCCTTGCGATACGTGCGAAGCCCGGCCAGACTAGCGGCAATAAACACGACAAAGCGATTTCCAGGGGGGATTTGACGTATGACGACCGCAGCACAAGCGTACTCGGGGGGCATTTTTCATTGGCTCGACCGGTCACACACGGTGGCCAAGCCGGGCTTCAGCCGATGGCTTGTCCCGCCCGCCGCGCTTTGTGTGCATCTCTGCATCGGCCAGGTCTACGCCTTCAGCGTGTTCAATCTGCCGATGACCAGACTCATCGGCATTACCGAATCCGCACCTGACGATTGGAAGCTCACCGAGCTCGGCTGGATCTTCTCCATCGCCATCGTGTTCCTCGGACTCGCCGCAGCGTTCACCGGAACCTGGCTCGATCGGGTCGGTCCGCGAAAAGCGATGTTCACCGCCGCGTTGTGTTTCGGCGGCGGCTTTCTTATCTCCGCGCTCGGTGTCTACCTGCATCAGCTCTGGATCGTCTATCTCGGCTACGGCGTGCTCGGCGGTTGCGGCCTCGGCCTCGGCTATATCTCGCCGGTGAAGACGCTCATCACCTGGTTTCCCGATCGCCCCGGAATGGCTACGGGCATGGCCATCATGGGTTTTGGCGGCGGGGCGATGATCGCTTCGCCCCTTTCGGTCTTGCTGATGCAGTACTTCTCCAGCCCCACCGATGTTGGCGTAACCGGCACCTTCATCACCATGGGCCTCATCTACATGGTCTTCATGCTGGTGGGCGCCACCATCGTCCGCGTGCCGCCCCAAGGCTGGGCGCCGGAGGGTTATGTGGCGCCGGCCAAGGCCAAAAAGCTGGTAACCACATCCCACGTCCACGTGGACGAGGCGCTTAAGACCCCGCAATTCTATCTTCTGTGGGGCGTGCTCTGCCTGAACGTGACCGCGGGCATCGGAGTGCTGGGCCAAGCCTCGGCCATGAGCCAGGAAATGTTTCCGGGCCAAATCACGGCCGCAGCGGCCGCCGGCTTTGTCGGCCTGTTGAGCCTGTTCAACATGCTCGGCCGCTTCTTCTGGGCGTCGACCTCGGACTATATCGGCCGGCGCAACACCTACATGATCTTCTTCGCGCTGGGCATGGCGCTCTACGCCGCCGTTCCCTGGACGGGCCAGACGGGCTCGATCGTTCTGTTTGTGCTGTTCTACTGTGTCATCATGACCATGTACGGCGGCGGCTTCGCCACCATCCCGGCTTATCTCAGGGACATCTTCGGCGTCCGCTATGTCGGCGCGATTCATGGCCGCCTGTTGACCGCCTGGTCCACCGCGGGCGTTCTGGGGCCGGTGCTCGTCAACTACATCCGCGAATATCAGATCAACAACGGCGTGCCCAAAGCCGACGCCTATTCGGTCACCATGTACATCATGGCCGGATTGCTCCTGGTGGGCTTCGTTTTGAACTGGCTGATGCGGCCCGTGCACGAGAAACACCACATGACCGAGGCTGAACTGAAGGCCTCAATGGAGGGATGATGACCGCCGACCATCACGAAGACGTCTCGGGCGCGAACAGGATCAAGCTCGTGCTCGCCTGGTCGTTCGTTGGGATTCCGCTGATTTGGGGCGTCTACAACACCCTGGCCCAGGCCGCCCTGCTGTTCCAATAGGCTCGAAATCCACGAAAAAGGCGCTGCTTTAAGCGGTCCGGCGCGCGCAAAAACTCCGCATGATCGCTATCTCATTGTTGTGGTTGTGTTTTTCTTGTCAGAATCCGTTAATGCGGCTTTCAGAGTGCGTTCATGGACGCTTCATGCGGCTCTCATCCCCATACCCCATTATCTAGCCTTGAAGTTCACCGAAGGAGACGACCATGAAAGAGTGGCTGAAGCCTGAGATCACCGAGTCCGAAGCTGGTATGGAAGTGACTTCTTATCTTCCGGCTGAGCTTGACCGCGCTTAATTCGCGCTGATCTAGCAAGTTTTCAAGAATGGCGGTCCCAGCGATAGCGGGGCCGCCATTTTCTTTTGTGCGCTCGTCCGTCCCGCCGTTTCCGCCCGCGACAAACTGTCAGGCTCCCATAATCTCGCTGTCAGATGACGTTCATGGTCGCTTCATGCGGTTCTCATCCGCACTCCCCATTCTCTAATCGTAGCCAACGAAAGGAGACGACCATGAAAGAGTGGCTGAAACCCGAGATTACCGAGTCTGAGGCTGGCATGGAGGTCACCTCCTATCTTCCGGCTGAGCTCGACCGCGCTTAGTTAGCGCTCACACGAACTCTACGTTTCACT
>Ga0208781_1000014_pt1 | contig 32393 bp, 35 predicted proteins | sample RushOxbow_ThreeS_2_FD_185677 | JGI IMG/M metagenome (GOLD analysis project Ga0208781, IMG submission 185677) | Natural and restored wetland microbial communities from the San Francisco Bay, California, USA, that impact long-term carbon... | ecosystem: Environmental > Terrestrial > Soil >... | reverse complement strand
ATCGGCCAGGCCGGCGTTCCGCGGCGAGATGCGGAAGGTAGAGACCTGCCCTCGGTCCAACGCCGCCACGTGGCTGATAGTGGTCGTGGTCAGCTCGTCGAGACCATCGGCGCCGTGCACCACCCACGCCCGCTCGACACCGAGAAGCCCCAGCACATTGGCGATGGGCTCGACCCATTTCTCGGCGAAAACACCGACCACTTGAAACTTGGTGCCGGCGGGGTTGGCCAGCGGTCCGAGCAAATTGAAGATCGTGCGCACGCCGAACTCGCCCCGCACCTTTGCCACATGGCGCATGGCGGCGTGATGCGCCGGCGCAAACATGAAGCCGAGACCGCATTCGGCGATGCAGCGTTCGATGGTCGCCGGACCGCAGTCGAGATTGACGCCGAGCGCCCCGAGGACGTCGGCCGACCCGGAACGCGAGGAGATCGACTTGTTGCCGTGCTTGGCCACGGGCACGCCGGCGCCGGCCACGACGAAGGCCGCGCAGGTCGAGATATTGTGCGTGCCCTTGGCGTCGCCGCCCGTTCCGCAGGTGTCGATGGCGCCCTCCGGCGCGCGCACCGCCAACGCCTTGGCGCGGAGCACACGCGCGGCCCCGGCAATCTCGTCGATCGTCTCGCCGCGCACATGCAAGCCCATCAGCAACGCACCAATCTGGGCCTCGGTGGCGCCGCCCGACATGATCTGCTCGAAGGCGGCTGCCGCCTCGCTTTGAGTGAGGGTTTCGCCGCGCGCGACTTTGCCGATGGCCGTGCGCAGACCCTCGGCGCCCGCGCCGTCGACAGCCGAAGGACTAGAGGGCACCGACCGCTTCGCTTTCCGAGCCGCCGCGCGCGCGCCGTTCCACCCGGGCGAGATCGAGGAAGTTGGCGAGCAATTGGTGCCCATGCTCCGAGGCGATGCTCTCGGGGTGGAACTGCACGCCATGCACCGGATAGGTCTTGTGCTGGACACCCATGATGATGCCGTCCGCCGTCTCCGCGGTAATCTCCAGATCGTCAGGCAGGGTGTCTCGGTCAATGACCAGCGAGTGATAGCGCGTCGCCGAGAAGTCTTGGGGCAGGCCGGCAAACACGCCTTTTCCGGCATGATGGACCTTGGACAGCTTGCCGTGCATCAGATAGGGCGCGCGTATGACGTTGCCGCCATAGACCTGGCCGATGGCCTGATGGCCGAGGCAAACCCCCAGGATCGGCACCACCGGCGCGGCACGCTCAATCAGCTCGAGGCAAATACCGGCGCGATCCGGATCGCACGGTCCGGGCGACAGCACGATCGCTTCGGGACCTTCCGCCAAAACCTCGTCCACCGTCACCTTGTCGTTGCGGTAGACCTGTGTGGCCGCGCCCAATTCTCCAAGGAAATGAACGAGGTTGTAGGTGAAGCTGTCGTAATTATCGATCAGGGTCAGCATGGCTTGGTGTTACGCCTCGTGCTGTCAGGCCGTCAAGCTCAAGAGGCATGGTCGGGCCGCAGCTCCTTGGGCGTCAGGAACAGGGCCAGGCTCCCGCTATTCACGTCCACGCTCGACCAGAGCCCCGCCGTGAAGTTGATCACCGCGAGTCCGGCGGTCGGAAATTTCTCTTTCAGCTTGTCGCGCATGTGCTTGGGCCCGGCGCCGATCAGATCGAGCGCCAGCGCCTGCATTTCAGGATTGTGCCCGACGATCATGACGTGACGCGCGCCGGGCTGAAGCCCGCGAAGCATGTCGAGCATCTCCGCCGGGCTCGCGTGATAGAGCGCATCCTCATAGACGACCTTGGGCTCGACTTTGAGTTCCGGCAGCACCAGCGCCAAGGTGTCAACCGTACGGCGGGCCGACGAGCAGAGCACCAGCGCCGGGTCGATGCCGCGTTCGGTCATGGCGCGTCCCATCACGGGCGCATCGGCCACGCCCCGCGTGGAGAGCGACCGCTCGCGGTCGGGGAGCGAAGGGTTCTTCCAACTGGACTTGGCGTGACGCAGGAGGCTGAGTGTAAGCATCGTCGCGGCCTCCTGGCTCACTTACTGGCCGCGCTTGCCGCGCGTGGCGAAGCGCACGGCTTCATCGGCAGCCTTGAACAGCGCACCGGCTTTGCTCACACATTCGGCCTGCTCGCGCTCCGGTACGGAATCGGCCACGATGCCGGCGCCGGCCTGCACATACATGACGCCGTCCTTCACCACCGACGTCCTGAGCACGATGCAACTGTCCATCTCGCCGTCGGCCGAGAAATAGCCGACACAGCCCGCATAGATACCGCGCGCCGCGTCTTCCAGTTCGTCGATGATCTCCATGGCGCGGACCTTCGGCGCGCCCGACACGGTGCCCGCCGGAAAACCGGCCATCAGCGCGTCGACCGCGTCATGGTCCGCATCGAGCCTGCCTTCCACATTGGAAACGATGTGCATGACCTGGCTATAATATTCGAGGAAGAAACTGTCGGTCACGCGCACGCTGCCCACCTCCGACACCCGCCCCACGTCGTTGCGCCCGAGATCGAGCAGCATCAAATGCTCGGCGCGCTCCTTGGTATCTGCCAGTAACTCGTCGGCGAGCGCCTTGTCTTCTTCCGGCGTCTTGCCGCGGGGCCGGGTTCCCGCGATGGGGCGGATGGTGACTTCGCCCTGCCGCACTCGCACCAAGATCTCGGGGCTCGAACCCACGACGGCGAAGCCGCCGAAGTTGAGATAATAAAGAAAGGGCGACGGGTTCACCCGCCTGAGCGCACGGTAAAGCGAGAACGAGGGAAGCTCGAAAGGAGCCTCGAAGCGCTGGCTCAACACCACTTGGAAGATGTCGCCTGCGGCGATGTACTCTTGGGCCCGCGCCACCTTGGCCATATAGGCCTCCGGCGCCGTGGTGGCCTTGGGCGCCGGATGCGGCGCGTCCGCATCAAGCTCGCTCGCATGCGGCAATGGCTGGTCGAGACGCTCCAAGACCACATTCAACCGTTCCGCCGCGCGTGCGTAGGCCGCCTTGGCACTCACACCGGGCGCGGCGCGCACGGGCGTGACCACGGTCATCTCGTCTTTGACACTGTCGAAGATTACGATCAGCGTTGGCCGGACCAAGATGCTGTCCGGCAGGTCGAGCGGATCGGGTCCGCCGCCCGGCAGATGCTCGATCAGGCGCACCGTGTCGTAGCCCATATAGCCGAAGATGCCGGCAGCCATGGGCGGCAGCGCCTGCGGCAGAGTGATCGCGGATTCGGCCAATAGCGCCCGCAGGCTTGCCAGAGCGGGCTGCGGAGAGAGCGCGAAGGCTTCCGCATCGGCCTGAGGACTGCGATTGATCTCTGCTTTGTTGCCTTCGGCGCGCCAGATTAAGTCGGGCTCGCAGCCGATGATCGAATAGCGACCGCGCGTGGCACCGCCTTCGACGGACTCAAGAAGGAAACTGTTGGGCCGCTCGTTGGCCACTTTGAGCATGGCGGAGACGGGCGTCTCCAGATCGGCGACCAGCCGCGTCCAGACGACTTGCGGCACGCCCTCGTCGTAGAGGCTTGCAAACGCCGCGAAGTCCGGTTCGATCGGAGCCGACCCACCATCTCGTTGCAGTGGAGTCACCGGAGCAGGCGCCGCACTCATGGCTCCTCGCTGCTACCCACGAGCTTGGCAAGCGCCTGCTGATTGACGCTTACGCCGTAACGGCTTTCCAGCGCGCTGAAATATTCCGCGATCGTATCTTCGCTGAGCAGCAGACTGATGCGCGAATTGAGCTGTTTGATGGCCCGCTCGTCGACTGCCGGCGGCTCGACGATTTCGTCCACGCGAAACACGATGCGCCCCTCATCGACGCCGGAGGCCGCCGAACCGAAACCACCTTTCGGCAGAGCGAACGCTTGCGATACCGCCGGCGGCAGCACGTTCACGGTGATGTCGTCGCGCTTCAACGCCGAGGTCGGCAACACTTCGGTATCAAGCTCCTTCGCCAGGTCTTCCAGCGTCTTGCTGCCGCTGCTCAATTGGGTGACGAATTTTTGCGCGAGCTTGGCAACCTGGTTCCGCGTCTCGTCTGCGCGCCAGTCCTTTTCGACCTCATCGCGCACTTGATCGAACGGCTTCAGTTGTTCCGGGGTCACGCCCAACACCTCGTACCAGATGACGCCTTCGTCCCGCGCATCGATAGGGTCGTTCTCGATCCCCGCGTCGGTGGCGAAGATGCCGTTCAGCAGATCCTTTTGCGCCGGCAATGTGACAGTTGATCCGTCGGGTTTGCGTCCTTCGCGGTCCACCTGGTCGATGACTTGGTAGTCGACCTTGAGCTTGCCCGCGGCTTCCTCGAGGGTCGATCCCGCCGCAAGCTCGTCCTCCACCTTGTCATGCATATCGAAGATCGCGCCGGATGCACGGTCTTTGAGAATTCCTTTCTCAAGGTCTCCCTTGGCCTCTTCGAAGCTCGGGATCTTGCCGGGCTCGATCTCCGTGATACGTAGCAAGACCACGCCGCCGAGCTTGCCCTCGATGGGCTCGCTCACGGCATCCTTCTCGAGCTTGAAGGCCTCCTCCGCGATCGTGGGGTCGGCCAAATCCTTCCGGGCGACCGTGCCAAGGTCGATGTCGGTTTCGGTCAAGCCAAGCTCCTTGGCCATCTCGACGAAGTCCGTGCCGGACGTGATCTTCTCGTGGGCTTTCCTGGCGGCTTCGATATCGGACAGAGCGATTTGTTGCACATGGCGGCGCTCCGGGTCCCCCAGAGTGTCCTTCTTGATCTCGTATTCCGCCTTGAGATCATCCTCCGTGATGTTGAGCTGGTCCTTGACGGTCTCCGGCGTCACGGCGATGAGACCGACCTTGCGATATTCCGGCTGCGTGAATTTGGCGTGGTGATTGTCGTAATACGCCTTCAAGTCTTCATCTGTCGGAGTGCTCACCGCTTCGGCCGCGGATTTCGGCACCAGGACATATTTCAGGATGCGGCGTTCCTCGTTGAATTGATTCATCGCATCGATCAGCGCCCTGGGGCTGTTGGCGACCTCGCCGACAGTGACGAGCAGCTGCCGACGCAGGTTCTGTTCGCGCAACGAATAGAGATAGCCCGCTTCGGTCATGCCGATATTGCGGAGCGCGGATTGGAAGGCGAGGGGGCTGAAGTTCCCGGCGCCGTCCTGAAAGGCCGGGTCCTTCGTGATCTGCGCGAGCAACGCATCGTCGCTGATGCCGAGACCCAGATGCTTCGCGTGCGTATCGACGGCAGCGCCGCCGATGAGCCGCTCCAGCACGCGTGTGTCGAGCCCCGCCGCGCGCGCTTCCTGAAGGCTGAGGCTGCGTCCTGCCTGCTGACTCATGGACCGCAGCACGTCCTGCTGGGCGCGCGCATAATCTTGCGCGGTGATTTCCGTGTCGCCGACGCGGATGAGGGTCTGCTGACCATAGCCCGTGAAGATGTCGGCGATTCCCCAGACGGCGAAACTCACCACCAGGAGACCGACCAGGATCAGACCTAACGTTCGTGCCGCGCCTTTGCGCAATGTGTCGAGTGCCACGCCTCGAGAACCTTCTCTTTCAGATTTGCCAAATCCGCACCGGCGTCCGATGGTAGGACCGTCCGGCGCGGCGCGCGCATCATAGGTAGCAAGAGCCAGCGCGGCAACACGCAGAAACACCAGAAAAACCGCTTTAGCCGGACACTGTAAAGGCACGAACGGGGGGAAGAAACGTGACCGCGATCAGGCCGCTTGTCGCCGGCAACTGGAAGATGAACGGCCTGGGGAGCACGCTTGGCGAACTGGCGGACTTGCGGGCGCGGCTGAAGGCGGCACCGGTCCCGGACGCCGATATCATGGTTTGCCCCCCGGCGACCTTGCTGACCCGGGCTGCGGAGGCGCTCGACGGCTCGGACATCGCGCTTGGCGCCCAGGACTGCCATCCCTTGGTCTCGGGCGCCCATACCGGCGATATCTCCGCCGAATGCTGGCCGATGCGGGCGCGACCGCCGTCATCGTCGGACACTCCGAGCGGCGCCTGGATCAGGGTGAGACCGATGCCTTGGTTAACGCCAAGGCGCTCGCGGCCTACCGGGCCGGGCTCACCGCCATCATCTGCGTCGGCGAGACCGAAGCCCAGCACCAGGATGGGAAGACTTTCGACGTGCTGCGCGTCCAGCTTCAAGGCTCGGTACCGGAGGAAGCGCGCGCCGCGGACACCGTGATCGCCTATGAGCCGGTCTGGGCCATCGGCTCCGGCCTGACCCCCACACCTGCGGACGTCGCCGAGGTCCACGGCTTTATCCGCTCCGTCCTGAGCCAGCTTCTCGGACAGGGAGAAAGCGGCGCCATGCGGATTCTCTATGGCGGCTCGGTGAAGCCCACGAATGCGTCCGAGCTCCTCTTCGTGCCAGATGTGAATGGAGCGCTGGTTGGCGGCGCCAGCCTAAAGGCCTCGGATTTCTACGGAATCCTCTCCGTCTACTGTGACCCTCCTGCCACATAAGCCTCCGGAAAACCTTGGGACCGGGGTTGCAAATCAGATAGGGTTCGTCATGCTGCCGAGAGATTGACGGCATGGGGGACTTTCCCGGGAACCTGATGTTCAAGCTGCGCTTCATCGCCGCGACGCTGATCGCCGTGGGTCTAGCCGCGCATTTCAGCCCAACCGCCCGTGCGGAAATGCTGGAGCGCGACCAATGCAAGGCGCTGGAGACGGAAAAGCAAACGCTGCTTACCGCGAGTGTGAAGGCTGCGCTGACCGGCGGCCCGGACTGGGTCAAAGACCACCTCCACAACGAAGAGGAAATCGAGAAGGTCCGCGCATATTTGCGGGTCGAGGAGAAGGTCGCCTTCCGCTGCCGCACGGACGGCGTTCGAATCCCGAAGCCGTTGCCGCCGCCCCTCCCGGATCCGAAGCCCGCAGTTCCCATCATCATGGCCGAAGGACAGAAGGTGCTTGCAGGCACCGCCGCCATCTCCTTCCTGCCTTTGCGGAAACCGTCCGCGACCGCATCCGAGCCCACCGGCGCCGAAGCCCTGGGGATAGAAGGAATCGGCGACGCCGAGGAGGTGACCGCCGTGGCCGAGAGCAGCAAGGCCGAACCAGGGCCTAGCCAAGCGGTGGCGGATTCGGATAAGACAGCGCCTCCTAAGAACAAGGCGACGCAATGAGTACCGTAATTCTTCTGATTCACGTCATGATCGCCATAGCGATGGTCGGCGTCATCCTGCTCCAGCGCTCCGAGGGCGGGGCACTCGGCATCGGCGGCGGCGGCGGCGGCGGCGGAGGCGGCTTCATGACCGGCCGCAGCGCCGGCAACGCGCTGACCAAAAGCACAGCCATCCTGGCGGCCTGCTTCTTCCTTACGAGCCTCACTCTGTCGATTTTGGCGACTCATCAGCGCGGCGGCCCCCCGTCCATCCTGCCTTCCAGCGGCGGCGAGGGCGGTTTGACGCCGCTCCAGATCCCCGGCACGCCGGCCCCTTCGGCCCCAGAAGCGCAGGCGGCACCGCAAGCGCCCCAGTCCCAGTAGTTCTTCACAGGAAATCCTGCGCCAAGACGTCTCCCCCTGCATCTTTGGGGCTACGCCTTGGCGCGGACTCGGTGTAGGGTCGAGGCCCATGGCGCGGTACGTCTTCATCACCGGCGGCGTGGTTTCCTCACTCGGCAAGGGACTCGCATCGGCAGCGCTCGGAGCGCTTTTGCAGGCGCGCGGATTCCGCGTGCGCCTCTGCAAGCTCGATCCCTATTTGAATGTCGATCCGGGAACCATGAGCCCCTATCAGCACGGCGAGGTGTTCGTCACCGACGACGGTGCGGAGACCGACCTCGACCTCGGCCACTACGAGCGCTTCACCGGACGCCCGGCGAGCCAGGCGGACAACGTCACCACGGGGCGCATCTACCAGGAGATCATCGCCAAGGAGCGGCGCGGCGACTATCTCGGCTCCACCGTCCAAGTCATTCCCCACGTCACGGACGCCATCAAGGAATTCGTCACCACGGGCAATGAGGGCGTGGATTTCGTGCTCTGCGAGATTGGTGGCACGGTCGGCGACATCGAAGGGCTGCCCTTTTTCGAGGCGATCCGCCAGCTCGGCAACGAATTGCCGCGCGGCGAGAGCGCCTTCATCCATTTGACGCTGGTGCCGTTCATCCCGAGCGCGGGCGAGCTCAAGACCAAGCCGACCCAGCACTCGGTCAAGGAACTGCGCTCCATCGGCATCCAGCCCGACGTTCTGCTGTGCCGCACCGACCGGCCGCTGCCGCCGGACGAAAGGCGCAAGATCGCGCTGTTCTGCAATGTGCGGCCCGAGGCCGTGATTCAGGCGCTCGACGTCTCCAGCATCTACGACGTGCCGGTGGCCTATCACGAGGAAGGTCTCGACCGGGAGCTGCTCGCGGCCTTCGGCATCACCAATGCGCCGGAGCCGGACCTGCGCATGTGGAAGGAGATCTCCGAGACGATCGCCGAGCCGGACGGCGAAGTCACCGTGGCGATCGTCGGCAAGTACACAGGCCTGAAGGACGCCTACAAGTCGCTCAACGAAGCGCTGGTCCATGGCGGCATCGCCAACAAGGTGAAGGTGAACCTCGAATGGATCGAGGCACAGGTGTTCGAGAGCCAAGACGCCGCGGCCTACCTGGAAGACGTGAACGGCATCCTCGTGCCGGGCGGCTTCGGCGAGCGCGGCGCGGAAGGCAAAATCCATGCGGCGCGCTATGCCCGCCGGCGCAACCTTCCTTATTTCGGTATCTGCTTCGGCATGCAGATGGCGGTGGTCGAGGTCGCGCGCGAGCTTGCCGGCATCGAAGGCGCGAGCTCCACGGAGTTCGGCCCGACCGCGGAACCGGTGATCGGCCTCATGACCGAATGGATGAAGGGCGATGAGCTCGAGCGGCGGGAGCAGAACGGCAATCTCGGGGGCACCATGCGACTTGGCGCTTACGACGCCGTGCTGGCCAAAGGCAGCCAGGTCGCCGAGATCTACGGTGGAACGGAAATCTCCGAGCGCCATCGCCACCGCTACGAAGTGAACATGCGCTACCGCAACAAGCTCGAAGCGGCGGGCTTGCGCTTCTCGGGCCTCTCGCCGGACGGCCTCTTGCCCGAGATCGTCGAGATCCCCGAGCATCCCTGGTTCATCGGCGTCCAATTCCACCCCGAACTCAAGTCGCGGCCTTTCGCGCCGCACCCGCTGTTCAAGTCGTTCATCGGCGCGGCGGTGGAGCAGAGCCGTCTGGTCTAAGGCGAAGCGGTGAACTGATCCTGGCAATTCCCCATTGAGGTTAGCGGCGCTTACGTGGCGCGGATGCGGCGGGCGGCACCGTCGATCCTCCTTCACCGCGCACGGGGATCACGTCGTCCCCCACGAGAACACCTGACTTGAACAGGTAGCCGGCGACACCTGCGCCCACGAGCGGGGCAACGATGAACAACCAGACCTGCGCGAGCGCCGCGGGGTTCGTGGCCGCGCCGATGATGGCGGGGCCCAACGAACGGGCCGGGTTGACCGACGTTCCCGTGATGTTGATCCCAAGCAGATGGATCGCAACCAGCGTGAGCCCGATGGCAAGGCCGGCGAGCCCAACGGGTGCGCCTTTCTGCGTGACGCCGAGAATGCAAACGAGGAACAGGAACGTGGCGACCACCTCGTATACGAGGGCGGAAGTCATATCGTATTCACCGAGATAGCCCGGGCCCCAACCGTTCTGCCCGAGCGAGCCCGTCCAACCCGATGCCTTGCCCGAGAGGATGAGGTAGAGCACGGCGGCGCCGGCGATAGCGCCCAGGATCTGTGCGATCACGTACATCACGAAATCGGAGGGCGTCATGCGTCCGGCCACGAGCACACCGAAGCTGACGGCGGGGTTGATGTGGCAACCCGAGACTTGGCCGATGCCATAGGCCATCGCCACGATCGTCAGTCCGAAAGCTGTGGCGATGCCGAGAATGTCGACAGCGGTGGGGCCGCTACCCATCCCCGCGATCACCGCCGTGCCACAGCCGATGAGCACCAAGGCAAAGGTCCCAATAAACTCTGCGATCGCCTTATTCATTTGATCCCCCCCTCCAGAGAAAAGCCGCCCAATATGGCAAATTGGCTTCGCGGAACAAGCGGACTCGCTGCTCTGCCCACAGTTGACGCTCTGGCTGGCTGGCCCCATGGTCCGGCGATGAACGAAGCCATGAAGCCGGCCCCGGCGGCCACCGTCACGGTCGGAAACGCGCGGTTCGGCAACACTTTGCCCTTTGCCTTGATGGCCGGCCCGTGCGCGCTGGAGAGCCGCGCGCATGCCCTTGAAACGGCCTCGGCGCTGAAAGAAATGGCCGGCCGGCTTGGCTTGGGTCTGGTCTACAAATCCTCCTTCGACAAGGCGAACCGCACGAGCGCGACGAGCGCGCGGGGCCTGGGGCTCAAGGAGGCGCTGCCGATCTTCGCGGAGGTGAGAGAGGTTACGGGGCTTCCCGTGGTCACCGACGTTCACGAGCCCGAGCAATGCGCACTCGCCGCCCAAGCGGTGGACGTGCTTCAGATTCCCGCCTTTCTCTGCCGCCAGACCGATCTCCTCCTGGCCGCGGCCAAGACCGGCAAGGCGGTCAACGTCAAGAAGGGCCAGTTCCTCGCGCCCTGGGACATGCGTCACGTGGTGGCCAAGGTGGTGGGGGCCGGCAATCCCAACGTGCTCGTCACCGAACGCGGCGTTTCTTTCGGCTACAACACGCTCGTCTCCGACATGCGCGCGCTGCCCATCCTGGCCGAAACCGGCGCGCCGGTGATCTTCGATGCCACCCATTCCGTCCAACAGCCCGGGGGGCAGGGGGCCACGAGCGGCGGCGAACGGCGTTTCGTGCCGGTCCTGTCGCGGGCCGCGGTGGCCGTGGGCGTCGCGGGCCTCTTCATCGAGACCCATCAGGATCCCGACAAGGCCCCTTCCGACGGCCCCAACATGATTCCCCTGAAGGAACTGGAGCCTTTGCTCAAAGAGCTGATAGAGATCGATCATCTGACCAAGCGCGCCGCAAGTCCTCACTGAACCGGCGCATATGATCGCATGTCAGCGCGGCGGGGGGATAAGCGCCTGCGCTCTGAAGTCCCAGCGCCACAACGTGTCTTCGCTGAGATGCGTGCCGCCCCACCAGCGGTCGACCGTGTGATGCTCCGTCCAATCCGCGCCGCCGGCGAGCACCGCCTTGCCGAGGGAGGTGAGGCTGAGCCGGCTGGTCAGATAGGCCTTCGCCAACTCCGGATCGGTGTGCTGAAACGGCGCGCCTTCGAGTCCCGCGACCAAAGGCTCGTCCGCGAGCGCCAGCTGATCGAGTAGCCGCCAGAAGCTCCAATCGCCCATGAACTCGGCATCCTCCATCTTCTGCACGCCGACGAAGAGCCCGAGCGCCGAAAAAGAGTTTTCCGCCCCGATGAGCGCAAGGATTTGCCGCTCGGTGCGCGTCAGGCCATCGGGACCCGGCAGTTCCTCCAACATGCGCATGATCGACGACTGCAAGAAGGGGAGCGCCGCGGTGTCTTCGCCGAGGAGCTTGGCCCAAGGCTTTGGCGTCGGCTGGCGAAACGCCTCCCAAGCGCGCTTGGCGAGATCGAGCTGCGCTTGCGTGACGGGAGCGGCCGTCGCGTCCAGCCTCTCTATCGCCTCGGGCTCCTGGCGGCCGATATAGTCTTCCGTCTGCACCAGCAGCAGCGTGCCTTCAGGGCGAGGACGCGCGGCGAACCAATCGAGCACCTGAAGCAATTGCAGCTGATCGTAGAGGTCGTGCTCGAACCACAGCACGACGCGATCAAACTGCGCGCTGACGGCAAGACCGCGGTCGCGCGACGTCAGCTCGAATTCGATGGTGTCGCGATCTCCGGCACCGCTCGCGCCAAGATAATCGACCCGCGTCGCGGTCAGGTCTTCCAGCGTATCGGTGAGCAGCACCGGGCCCTCATGCAGCACATCGCGCCACGGTAGAACCTCGGTCCCGTGCAGCGCGCGGCGCAGCAATTCGCCGGCCGCGTCGCCGTTGGTGATGACGAGATCGGTCACTTAACCGCGGCCGCGATAGGGCGCGACACCCTGATCCGGAATCCACACGCCCTCGGGCGGGGTGCCGTGCTGCCAGAACACGTCGATGGGAATGCCGCCGCGCGGAAACCAGTAGCCGCCGATGCGCAGCCAGGCCGGCTCGATGATCTCAACGATCCGCTTGCCGATGGTCAGCGTCGCGTCCTCGTGGAACGCGCTCGCATTGCGGAAACTCGCCAGGAACAGCTTGAAGGATTTCGACTCGAGCAGCCATTCCCGGGGCGCGTAATCGATAACGAAATGCGCGAAGTCGGGCTGCCCGGTTACGGGGCAAAGGCAGGTGAACTCAGGCGCCGTGAAGCGCGCCACATAGGCGGTGTCCGCATGGGGGTTGGGCACGCGCTCGAGCTGCGCATCGAACGGCGTGGCCGGGACGGGCACCTCATGGCCAAGCTGGCGCAGGCCGGGGATCTTGCGCGTCATGGCTTACTCCGCCGCAAGCCGCATGGGCGGCCCGTGATAGACGCAGCCCTCATGGCAGGAATCGCGCGCCACGACGATCTCGGCCAGACCCGGCAACCGGTTGTGCAGGCGGTCCCACAGCCACATGGCGATGCGCTCCAGCGTGGGGTAGGCAAGACCCTCCACGTCGTTGAGCATGCGGTGGTCGAGCGCATCGCGGGCATCCGCCACCGCCGCCTCCAACTCGTCGAAATGCACGACGATGCCGGTGTCCTCGTCCGGCTCTCCGCCCACGGTGACGCGGACGCGGAACGAGTGTCCGTGCACCCGCGCATTGGGGTGGCCGGGCGGCGCCGACGGCAGGAAATGCGCCGCCTCGAAGAAGAATTCCTTGTAGATCCGCATAGGGGCTGTTTAGGGGATTTTGCGTCCCCCGGCCAGAGGTCGCACGCCGCACCAGGGTTAAGGCAGGCCCAGCAATTTGTGGGTCTGCAAGCTCAACCGCCATTTGGGATGGGCCAGACAATAATCAATGGCGGCGCGCACATTGGCGGGGCTGTCCGAGCCGTCATCCATGGGCTGGAGCAGAAAATGTGTGAAGTCGAGTTGCTGAACCTCTTCCGGCCGGAGGAGGTCTTGCGGATAGACCAGCTTCAGCTCGTCGCCTGAGCGCTGCTTGAGGGGTGCACCGGCCTTCGGGCTCACGCAAACCCAGTCGATGGAAGAGATAACCGGCAGCGTGCCGTTGGTCTCGATCGCCACTTCGAAACCCGTCCTGTGGAGCGCATCGACCAGCGCCTCGTCCACTTGCAGCATGGGTTCGCCGCCGGTCAGCACCACGAAGGGGGGCGTGCCCGAATTGCCGCGCCACGCCTCGCGGCAGGCCCGGGCCACGCTAGCGGCGTCGGCGTATTTGCCGCCGCCGGGGCCGTCCACGCCCACGAAATCGGTGTCGCAGAAATTGCAGACGGCCTCGGCCCGGTCTTCCTCGCGGCCCGACCACAGATTGCAGCCGGCGAAACGGCAGAACACAGCCGGACGCCCGGCCTGCGCGCCTTCGCCTTGCAGCGTGTAATAGATCTCTTTGACCGCATACATGGCCGGCAAGTTGGTCTTTTCGGCGCGTTCACGCAAGACGCGCCAAGACGGCTCGCCGGGTCCAAGCCCGCGAGGTTGATCCGTCCTCCCACTCCCAAACAGACCCCGACGGGGGTGGCGCGCCGCGTGGCGCAAAGTCCTAACAGGTTCCGCGGGGTCTGCGGCCCCGCGGCGGGCGCCTTGCGGCGCGCCACATGCGACATCTTTTTAGAGCCTCGTATCGCCGCTTATCACCAGTGGCACAGACGCACGCATGGAGATCGCGCGCCTCACCCGACGGCCCACGCGTTACAGCGCAGGCGGGCGAACTGGAGACCCCCGAGGCCGGTCCGTTAAACCATGACGCGGCGATCCGGGCTTATCGGGAATTGTGCGTCCGAGACATCCCTTCCGTACCGCGCCACCTCGGGCGCCGCACCCCGTCCCGCCATCACGAACGTCTCGCGAAAACGCCCCTTCAACGGACGAGGTGATCGCATTGTAAATGTGATTTTGGGAGCGGGCATAAGTTCGGCCTGCGTGACCTCCGCTCATGCCCGCGGAAGCGAAAATCCAGGAAAAAAATACTTGCTGGGTCGCCCGTTTCAGCGGGGACGAGCGGCGGATGTGGGAGATTTGTTTCGCGCGAGGCAAAAGGAAATCGCCCGGCGCGATGGCCGGGCGATGCCTCGATGCGCGGAGTGCTATTCGGCGGCCTTACCTGCCGGCGCGGTATAGCGTCCGGGGATCACCTTCTCCGGCGGGTTGGTTCCCGGAGGATTGATCGACCGGATGAAGGAAACGATTTTCCAAAGATGGTCCGACGTCTTGATGACGTGTCCCATTTCCGGCATCGGCGCCCTCACGGTGCCCCACTGGATACGCTCGAAGCCATCCTCCTCGAGCGCCTTGGAGCCTTGGGCGATCAGCCGGAACAGCACGTCGTCGGTGTTGCCCCAGAACCAGACGCCTTGAGACAGGGCAGGGCAGAAGCCGCCGCCGCCACCGCCGCCGTGACACTCGTTGCAGCCCGGCAAACGGAACTGCTTCACGAGATAGTCCGGGTCCTCGTTCTCTTCCTTGAGCTTCTGCCAATCGTACGGGTTATGCAGCCCGCCCGGGGGGACTTGTTTCACCAGTTCGAGAGGCGGCGTCTCGTCGCCCGGCTTGCAGCACAGGTCCTTTTCGCTTGCAGCCGCTTCGTCCGCGGCTCCGGCCGCTTCGTCCTTCGCCTCGACGGCCTCCTCATCGGCAGCCGCGTCCTCTGACTTCGTCTCCGCGGCTTCCTCTTCGGCGGTGGGCGCATCTTCGGCGGCAGCGACCTTCGACGGTGGTTCGTCTGCAGGTTTGGCTGGCGTCTCTTCGGCTGTCTCGGCCGGCGCCGCCTCCGTCGCTTCGGACGACTCGTCTGCGGCGGTGCCGGCAGATTTGTCTTTCGCGACCTTGGACGGTTCCTCGTCCGCAGACTCAGACGGCTCCGCTTGCGCGGATTCCGTAGCCTTCTCGTGGATGGCTTCCGTTTGCAGGACGTTTTCCTGGAACGGCTTGCTGGTGACAGCGGCAAGGCCAACGATAAGAAGGCCGGCCACGAGAAGGCCAGCCGCTGTCATCCACGAACTCCGTTTGTGTTGCTCCATCAGTATCCCCTTGTTTGAGCGCGAAACCTGAGCCAGGGACGGCCAGGTCGACGGTCTCTATAGCACCGGGGGCGCAATTTGCCTTGAGGGGCACGGCAAAAAGGTAAGCGATCGCCCGGCATTTCTGCCGGGCGATACCGGACGTCGTGCTGGACGACGGAATTAGCAGGCGCCGCCGAACAGAGCGCGCTTGCGCACGACGGTTTCCGCTTGGGCCGACGCCTTGGAGGCCGACCGGCACCACTGATAGTGGCCGTCATACCAGTTGTGCCAGCGGAACCCGGTACAGGCGAGGTTCTGATTCTGGGCCTGTTGGGCCTGATTTACGGCAATCCGGGCATAGTTCTCGCAGAATTGCTTCGGCGCGGCCGTGGCGGCCGTGGTGAAGGCGGCGCCCGTCAGGGCGGCAGCAGAGATCAGGATCAAACGGTTCAGCTTGGTCATGGGTGTCTCCATCTGTTCACGCATCCCCGAGCCCGGCTTGTTCCGTTGTTCTCGGTTGATGGCTGGAGTGTCCCACAACCCTGGTGAACCCTTTTTGAACTTCCGGTTGTCTGGCGTTCACATTCAAGCGTGAGGGATCAGGCGGCTACGGCCGCACCCGCTCTGTTTTTGGAGGATCAGGCAATAAGGCAAGAGCTTTGGACTACCGCACGCCGGCTCTCCCAACCATTTCTCTCCTCACATGCGGCGAACATCGTCGCCCGCAAATCGAAGAGGAGAACAGTCATGTCCAATATCGAAGGAAAAGTGATCGCCATCACCGGCGCGAGCAGCGGGATCGGCGAGGCAATGGCAAGACACCTGGCGAAACTCGGAGCCAAAGTCGTGCTCGGCGCACGCCGGACCGACCGGCTCGAGACGATCGCGGGCGAGATCCGCGCCGACGGCGGCACGGCGGAGTTCAAAGCACTCGACGTGACGAACCGCGAGAATGTCGAGGCCTTCGTTCAGTTCGCCGACAAGACCTTCGGCAAGGTCGACGTCATCGTGAACAACGCCGGATTGATGCCGTTGTCGCCGATGCAGGCGCTCAAGGTGGACGAGTGGGACCGCATGGTCGACGTCAACATCAAAGGCGTGCTCTACGGCATCGCCGCCGGCCTGCCGATCATGAAGCGCCAAGGCTTCGGGCATTTCGTCAACATCTCGTCCGTCGCGGGCCACGTCGTCTTCCCCTCGGGCGCGGTGTACTGCGCGACGAAGTTTGCCGTGAACGCTCTCTCCGAGGGGCTCCGCCAGGAGAACAGCGACATCCGCGTGACGGTTATTTCGCCGGGCGCAACGGAGTCCGAACTCGCCGACACCATCACCCATGACGAGACGGCGAAGATGGTCGACGGGCTTCGCCCGAGCGCCATTCCCGCCCAGGCCATTGCCGACGCGGCGGCTTACGCGATCGGCCAGCCACCCGAAGTCGACATCAACGACATCATCGTGCGGCCCACGGTGCAGGCTCTCTAGAAGCTAGAGGAACGGGGCGGCGATGGAGATGATCGCGGCAATCACCGCCGCCCCGATCACGCTGAGCAGCGCGCCGGCGCGCAGCATTTGCGGCAACGGGACATAACCCGTGCCGAACACCAGCGCGTTGGGCAGTGTCGCAACCGGCAGCATATAGGCCGAGGAGGCGGCGAGGGCGACGGGCACGGCGACGAGCAGCGGCGCCACCTCGGCGCCGATCGCGAGACTCCCGGCAATGGGCAAAAACGCAGCTGCGGTGGCCGTATTGCTCATGAGTTCGGTGAGAAACACGATGAGCAGAGCGACCCCGAGGATGAGCACGGCAAGCGGCATGGCGTGCAGGAAAGAAAGTCCGTTGCCGATCCAAACGGCCAGACCCGACGTGTCGATCGCGTAGGCGATACTCAAGCCGCCGCCGAAGAGAACGAGAATGTCCCATGGCGCACGCTGCGCCGTCGGCCAGTCCAGCAGAAACGTCCGTCGCGGCCAGTCGGCCGGAATGGCGAACAGGGCGATGGCTCCGGCAATCGCGATGCCGGCCTCGCCGATCTTGAGGCCAATAAGCGCATCGACCCAGGGATAGACGATCCAGGCAACGGCGACGACGGCGAACACCGCCGCGACGCGTTTCTCGGGCCGGGTTGGAGGGCCCATCTCGCGGAGCATTTCGGCGACCCGTTGGGTCTCGGTACCGCTTAGAGCGTCGGAGAACCGGAAGATGAGCCGCGTGAGGATCAAAAATGCGAAGCCGAGCATCACGAGCGCAACAGGCACCCCGAGCGCCATCCATTCGACAAACGTGACCTCGATCTGAAAGGTCTGGTCGAGATAGCTCGCGGCAAGGGCGTTGGGCGGCGAGCCGATCAAGGTTCCCATTCCCCCGATCGAAGCCGCGTAGGCGACGCCCAACATCATGGCGCCTGCGAAACTGACGCCGTCTTTTCCGCGTCCGCCTGCGCCCGACTGGACCACGGAGATGAGCGACACGGCGATGGGAAGCATCATGATGGTTGTGGCGGCATTCGTGATCCACATGCTGAGCGCGGCACTCGCCAGCATCACGCCGCCGACGAGATTGAGCGGCCGGTTGCCGACGCGCAGGATGATGTGAAAGGCGATCCGCCTGTGCAGGTTCCAGTGCTCGATCGCAAGAGCGATGAGGAAGCCGCCGAACAGCAGGAAGACGACAGGATTGGCGAAGGGCATGGCGGCCGCGTGGATATCGGCGATGCCGAGCAAGGGCACCATCACGATCGGCAGGAGCGCCGTGACGAAAAGGGGCAGCGCCTCCGTGGCCCACCAAATGGCCATCCACAACGCAAGTGCGGCGGTGGCCCAGCCCGTGTCCGAGAGCCCGGCCGGAGCAGGGTTGAGCAGCACCGCCAGGAACACGATGGGCCCCAGCAAGAGGCCAACGAGCTGGTAGGTCTTATAGCCGGCTGCCGTCCGCCCCTGCTCGAGCATGATCCCCCGCCCAGACCGCTAAATTCAGCTCGATTCAGCCCACGCCCTCACGCCATTCCCAATAGCCTTTGGCGCGAAGCTCGCACGCGGGACACGTCCCGCAGCCATAGCCCCAGTCGTAGCGCGTGCCGCGCGCGCCCTTGTAGCAGGTGTGGGTCCGCTCAACGATGAGGGTGACGAGCGCATCGCCGCCAAGGTCGTGCGCCAGCGCCCATGTCTCGGCCTTCGAGCGCGACATCAGAGGCGTCTCGATCGCAAAGTCGATATTCGTGCCCAGGCGGATGGCCTCTTGCAGGGCGCGCAGCGTGGCATCGCGGCAATCGGGATAGCCGGAATAGTCCGTCTCGCACATCCCGCCGACCAGGACGTTGAACCCGCGGCGGTAGCCGAGCGCCGCGGCGTAGACGAAGAAGGCGAGGTTCCGTCCCGGCACGAAACTGGACGGGAGACCGGACTCCAAGATGACGATCTCGGCATCGGTGGTCAGCGCCGTCTCGCCGATCGCCCCGAAGCTCTTGAGATCGAGCATATGATCGGGCCCGAGCCGGTCTTCCCATTGCGGGAAACGGCGGACGATCTCCTCGCGCACGCGCTTGCGGCAGTCGAGCTCGATGCCGTGCCGTTGCCCGTAGTCGAAGCCCACCGTCTCGACCCGCCGATAGCGGTCGAGCGCATAAGCGAGGCACACGGTGGAATCCTGGCCTCCGGAGAACAGGACCAGCGCGCCGTCGGCGGTCATGCGCTCAGAAGCTCCGGCCGTCGATGGCCTTCACCGGCAACGAGGCGGGATCCACGTCTTCGAGGCAGCGCACGTTAATGGCGACCATCTTCGATCCGTCCGGGGCCACGCCGCGGGCGAACGAGGCAACCCCACAGGTGCCGCAGAACAGATGGTGGACGATCTTCTTGTTGAATTGGTAGTCGGTGAGGTCGTCGTCGCCCGACAGCAGCGTGAATTGCTGGTCCGGCACGAACGTCAAGAGCGAGCCGCGCATCTGGCACATCGAGCAATTGCACGATAGGACCTCGCCGATGTCGGCCTCGACCTCGTAGAGGACACGGCCGCAATGGCAGCCACCGGTGTGTTTCGTCATTGGCTCTACCTCGAATGCCTATCAGCCTCATCTTAAGGCCCATATACACCTTCCGCTCTCGAGCCGCCTAGGCTAAGACGGCCCCGAATTGTTTTGGGAGTCCCGCATGACAGCCATCGCCACCATCATCGGCCGTGAAATCTTGGACAGCCGCGGCAATCCGACCGTGGAGGTCGACGTCGTTATCGAGGACGGCCATCACGGCCGCGCGGCCGTGCCGTCCGGTGCGTCCACGGGCGCCCACGAAGCGCATGAATTGCGCGACGGCGGCTCCCGCTACGGCGGCAAGGGGGTGCAGAAGGCGGTCGAGGGCGTGAACGGCGAGATCCGCAAGGCGCTCGACGGCTTCGATGCCGACGATCAGAGCGGGCTCGATCAGCTGCTGCGCGATCTCGACGGCACCGAGAACAAGAAGCGACTCGGCGCCAACGCCATTCTCGGCGTGTCGCTGGCCGCGGCCAAGGCGGCGGCCGCCTCCCACGAGCAGCCGCTCTACCGCTATCTCGGCGGCGAGGAGGCGACGCTGCTGCCGGTTCCGATGATGAACATCGTCAACGGCGGCATGCACGCCGACAACCCGATCGACTTTCAGGAATTCATGATCGTGCCGGTCGGCGCGGCGTCGATCGCCGAAGCCGTGCGCATGGGCGCGGAGGTGTTCCACACGCTGAAGCAGGGCCTGCACGATGCGGGCCTCGGCACGGCGGTCGGCGACGAGGGCGGTTTCGCGCCCAATATCGAGTCGACGCGCGCGGCGCTCGACTTCGTCATGAAGGCGATCGAAACCGCCGGCTACCACCCGGGCAAGGACATGTATCTTGCGCTCGACGTGGCGGCGACGGAGTTTTTCAAGGACGGACGCTACGTGCTCGCCGGTGAAACCCGGACACTGACCTCCGAGGAGATGGCCTCCTATCTCGCCGATCTCGTCGGCAACTATCCGATCTTCTCCATCGAGGACGGAATGTCGGAAGACGATTGGGACGGCTGGCGCACGCTGACGGAGACGCTCGGCGACCGGGTGCAGCTCGTGGGCGACGATCTGTTCGTCACCAATGTGACGCGCCTGAAAGAGGGCATCGACAAGCACATCGCCAACGCCATCCTCGTGAAGGTCAATCAGATCGGCACCCTGTCGGAGACGAACGATGCGGTCAAAATGGCGCACGACGCCGGCTACGCCGCGGTGATGTCGCACCGTTCGGGCGAGACCGAGGACACGACCATCGCCGATCTGGCGGTCGCCACCAATTGCGGGCAGATCAAGACGGGCTCGCTCGCCCGTTCCGACCGGGTGGCAAAATACAACCAGCTCATCCGCATCGAGGAGGAGCTGGGGCCGAAGGCCCGCTATGCCGGCGCCTCGGTCCTGAAGCGCTGAAGAACCGCGTTCGGGTAACCGCACCTTAACCGCCGCCGTTAGATGTTCGTGATTCGCTGTCCGGGGAGGGGTCATTGCGGTTCACTGCGTTCGTCTTTCCGCTGCTTGCCTTGAGCGCGGGCGGCTATTTCGGCTATCACCTGCAAAACGGGGATCACGGGCTCAAGTCCCGCGCCGAGCTGCAACGGCAGGTGGATGTGCTCGAGGGAGAGCGCGCAGGGCTGGCCGAGGTCCGCCAGAGGATCGAGCGCGAAGTCGCGCTCCTCCAGCCGGAAAATCTCGACCCCGACATGCTGGACGAGCGCGCCCGCGCCATCCTCAACCTGGCCCATCCGGACGATCTGGTGATGATGAAGCGCCGCGCGCCGGACCCGACCGGGCCGCTCCGCTAGCCGCAGGTCCTCGCGGTTAGGCGCCGCACCCTCAAGCTTCCTGCGCCGTTTGTTCTCGTGCTAGTTTTTCGCGCGCGGACGGACTTTGTTTTGAGTCGAGGAGGCCGGAGTGAACAGCCCAAGCCTGACGCCTGGAGCCACCAATTTCTGGCTGGATCAGGCGCGCGAGCGGCAGGCCGCCGAGGCCAAGAAGCCGCGCCTCACCCCGGACGAGGAGCTCGAGGCCTACCGCAACATGCTGTTGATCCGCCGCTTCGAGGAGAAGGCGGGTCAGCTCTACGGCATGGGCTTCATCGGCGGCTTCTGCCACCTCTATATCGGCCAGGAAGCCGTCGTCACGGGCATGATGATGGCCAAGCGCGAGGGCGATCAGGTCATCACCGCCTACCGCGACCACGGCCATATGCTGTCGACCGGCATGGACCCGAAGGGCGTCATGGCCGAACTCACGGGGCGCCGCAGCGGTTACTCCAAAGGTAAGGGCGGCTCAATGCACATGTTCTCCGTGGAGAAGAAATTCTATGGCGGGCACGGCATCGTCGGCACGCCGGCGCCGTTAGGCTCAGGAATCGCGTTTGCGAACAAATATCGCGGCAACGATCACGTCTGCCTGACTTTCTTCGGCGAAGGCGCCGCCAATCAGGGCCAGGTCTATGAGAGCTTCAACATGGCCTCGCTGTGGAAGCTGCCCGTGGTCTTCATCATCGAGAACAATCACTACGCCATGGGCACGGCCGTGGAGCGCGCCACCGCCCAGGCCGAGGAGCTCTATCACCGGGGGCTTGCCTTCGGCATCCCGGGCGAGCAGGTGGACGGCATGGACGTGTCGGCGGTCAAGGCGGCGGGGATGCGCGCGCTCGAACACGCCAGAAGCGGCCAGGGTCCGATGATCCTCGAAGCCTTGACCTATCGTTATCGCGGGCACTCCATGTCCGACCCGGCGAAGTACCGGACCCGGGAGGAGATCAAGGACATGCGCCAGCATCACGACCCGATCGAGCTGGTGCACCAGCGCCTCATCGAGGCGGGACGCAGCGAAGACGAGCTCAAGAGCATCGACCGGGAGATCCGCGCCATCGTCAACGCGGCGGCGGACTTCGCGCAAGCCGATCCCGAGCCGGACTCGGACGAGCTGCGGACTGACGTGATGGCGACGTGAGCGCGGGCCACTAATGCCGACGGAAATTCTCATGCCCGCGCTCTCGCCCACCATGGAGGAGGGCACACTCGCCAAATGGCACGTGCGCGAGGGCGACGCCGTGCAGACCGGCGACGTGATCGCCGAAATCGAGACCGACAAGGCGACCATGGAAGTGGAAGCCATCGACGACGGCACCATGGGCAAGCTGCTGGTGCCGGAGGGCACCGAGCACATCCCGGTCAATAAGCCCATCGCCTTCCTGCTGACCGACGGCGAGGATGCCGGTGAGGCGACTGCTCCTTCTCCCTCTCCTGAGCGGGAAGAGGGGAAAAAGGACGCTCCCGCCGACGCTCCCTACTGGGACGACGAAGACGAGGCGCCGTCCGATCCGTTCAGCGCCAAGACGTCGGCCGAGGAGACCCGCAACGAGGAGCCCGCGCCGGATCTCGGCGAGACCGAGCCCGAGGTCGAGGAAGCCCCGGCCGGGCCGCAGACCGCACCCGAGGAGCCGGCGCCTGAAGCCGAGATTCCGCCCGGCACGGAGATGGTCACCATGACCGTGCGCGAGGCGCTGCGCGACGCCATGGCGGAGGAGATGCGGCGCGACAAAGATGTGTTCGTCATGGGCGAGGAGGTCGGCGAATACCAGGGCGCCTACAAGATCACCCAGGGCCTGCTCGAGGAGTTCGGGGAACGCCGTGTGATCGACACGCCCATCACCGAATACGGCTTTGCCGGCGTCGGTGTCGGCGCGGGCTTCGCCGGCCTTCGACCCATCGTGGAGTTCATGACCTGGAACTTCGCCATGCAGGCCATCGACCACATCATCAACTCCGCCGCCAAGACGCTCTATATGTCCGGCGGCCAGATGCATTGCCCCATCGTCTTCCGCGGACCGAACGGCCCAGCCGCCCGCGTCGCCGCCCAGCACAGCCAGGACTATTCTTCCTGGTATGCACACGTGCCCGGGCTGAAGGTGATCGCGCCTTACTCGGCGGCCGACGCCAAAGGCCTGCTGAAGGCGGCGATCCGCGACAACAGCCCGGTTATCTTTCTCGAGAACGAAATTCTCTACGGCCAAAAGTTCGAGGTGCCGAAGCTCGAAGACTTCGTGCTGCCGATCGGCAAGGCCCGCATGGCGCGGGCGGGCACGGACGTGACCCTCGTGTCGTATTCGCGCGGGCTTGCGTACACGCTTGAAGCCGCCAAACAGCTGGCGGGCGAGGGCATCGAGGCGGAGGTGATCGACCTGCGCACTTTGCGGCCCCTCGACATCGACACGGTGGTGGCCTCGGTTAGGAAGACCAACCGGCTCGTGACCGTCGAAGAAGGCTGGCCCGTGTGCTCCATCGGCTCGGAGATCTGCGCGCAAGTCACGTCGCAGGCTTTCGACTATCTGGATGCGCCGCCCACCAAAGTCACCGGCGCCGACGTGCCCATGCCTTATGCCGCCAACCTCGAAACGCTGGCGCTGCCGTCGGCGGACCTCATCGTTAAGGCGGTCAAGGCCGTCTGTTACCGGGAGGTGGACACGTGACCTTCTGGCTGACGGATGACGAGATGGACCAGGAGGTCGCCGCGAACCTGAAGGCGTGCGCGCGCTTCGACGGTTTCGACCGGGACGAGGCGGGCTGGAACGAAATCTGGGACGGCCTCTACGCCATGCTGGTCGAGCGGAAGGACGGCGTTCGCGCGGCGTTCGGCCTCGACCCCCGCAAGTCGACGCTGTTCGAGGCGCATCCTCATTTACTGTGGGCGGCTTGCGATCCGCAGCAGCCGATCTCCTATTCGCCGGTGTTCCGCGAATTCGGCTTCCCCGTGTTCGACGGCGGCCCGGCCGTCGCGGCAATCGCCTTCGACCCCTGGACGGGGACGCCGCTGCCGCCATCCGTGCGCGACGCCTATTTCGAAGAGGCCGAAAAGCTGCTCGGCCAGGAAGTCGGGGTCTTGGATGAGGCCCTCGACACGCTGCCGCCAGCGTTTCGCGGCGAAGCGTGGTGGATCGAAAGGGGTCTTTGACCGTGAGCGATCCGCACGACACCCCCCAGGAGCACGACGGCTCGCCGGAGCACGTGATGAGCCGCATCGCCGCGCAGATCATGGCGAACGGCAACGGCAAAAGCGATCACGGCGGGCGCGTCTTCGCCTCGCCTCTGGCGCGCCGCATCGCCAGGGAACGCGGGATCGATCTCGCCGCGCTCAAAGGCTCCGGCCCCCATGGGCGCATCGTGCTCCGCGACGTGGAGGACGCCGAGCCGGAATCGCCCGCCGCACCCACGGAAGACGCTGAGGCAGCGGAAGCGCCGTCGCAGGGCGAGCCGTCCGATCACACGCCGCCCCGCGGCGAGGTGATGCGCGCGCCGGCGCCATCGCAAGGCCTCTCGGACAAGCAGGTCCTCGCCATGTACGAGCCCGGGAGTTACGAGCTCGTGCCCCACGACACCATGCGCCGCTTGATCGCCGAGCGGCTGACGCTCGCCAAGCAAACCATCCCGCATTTCTATCTGAACATCGAATGTCAATTGGATGCGCTGCTGGCCGCCCGCAAACGCCTCAACGACATGGCGCCGGACAACGGCCCGCGCATGTTCAAGCTCTCGCTCAACGACTTCATCATCAAGGCCATGGCCATGGCGCTGCAGACCGTGCCCGACGCCAACGCCACCTGGACCGAAAAGGGTATTCTGCGGCACCGGTCCTCCGACATCGCCGTGGCCGTGGCGCTCGAAGGCGGCGGCCTGCACACGCCGGTGATCCGCAGCGCCGAGGTCAAGAGCCTGTCGGAGATCTCCAACGAGATGCGCGATCTCGCGGAGCGCGCGCGCTCGAAACGTTTGGCGCCGCACGAATATCAGGGGGGCGCCACCTCCATCTCCAATCTCGGCATGTACGGCATCGACAGCTTCGAGGCGGTGATAAACCCGCCGCAGTCCTCGATCCTCGCGGTCGGGCGCGCCGAGAAGAAGGCCATCGTCAAGGACGACGCGGTGAAGATCGCCACCATGATGAGCGCGACGCTCTCCGCCGATCACCGGGTTATCGACGGCGCGCTCGGCGCCGAGCTGCTCGCCGCGTTCAAGGCCTATCTCGAAGACCCCGTGACGATGCTGGTCTAGGCGCGGTCAGCCGTCGGCATCGGGAAGGCTGTCGTCCAGGAAATCGAGATTTGGCGTAAGCGTCGCGCCGCCGGATGTGGCGAGATCCTGACCCCGCTGCACGGCCTTGCCGCCGAACCGCGCGGCCAGCGTATCGATGGCGACTTCGAGTTTGCGCTTCCGCCCGAAAATATCGAAGAGGCCGGCTTGCGCCACACCGCCCGCAGGAGAGAGATCGTAGGCCGTCATGCCGACCAGCCGGAACGGCCCGCGATGGGTGAAGGCCTCGAGCAGATCGACGCCGACCGTGTAGAGCTGCTCGGCCACGTCGGTCGGCTCGGGCAGACACTGCTGCCGCGTGAGCGACTTGAAGTCCGCAGTCTTGAGCTTGACCCCGACACCCGACGCCACGAACCCCTTGAGGCGCAGCCGCCGCGCGATCTTGTCGGCCGAGCGGCGCAGATGCAGCTTGATCTCGTTCTTGTCGCGCACGTCGCGCTCAAGCGTGTTCTCCGAACCGATGCTTTTCGACTTTCTGTGTCCGTCGACGCGGCGCGGATCCTTCGCTTGGGCGAGCGTGTAGAAATGCAGCCCGAGCTTGCCGAGCGTGTCGGCGAGAAGCTTGGGGTCCGCGTCGGCGACGTCGCCGATGGTGCGCAAGCCCAGCGCGAGGAGGCGCGGCTCGGTCTTTTCGCCCGCGCCCCAGAGGCGCGAGACCGGCATGGGCGCAAGCCAGGCTTTCGCGGTTTCGGGCGGCACCACCGTCAAGCCGTCCGGCTTCTGGTAGGCGCTCGCGACCTTGGCCACGTATTTCGTGGCGGAGATCCCGACCGAGGCGGACAAGCCACCGGTCGCCGCGCGCACCGCCTCCTTCAGGCGGCGGCCCATGGTCCGCGGGTCGCCGAACAGCCGCTCCGACCCGGTCATGTCGATGAACGCCTCGTCCAGGCTCAAGGGCTCCACGTCGGGAGAGAATTCGCCGAAGGCCCGCATGATCGCGGCCGAGATTTGCTGGTACCGCTCGAAGCGCGGCGGCACGATGACCGCGTCGGGACACAGGCGGCGCGCAGTCACCATGGGCATGGCGCTGCCGACCCCGTAGGGCCGCGCCTCGTAGCTTGCGGTCAGCACCACGCCGCGCGCGCTCGCCGAGCCGATAAGCAGCGGCCGGCCCCGCAAGGAGGGGTCGTCGAGCTGCTCGACCGCCGCATAGAACGCGTCCATATCGGCATGGGCGACGATGCGCGGCCAATCCCCGTGTGCGCGACTCATGCCCAGAGTTTAGACTAAGCGGCCGGCTGGTGTAGGGTCCCCCTAGATGGCAGCCCAACCGACATTTCGAAGCGCGACGCTCGCGGATGCTTGCGCGCTCACCGTGCTGGTGGATATCGCCGGCGAAGGCGCCCCCAACTGGCTTTGGCGCGGGCTCGCTCAGCCAGGCCAATCGGCTCTGGAGGTCGGCCGCGACCGCGCCCGCCGCGAGGACGGCGGGTTCTCCTATCGCCATGCCACGCTCGCGGAACTCGGCGACGAGATCGCCGGCTGCCTGATCGCATATCCGCTCCCCGATCCTTACGATCTGACCGGGCTCGTCGAGATGCCGCCTTTGGCGCAGCCGCTGGTGCGGCTCGAGGCGCAAGCGCCGGGCTCGTGGTACGTCAACGTGCTCGCCACCTTTCCGGAGTTCCGCGGGCAGGGGATCGGCGCCAGGCTGCTCGCCCTCGCCGAGGAGACGGCCCGCGCGGCCGGCGCGAATGCCGTAAGCATCATCGTGGGAAGCTGGAACGTGAGCGCCACAGCCCTTTACGCACGCGCAGGCTACATCGCCAGGGCCACCGAACGCGCCGTTCTACCGCCAGACTTCCCGCAAAGCGGCGACTGGATCCTCATGACAAAGCCGTTGCGATGACCGACACCGAATTCGATCTCGTGGTGATCGGCGCCGGGCCCGGCGGCTATGTGGCCGCGATCCGCGCGGCGCAGCTCGGCATGAAGACTGCCATCGTCGAACGCGACAAGCTCGGGGGCGTCTGCCTCAACTGGGGTTGCATCCCGACCAAGGCGCTGCTGCACACCGCGGAAGTCTATCACCTGATGCAGAACGCGGAGTCCTTCGGCCTCAGCGCGGAAAACATCGGCTTCGATCTCACTAAGGTGATCGAGCGCAGCCGCAAAGTGGCCGACAAGCTCTCGAGCGGCGTCGCCTATCTGATGAAGAAGAACAAGATCGCCGTCATTGAGGGCACGGCGAAACTCGAAGGCGGCGGCCGCATCGCGCTCACGAGCAAAAACGGCGAGGCGCTCCCGTCCATCGCCGCCAAGCACATTGTCATCGCCACCGGCGCGCGGGCCAAAACGCTGCCGGGCCTCGAACCCGACGGCAAGCGCATCTGGACCTACAAGGAAGCGATGGTGCCCGAGAGCTTTCCCAAGTCTCTGCTGATCGTCGGCTCCGGCGCCATCGGCATCGAGTTCGCGAGCTTTTACCGCACCCTCGGCGCGCAGGTGACAGTCGTCGAAGTGCAGGACCGCATCCTCCCCGTCGAAGACGAGGAGATCTCGCAGGCGGCGCACAAAGCTTTCACCAAGCAGGGCATCGCCATCCGCACCGGCACCACGGTCGAACGGCTGGTTCCCGGCGCCGAGGGCGTCACCGCGACCCTGAAAACGGCCGGCGGACAGAGCATCGAAGGCACGGTCGACCGCGTGATCCTCGCTGTCGGCATCACCGGCAACGTGGAAGGTCTCGGTCTGGAAGAGCAGGGCGTCAAAGTCGACAAGGGCCATATCGCGATCGACGAATGGTGCCGCACCGGCGTCGAAGGTCTCTATGCCATCGGCGACGTGGCCGGTTCCCCCTGGCTCGCGCACAAGGCCATGCATGAGGGCGTCCTGTGCGTAGAGAAGATCGCGAGGCTGGACGGCGTCCAATTCATGGACAAGACCAACATCCCGTCCTGCACCTATTGCGCCCCGCAGATCGCGAGCCTGGGTTTGACGGAAGAAGCGGCGCGCGACGCGGGTCACGACATTAAAATCGGCCGCTATCCCTATTCCGCCAACGGCAAGGCGATAGCCATGGGCGAGCGCGAAGGCCTGGTGAAAACGATTTTCGATGCAAAGACAGGGGCTTTGCTCGGCGCACACATGATCGGCGCCGAGGTGACGGAGCTGATTCAGGGCTTCGCGGTCGGCAAGACCCTGGAAACGACGGAGGCGGAATTGATCGCCACCATCTTCCCCCATCCCACATTGTCGGAGATGATGCACGAATCGGTGCTCGACGCCTTTGGGCGAGCCCTCCACATCTAGTCGGCGCGTAACGGAGCGCTTTCGCGGGAGCACGACCAACGATCGGAGGACGACTATGGGCCTGATTATTTTTCTCGTGATTGGTCTGATTGCCGGCGCGCTCGCTTCTTACATCATGGGGCGGCAGCAGGATCTTTTGATGAATCTGCTGATCGGCGTTGTCGGCGCCGTGGTGGGCGGCCTGCTCGCCGGCCTTGTCGGCATCGGCGCCTACGGGCTGATCGGACAGATCATCATCGCCACGATCGGCGCGGTGATCTGCATTTGGGTGTGGCAACGCATACGTTAGGCGCGCGCGCCTAACAGAGGAGGCGACTATGGAAGGTCACGGCTTGCTATCGATGCCGGGTGTGGGCTTTTTCGGCATGCTGATCATCGGCCTCATCGCCGGTTACATCGCCGAGAAGGTGACATCCAGCGATCATGGGCTGTTCACCAATCTTCTGGTCGGCATCGCCGGCTCGTTTATCGGCGGCACGCTCGCCGGTCTGTTGAACATCGAGTTCTACGGCTGGCTCGGCAATCTGATCGTGGCGTCGATCGGCGCCATTCTGCTGATCTGGATTTGGCGAATGGTCACGGGACGCGAGAGAACCTGAGCCTGCGATGGTCACGGTGCTCGACACAGTCACCGAGGTGAAGGCGCGGCCGCGCCATCCTGAGAAGGCGCGGCTGCCCGACACCCCCGTCATGCCCAAGCCGCCATGGATCCGGGTGAAGGCGCCCCGCGCGCACGCCTTCGACCGGACCCGTGCGGTCCTGCGCACTCACCGTCTCCACACGGTCTGCGAAGAGGCGGCCTGTCCCAATATCGGCGAGTGCTGGGAGAAGCGCCACGCCACGGTGATGATAATGGGCGACGTCTGCACGCGGGCCTGCGCCTTCTGCAACGTGACCACCGGCAAGCCTGCGTATCTCGACGAAGGCGAGCCCGCGCGTGTCGCCGACGCCATTGCCGCGCTCGAACTCAACCACGTCGTGGTCACCTCGGTCGACCGCGACGACCTCGCCGACGGCGGCGCAACGCATTTCGCGCGCACCATCGCCGCGATCAGGCACGCTGCGCCGAACACCACGGTCGAGGTGCTGACGCCGGACTTCATGCGCAAGGACGGCGCGCTCGAGATCGTCGTCGCGGCGCGGCCCGACGTGTTCAATCACAATGTGGAGACGGTCCCTTCGCTCTACCGGCGCATTCGTCCCGGCGCCGATTATCGTCACTCGCTGGCGCTGCTGCGTGGGGCCAAGCGTCTCGATCCGTCGCTCTTCACCAAGTCCGGCATCATGGTGGGCCTGGGCGAGACCGACGAGGAGATCGCCGAGCTGATGGACGATCTGCGCGGGTCGGACGTCGACTTTCTCACCATCGGCCAATACCTTCAGCCGACGCGCAAACACGCGGCCATAGACCGCTTCGTCACGCCCGAGGCGTTCCAATCCTATAAGCGGACCGCCGACGCCAAGGGATTTCTCCTGGTGGCTGCGAGCCCGCTGACCCGCTCCTCCTATCACGCCGCCGAGGACTTCGAGCGCTTGAAGGCCGCGCGCCTTGCTTCTTTCGGCGCTTAGGCGCACGCCATCGTCGATCCCCATGCACCTCTTTGAGATCAAGCATCCCGTCGCACACTCCGCGGACGACATGTACGCGCTTGTGGCCAATATCGAGGACTACCCGCAGTTCCTGCCGTTGTGCGAGGCGCTGAAAATCAAACGCCGGGAGGTGATCGAGAACAAGGAGGTGCTGATCGCCACCATGCAGGTGGGCTATAAGCTGATCCGCGAAAGCTTCACCACCAAGGTCGCGCTCGATCCCGCCACGCGCACCATCTTCGTCGAATATCTCGACGGACCATTCTCGCATCTGGAGAACCGCTGGCAGTTCATCCCGCGTGCCGAAGGCGGCTCAGACATCGACTTTTATATCGCCTACAGCTTTCGCTCGCGCATGTTCGAGCGCCTGGTGGGCGGGCTTTTCGACAAGGCGGTGCAGAAATATACGACTGCCTTCGAGGCGCGCGCCGACGAGGTCTATGGCGTGAAGACCTTGGCGTTCAGCTCACACAAGTGAGCGCAACATCGACAACGCCCGCTCGACACTGCGGCGCCTGACTTCCGCGCGGCCGACATCGCCGAACACCACACGCTCGTGATGCATCGGCCCTTCGGGCCGTCCCGCGGCGAAATGCACGAGCCCCACGGGCTTTTCCGCCGCTCCGCCGTCCGGCCCTGCGATCCCGGTGACCGCAATGGCGAGACTTGCATTGGAATGGGTGAGCGCGCCGCCGGCCATGGCGCGGGCCACGTCCTCGCTGACGGCGCCGTGCTTTTCGATCAGCCAGTAGGGCACGCCCAACATCTCACTCTTGGCCGCGTTGGAATAGGTGACGAAGCCGCGCTCGAACACATCCGAGCATCCCGGCACCGCCGTCAGCGTGGCCGCGAGGAGGCCCGCTGTGCACGACTCCGCCACCGCCACAAGCTCGCCCTTGTCGCGAGCGGCGGACAGAAACTCGGCAGCCCGCCGAACGATGTCTGCGCCGATCTCGATCGTGTCCGTCATGGAAGTCTCACCGTTGCCGTGGCCATGGCCGCGATGCCTTCGCCGCGGCCGACGAAACCGAGTCCCTCGTTCGTCGTAGCCTTAACGCTCACCTGTGCGCTCTCGATCCCGAGAATTTCGGCCATCGTGCCACGCATGGCATCGCGATAGGGCCCGATGCGCGGCGCCTCGCACAGCAGGGTGACGTCCACATGCACGATGCTGCCGCCCCGCGCGGCGATCTTCTCCGCGGCGGCCTTGAGGAAAATCTCCGAGCCCGCGCCGCGCCAGCGATCATCGGAGGGCGGAAAATGCGTGCCGATATCGCCGTCGGCGATGGTGCCGAGCAGCGCGTCGGTGAGCGCATGCAAGCCCACATCGGCGTCGCTATGGCCGATGAGCTTTTTGCTGTGCGGAATGCGCACACCGCACAGGATGACTTCGTTGCCGGGTCCGAGCGCGTGCACGTCATAGCCGGAGGCGACACGAATCGTGCCCGCGCCGCTGCCCCGCCACATCATCTCGTCAGCAATCGTCAAATCCTCCGCCGTGGTCAGCTTGCGATTATGCTCCGCGCCCTCGACCAGCGCCACGTCGAGACCGAACCATTCGGCAACCGCGGCGTCATCGGTGAAGTCGAGAGTCGGGTCCTGCGCCGCGGCGCGATGCGCGGCAAGGATCGCATCGAAGTGGAAGCCTTGCGGCGTCTGCGCCCGCCACAGCCCCTCGCGCGACACGGTTCCGGTAACGCGACCGCACTCTTCGCGCTTCAGCGTATCGGTGACCGGGAGACAGGGCAGGGCGCACGCGTGTCCCTGAAGCGATGCGGTCACCCGCGAGATGAGCGCGCCATCGACAAAGGGACGGGCCGCGTCATGAATGAGCACCAGATCGGGCGATCTCTCCGCCAGCGCCTCGAGCCCGGCCCGAACGCTGTCTTGCCGGCGGGCGCCGCCCAGGACGGGCGCGAGCAGCCGATCTGCGACCGGTCCAACTGCCTCCTCGTAAAGCACACGGTCGTCGGGGTGGATGACGACAACAATGTCGCCGATGCCCGAATGGGCAGCAAAGGCGCAAAGCGTATGCGTCAGCATCGGCTCGGAGCCAATCCGGCAATATTGCTTGGGTTGCAATGTCTCCGCGGCGGCGCGCGCCCCACGACCGGCCGCCACGATCAATGCCGCCACCCTCACTGCGTCTTCTCCTGAATTCCGCAACAATTCCGGGACGTTTCGCCGTTAAGCCTTCGCGCAACATTATTGTTGCACTGCGGCAAAAGGAATATTGCCCCCACGCTAAAACCCTCGTATCGTGCCCAATAATAGATCATGAGCCATTGGTGCATAAAAATTGAGCACAACTCCTAGAACAGCGATCAGACGGCCGCGAGGATAT
>Ga0208781_1000013_pt1 | contig 33438 bp, 31 predicted proteins | sample RushOxbow_ThreeS_2_FD_185677 | JGI IMG/M metagenome (GOLD analysis project Ga0208781, IMG submission 185677) | Natural and restored wetland microbial communities from the San Francisco Bay, California, USA, that impact long-term carbon... | ecosystem: Environmental > Terrestrial > Soil >... | reverse complement strand
TCAAGACGATTTCGGAAGCTGTTGCCTCCGACAGCTCCATCGATGTGTTCGCGCCGGACAGCGTCGCGACATATGAGACCGATGCATTCAGCGTCCAGGCGCGTCTTGAGAGCGGTATGACATTATATGAACCGCTTCTCGTCGCCGCAGACGGGAAGCGCTCGAGCATCAGAGACCGGGCCGGCATCAAATGCATCGGCTGGTCCTATCCGCAACGGGGCATTGTCGCCACCGTCGCTCATGAGCGTGCTCATCACGGCCAAGCCGTGCAGCATTTTCTTCCCGCGGGTCCCTTCGCCATTCTTCCGCTGAAGGGCAATCGCTCGTCCATCGTGTGGACGGAAGATAAAGCGAAGGCCGAGACGCTGATGGAAGGAAGCGACGACGCGTTCATCGCGGAGCTCACGCGGCGGTTCGGGCACCGCCTTGGCCGCATCACGCTCGAAGGCCCGAAGCAGTCCTTTCCGCTCGACTTTCAAATGGCACGCGCCTTTGTCGGCGACCGGCTCGCGCTGATCGGCGACGCCGCCCATGTCGTTCACCCGCTCGCGGGCCAAGGCCTTAATATCGGCCTGCGCGATGTCGCCGCTCTTACGGAGACGATCGTCGACGCGTTACGGCTCGGCCTCGACATCGGTTCCGCCACGACGCTTGAGCGCTATCAACGCTGGCGTCGTTTCGACAGCGCTTTCTCCGGCACGGTGATGGATGGGTTGAACCGGCTGTTCTCTAACGACAACGCGCCGCTTCGCGCCATCCGCGATCTTGGCCTTAGCCTTGTCGACCGCGCGCCGGGCCTGAAACGTTTCCTCGTGCGCGAGGCTGCCGGCGCGACCGGCAATGTCCCGCGTCTGATGAAGGGCGAAGGACTGTAACCGCGTGGTAGGCCACCGAACGATGCCGGTGAGCTTCGTCACCCGGTTTGCCCCCTCGCCCACGGGACTTCTTCATCTCGGCCACGCCTTTTCCGCGCTGACGGCTTGGGAGGCGGCGAAAGCGGCGGGCGGGCAATTCCTCTTGCGGATCGAGGACATCGACCGCGCGCGGACGCGGCCCGAGTACGAGACGGCGATCTTCGAGGATCTGACTTGGCTCGGCCTCAGTTGGCCCGAACCGGTTTGGCGGCAATCGGAACGGGTCGGCGTCTATTCAGGCGCGCTGGAGCGACTTGGCGAACTCGGGCTCACCTATCCCTGCCGTTGCACGCGCGCCGACATCCGCGCCGCCCTTTCGGCACCGCAGGAGGGCTCCAGCAATACGGTCTATCCCGGCACCTGCCGCGGCCGCTCCATGTCGGAATGCGCGCCGGGCGACGCGATCCGGCTCGACCTCGGCCGGGCGCTGTCGCTTCTGCAGGGTCAGATGCTCACTTGGCGCGAGACCGGAACCGATGCCGGAACGCATGCGCTTAACGAAGAGGCCATGCAGAGTGGGATCGGCGACGTGGTTCTGGGGCGGAAGGATATCGGTGCTGCGGCCTATCACCTGTCGGTGGTGATCGATGACGCGGCGCAGGGCATCACCCATGTCATTCGCGGCGAGGACCTCGTAGAGGCGACGCCGATCCACCGGCTCTTGCAGGCACTGCTCGATTTGCCGGTGCCGGTCTGGCATCACCACACGCTCATTCGCGACGAAGCGGGCAAGCGGCTCGCCAAGCGCAACGACGTTTGCGCGATCCGGACCTATCGCGAAGCGGGGCGGACACCCGAGGAGGTGCGGGAGCTGGTCGGTGTGGAGCGTGTGATCGGCGGCTAGCTCTCGTCGAGCCTGCGGGCCTCATCGGGCAGCATGATGGGAATGCCGTCGCGAATGGGAAAAGCGAGACCCGCCGCCCGGCTGATCAGCTCCTGGCGCTCTGCGTCATAGGCGAGAGATGTCTTGGTCAGCGGACAGACCAGAATCTCGAGAAGCTTGGGATCGACGCGGCGCTCCGCCGTGCTGGCACCCTTGTCGTCTTGTGTCATTGGATCGATGTTCCCGAGCCGTCGTCACGCGACGCAAGTTCCATCTCGGCCAAAGCCACCAATGCTTCCGCGCGTTCCGGAAGACTTTTCGCCTCGAGCAAGGCTTGTTTCTCTTCGGGTCCATAGGGGCTCAGGATCGCCAGCGTATTCACCAGCCGCTCGTTTGTCGCGCTGTTGATGCGTTCCCAGTCGGCGCTGAGATTGTTCGCTTCGAGATAGGAGCGCAGCGTCTCCAAGAGGCGAGGGCGGTCCACCGCATCCTCACCATGGCCGCTGATGAAGTCGTCCGCATAGGATGAAAAATCGACGTCCCACATGCGGAACGGCGTATCGGAAGGAATCTCTTTGCCGAGCGTGAAGCGCGCCACGCCGAACAGCGAGATCATCATGCGGCCGTCCTCGGTCTCTTCGAAGGCGGTGATGCGCCCGGCGCAGCCGACCGCGCGCAAGGGCACGTCCTTGCCTTCGGGAGATTCGTCCGAGCCGCTGTCGGGATCCGGCTGCACGATGCCCAGCAGCCGGTGATTGGCGAGCGCGTGTTCGATCAGCGCCAGATAGCGCGGCTCGAACACGTTCAGCGTCAACATCGCGCGCGGCAGCAAGATTGCCCCACGCAACGGGAAGACCGGCAGCATGTCCGGCAGATCGGCGGCATTGCGATAGCGATCGTTCACGCACGCGCTCCCTGATGCCTATGCGAACAGCAAGGACGACAGCTTCTGACGCCCCACGGCGGTCACCGGGTCACCCGGCCCCCAGGCGTCGAAAAACTGTACGAGCTGCTTGCGCGCAGCATCGTCGTTCCAGGCGCGGTTCTTGGCGACCAGCGTCAGCAGTTCATCGAGTGCGCTCTGGCGATCACCCTTGGCGTTGAGCGCGAGCGCAAGATCGAAGCGCGCCTGCGGATCGCCGGGGTTTTCGGCCACCGTGGCGCGCAAGCTCTCGACATCGCCCGCATCGCCGGCTTTTCGCGCGAGCGCGAGCGCTGCGCGGGCGCTGGCCACGGGCGCACTCTCGGCCTTGGCCGGCGGGACAAGCGTCAAGGTCTGCTCCGCGCGGTCGAGATCGCCAGTCTTGATGTAGCACTTCGCCAGTCCGCCCAAGGCCTGCATGTTCTCCGCATCGTTTTGCAGGATCTCGCCGAAGGCTTGCGCCGCGGTGTTGACGTCGCCGGCCGCGAGCGCCGCCTCTGCCGCCTCGATTTCCGCAGCGTCGTCGACGCTCTCCCCGATCAGCCGCGCAATGAAGGCGTTGAGCTGCGATTCCGGCAGCGCGCCCATGAAGCCGTCTACGGGACGCCCGTCCTTGAAGGCGAACACGGCGGGTATCGATTGCACGCCCATCTGTCCGGGGATCTCCGGGTGCTCGTCGATATTAAGCTTCACCAGAGCGATGGCGCCCTTGGCGGCGCGCACGACTTTCTCTAGGACGGGGGTCAATTGCTTGCAGGGGCCGCACCACGGCGCCCAGAAGTCTACCAGCACGGGCCGCGCGGCCGAGGCCTCGACCACGTCGCGCATGAAGTCCTGGGTGGTTGTGTTCTTGATGAGGTCGGTGCCGGTCTCGCCCGTGCCGCCCTCGCCGATGATCGGGGTGTCTATCGCCATACTCCGCTTTCCGGGGGCGGCGTCGAAGCCAGGGACAGGAGGCCGCCGCTCTCAGGAGCCCAAAGATGGGCCGCGCGAGCCCATTTGGCAACCTTGGTAGACCCTCACCCGAGCGGCAGGATCACAGGGGTGTGCCCGCAGGCTTTCATGAATTTCAGAAAGTCGTCGGTGGCGACCCGCGTGGTCGCGTTATTGGTCAGCGGGTGGGCGTTGACCTCGGCAAAATCTAACAAAGCCTCGTCCACGACCACGGCCGCAAGCGCCTGCGCGCTTTCGTTGATGAGCGCAAAGGCCGTGACTGAGCCCGGCTCGATCCCCAAGACGTCCATCAAGAGCTCGGCCTTGCCGAAGCTGAACCGGCCGAACCCGAGGCGCTTCGCCAGCCCCTTGAGGTCGACCTTGGTGTCCTCCTTGGCGACGACCAGCACGAGGTGGCCGTTCTTGTCCTTGAGAAACAAATTCTTGGTATGGGCGCCCGGGAGCGTGCCGCGAAGATTTTGCGACTGCTCCACTGTGAACATCGGCGCATGCTCCACCGTTGTAAAGGCGATACCCAACTGCTCCAGCCGGGCGAACAGCGTGGCGCACTTGGAATCCATTGCTTTCGGCGTGGGCTTCGGTTAAGGGGGAGCCCCTTGACGGGGGCTGGCGGCGGTCCTCGGAGAACGCAAGCGGGCCGTATAGACAGCCCAGGCGCGATCAACTACAAGGCAAATGACCACCCCGAAACCTGAAATTCAAGGCTTACAGGTGGTTTGGAGTGCGGGTGTAGCTCAGGGGTAGAGCACAACCTTGCCAAGGTTGGGGTCGTGGGTTCGAATCCCATCGCCCGCTCCAATTTCCCGACATGCTGTCGCGGGCAGGTCCGCTTTCTTTGCAAGCGGAGCGAGAGTTCGCACTTGAAACGCGTTCTCGCCTACGGACGCCCAGGGTCAAAGCCGCGAAGGAAAAGCAGCGCTGCGGCCCGCCGGCGTCGCAGGACCGCTCTGTTCCTTGAAGCGTCCCGTGGATGTCAAAGAACCGGAGCGCGTGCAGGAGCCTAGAACGGCCAGGGATTGCGCCGCTCGACGCGCCGCGTATAGGTCGGCGCCACGCGGCGACGCGTCACCGCCCGCCGCTTCTTTACCGGCGCTGGCGAAACGCTCGCGCGCTCGACCTTGGCCGGCTTGCTCGTATCCCACACCAGGAAATCCGCGCCCTTCGGCAAGGTCGCCGAATTGATGGCGGTGTCGGCCACGATCATCGAGGACCCCGGCGTCAGGCGCTCGGAGAGATTCCGGCGAAGCTCGTCCGGGATTTCGATACGGTCGAGCACAGCCTTCGAATCCTCGCCGTCTTTGAGGTTGATCCCCATCCACTGCGCCTTGGTGGCCCCCTGCTCGAAGTGCATCACGGTAAATACGTGAGTGCCGAGCGGTTCGTCCGGGTTGCGAAAACTGACAGGGACATCAAGAACACTGGCGAACTTCTGACGGACGAACAGATGGCCTTGCGGGGGCTGTTCCTTGCCCGCCGCGGCGTAGATCTTCTGCTCCACATCGTCGGTGAACGCGCCCGTCTGGGGCATGTCGTTCGCTTCCTGGAAGGCCTTGATGGCTCTGGCGGTCAAGGTTCCGAAGGTACCGTCGAAGTTCTGCGGCTCCAGATAACCCATGGCAGCCAGCATGTATTGGGCGCCGCGCAGGCTATCGCGATTGGTCCGGCGCGTAATCAGGATGCGCAGCGGTTCGGGAGAGCGCGGCTCGGCGGCCTCGACCGCGGCGGCGGCGGCCCCGGCGACAAGCTTGGCCACCATGACCGAGGGCTTCTCCGGCGGCAGCGGAGGATGGTCGTTGAGACCCATGATGGCCAGGGAAAGCGACACTGGCTCGACCGCCGGCGTCGTCAAGGCCGAGGCGGAGACCGTCAGAATCGGGCCGGCTTTCGGCTCTTCAGTCCGCTGGGATGCCGGGGTGCCTGTCGCGACGACAGCCGCGGGCTGCGCCACCGTGCTGGCCGAAAGAGAAACGACCGGGCTCGACGGCACCAAAGGCGCGTCGGCCGGAGCGGCAAGGCGGTCCTGTTGCTTCGCGACGTCGGGCGTCACAGCTTCGGCACGTTTGTCCGCGGCGTTGGCCGTGGGCCTAGCGGCGTGCGCGCCATTGTCCAGCGGGGGGACGGCGTTGGGATCGATCGCGTGTTCGCGGGTATCTTCGAGCATGGCGACGGCGATCGGGCTCTGGGTCGGCGCGGACGTCTCCGCGTGAACCGCAAACGGAGCGTCGATCAGAGTTTCCTGGTCTGCTTGAGGCTCAATAGATGCGGCTTTCGCCAACACCACAGGAAGGCGGGTTTTTGAGGCCGGGACCGCGTCGTTGCTCGACCGGCGCATCGTCGCGGGCTGGACATTTTCCTGCTTCACCAGCGTGGGCGGCGAGGGCAGCGGCAAGGGCTGCAACAGCACGGGATGCTCCACCAGTTGGGGCTTCACCCTGCTGCGCGCGACCACGACCTGCCCGCCGACATCCGTCATGGAGAACAGCTTCGGTGCGAAGGAATAGGGCAGGCGGATACAGCCATGGGAGGCCGGGTAACCCGGTACCACGCCCGCATGGAGCGCCGTGCCGGACCAGGTCAGGCGCTGCATCCAAGGCATGGGCGCGCCGTTATAGAGATTGGAGTAGTGACGCCGGCGCTTCTCCAGGATGCTAAACACGCCGGTTTTGGTGGAATAGCCCCGCTTTCCGGTGGAGACGCTCGTGCTCGTAATGAGCGTCGTGCCCCGGTAGACGTCGGCCTTCTGGTTGCCGAGCGAGACGACGATCGTCATTGGCTGGTTGGCATCGGCCGCGGGCGCGTCCTCGCTGTTTGCGGGCACAACCGTGACAGTCGCCGCGAGAGCCGCGGCGCCAACAAAAACCGAAAGGGTGGAAAAAGTCCGCGTTGCGGCGTTCGCCGCACCGTGCCCCATCATACGCATACACAGAACCACACTCGCTCCCCGTCAGAAATCGGTCCCATAGCGAGCCTCCCGAGTCCCCAAAACGACTCACGAATCACACTAGAAGAGGCCCTAGACTTTGACTAGCAAAGCCTTCGGATTACCTAACGTCCTCCGTGACTTGTGGGATTCCGGGGGACGTCTGTCCATGATCCAAAAAATCTCGTAACTGCCGGGACTTAGTTGGCGCGAAACACCCGCTGGCGGAAGAGAAGCGGAGTTCCGCCACGGGCCAAGACTTAAAGAAACTTGGCCGTTGTTTCATTCTCGCAACACTGAAAGAGCCTATTTGCCCGCTTGCTAAGCAAGGGCACGCGCGGATGGGAGACAAGTGGTTGCCAGGGGGGTGGTCAGGAGAGTCTGAGCCATTAGGTTAGGACGCCAGGCAACCAGACGAAGCCAGCATGACCGGTATCGACAGCGTCACGAAACTTCTCGAGAGCGAGGTCTACGGCAACGGCTTGACCCAGTGGGGCATTGCGGCCGCCCTCAGCGTGGCGACGCTGACCGTGGCCCTTCTGGTGCGGCTCTTCCTATCGCGCAGCCTCCCGGCTCCGCAGGTCGGAAAGGACATCCATTGGCCGGAGGTGCTGCACGAACTTGTCGCCCGCACGTGGACGTTGTTCCTAATCATCGCTGCCATCTACGTCGGCACGACGCTGCTTGACCTGCCGGGCGCCGTTCATCGCCTCATATCCTCGGTTTTCATCGTCGCCTTGTTCGTCCAATTGGCGGTCTGGGCCGACCGTATCGCCTCTGCGATCCTGGCCTGGCGCCTGTCGTCATTGAAGAGCAGAGCCACGACCCGCAATGCGCTGGCGTTGATCCAGTTCGTCGTGCGCGTCGCTGTCTGGTCGCTCGCGCTTCTGCTGATCTTCGAAAATCTCGGCTTCGACGTCACCGCGCTGGTTGCCGGTCTTGGCGTCGGCGGCATCGCCGTGGCGCTCGCGGCACAGAGTGTGCTCGGCGACCTGTTCTCGTCTCTCGCCATCGTTCTGGACCGGCCGTTCGAGGTCGGCGATTTCATCGTGTTCGGCGATCAGAGCGGCACCGTGGAGAAGATCGGCATCAAGACCACACGCATCCGCGCGTTGTCCGGGGAGCAGATTGCGGTCTCCAACAGCGACCTCGTCCAGACGCGCGTTCACAACTTCAAGCGTATGCAGGAGCGGCGCATCGTACTTGTGCTCGGCGTCACTTACGACACGCCCGCGGACAAGCTCGAACGCATTCCGGAGATGGTGAAGACCATCGTCGAGGCGCGGGAAGGCGTCCGCTTTGACCGGGCCCACTTTCGCAGCTTTGGCGGCTCGGCGCTTGAGGTCGAGGTGGTCTACTGGGTGCTGAGCGGCGACTACACCGTCTATATGGACTGCCAGCAGGCCATCAATTTCGCGATCTTTCGCGCCTTCGAGGAGGAGGGCATCGAGTTCGCATTCCCGTCGCAGACGCTCTACGTGCCAAGCCTCGAGAGCGCGCTCGACGCCATGGCGAACGGTGCCAAGAAGGAGGCTCCGACGGCCCAGAGCTAGGCCGAACCCGGTGTTGAAAGCGCTTGCCACCGCCCCGGGCTGTCAATACACGAGTTTGCGGTTCGCGCTTCAAGGGAGGACGACATGCTGGCAGTCGCGCGTGTTTGGGCTGGACCGACGGGTCGGGCCGGAATCCTCATGCTAGCGAGCCTCATTCTGGCCGGCTGCGGCATCAATCAGATCCCGACCCTCGACGAGCGGGCAAAGGCGGCTTGGAGCGAGGTTCTGAATCAGTACCAACGTCGCGCCGATCTCATTCCCAATCTCGTCGAGACCGTGAAGGGCTTCGCCGAGCAGGAAAGCAAGGTGCTCACCGAGGTGGTCGAGGCGCGCGCCAAGGCGACCCAGGTGCAGATCCCGCCGGACATTCTCACCAACAAGGCGGCCTTCGACAAATTCCAGGAGGCGCAGAACAATCTCTCCGGCGCACTCGGCCGTTTGCTCGTTGTCGTCGAGCGCTATCCCGACCTGAAGTCCAACCAGAATTTCCTTGCGCTTCAGTCGCAGCTCGAAGGCACCGAGAACCGCATCGCGATTTCCCGGCGCGATTACATCGTAGCGGTGAAGGACTACAACACCGAGCTCCGCACCATCCCCGGACGCTGGTGGCGCGCGCTACTCTATCCCGACTCCGAGCCGATGCAGAACTTCTCCGTCGCGGAGGAGACGACGCAGGTGCCGAAGGTCGAGTTCTAGGCCGACCAGGCGAATCGCCGCGGCAAACGAGGATTGCATGGCCGCAATCGTGCTGCGCTCCATGATTTTTCGCGCGGTTCTCCTGTTCGTTGCGCTGGGCTCTGCAATTCTTCCGGCATCGGCTGAGCCGACTTTTCCCACGCTCTCCGGGCGTGTAGTGGACGACGCGAATCTGCTGAGCCCCGAAGACGAGCAGACGCTCACGGAAGAGCTGAAACAGCTCGAGGACAAAAGCTCGGACCAGCTCGTGGTCGTCACGCTGCCGTCGCTGCAGGGCTACACCATCGAGGATTTCGGCTATCGGCTCGGACGCCACTGGGGCATCGGCACCGCGCAACTCGACAATGGTGTGCTGCTCATCGTGGCGCCCAACGAGCGTAAGGTCCGTATCGAAGTTGGCTACGGACTAGAGCCGATCCTCACCGACGCGCTATCAAAGATCATCATCGAGAACGGCATCCTGCCGCGCTTCCGCACTGGCGACTTTTCGGGCGGCATCAAGGACGGCGTGCGCGACATCGCCCTGGCCTTGACCGGCGACACGGCGGAGCTCGAGGCGCGCGCCAAAGCCCGTCATGACGCCGACAAGCCCACCATCGATTGGGTTACCGTGCTGTTCTACATCGCGATCTTCCTGCTCATCATCTACCTGACGCACAATAGCTCCTATGTTGCGTCGAGCGGCAGCAGGCGGAGCGGCCGGTCCACCTGGAGTTCGGGCGGTGGCGGCTGGAGCGGCGGTGGAAGTGGCGGCGGGTTTTCGGGCGGCGGCGGCGGTTTCGGCGGCGGCGGCTCCTCGGGCAGCTGGTAGGGTCGAAATCCACATGAAGCCCTTCACCCCCGAAGAATATACCTCGATCGCCGGTGCCATCACCCGCGCCGAGAAAACCACGAGCGGCGAGATCGTCGTCGTGGTGGCCCGCGCCTCGTCCACCTATCGCTATTTCGCCCTGATGTGCGTGGCGTTGACCGCACTCGCCGTGCCGCTGCCCCTCATCCACTTCACCAAGTGGCCGATCGAATATGTCTATCTCTTGCAGCTCGCGGTGTTTGCTCTCGGCGTCGTGGTCGTGCAGTGGGAAGCGTTCCGCGTCGCCATCGCGCCGCGCGCGCTCAAGCATGCGCGGGCGCATCTGCGCGCCGTCGAGCAATTCCTGGTACAGAATCTGCACACCACCGAGGGGCGCACCGGCGTGCTGATCTATGTGTCGGACGCGGAACGCTACGCCGAAGTGATCGCCGATGACGCCATCTACAAGAAGGTCACGCCCGGCGTGTGGGACGATCTCATCGACTCGCTGACCGAGGAGATCGGCAAAGGCACGCGCACGGAAGGCTTCATCGCCGCCATAGAGACTTGCGGCGCGATCCTCGCCGAGCATTTCCCGCCGGAGACGGGTGACCATGACGAGCTTCCCAACCATTTGATCGTGCTCGATGTCGCAGAGCCCGCGTAAGGCCGAAGCGCTTGAGACCCGTCAGGCCGTGCCCAGGCGCGGTCTAATCGGCTGGGTGCTGTTCGATTGGGCGACGCAGCCCTTCTACACCCTCGTCGTGACCTTTCTGTTCGCGCCCTATTTCGTGAACGGGTTCATGGACGATCCCGCGCACGGCCAAACGATCTGGGCTTATGCGACGGGCGCCGCCCAGCTGATCGCCGCCGCGCTTGCCCCGGTACTCGGCGCCATTGCCGATGCAGGCCTCCCGCGCAAACCCTGGATCGCCGGCTTCTCGGTGCTGCTCATTGTGGGCCTCAGCGGTTTGTGGTTCGCCGTTCCCGGCGATCTCTCGCTCGTGCCGGTCGTGCTGCTGTCATTCGGCCTCGCCACCATCGGCGCCGAACTCGCCACCGTGTTCAACAACGCCATGATGCCGGGCCTCGTCTCGGGCAAGAGGCTCGGCACGTTGTCCGGCCTCGGCTGGGCCGTGGGCTACGTGGGCGGCCTGGTCAGCTTGGCGCTGATCGCGGGCCTCATTGTCACCGATCCGAATACCGGCAAGACCCTGTTCGGCTTGCAGCCCGTCATTTCGCTCGACGCCGCCACGCGCGAAGGGGACCGGCTGGTCGGACCGTTCTCGGCCCTGTGGTATCTGGTTTTCGTCCTGCCGCTCTTCCTGTTCACGCCGGACCGGCCGGACGCGCCGCTTGAGGGCAGCGCGGTGCACGCGGGCTTGCGGCGGCTGGTCCGCTCGGTCAAGGACCTGGTGCGCGAGCACGGCTCCGTCGCACCCTTCTTGTTGGCGCGCATGCTCTATGCCGACGGACTCGGTGCCGTGTTCGCCTTCGGCGGCATCTATGCGGCGAGCGTGTTCGGCTGGGGCGCCGCGGAGCTCGGCCTGTTCGGCATCGTGCTCACTGTCGCCGGCACGATTGGCGCACTCACCGGCGGCCTGCTCGACGATCGTTTGGGCTCCAAGGCCGTGATCGTCACCGCACTTCTCTTCTTTATCGCGGGCTCGCTCGGCGTGCTCTCGATCGATGCCGACGAGGTTCTGTTCGTCGTTCCGGTAGCGCCTAAAGCAGATGGCAGCGGGCTGTTCGCCTCCGCCGGCGAGCAGGCCTATCTCGCTTTCGCCGTTCTCATCGGTCTATCGGCGGGTCCGATCCAGGCCTCGAGCCGCACCCTGCTGGCCCGGCTCTGCCCGCCGGAGAAAACCACCGAGTTCTTCGGTTTTTTCGCCTTCTCCGGCAAGATCACCGCGTTTGCCGCTCCGCTCGCCATCGGCCTGGTCACCGCCCTCACAGACAGCCAACGGCTCGGCATCTCGGCCGCCCTCGCCTTTCTGATCGCTGGCCTCGTGTTGCTCCTCTGGGTGCGCACGCCGCGTTGACGGCATGCGTGTGCGCCGCTGCAAAGCAAATCGATGAAAGCGACGTCCGCCGTAGCAAAGTTGCGGCGTTCGGGCTAAGTTGTCTCGCTGGGGTACGATCAGGACTGAGATCGGGGGACGATCATGAGACAGATTGGAGTCGTTGCGGCGCTTTTCGCGGCCTTGCTTTTCGTCGCGTGCGAGCAACCGAAGGACGAAGAAGCAAAGGAGCCTGCGGAGCAGCCGGCCACCGAAGCGCCGGCCGAAGATGCCGCGCCCGCAGAGGACGCCGCACCGGCCGAGGAACCCGCGGACGAAGCGCCCGACGGAACTATGGAAGAGCCGGCCGACGAGCCTGCCGCCATGGATGAGCCCGCGGACGAACCTGCGGCCGAGGATGCTGCGCCCGCCGAAGAGCCGGCAGCGGAAGCGCCTGCCGAGGACGCGACCGACGAACCCGAGATGACGGAAGAAGAGACCACGGAGGAGGTCATCTCCGTGCCCCCCACGGTTTCCGAGGACGCGCCGACCGAGCCTCATGCGGGCGAGGATCCGTCGCCGAACCAGCCGCAGCCGGTGGTGCCGGACGAGGCGATGGAGTCCGAAGGTGAAGCGGTGATGGAAGAGGACACCATGGAAGTCGAGACGCCTGACGGCGACGCCGTCATGGAAGAAGACACCATGGAGGTCGAGACCCCAGAAGGCGAAGCGATGATGGAGGAAGACACCATCGTCGTCTCACCTGAAGTCTCCGAGGATGCGCCGTCCGAGCCTCATGCGGGCGAGGATCCGTCGCCGAACCAGCCGCAGCCGGTCTATCCGGAAGGGGAGCCGGAAGGCCTCTAGGCTCCACGGATCGCGAGCAGGCAGATCAAAGCAAAAGGCCTCCCCCTCGGGAGGCCTTTTTGGTGTACGTGACGCCGCGATCTTTCGACCGCGCGGTCTTGCGGCCCCATCGTCCGGATGCACTATGATGAGCAAAGTGTGATCGTGGGTGACGGTAGATGAAAGCGCGCATCAAATGGGTCGAGGACCGCACGTTCGTCGGCGAGTCCGGCAGTGGGCACAAGATCGTGTTTGGAACATCGCATGGACCCGATGGCCTCAAGCCAGGACCAAGCGCCATGGAGTTGGTGCTGATCGGCATGGGCGGCTGCGCGGCATACGATGTGGTTCATATCCTCGAGAAGGGCCGCGAGGCGGTCGAAGACGTCGCCGTCGAACTTGACGCCGAGCGCGCGGAGACGGACCCGAAGGTGTTCACCAGCGTCCACATGCATTTCGTGGTGAAGGGCCGGGCGCTTGCGCCGAAGAAGGTTGAGCGCGCCATTTCGCTTTCAGTCGAGAAATACTGCTCGGCCTCCGCCATGATTGCCAAGACGGCCACGGTCACTCACGACTTCGAGGTCGTCGATACCGCGGCGGCGGCGTCCATCGACAGGATGTCAGAGACCTAGGCTATCGCCGCCGGCCACCGGTCGCGCCTTGCGCGGGCTCGGTTCAGTCTTCGTCCGTAGATACGACCGCCTTGCCGATCGTGCCGCTGTCGGTGCCGAACCAAACGACGCCGCTCTCCGGATGGTACATCATGTGGCGGATCGTGCCGCCGCCCGAGGGCACCGGCCTCACCGACACGATCTTCTCGCTCTTCGTATCGAACCCGACAAACTGATTTGTCTGGGGCCCGGTCTCGACGATCCAGAGCCGCCCGTCGCCGCCAAGCGCCGTGCCGTAGGGCAGGCTTTTGTCGCCCGAGGGCAGGGTCCATTCGTCGAACGCCTCGGTTTTCGGATCGTAACGTCCGAGCTTGCCGCGCGTGTAGTCGGAATACCAGACACGCCCGTCGTCGGTGACCTCGAGGCGTCTCGGCCGGGCGCCTTCCTCAGGGATCGTGTGTTCGGCGATCTTGAGCGTCTCGGGATCCACGGAGGCGAGCTTGTTGGTGCCGAGCAGCGCGATCCAAGGCGTGCCGTCCGGCGCGACCTTGATGCCATAGGGCCGCGCCCCTTCGGTAGGAACAGGCATGAGATCGACCGCGCGGTCGGCCATCGCCATCCGGCCGATGAAATTGCCGTTCTGCAACGTAAACCAGATGTGGCTTTGGTCGGCGTCGAACACGAGCGTGTGCGGGTCCCCCGCCTTCGGGTCGGGCATTTCCACACGCTCGATCTCGTCCTTTTTCGGATCGTAGCGTCCGATATAAGCGTTGCGATTGCCCGCGAACCAGACAATGCCGCTCTTGTCGACAATCAGGTTGTGCGGGCCGGCCCCTTCGCCGAGATCGCGCTTGCCGAACTTGCCGCTCGAAGGCGTCAGGCGCGCGAGATAGCCGTCCGTTTGGCCGACGAACCAGATTTCGTCCGGACCCGCAGCGAAAGGATCGCGGGGGCGTCCCTCATAAGGCACGTTCCATTCCCGAATCTCGATGCGATTTTGGGTGTCGGCAGAGACGGCCGGCGCCGCGAACGAGGACAACAATGCAATCGAGGCGGCGGCGGCAGAGCGGAAGGACGGCGCAAGCATGAGGCTCTCCTTAAGACAGCGGTTCGACCTAACCGATGTCCTAGCCGTCTGATTGGCCGATGGTGTGGCGAAACAAGCCAGGCGATCAGCACTGCGTGAGGCTCCCGGGCGTTAATGCCGGAAATGGCGCATGCCGGTGAAAACCATCGCGAGGTCCGCTTCGTCGGCGGCAGCGATCACCTCGTCGTCGCGCATCGAGCCACCCGGCTGGATTACCGCGGTGGCGCCCGCCTCCGCCACCACCTGTAGCCCGTCCGCAAAGGGGAAGAAGGCGTCGGAAGCGGCCACGGCACCGATCGTCAGTGGGGCGTTCAGGGTGAGCGCGTCCGCCGCGTCTTGGGCCTTGCGCGCGGCGATGCGAGCGGAGTCCACGCGGGACATCTGTCCGGCGCCGATGCCCACCGTGGCTCCGTCCTTGGCGTAAACGATGGTGTTCGATTTCACGTGCTTGGCGACGGCAAGGGCGAACACGAGATCGGCGAACTCCTGGTCGGTGGGCTTCCGCTTGGTCACCACTTTGAGATCGTGCGCATCGACCATGCCGTTGTCTCGCGCCTGCACCAGGAAGCCGCCCGCCAGCGAGCGGAAGTTCACGCCGTCTGCGCGCGGGTCCGGCAGGCCCCCGGCCAGCAACAGGCGCAGATTCTTCTTCGCGGCGATGATCTCTTTGGCCTCGTCGCTCGCGTCCGGCGCGATGATCACTTCGGTGAAGATCCTGACGATCTCGCTTGCCGCGTCTGCATCGAGGTCCCGGTTCAGCGCCACGACGCCGCCGAACGCGCTCACGGAGTCGCAAGCCAAAGCCTTCTCATACGCTTCGGCTAGCGTTGTGGCGATGGCCACGCCGCACGGGTTGGCGTGCTTGATGATGGCGACGGCAGCCGACTGCTTGGGATCGAACTCGGCGACGAGCTCGTAGGCCGCGTCCGTGTCGTTGAGGTTGTTGTACGACAGCTCCTTGCCCTGCACCTGCACGGCGGAAGCGACGCCCGGACGCTGCTCGGCGGTGCGATAGAAAGCGGCCCATTGATGCGGATTCTCGCCATAGCGCAGCGCGTATTCCAGGGTTCCGGCGATTACGCGCCTCGAAGGCGTGTGCTCGTCCAACTCGCCGGCAAACCAGGTGGCGATGGCCCCGTCATAGGCGCCCGTATGCGCGAAGGCCTTTGCCGCCAGCTCCTTGCGAAAGCCGAGAGTGGTCCCGTCATGTCGGTCGATCTCGTTCAGCACGTGCGCATAGTCGGCCGGGTCAACCACCACGGCGACGCCCGCATGGTTCTTCGCCGCGGCGCGGATCATGGCCGGTCCGCCGATATCGATATTCTCGATGCAGGTGTCGAAATCGCTCCCCGCTCGCACGGTCGCCTCGAACGGGTAGAGATTGACCACGAGCAGGTCGGTGGCCGGGATGCCGTGCTCCTCGAGCGCCGCTTCGTGCTCGGCGTTGCCGCGCGCCGCGAGCAGGCCGCCGTGAATTTTCGGGTGCAGCGTCTTGACCCGTCCGTCCATCATCTCCGGACTGCCGGTCACCTCCGCCACGTCGATGACGTCGAGCCCGGAGTCACGCAGTGCCTTGGCGGTGCCGCCGGTCGAGACAAGTATGATGCCGCGGTCCGCCAGCGCCGTGGCGAAGTCGACAAGGCCCGTCTTGTCGCTGACCGAAAGCAGCGCCCGAGCAATCTTCTGAGTCTCCATGAGTCTAAGCGTCGCTTTCGTCGGCGGTGCCGGCGTCGTTAGGGTCGACCAGCGGATGCGCTTCGGCTTCCTCGCCCGTCTTTTCGAGGTTCCACACGATGCGGACCTCGCGCGCTTCGCCCATCATGCCGCTGAGCACGATCTGCGAGGTGGCCTGCGGCCCGCGTGGATCGGCGAGCAGCACGCTCTCCTCCATGGTCATCTCCTCGGCGTTGGAGCTGAGCCGCCAAGTCTCGCCGTTGCGCAGGATCAGGGTCGCCGCAGTGCCGTCGCCGACGATCTGCGCTTTCACGGTGGGATGCAGATGAAAGCGGATGGCGTAGGCGCCGCCGATCAAGCCGCCGTCGGGACTCTTGAGGCCGCGCGTCGAGACCTTGTCCTCGGCACTGATCAGATTCCCCGACGGTGCAATCAGGATCTGCCGCGAATGGCTCACGCCGTAGCGGCCCATATAGCCGTCATGCGAGCCCTTGATGCGCAGATTGTCGCCTTGATCTGAGAAGGCGCCTTGCGGATTGAGCGGTCCTGAAAGTGTGGCGTCCGCCGGCGGCTCGGCACCGTTGGCCATGCCGGAGAACTCAGCAAGCGAGTCTTCCTCGAGGCTCAGCGTGGAATGGGCCGGGGTGGTGCGGGCGAACAGCCGCCAGTCGTCGTGGTCGGGTGTGGGCGTGCCGCAATTGATGATCACGGGCGCTTCGTTCGAGCTCATCTCGAATGACATGAACCCCGCATGGGCCTCTCGAGTGAGCGAGGTCACCGGCGGCGGCCCGAGATCGCAGATGATTAGCGTGGTCCCTGCCTCGACCCGGACATAGCCGGAATTGGCGGCCGTGCGGACCGGCGCACCTTCGATGTCGTCATAGGCAAGCACGGTGGCGAGCGCGTCGGTCGGCGTCGGCCCTGCGCCGTTGAAGCGCGCCATGGTGCCGTCGCCGAGCCGGAAGAAGCGCAGCATCGGCATGATCCGGTCGATCGCGTCGGTGAGCTCTTTGGGCGGGGTGCGGTCGCGCGCCACGAAGCACTGACGCAAGGGCAAAAGATCGAGCAGAAGTTCGATCAGCGCTTCCGGGTTCCGCGAGATGTGGCCGCCATCGGGCAGAATCTGCCGATTGAGCTCCCGGCAGAACGGTTTGGTGTAGCGGTCGACCACCGCCTGCTGATCGGCGATGCACAAGCCTGCATAGAGCAGCGCCGTGAGCGTGAGAAGCCGCGGCACGCCGTCCGGCGTATCGCGATAGCTCGCGGACAGATAGCGGAGCTGCGTGGTGAGCGCCTTCAGGAAGGCCTCGTAGGCTTGCGGCTCGCCCGCATCGAGGATCAGCACCGAGTTGGACAGCCAGGAGATCACCCGGCGGCCGACGATCTCCGGCTGCCAGGCAAGCCCGTGGATCTGGCGCCGCAGGCGGATGAAGTCGTGGACCAGCGCCTTGGCCTGCTCGCGCGACAGCTCGCTGTCGGCGGCGCGCAAATGGCGCAGCCAGCCAAACCCGTAAAGCTCGCGCGCCCAGTTGGCCGATGGCGGCCGGATCTCGAAAGGCGACTCCGCGCCAAGCTCGGCGAGCTTCCCCGCAAGTCCGAAATGGCCGTTATAGACCTCGGTGGCGAAGCTCGGATCGGCCGTCCTAAGCTCTTGCGGCGCCAAAAGAAGTTGCTCGGCCGGGGAGCCGGGGTAGCTGAAACTTGCCATGCTGGAGAGCAACAGGCGCCGGAAGGGACTGGGCCCGCCAAGGGGTACCTCTTGAACGCGAGAGCCGCGCTCGAAGGCCTGGTCACCAGCCATATGGGTCATTCTCCACGCCAGCCCGCGCTCGATACTCGTAGCGCAGAGCTCCCCCGCCGCCCTGGAACTCTAGAGGCGACCATTTTCTTGCACGCAGGCCCCAGGGGCAAGTGGCATACGCTGTTTCGTTAACCCTCGCGCGTCAGGCGCGCCGCGAAAAAGCCGTCCATGCCGCTCCATTCGGGGGAATCCAGCTGAAATTGGAAGGGAAACGTCCGCAAGATCCCGCTTGCTTTGGCCCACTCCGTGTCGCCGAAGGGCTCGTTCGGGCGCAAGGGATCGATGCGGATGGCCGGATTTCGGGCCATGAGCGCCGCGATCTGCGCTTCGCCCTCCTCGGGCTCCAGCGAGCAGGTGGAGTAGACGAGTGTGCCGCCGGGCTTGAGCAGGATGACCGCATTGTCGAGAAGCCGCGCCTGGAGGCCGGCGAGCTCGGCGATGTCTTTGTCCGACTTGAGATAGGGAATGTCCGGGTGGCGGCGGATCGTGCCGGTGGAGGAACAAGGCGCATCGAGCAGGATCGCGTCGAACCGTTCCTCGGGCTGCCAGGTGGCGGCGTCCGCCTGAATTGTCTCGGCCGCCAGCCCGAGGCGCTTGAGATTTTGTTCGAGCAGCTTGAGCCGGGTCGACGAGCTGTCGACCGCGATCACGTCGGCCCCGGCAAGCAGAAGCTGTGCCGTCTTGCCGCCAGGCGCCGCGCAAAGATCGGCGACACGCTTGCCCGCGAGATCGCCGAGCATCTTGGCCGGTAGCGACGCGGCCACGTCCTGCACCCACCATTCGCCCTCCGAGAAACCGGGAAGCTCCTCGATGCGGCCCTTGGGCAGGAGCCGTACGCTGCCGGAAGGCAGAACGCGTCCCTCCAGCCGTTCGGCCCAGCCTTCGGGGTCGGACTTCACCGTGAGATCGAGCGGGGCCTCCACGAGGTGGCTGGCGGCGATCTCAAGCGCACGCTCTTTGCCCCAGGCCCGGACCCAGCGGTCCCACAGCCAGTCCGGCGTGTTGACGCGCGGGGCGCTCAGCTTGGAAAGGATCTCAGTGCCCTTGTCGGCCACCCGCCGCAGAACCGCGTTCACCAGCTTGTCGTAGCGCTTGGCCTTCGGGTCCCATTGGGCGAGCCGCACCGCAAGATCGATAGCCGCGTGAGCGGGCACGTTCATAAACAGAAGCTGCGCCGCGCCGGAGAGCAGGATCGGATAGAGCGTGCCGGCCTTGGCCGGTAATCCCCGCTCCAGGAAACTGTTCAGCACCGCATCGAGCTGCCCGCGACGGCGCAATGATGTTCCCACAATAGCGCGCGCCAGTGCACGATCCCGCGCGGGAAGATCGAACATATAACCGCCGTCCTGCGCACGCCCGAGCACGTCATCAAGGGGCTGTTTTTTCTGCAAAACGGCGTCCAGCAGGTTGGCGGCCGCGCGCCTTGCTGGCAGTCCCACCTGGTGGTCGCCGGTCCGCGACAAGTGACGCGGCGAGGCCTTGGGTGCAGGTTTGGATGCGGTCATGGTCATGGCTTTAGCAGGGGAAGCGTTCGCCCCCTAGCCCCAACAGGTCTAGCCCCAAGAGGCTTAGCCCCAAGGTCCGCGGGAGGCGCGCGTCTGGGTGTCCGACCAAGGGCCCGCTGGCTTCGCCGCCATGCTCCCGCCCGTGGCGCCCATTGCCTTGGAAATCGCCACGAGCCGCGCCACCCGCTCCTCCATGGGCGGATGCGTGGAGAACAGCTTGTCTACGCGCACGCCCGACAGCGGATTGATGATGAACATATGCGCCGAGGCCGGGTTGCGCTCCGCCGCCATGTTTGGGATGCGGTGCGCGGCGCCGGCGATCTTCTGAAGCGCGGAGGCGAGCGACAAAGGCTGGCCGCTGATCTCCGCGCCGCCGCGGTCCGCCTCGTATTCGCGCGTGCGGCTGATGGCCATCTGCACCAGACCCGCCGCCAGCGGTCCGAGGATCATAAGCGCAATCGCGCCGATCGTGCCGATGCCGCCATTGTCGCGGTTGCCGCCGCCCGTGAACATGGCGAAGTTGGCGAGCATCGAGATGGCGCCGGCGATGGTCGCGGTCACGGTCATGAGCAGGGTGTCGTGGTGCCGGATATGCGCGAGCTCGTGGGCGACCACGCCGGCAAGCTCGTCCCGGTTCACGGTCTGCATCAACCCGGTGGTCACGGCCACCGCCGCGTTCTCGGGGTTGCGGCCCGTGGCGAACGCATTCGGCTGTGGGTTCTCCATGATGTAGACCTTGGGCATGGGAAGCCCCGCATTGTTCGCGAGCGTCTGCACCATGTCGTAAAGCTCCGGCGCCGAACGCGCGTCGACCTCCCGCGCGCCGTACATGCGCAACACCATCTTGTCGGAGTTCCAATAGGCGAACAGGTTCATGCCGCCCGCGACGAGCAGGGCGATGATCATGCCGGTCTGGCCGCCGATCAGGAATCCGATCCCCATGAACAGCGCGGTCATGCCCGCGAGCAGAATGGCGGTGCGGAAATAGCTCATGGATTGTAGGCCTCCAAAAAACGGCAAAAACCGCCGCCCTCAATATGTTGGAAGCCATGGGGTCCAGCGCAAGAGCTTGGCAAGCCAGGGAAAATCTCATCTCTCACCCGCGTGCGCCGCGCGGCCTTAAGACCGCGCTTACCTTAACGGTTCGTCAATCCGAACTGCCCCATGCTGGCCGGCAACGCCAGTTCGAGGAGTAGCCCGATCATGCCAGCCGCACTGCAATCGACCGTTGATGCCCCGAAGAAAAGGACGCCTCGGGGGGCACCCGCCCCGGCCGGCGAGACTCAGCTTTCAGCAGAGCAGAAGCGTCTGATTCGCGTGAGCTTTCTGCGCATCGAGCCGGCGCTCGATCTCGTCGCCCAGCTCTTCTTCCTCAAGCTGTTCCGCCTCGATCCGAGTCTGCGCAAGAAGTTCTCGGGCCCGGTTGAGATCCAGGCCAAGAAATTTGCCGCCGGCGCCAAGCTCGCCATGATCTCGCTTGGCCACGAAGATGGTCTGGCACCGACCCTGAAGCTGCTCGGCGCGCGCCACCGTCAGATGGGCATCCGCACGCGCCATTACCGCACCATGTCTCGCGCGCTGGTGTGGACGCTGGAGCGCTCGCTCGACAAGGCGTTCGACCGCGACACCAAGGATGCGTGGAACGCGCTGCTTGCCTATTTCACCAAGGTGATGGCGGGCTAAAACCCAACGACGGACGGACGACTTAGCTCGGGGCCTCTTCGGAGGCCCCTTCGCCTTGCGGAACCACCTTCACCTGGACCTTGCCGTCCTGGGTCACGTAGACCGTCACGTCCTCGTCAGGCTCCAAAGTTTCCATCTTGCCGTCGACCGAGAGCTGGTCGGTGGTGATGAGGACCTCGTGGCCGTCGACGATGACCTTGATGCCGTCGGCGACCGATTCCTGAGTCATGTCCTTGTAGTGTCCGGCGACCGTCACGGTGCGGTTGCCGACGGTCATGGAGATCGCCTGAGTAGTCTCCTCGCGCGTGCCGATATTGCCGATCACCAGCACCAGGACGATAACGAGCGCGAGCACGAGCCCGAGCCCGACCAGAATCCGCATCAGCCACGACATCTAACGTTCCCCCCAAGCCCCTCTTCGGGGCGCGCCACTCAGGCCTGCCTTCGGTTCTGGCGGTTCTCGACAAGATCCGAAACCACGCCGGGGTCGGCCAAGGTCGAAGTATCGCCGAGATTGCCGTACTCGTCTTCGGCGATCTTACGCAAGATTCGCCGCATGATCTTGCCTGATCGTGTCTTGGGCAGGCCCGGCGCGAACTGTATGAGGTCGGGCGACGCGATGGGACCGATCTCGTTGCGCACCCAATCGCGCAGCTCTTTTTTCAGGGCGTCTTCCCCTTCCTCGCCGGACATCAAAGTCACGTAGCAATAGATGCCCTGGCCCTTGATGTCGTGGGGATAGCCGACCACGGCGGCTTCGGAGACCTTCGGATGGGCGACGAGCGCGGATTCCACTTCCGCCGTGCCCATGCGGTGACCGGAGACATTGATGACGTCGTCCACTCGGCCCGTAATCCAATAGTAGCCGTCCGCGTCGCGGCGGCAGCCGTCGCCGGTGAAATACTTGCCCTTGTAGGCGGAGAAATAGGTCTCCACGAAGCGCTGATGGTCGCCGTAGACCGTTCGCATCATGCCGGGCCAGGCGTCGAGGATGACGAGATTGCCCGACGCCTCGCCTTCGAGCGTATTGCCGTCCGCATCGACCAGCGCCGGTTGCACGCCGAAGAAGGGAAGCGTCGCCGAGCCGGGCTTGAGCGTGGTGGCGCCGGGCAGCGGGGTAATGAGAATCCCGCCTGTCTCGGTCTGCCACCACGTGTCCACGATCGGACAGCGGGTCTCGCCGACCACGTGGTAGTACCACTCCCAGGCTTCCGGATTGATCGGCTCGCCGACCGTACCTAGCAGCCTAAGCGATTTGCGGCTCGTGCCCGTTACGTGTTGGTCGCCCGCGCCCATCAGCGCGCGGATGGCTGTCGGCGCGGTGTAGAAGATGTTGACCTTGTGCTTGTCCACCACCTGCCAGAAACGCGAGGCGTCCGGGTAATTCGGCACGCCTTCGAACATCAGTGTTGTCGCGCCGTTGGCGAGCGGACCGTAGACGATATAGCTGTGGCCCGTGACCCAGCCCACATCCGCCGTGCACCAATAGATATCGCCCTCGTGATAGTCGAAAACGTATTGATGCGTCATGGCGGCAAAGACGAGATAACCGCCGGTAGTGTGCAGCACACCCTTTGGCTTCCCCGTCGAGCCTGACGTGTAAAGAATGAAGAGCGGGTCTTCCGCGTTCATTTCTTCCGGCGGACATTCGGCGTCCACCTTGGCCATCGCTTCGTCGAGCCACACATCGCGGCCTTCGGTCCAGGGAACATTTCCGCCGGTATGCCGGACCACCAGCACCTTCTGCACGTGTCCGCTCTTGTCGATGGCCGTGTCGGTATTGGCTTTGAGCGGAATCTTGCGGCCGCCGCGCAAGCCTTCGTCTGCCGTGATGACAAAGCCCGATTTGCAGTCCTCGATGCGGCCGGCGAGCGAGTCCGGCGAGAAGCCGCCGAACACGATTGAATGGACGGCGCCGATGCGCGCACAGGCCAGCATGGCGTAAGCGGCTTCGGGGATCATCGGCAGGTAGATCGTGACCCGGTCGCCGCGTCTGACGCCTTGCGCCTTGAGCACATTGGCGAAGCGGCAAACATTCTCGTAGAGCTCGCGATAGGTGATGTGCCGCGCGGGCGTATTCGGGTCGTCGGGCTCCCAGATGATGGCTGTATGGTCGCCGCGCTGGTCGAGGTGCCGGTCCACGCAATTGGCCGAGACGTTGAGCGTGCCGTCCTCGAACCATTTGATTGAGACGTCCGGATATTCGAACGACGTGTTCTTCACGCGCGTATACGGCTTGATCCAGTCGAGGCGTTTGGCTTCCTTGCCCCAGAACGTGTCCGGATCCTCGACGCTTTGCTTGTAGCCCCTCTCGTAGAGAGCCTTGTCGATGTAGGCGCGGTCCATCCATTCGTCGGGGACAGCTACCGACTCGAGTTTGTAGTTCTTGTGCTCGGACATTGTCCGTACCTCCCTACGCAGCGCACGCTTTGTGGTGCTTATTGGTGCTTTCTCCGGTCATTATGGCCCGCGGCTAACGTTGCGAGAAGTGCCTGGTCGTCATCCTTTCGTCTAGACGCCGAAGGCGCCGATCACTGCGCCCATGACGAGCAGCACGGCGAGCCAGTGGCCGCCGTCGATCAAGGTCAGCATGGGTTTGGCGCCGCTGAAGGCGTGATTGGCTCCCATCGTGGTGATTACGAAGCCGACCCAAACGAACAGCCCGCTTATGGCTCCGCCGCGCACCGTTACGTCGCCGAGATGCCCCATCAATCCGGCCAGCATCCAGGCCATCAGGAACAGCGCGACGAGCGAGATAACAAACGGCAGCGCCTTGGCCGCGCCCTCTCCACGGTCAAACTGGTCTTTGGTCTTGCCCAAGGCCCGCATCCAGGCGCCGCCGAGCACCATGTACCAAACTGCACCGAGGCCGAAGCCCGCCAGCGTGGCGATGATCACGGCAATGTAGTTTATCCCAGAGAATGTCATGCGCTTCCCCCTCGCGTTGTCTCCGCGACTCTACCTCAAGGGGGGCGTTTCCGGCACTAGGCTGTCGGGGGATCTTTGAGGCCGCCGAGCGCGCAGACTTTGCGCCATTCCCCCGCCGTCACCGGCTGCACCGACAGCCGTGAGTTGTTGACCAGCACCATGTCTTTGAGCTGCGGCGTCGTCTTGATTTCGGCGAGCGTCACGGGCTTCGGCAGATCCGTGACCGCAGCCACGTCCACGCACTCCCACTGACCCGTGCCGTCCGTGGAGTCGGGGTGCGCCTCGGCCACCACCTTGACGATGCCCACACACGCCTTCTCGCCGACCGAATGATAGAAGAAGGCAAGGTCGCCCTTCTTCATCGCCTTCATGTTGTTGCGCGCCTGGTAGTTGCGCACGCCGTCCCATTCGGCGCCTTGTCTGCCTTCCTTTTTCTGCTGATCCCACGACCACGCGCCGGGCTCCGATTTGAACAGCCAATAGGCCATGGCCCTTAGGCCTCGTCGGGGTTGTTGATGGACCACTTCCAGGGCCTGATCTCGACCGTGGCAAACACACCGGCCTTGGCGAAAGGGTCGCCGTCCGCGATCGCGCGCGCGGACTGGAGCGAGTCTGCCTCCACGACGACCAGGCTGCCGTTCATGGTCTCGCCGTCGTCCTGCGTGAAAGGCCCGGCGAACTTGAGCGCGCCGCCGAGACTCTTCAGATAGGCGAGGTGCTCCGGTCGCTTCTCTTTGCGGATCGGCAGGCCGTCCGGCTTGTCAGTGCAGATGAGCGCAAACAGCATCGTCGGCGTTCCCTTTGATTGCCGCTGAAACTATTGCGCGAGAGGATGCCGGGCAAGAGCCTGCTTAGAGTTCCGAACGGAGCGGGCGCGACAACAGCGACTCGATGGCCGCATCTACCGAGGTTTGGCCTGTGATCACCGCGTGGACGGCCTCGGCGATGGGAAGTTCGATGCCGCGCTTCTGTGCGATTTCCACCATGGCCCGCGCCGTTGCCACGCCCTCGGTCACCGTGAGGCGGCCCGACAGCGCCTCTTCCGCGCTCATGCCTTCGCCAAGCGCCACGCCGAGTGACGTGTTGCGTGATTTCGGGCTGCCGCAGGTGAGCACCAAGTCACCCAGGCCCGAGAGCCCGATGAGCGTTTCGAGGTTGCCGCCCAGTGCGACCGCGAAGCGCGCCATCTCGGCGAAGCTCCGCGTGACGAGGCCGGCTTTCGCGCTTTCGCCGAGCTTCTTGCCGACGACGATCCCCGCCGCGATGGCATAAACGTTCTTCACCGCGCCGCCGATCTCCGCGCCGAGCACGTCGCCGCTCCAATAGCCCCGGAAGGGCGGCGAGCTCAGTGCATGCGAGAGTTCGCGCCCCAGTTCCTCTTCCCCCGTGGCCAGCGTCACCGCAGCGGGAAGGCCGCGTGCCACGTCGGCGGCAAAACTCGGTCCCGACAGCACGGCGATCGCCGCCGCCGGCAACAGCTCCGCGGCGATCTGGGACATCAGCTTGCCGGTTGCCTGTTCGATCCCCTTGGCGCAGATGAGGAAGGGCTGGCCTTCGCGCACGTAGGGTTTGAGTTCGCCCGCGATGGCGCGCAGGTGCTGAGCGGGCGTCACCATCAGCAGCATGTCGCAGGTGGCGACCTCGTTGAAGCGGCCGGTCGCCTCAATGGCCGGATCCAGCGCGACCCCTGGCAGGAACATCTCGTTCCGGTGCGAGTCGTTGATGGCTGAAATGGTCTCCGGCTCGTGCGCCCATAGCAAGACGTCGCGGCCTGCGCGCCGCGCCACGGTAGCGAGCGCCGTACCCCATGCTCCTGCGCCGATAATGCCGACAGACTGAAGCTGCATGATCTCCCCCAAGGGTCTTCATAGCGCAGATTTCGGCGTGGCGCCGGACCGAGACCGTCTCAAGCTTTCACGCCAGCTCCGAGCGCGCGCGGCGCGTCCGGGTCGAGCGGCCATCTTGCCCGTGCCGGCGCGGCCATGTCGTCAACGAGCCCGCGAGCCAACCGTTCCGCGCCCGCCCAGGCGATCATGGCGGCGTTGTCGGTGCAGAGCGCCGGCGGCGGCACCACCAACCGGAAGCCGCGTACGTTGGCGATTTCTTCGAGGGCCGCGCGCAGCCGCTGATTGGCCGCGACCCCGCCCGCCACCACGAGCGCCTTCTGCGCCCCCGGTCCAAGTCGCGCCTCGTAAAGTTCCATGGCCCGCGCGGTACGATCGCGCACCACATCGGCTACCGCCTCCTGGAAGCTTGCGCAGAGATCGGCGATCTCCTGCTCGCTGAGCGGAGCCCGGGCCGTCGCTTCCTGGCGCAGGGCCGTCTTAAGCCCTGCGAGCGAGAAATGCGGTTCGGGACGCCCCATCATGGGGCGGGGCAGCTTGATGCTGGCCTTTCCTTGCGTGGCGTGGCGCTCCACCTCTGGCCCACCGGGATATCCGAGGCCGAGGAGCTTGGCCGCCTTGTCGAAGGCCTCGCCCAGCGCGTCGTCCAGTGTCGTCCCGAGCCGCTCATACGCGCCCACATCTTTTACAATCAGGAGTTGCGTGTGTCCGCCGGAAACAAGCAGAAAAAGGTAGGGAAACCGCAAGACGTCGGTGAGCCCTGCGCTCAGCGCATGGGCCTCCAAATGATTGATGGCGAGGAACGGCTTGCCGAGCCCGAGCGCCATGGCTTTCCCCGTCGTTACCCCGACGATCAGGCCGCCGATCAGCCCTGGTCCCGCGGCGGCCGCCACGCCATCCACCTCGGGGGCATCCAGATTTGCTTCCGCCAGGGCCTGTTTGATCGCCGGATTGAGCAGGTCCACATGGGCGCGGGCGGCGATTTCCGGCACCACGCCGCCATAGGCCGCATGGAGGTCGAGCTGGGCGCACACCACATTGGCCAAGATCTCGCCCCGCCCCAGGGCGTCCCGCCGCACGACAGCCGCGGCGGTTTCGTCGCAACTGGTTTCAATCCCGAGCACGGTGAGGGGCCGTTCCGTCATGGCCCTGTTCTATACGGTCCACGTGCGGATTCGCGAGGAGATTGAAGGGGAAGGCGAAACCGTCCATTAATGCGGGGCGCGTCGCACTTTTTGTTGAAAGCTCAAGGAGTTCCGCCTTGCCGGCCTCGATTCTCATCGGCACCCGTGGCAGTCCGCTAGCCCTGTGGCAGGCGAAGCATGTGCGCGCCCGGCTGCGCGAGGCGCACGGCCTGGAGGACGGCGCCGTGGACCTCAGCGTCATCACGACCTCCGGTGACCGCATCCAGGACAGGCCGCTGGCCGATGTCGGCGGCAAGGGGCTCTTCACCAAGGAGATCGACGAGGCGCTGCTCTCGGGCGGCGTGGCGCTCGCCGTGCACTCCATGAAGGATCTGCCCACCGTGCTCCCGGACGGTCTATGCGTGGCTGCCGTGCTGCCCCGCGCCGATGTGCGCGATGCCTTTTTGAGCCCCGCGGCGGCCTCCATCATGGAACTTCCGCCCGGTGCGGTCGTTGGCACTTCATCCTTGAGACGGGGCGCGCAGGTCAAACGCCTGCGGCCCGATCTGCGCGTTATCGATTTCCGCGGCAATGTGGAGACGAGGTTGCGAAAGCTCGATGAGGGCGTCGCCGATGCCACGCTGCTTGCCATGGCCGGGCTTGACCGTCTCGGCCTGTCGTCGAAGGTCACTTCGGTCTTGCCCGTCGATGAGATGCTGCCCGCGGTCGCGCAAGGCGCCATCGCTATTGTCGTCCGCGAGGACGATGCGCAGACGAAGCGTCTCTTGGCGCCGTTGAATGATCCGCCAACGGCGGCCGCGGTGACTTGCGAGCGCGCGTTCCTCGCCGAACTCGACGGCTCTTGCCGCACGCCGATTGCCGGTCTCGCCGAAATTGATGACGGCGGCCTGCGTTTTCGCGGCTTGATCCTGTCGCCAGGCGGCGCAGAATGGCACGATGTTGAAATGACCGGCGTGGCGGATCGGGCCGAGGAGCTCGGCCGGACAGCCGGTGAAGATGTGCTCGCTCGCGCGGGCACGAACTTTCTCGCAAAGCTGCCGTGATGGGTTTGATGCGTGTGCTTGTGACCAGGCCTGAGCCTGATGCGCGCCAGGAGGCGGACGCGCTCCGCGCGCGTGGCTACGAGCCGGTGCTCGCGCCGCTCCTGGACATCGAGTTTCTGAAAGGCGTTCCGCTCGATCTCGACGGCGTGCAGGCCGTGGTCATCACCAGCCGCAACGCGCTTCGCGCGCTTGCCGACCATCCGCAACGCGAGGCGGTGGCTGCGCTGCCGCTCTTTGCCGTGGGCGAGGCGACCGCGTGGGCCGGGCGTCAGTTTGGTTTCAGCGAAGTCACCATCGGCCCCGGCACCGGCGCGGGGCTGCCGCCAATCATCCGCCGGGAGCTGCATCCCGAAAAAGGGCCCCTGGTGCATATCGGCGCCGAGAAGGTCGCCTTCGATCTGCAGGCCGCGTTGGAGGACGACGGGTTCGAGCTGCGCCGTTTCGTGCTTTACCGCTCGCACCCGGTTGAGACCCTGCCCGACGCGGTGATCGCCGATCTTGCGGGCGGAGAGATTTCGCGCGTCCTGCTTTTGTCGCCACGCACCGCCAGAACCTTTGCCAGGCTCGCGCAGCATCACGGAGTGGTAACGGAGTCCAAGGGACTGATTTGCTATTGCTTGTCGAAGGCGATAGCAGAGGCTGTCGCGCCGATGGGTTTTACGGTTCGCGTTCCGCAGCATCCGCGCGAGGAAGATCTCCTTGCGCTCCTGGACTCCGACGCGTCATCCTCGTGAGGAGCGCGATTCTTCTGGACGTGAAGGTAGTGAAGTGATGGGCGGCTCCTTCGACAATAAGGGCGGCGGCGATCAGGCGGGCAAGCGCCCGTCGCCGACCATTGAAGGCACAGCGACCGAAGTCTCGGTCGCGCCGGAGGCCCAGGAGGCCGACATAGGCGCCAGCGAAAACGAAGGTCGCGACCAATCCGAGATCAAGGACAAGGCCGCCGCGGACTCCAGCGCGCTCCCGCCCGATGTTGAAGCAAAGACGATCGACGAGGACGAGCAACCGACAGAGACGAGCGAACCGCGCGACAGCGGCCGCCGGTCCTTTGGTGCCGCCCTGCTCGCTGCGGTGACGAGCTTCCTCACCCACGCGGCGGCAGGGCTCATCGGCGGCCTCGCCGTGCTCGCCGCCATCGCCTGGGGCTACTTGCCCATGAACGCGCCGGCGGATGCCCCCGATCTCGCCCCTCTGGAGGGGCGCATCGCCAAGCTCGAGGCCGCGCCCCAAACGCCGGACAATCGTGAGGCGATTGAGAAGCTCGAGACACGTGTCGCAGACCTCGAGACCAAAGCGTCCGGCACGCAACCGGAGTTGGCGGCCCTGACCGACCGGGTCGCGCAGCTCGAGACGAGCCTCAACTCCATGGCCGAAGCGGCGAGGGACGGCGGCTCCGTCGCCGACGCCGCGGCCATCAGCCAGCAGATCAACGAGGCCGAGAAGCGCCTCGACGAGAAAATCGAGACGGCGTTGGCGGATGCCAAGGCCGGGACGGGCACCGACACCACGGCGATCGACAGCCTCAAGAAGGAGCTCGCCGACGTCGACGCCAAACTCAAGGCTCTCACCGAAGCGGAGCTCGGTTCCGAGGAGGCGGCGCAGCTCCTGCCTGAGATCGCGGTGCTCGATGAGCGCCTGCGCAAGATCGAATCGACTTTGCCGCAGTTGCTTGAGGCGGTCGACGAAGACATCAACGACACCAAGCGGGCGACGCTCGCGATTGCCTTAGCCAATCTCCGCGCCGCCGTGGACGACGGGCGGCCTTACGCCGATGAGCTCGCCGCGCTGACGCAGCTCTCGCCAGGCACCGCCGATTTCGGCAGTCTCCTGGACTATGAGGACACCGGGATTCCGACCATGCGCGCACTCACCGCGTCATTCGAGGAGGCCCGCGAGGACGCGCTGTCCACGCAACAGTCGTCCGGCGATGCCTCCATCATCGACCGCCTGCTGGGGAGTGCGGAGTCGCTGGTCAAGATCAGGCGCATCGACGAAGCAGCTGAGGGAGATGAGCCGGATGCCGTGCTGGCGCGCGCAGGCGCGAAGCTCGAGCAAGGCGATCTTGGTGCGGCGGTGAACGAAGTGGAGACGCTGCAAGGAGCACCGCGCGAGGCCTTCACCAAGTGGCTCGACGCGGCCAAGGCGCGTCTCGGTGCCGAAGTAACCTTGCAGCGCTTGCAGAACATCTTGCTCGTTTCCCTCGGCGGAAGCGGCGCCGTCGAGAAAACCGAAGAGCAAGAGTAGACGATGACCCGCATTCTTTTATTCGTTCTCTTCATCGTGGCTGCGGCCTTAGGGCTCGCGTGGCTCGCCGACCGCCCGGGCACGGTCACCCTCCAGTGGCTGGGCTACCAGATAGAGACGAGCGCTTTCGTGGCTACCCTGGTCATGTTCGCGCTGGTTTCGCTGGTCATTCTTGTTCTTGCGCTGCTTCGCTATGTGTGGACGCGGCCGGCGGCGGTCGCGGCCTACATGCACGAGCGGCGGCAGCAGCAAGGGCTCGAGGCCTTGTCACGCGGACTTTTGGCCATCGGCGTCGGTGACCGCGCTCAGGCGCAGCGCTATGCAGGGATCGCTGCGCGGTATTTGCCGCGCGAGCCGCTCACCGCGCTGTTGCGCGCGCAAGCCGCGCAGCTCAAAGGCGACCCGGCTTCGGCACGGCGCGCTTTCGAGGCGATGCTCGACCGGCCCGAGACACAGCTTCTCGGCGTGCGCGGTCTGTTTCTCGAAGCCAAGCGCGGCAATGACGAGGACGCGGCGCGCGCGTTGGCCGAGCAGGCGGTACGGCAAGATCCAAAGCTTGCTTGGGGCGTGAACGCACTGTTCGATATCCAAGCCCGCGCGGGCGATTGGAATGGCGCTCTGAACACGCTCGCGATCGCGCGCCAGAACGGCCATGTGGATACCGGCACGGCGAACCGCCGCCGCGCCGTGCTGCTGACCGCGGAAGCGCGAGAAACGGAGACCTTTGATCCCGACAAGGCGCTGACGCTCGCCAATGAGGCGTTGCGGCTTGCACCCTCGCTGGTGCCGGCGGCGGAGCTCGCGGGACGCTTGTTTGCCTCGAAGGGCGAAGCGCGCGCAGCCTCGCGACAGATCGTCCGCACCTGGAAGCTCTCTCCCCATCCCGACCTGGCGGTGGCCTATGCCTTTGCCAAGCCGGGCCTCTCTCCGAAAGATAGGCTGAAGCGCGTCGAGTATTTGGCCGGTCTCACCCCGGACGATGTCGAAGGCCCGATCGCCGTCGCTCAAGCGGCGATCGACGCCAAGGAATGGCAGCAGGCGCGCGACGTGCTGGCGCCCTACGTTGAGGGCCGGCCCTCCGCACGCATCTGCACGCTGATGGCGCGCATCGAAGGCGGTAGCGGCGACAAGGGCCGGGAACGCGAATGGCTGGCGCGGGCCGTCCGCGCGCCGCGCGATCGCGCCTGGATCGCCGACGGTTACGTCTCCGACCGTTGGCTGCCTGTGTCGCCGGTCACCGGCGTCGTCGATGCTTTCGCTTGGAAGGCGCCGGTCGATGCCATTGGCCGCGGCGACGACACGTTGATGATCGCGGAGGACACCGAGCCCCCGCGCGATGCGAGCGCCATGGTGAGCCTGGCGCCGGCGGAGCCCGCCGACGTGGTCGACGTGACGCCCATTGCCTCCGAGACGAGCGAGGGGGGACAAAAATCACCCGAGCCGCGAGACGGTGAGGCGGTCGAAGTCTCTGCAGGCGTCAAGGCCGGAAGGGCCGAAACGTCACCGGCGGCGACGCCGGGGCCCAAAGTGAACGTGGTGGGCACGGAACGGACGGAGGAAAAGCCCGCTTCGCCCGACTTCATGCCCATCCGGCCCCCCGACGATCCCGGTGTCGCGCAGCCTGATCCCGACGAGAGCCCGACTTCGCTGGAACGTCTTCGGGCGGCGCAGATCCGCTGAGTTTGGAGGTGGAGGCCGAAGATCGGCGTCCAGCTTGCGCCTTCCCGATATTGGCATTAAGCACGGGGCCAAGGTGAGTCCGGGGTGGCGTTACACGCCGTCCCAAGGGCACTCCAAGGCTTGCACGTCGCATCTAGTCTAATCGGCAGGCGCGACACGCCCGGAGCCGCAGTAGCTCAGTCGGTAGAGCATCGCATTCGTAATGCGGGGGTCGGGGGTTCGAATCCCTCCTGCGGCACCAGTTTCACCTTCTCGACAACGCTATTGCCATTCGCCGCCGGAAGCCGTGTTGCCTGCGCCTCTGCGGCGATCTAGCGCTGGGGTAGGTTGAATCTGTAGCCGAGGCCGAGCACGCCGGAGAACTGGTTTTCGGTCGCGACGACGGGGCTGTCCGCCGCGTCTCCCAGCAAGCGTCCGTAGCGGCCGCCCGCCTTGAGGAGCCATCGGTCGCTGAGGTCCATCGTCCCGCCAATCTCGAAGAAGACGTCTTTGATGCCGGCGTCGGGCGTGTACGCCGCAAGTCCCGCCTTTGAGTTGCGGCTTTGGGCGGGCGTCACGCCGAAATAGGTCTGCATGTAGTCGTCGCTCGCGAAGGTGGTGCCGACGCGCGCCACGATCCGGGTGCGCTCGGTGATCTGCTGCGTGGTTTCCACGCCAAAGCGGAACTCAGGTCCGGAATCGTCGCCTGTGACCTTCTCCAGCATCGTAGCGTCGAACTGGAACGCGCCGAGCGTGAATCCCGTATAGGCGCCGGCCACGAGCCCGCCGTCGATATCACCGAGGCCCCGCAGGAGCCGACCGTCATCTTGATCGCGCTTGGTGATGTAGCCGGTGACCGCGCCGGCGTGAAACCGCTCGCCGCCGAGAACCCGAATGCGGATCTCGTCCAGCCCCCGGAAATTCACCCGCTTTCGCACCTCGGTGATCGCGGAACCGTTCTCCTCGACCGTCTCGCTGAATTTCGGAATGATGATCGGGATCGGAATCGTCTCGAACTCGTCGGAGCCCTCATATTTGGGCTTGACGATCGCCGCGCCGCCGAGCGTGATCGAGCGGCCCCCCTCCGGGTCTGCTCGCGCCTCCGAAGCGGCGCCAAACGATGCGGCAATAAAAAATGCGCCGGCGGCGCAAAAGCGATTTCTTGCACAACGCGTCGAGTGCGACATGAACCCCCCGATGCGCCTTCCCGACCGGACCCTGACACGATGCGGCTAGGGGAAGCAACTGGATTTCGGCAAGCAGAGCGTGCAGGACTTCGCCTTCTCGCGATGTAGACTTTGCCGTCTGCGACGCGGGAAAAGGTCATTGGGCCTTTGGTTTGTTCTAGGCGCGAGGCATGGAGGTAGCGGCCCGTGAAAAGCGACTCCCGCAAAGTGATTTACGCGGCGCTCGGCGCTAACGCGCTGATCGCCGTGAGTAAGTTCGTGGCAGCGTCCATCACGGGCTCATCGGCCATGATGTCCGAGGGCGTCCACTCGGTAGTCGACACCGGGAACCAGGGCTTGCTGCTTCTCGGCATGCGTCGGGCCAAGAGGCCGGCGGACGCCGAGCATCCTTTCGGATATGGAGCGGAGATCTTCTTCTGGGCCTTCGTGGTGGCGATTCTGATCTTCGCACTCGGCGCCGGTATTTCCATCTATGAAGGCATCAACAAGCTGCTCAACCCCCACCCGATCGACCGGCCCTACATAAACTACATCGTGCTCGGATTTGCCTTCGTCTTCGAGTGTGCTGCCTGGACGCTAGCCTACAAGGAGTTCCGCAAGGCTCAAGGT